>Ga0310695_10000352_pt1 | contig 120933 bp, 84 predicted proteins | sample RumenRJG_04DNA_FD_203882 | JGI IMG/M metagenome (GOLD analysis project Ga0310695, IMG submission 203882) | Bovine rumen microbial communities from Lethbridge, Alberta, Canada - RJG_04 (v2) (version 2) | ecosystem: Host-associated > Mammals > Digestive system > Stomach > Rumen | place: Canada...
ACGACCGTGTGCGCGTAGGCCGCGAACACCGACGGGATCGGCGCCCCCGTGTAGTTGAGCTGGCGGTAGGGCTCGTCGGAGACGAGGTAGATCGTGCGCCCGAACTCCGCCGAGCGCCGCGCGAGGACCGCGCCGAGCGCGGCGAGGTCCTCCGCCGGATAGATCTGGCCCGTCGGGTTGTTCGGCGTGTTCACGATGATCGCGCGCGTCCTCGCCGAGATGGCGGCGTCGATCGCCGCGACGTCGAGCGAGAAGTCGCCGGGCCTCGTGGGGACGGGCGTGAGGACGCCGCCGAAGTTGCCGACGTAGTTGCCGTATTCGACGAAGTAGGGCGAGGGGACGAGCACCTCGTCGCCGGGCGAGAGGACCGCGCGGAAGAGGACGTTGAGGCCGCCCGCGGCGCCGACGGTCACGACCACGTTCGCGGCGGGCGTCTCGACGCCCTGCTCCTTCGAGACGAGCCGCGCGAGCGCCTCGCGCGTGGCGGGGTAGCCGGCGTTGGGCATGTAGCCGAGCGCGAACGGCCGGTCCGCGCCGGCGGCGACCTTCTCGAGCGCGGCCTTCACGGCGGGCGGCGGCGCGAGGTCGGGATTGCCGAGGGAGAAGTCGTAGACGTTGTCCGCGCCGAACTTCTTCTTCAGCTCGATGCCCTGCTCGAACATCTTGCGGATGGCGGAGCCGCCGGCGACGGCCTTCTGGACGGCGGGGGAGAGGAGCGTGCTCATGGGAGTAACGAGTGACGAGTGACGGGTGACGGGTGACGGGTGACGAGTGACGAGTGACGAGTGGCGAACGTCGAATGGCGAACGGGGCGGAGAATAGCACAGCGCGGTCGTCGGGGCAAACGCCTATGTCACGAACGAAACGGTGCAGGCGGCCTTGACCGGGCCGATCGAGAGCACGTCGCCCGCCGCGAGGACCGCCGGCGCCCCGAGCGGCGCGCCGTTGCGGTAGGTCGGGTTGCGCGGCGCTTCCGGCGGCGGCAGCACCAGCCAGTCGTCCCCCGCCCCGCGCTCCAGGACGAACTGCGGCGCGTCGCCCGCGTAGCGCGCGTCGTCGCCGACGATCCGCCGCAGCGTCGCGCGCGTCACCGCGAACCGCCCGCCCGTCGAGAAGACGCCGTTCGGGCCGGAGAGGACCAGTCGGGAATGCCGAATGCTGAATGCTGAATGCTGAATGGGGGCGGCTCCGGCCGGTTTCGCTTTCGGGAACGAGGACGAAGGCGCCTTCGCTTCCGCGGACGGCGCGCCTGCGTCGGCTCCGCCGCGCCGCGCCGCGACCGCCGCGGCGTGGAGCTCGGCGACGGTCGGGCGCCTGTCCGGGTCGGGCGAGAGGGCGCGCAGAAGCAGGCGCGCGAGGCTCGGCGCGGCGACGCCGGGGAGCAGCGACGGCATCTCGACGCCGAAGTCGTGCCTCCCCGCGAGGACGCGCTCGCGGTAGTCGCCCGGCTCGGCGTCGTCGCCGAGCGCGGACGCGAACGGATGCGCGCCGGCGAGCAGCTTCCACAGGATGAGCGAGGCGGTGAAGGCGTCGGACGCCGTCGTCGGCACATCGCCGCGCAGGTGCTCCGGCGAGAACCACCCCGGCGTCCCGACGTAGCCCACGGAGGGGTCGCCGTGCCACGGCGCGCGGCGGTCGGCGAGGACGGAGAAGTCCATGTCGACGAGCAGTGGACGGAACAGCAGCTCCTTCCCGGTGCCGAGGCGCACCATCTGCACGTTCTCGGGCTTGAGGTCCGCGTGGACGATCTTCGCCCCGTGCAGGCGCGCGAGCGCCGCGAGGAAGATCGTCGCGACCATCAGCCGCTCGGGGCCGCTCAGCGCGCGGCCGCCGTCGCCGGCGTCGATGAGGTCGCCGAGGTTCCGGTTGCCGGACACGAACGGGAACACCTGGAAGATGTTCGGGTTGCGCGTCGGCCGCCCCTCGTGCTCGAACGTCGCGCTGAAGACGTCCGTCGCGCGCACGGACTGCTGCGCGAGGACCGGCTCCGCGCCGAGGCGGCGGTTGAGCTCGATCTCGTAGCGCAGGTAGTCGTCGTACCACGGCTTCAGCGTCGTCGGCGACGTGTAGGCCTTGAGGAAGACCTTCTCGCCGTTCTCGTCGGTGGCGGAGAACGCGTTGGCGCACGCGCCCTTGTTGAGCAGCTTCAGCAGGGCGTAGCGGTGGCGGGGGCTGGCGACGCGGTCGCCGGGCGTGGGAACGATTGGCATGGCTTTTGGCGCGCGGACGGGCCGCGTCCTGCGGACGCGGTCGCCCGCGCGCAAAATCGATGTAAAAGGTTGGGTGGGTCGGCTTCGCCGACCGGTCTTATGGTCTTATTGTCGAATGGTCGAATGGTCGAATGGTCGGACGATCACGCGAGTGGATTGCGATTGTCCTGCTTCGACGCGGGCGCGCACCGCGCGCCCGCCGACGAAGCGCCGAATCCCGCGGGGCGGCGCCGCCGCCCCGCGGGATTCAAGCTTACGAGTCGAGAGCGTCCGCCGCGGCGGAGGCCGAGACGGACTTGGCGAGCATCTCGAGCGTCTTGCGGAAGTGCGCGCGGTCGCCGGTGAAGCGCGCGAGCGCCGCGACGGGCGTTTCGCCGGGCTCGACGGCGACGGGCGTGTATTCGCACTTGTCGATTTGCGAGAGGTCGTCGTAGCACTCCATCGCCGGCGCGAAGACCGAGAGGCGGATGCGCGCCTCGGTGACGGCGTTGGCGACATCCGCGAGGCCCATCGACGGGTCGCCCGCGAAGGTCGGGTGGAAGGAGGCGTCGGTGAACACCACGACGACGCGCGCCGCCTCGGAGCGGTAGCGCCACGCGCGCGGGTCCTCGTCCTGCGCGCCCTTCGGCGCGGCGGGGAGGTTCGCGACGGCGTGCAGCGCGTCGAGGAGCGACTCCGGCTCGTCGCCGCCGCCGCCCGCGACGATGCGGTCGAGCTGCGCGCGCAGCTTCGCCGGGTCGCGCGTGAACGGGTTCGGGACGAACCACGCGTCGCCGTCGCACCCCGCGTCGCGGTAGGCGTAGACGGCGGCCCGCCAGTCCTTGAGCGGCGGCGCGGCGTTGAAGCCGACGGGCGTCGCGAGCGAGTCGAGGAAGGCGCCGATGTTGTCCTTCACGGCGTCGATGTTGGACTGCATGGAGCCGGTGGCGTCCAGCAGGAAGAGGATGTCGGCGACACCCTTGACCTTGGGCTTGTTTTCGTTTTCCATCTGATGTTCCTTTGGGTTTGGTTGAAAAGGTTGAAGGGGTTGAAAGGTTGAACGGTTGAAGGGGAAGCGTTGACGGCGAGACCTGAGACTTGAGGCCTGAGACCTGAGACCCTTTAGACGAACAGGTCCTCGAGCCAGTCGGCGATGCGGCGGAGCGTGCGCTCGATGGCGGTGCCGCGGTTGCGCGTGGCGGAGAGCGCCTCGCGAGCCTCGCGCAGCGCGGCGCGGGCCCGGCGGTATTCGCGGCCGCTGTCGGCGGCCGCCCGGCGCGCCTCGCGGAGCCGCGCCGCGGCGTCGCGGACGTCGATGCGGATCGTCGTCGTCCCGCCGCTCGAGTCGATGCGGTAGGCGCCGCCGCCCGCGGCGCGCCGCAGCGCCTCGGCCGCCTTCGCCGCCGGGGTCGGGCTCTTCGCAACGGACGGCGCGGTGCGCGCGGCGGAACGCGCAACGCCGGCGCCGCCGCGTCCGCGGGAGGCCGCTCCCGCCTTCTTGCGCGGCAGGAAGCGCCCGTCCGGCCCGCGCGGCGGCGACGCCGGCCTGAAACCCGCGAACGGCGCCGCAGGCGCCTTCGGCGAAGCCGGCCCCCTCCCTGAGGGGGCTGCCGAGCGAAGCGAGGCTGGGGGAGTCTTCTTCCGCAACGCCCGCGGCGGCTTCGTCCGCCCCGTCGGCACGGGGATGTCCTCCGCCGCGGCGACCGCTTCGCGGATCGCGCGCATCGACGCGCCCCCGCACACCGGACATTCGCCCGGGTCGGCCTCGAACTTCGTGTGGCAGAGTTCGCACTCCGCCACGTAGGTGCGCGAGGCGCTCACGCCAGATCCTCCAGAAAGAGCGGCTTCGCAAGGATCGCCGCGCCGCGCGTCCGCGCGGGCGCCGATCCTGCATCGGCCGGGTCTCGCGGCTCCGCCGCTCGGGAACCGGCGGGGGATCCACTCTCTGCGATCTCTGCGCTCTCTGCGTGAGATTCAATCTCTGCGCCCTCTGCGCTCTCTGCGTGAGATTCAATCTCAGCGGTCTCTGCGTGATCGAGAAGCAGCACCGCCGGCCGGATCGCCCCGAACACGCCCTTTCCGCGGAACGTCGTCACGGTCCACGCGGTGCGCCCGCCGCGCACGGGCACGGCCTCGCACCCCGTCTCCGCGTGCTCGTGGCCGTGGATGAAATGCCGAATGCGGAACGCTGAATGCTGAATGTTTCCGTCTTCGCCGTCTGGAACGGCGTCGGAGACGCCTTCGAACGCCGGCGCAGCCGGCTTCGAACCTGCGAACGGCGCCGCAGGCGCCTTCGAACCGGGAGCGGCGATCTCCCCGATGCGTTCCAGCGCGTCCGCGAGGTCGTCGAGCCCGACGTCGCAGAAAAGCGAGGCGCGGTTGGGGATCTTGCGGCGCGCGGAGGAGAGGCGGCACCAGGCGAAGTCGCGGTCGCATTCGGGCGAGCCGAGGTCTGCGAGGGTCTTCAGACGCGGCAGCAGGTCCGCGTGCGGGACGGCTCCGTGCGCGAGGAGCGCGCCCTCCGCCTCCCCGCGGAGGAGGACCGCCGCGGGCGAGCCGAGGACGAACTCGATCCACGCCCGCGCGATCTCGCGCTCCGGGTCGTGCGGCGGCAGCGCGCCGAGCTCCTCCGCCCATTCGGCCGGCTCGACCAGCGACGAGAAACTCCGCGTGGCGGGGTTCCACGAGAGCCCCAGGTCGTGGTCGCCGCGGACGAAGACGAGGCGCGCGTCCTTCCGCGCCGGGTCGAGCCCGCGCGCGAGACGCATCAGGAACGCGGCGCAGCCGGCGGAGTCGAGTCCGCGGTCGATCGCGTCGCCGAGGACGACGACGAACGCCCCGCGCCCGCTCTCCGCGGCCTTCGCGCGCACGGCGTCCACCGCGGCGACGAGCGCCGGCAGGTCGCCGTGCACGTCGCCGACGGCGGCGTAGAGGAAGCATTCGGGCTGGAAGGGCAGGACGGTCACGGCATCAGTCTACCCGTCCCCGCTCCGGTTTTCACCCTGCACGTCACGGCGCGGGACGATTCCCGCCGCGCGGCGGCGACGGCGCACGTCCCGGAATGGGGTTCGAAAAGCGATCCGGTCGCGTTGAAGTTCGCAGCCGGGCAGATTTTGCAGAAGGTGCGGTTTCCGCACGAAACGCAGCGCGGAAAATCGCGCAGCCGGAGCGCGCGCAGCCGTTCCAGCGTCTCCCCGCGCCAGACCTCGCCCGCCGTGACGTCCCGCGCGTTGGCGATCCTCCAGTCGTGCATCCCGGAGCAGGGATAGTAGTCGCCGTCGGGGGAAACGAAGAGCCGCCACCGGCCGGCGTTGCAGACGCGGTCGTCCGGTGCGGGCGTCGCGGGGTCCTCGTTCCACCCGTCGAACAGATCCGGATGGTCTCGGAAAAGCGCCTTGAGCTGCGCCGGATCGGCCGCGTGCGCGAGGTTGCCGCAATCGTGGTCGCTTCGCGCGAACAGGCCGGAGTCCAGCAGGAGAGGCCAGCCGCGTTCCGCGGCGTAGCGGGCCAACGCGGGGAGCGAGGCCGCCGTTTCCCGCAGCACCGGCACGGAAATGCGGAACGGAACGCCCGCCTCCTCCAACCGGCGAAGCGCGTCCGTCGTTTCCTGCCAGCTGCCCGGACGGCGCGTGACCGCGTCGTGCTCCGCCGGATCGGCGGAATAGAGCGACGCGCTCACGAACTGCGGGTCGAGGTCCGCGAGAAAGGCGGCCGCCGACTCGTCGCACTCCGTCAGGTTCGACAGCACGACGATGTCGAGGTCAAGTTCCTTCGCCCGCGACGCGATCGTCCTGAAGTCCGGATGGAGCAGGCATTCGCCGCCCGACAGATGGACCGAGAGCCCCTGCTCCGCGCGGAACTCCCGCAGGACCTTGTCGGCGACTTCGACCGGAAGAAACCGCGCCGGATGGTCCGGCCAGTAGCAGTGGACGCACCGCTCCGTGCAGCTTCCCGCCAGGTCGAGGTGCAGCTCGGCCGGCCGTTCATGCCGCAGGAAGAAATCGCTCGGCGTCGACCAGTCGGGGCGCGCCGCCCGGACGGGCGCCTTCGCGTCCTCCCGGCGCTCCGCGAATCCGCGTTCGACGAGGAAACCCAGAAACCCGTCGTATTCCCTGCGCAAGGCGTCGAACACGGAAGAATCCGCGCCCGCCGGCTCGATGCCGTGCTCCGCCGCGACGTCCGCGACGACGTCGCCGACCTCGCGCCATTCCTTTTGCAGCGGCCTCAGGAACGGTTCCGCGCCGGACAGGACGGAACGGGCGTTCGTCCGCCACTGCCAGAGCAGCGACTCCCCGCCCGCGTGGCGGACGAACGTCTGGGGCGAAAGACGGACCATGCGGCGTGGCCTTCCTTCCGAAACGACGAGCCCGCGACGGCGTCCGCGTTACGGGCCCCGGTGCACAGGATTGCTAATTGCCCGCACCGTATTTGTTCCTGCTCGTGCAGCCGCTGCCGCCGCTCATGATGTGCTCCTTCTCCATCTCGATGCCCTTCTTGACGAGGCCACCGATGGCGGCCATCGCGGCGTCGGCCTGGGCCTTCTCGATGGAGTCGATCCATTCCTTGGCCTCGGCGTGTCCGAGCTTGCGCGCCCTGCGGAGCCACGAGTTGCGCTTGGACTCGTCCTGCCCGTAGGGGCCGGACCCTTCGTCGTAGGCCTTCGCAAGGACGTATTGCGCATCGGCGACATCGCCTTCCGCGGCGACCGGAAGATACTTCCAGAACTTTTCCTCGTCCTGCTCGACGCCCGTGGCGTTGGCATAGCGCTGCGCCAGCTCCCACGCGGCCGGACCGATGCCTCCCTCGGCGGCGGCTTCGAGCAGCTTCAGGCGCTCGGGAAGGGCGCCCTCCGTGTCCTCCATCGTCTCCACGACGGCCCAGGACGCCTTCGCGTGCCCCTGCGCGGCCGCCTTCTTCATCCAGTCCCCGGATTCCTCCGCGCGGCCTTCCTCGGCGGCGAGGAGGCGGGCGGCGGCGTATTGCGCGTCGGCGTCGCCCTCGTCGGCCCAGGCGGCTACGAAGTCCAGGCGGGACTTCACGTCGTCGCCGATGTCGGCGTCGGCCTTGCCGGCGGCGCCGCTGCGCACGAACGCGAGCGCGGCGAGGTAGGCCGCGCACTCCGGGTCCTTCTTCGCCTTCGTCCAGAGCGACTCGGCCTTTTCGCGGTCCTGCGCGACGTGTTCGCCGCGCCAGAGGCGAATGGCGGCGACGGGGCGGGCGTCGGCGAAATCGGCGTCGGCCGCCTTGACCATCCATTCGGTCGCCTTGTCGGGGTCGGTCGGGGCGCCCGTGCCGTCCCAGAGCGCTCCGGCGAGGAGGAACATCGCCTGCGCATCGCCCTGCTCGGCGGCCTTGCCGAACTCCGCGACGGCACCGGCCTCGTCCTTTTCGCATCCCGTGCCGGCCATCAGGCAGCGCCCGAGATTCGTCTGCGCGGCGGCGAGCCCCGCGCCGGACGCGGTCCGGAACTGCTCCACGGCGGCGGCGGGATCGGCGTCGGTCCCGGTGCCGTCGCGGAGGCATTCGCCGAGCGCGTTCATCGCGTCGGCGTTGCCCTGCGCGACGGACTTGCGGAAAAACTCGACGGCCTTCGCCGCGTCCTGCTTGATCGTGAGCTTGCCCGTGCGGAGCGCCTGTCCGTATTTGAACTGCTCGACGGGGTCGCCCTCCTCGGCCTTCTTGATGTTGACGCCGGCCAGCGCGCCCTGCGCGGCGACGGCCGCGTTCTTGGCGGCCTGCTTGATCTTGTCGAAGAGTCCCATGGATTGTTTCCTTTCGTTCGGTTGTGTGGTTAGGTGGTTGGGTGGTTGAAAAGCGGAATCAGTAGACGAAGCCGATGAAACAGCCACGCCAGTTGCAGCGGGAGGTCTTGCCGTTGGAATGCGTGCAGAAGAACTCGTTCCCGACTTTCATCACGGAAACGACCGTCCGGTCCGTGATGTAGCCGACGGTCATGTTGTCGCGGACTCGGCGGACGTGCCAGTAATTGCCGCTCTTGACGGCGTAGGTCTCTTCTTCGTTTGCCATTTTTGGTTTTGGGGTTGCGTGGTTGAGGTTAGACGAAAAGCGGAACTTCGCCGAGCCAGACCCGGAAATTGCGCCCGAGGGCGGCCTCGGGAAGCGCCGCGGCGAGACGGCGCGCCTCCTGCCGGTAAAGGTCCGTCGCTCCGTCCGTCGCGTAGGCCATTGGCGCGGGAAAGTCCGTCCCGAACAGCAGGCGGATGGCGCAGACCGTTCCGCCCAGGCGCCGAATCGTTTCCGAATCGCAGAATGACGCATCCGCCCAGACGTTCGGGGAGCCACGGATCGCCGCATCGGTTTCCTCCGCGGGTCGGCAATGGGCGAAATCGAACCGGACGTCGCCGAACGTCCTCGCGACCGGCAGCCATTCCAGCGGCCGGGTCCCCGGATTTTCGCCGCAATGGATTTGGACCGGAAGGCCGTGCGCCTCGGCGGCGGAGAGAATCCGGTCCAGATCGGCCCGCCGTTCCGCCAGCCAGTTCGTTTCTCCGCCGTGGAGCTTGATGCCGCCGTAAAGACCGGAATCAAGAGCGCCGAGCGAAGGATCCTCGTCGAAGCCGCGTCCCGTGATCCACAGGAAGGCGTGGGCGCCCGGCCCCCACAGCCGCTTGACTTCCCCCGCTTCGCGGTGCAGGTCGGCGAGCCGCGCTCCGGACGTCTGCGCCGAGGTGGAGGAAAACACGAACTCGTCCACGCCGCAGCGCCGCAGGATCGAACAGAGGCGGCGCGGGGAAAAGTAGAACGGCTCCGCTTCCGCGGCGCCGGGTCGCAGCCGCGGATACCAGCCGACGTGAACGTGCGCGTCGCAGATCATGCCCCCGTCCCTCCGGGCGCGCCGGCCGCTCGCATCTTGTTCTCCGCGATTTCGCGGTTGAGCGCCGCCACGCGGCAGAAATGTTCCGCCGGCTTGAAAGGATCCCCCGTTTCGTTGAAGTTGCGGCACATGCAGACCGAGCAGTAGTCCCGGTCCTCGCAGTGCGCGCATTTCGGGAAGTCGCGGCCGCGCACGGAGCGGAGGCGCCGCATCGCCGGCGATTCCTCCCAGATCCAGCGGAGCGTCCGTTCGTGGACGCTGCCCAGGCGGAATCCGCCGAAGGCCGGGCAGGGATACGCCTCCCCGGTCGCGTCGATGCAGAGGCTGTCCAGCCCGGCGCCGCAGACGGGCTGGGCCATCCATGCCTCGTCGGAGAGCATCGAATCCTTTTTCGCCGGGTCGAAGTATTCGCTGTTCATCGGCACGGAACGCAGGATCACGTCCTCCAGGAGCGTCCGCGTTTCCCGCAGGTCGAGGCGGCAGCCGAGATTCGACGTGTCGCCGTCCATCTTTCCCATGATGATGAAGTCCGTCTGCGCGTTCATTCCGAGCGACCGTGCCCAGCGCAGCACGTCGAGATAGCCGCGGTAGTTCGGCTTCATCGTGGGGCACGACACGCGGCACGGGACGTCCGCCGCGCGCAGCCGTTCGATCGCGGCCTTCGTCGCGCGCCACGAGCCGGGGCGCTTCGTGATGCCGTCGTGGACGGCTTCGTCCATCGAATAGAGCGAGACCTGCACCGTCGCGTCCGCGTCGCGCAGCAGTACGGTCTTCTCCGCGTCCAGCAGCGTCAGGTTCGAGAGGACGCCCACGAGCAGGTCTTTCGACCGCGCGTATCGGACGATCCGCCCGAAGTCCGGATGCATCATGCACTCGCCGCCGGAGAGCGTCACCTCCAACCCGCCCATCGCGCTCAGTTCGTCGAGCAGCGCGGCGATTTTGGGGAATGGCAGGAAAACCGGGTTGTATTCTGGGATGTAGCAGTGGATGCAGCGCTCCGTGCACGCCTGCGTGATGTCGAGCTGCAGGCGGAAGAGCGACGGATGCACCGCGAACCAGTCGCCCAGGACGTTCTGAGGAAGGCACGCCTTGTCGGCCGCGGAAAGGACGGCTTCGTCGGGAGACGTCTTGGGGTTCGGCGCATCGTAGGTGAAGCGCCTGTCGGAGGCGTCCGGCGCCGCCGCGGCATCCCCCGCCAAGACGACACCCGCTGCCAGCAGCGGCTCGTAGAGTTCGTCGAAGTCGCGCCGGACCTCGGCCTCGTCCGCGCCGTCGAATGCGGCGAGCGTCTCGCGGACGATCTCCTCCTTTTCGCGCGGCTCGCGCGAAAGCCCGCGGAAGAACGGCTCCGCGTCGCGATACATTTCGTCGAACGCCTCGAGCCGGTCGAAAACGTAGGTGAACGGTCCGTATTGCCGCAGGAACCCGTTCCGGGAAAGTCGCATCAGCATGGCTCTCCTCCGTAGATTTCCCTCTTCACGGCCGCGCAGGCGCACTTGGCGGGATTCGTTTCGAAGAGGGAGCCGGTCGCGTTGAAGTTGTAGGCCGGGCAGACCTTGCAGAACGCGCGGTCGGGGCAGACGGCGCAGCGAGGGAAGTCGCGGTTGCGGAGCGCACGGAGTGCATCGAGCTTCTCGCCGCGCCACACGTCCGCCACGGAAGCGTCCCTCGCGTTTCCGAGCGTCCAGCCGTGCATTCCGTCGCAGGGATAGTAGTCGCCCGTCGAGGCGAGATAGAGGCGGGAGACGCCGATGTCGCAGACCTTCGCGTCCGGGGGTGGCGCCGGGTGGCGGCCGTAGCCGCGGTCGAACAGCGCCTTGTTGTCGCGCAGGACGGCGCGGAGACGGTCCGGCGCAACGGCATGGTCGAGGTTCGAGCAGTCGTGGTCGCTCTGCGGGAAGATGTCGACGTTCGGGACGAGATGCCAGCCGTTCTCCGCCGCGAAACGCGCGAGCGCCGGAAAGTCGCCGGCGTTTTCCTTGAGGAGCGGCGTCGCGATGCGGCAGTGCACGCCCGCCGCCTTGAGCCGGGCGAGAGCCGCCGTCGTTTCCTTCCAGCTCCCCGGACGCCGCGTCACGGCGTCGTGCTGCGCCGGGTCGGTCGAATAAAGCGAAACGTTCACGAATTGCGGATCAAGGTCCGCGAGAAAGTCGGTCATGCCGTCGTCGCACGCCGTGAGATTCGAAAGGACGAGGATGTTGAGCCCGATCTCCTTCGCCAAGGTTGCGATTTCACGGAATTGCGGATGGATCAGGCATTCTCCGCCCGTGAAATGGACCGTGAGTCCCTGGAGTTCGCGAAACTCCGACAGCGCTTTCTTCGCAAGGGCAACGGGCAGGTGCCGGTTCGGGTAGTCCGGCAGGTAGCAGTGGACGCACCGCTCCGTGCAGGCGGCAGTAAGATCCATGTGCAGCTCGACCGGAAGCCCGTGCCGGAGAAAGAAATCGCCGAGCGGCGTCCAGTCGGAATCACCATCGGGAGAAGAAGACGTCGGGACGCTTGGGACGGGTAGGACGTGCGGGACGAAGGCGCCGCTGCGCTCGACGAACCCGTCGGCGGCCAGTGCATCCACGAATTCCCGGAAATCCTCACTCAACCTCGATAAAACCTCCGCGCCCTCCGCGAACTCTGCGTGAGAACACTCTGCGGACTCCGCGTGAGATACGATCTCCGCGACGATCTCCGCCTCGTCCCTCCACCTCCGCGTGAGTGGGCGGAGAAACGCCTCCGCGTCCCGCAGCACCGCGCAGGCGCCCGTCCTCGGACGCCAAAGCACCGATTCGCCCTCCGCGTGCCGGACGAACGTGAGCGGCGAGAGACGGATCATTTCTCTCCGTCCTTTCCCGCAAGCTCCGCGAGCCGTTCCGCGGCGGCGTAGAGCGTCGGCCAAAGTCCGAACTGTTCGTCCCATTCGACCGGGACGGACACGGCCGCGCGGTCTTCGCCCGGCCGGAAGACCTGCGCGTGGCCGGCGACATTGGCGAACACGACGTCCCCCGCCGCGCCGTCGCCTGCGTCGATGCGGAACGTCGCGTGGAATGCCCTGCCCGCCCGCGCGGCGTCCGCCGCCTCCGCGTCAAGCGCGCGGAGCGCGTCCACGGCGCAAGCCGCGTAGGCTTCCAGCAGCGCGCCGCCGAAGACCGACTTGAGGTCGGCGGGGTTGAGCCCGCCCGGAAGGATGGGCGTCGCATCGTCGGGAGCCGGACGCACGAGCGCCCAGGTCCGTGACGCCTGCTCGAGCATCTCGCCGAGCTGCGCCACGCCGCCTTTCGGCGTTTTCGAAAACGTCTCCCCGCAGGCCGGGCAGAACCACTTCGAAAACTTGCCCGCGCCCGAAAGGAACGATCCGCCGAAATCGACGATGACGGACTTGCCGCCGCACGACGGACAGGGCAGGTCCATGAAGTTGTCCCACATCCGGACGAGCCCGCCGATCGTCGAAACGCGGAACGACGTCACGAGAAACGGCTCGCCGCCCTTCTTGTCCGAAAACGAGTGATACGCCCCGACCTCCTGCCCGTCGGGCAGCGGCGAGGCGGAGATGTCGGGCCGCGCCGCGGCGAACGGCCCGGCGCGGAGCAGAAGGCGGACGAGGTCGGGAGAGAGCACGCGTGTGGTTTCCTATGTGTTGTTAGATACCAGCGTTGGAGAATTCCAAGAATCGGAATGCGTGGGCTCCCAATAGTTTCTGTTTAAGACCATCGTATGTTTCGTCAGAAAACGTCAATGCGTCGGACATGTGAAATGTCCGATACTCTGGCTTTTTTGAATTCAGCCAAATCCGGAGGATCGCCCCGACGACATTCAGTCCCGTATCCCCCTCAAGAATGAGAGCGATGGCATCTGTTTTGATTTCGTTCATGATCAGTCTCCTTAAAAGATCTCCTTCTTCGTCACATGCAACGGCATGTGACGAAGAAGGAATTTTGATTCACTTAATCGGTCCGACCTGGCAGGTTGTGTTGATCCACCCGCACGTGGAGGTATGCTGCGTTTTCGTCGGGCATCCGGCGACGTAGGACTGCTTCGGCGCGCTCTTGGCGACGAGCTGGGGCTTCTTGTAGGTCATGGTTGGTTCTTTCTTCTTTGGGGTTGGGCCTCGTTCGGTTGGCGCGGCACCCGCCGCGCGCCGCCCGGGGCGGACATCGTTGTCGGCCCTTAAGGTTCGGAACGCGGAAGAAAGGGCCCTTCCCTCGCGGTTTCACCCGAGGCCCTGGAAAAGCCCGATCGAGAAGCGCGAAGGAAGGACGTGCGTATACACGCACCCTGCCAGCTTGCCGTCTCGATCGTGGAACTTTCCAGGTTTCGGGTGATCGACGGTTTGCAGCGGAGCAAATCTGATGGCACGTAGTCTACCAGACTCCGGCCTCGGATTCAACTCCGTTTTCGCGCTTCTCTCTCGGGGACGTCTCCAAAGGGTTCGGGCGGGAGGCGCCGGAACGGCGCCTCCCTCTACTACCTTATTAGCGGAGCGAAGCGCCGAATCTTACTCGCCTGCCCGGCGGCGCGTGCCATTGACCGTGCCATCCCCGCCCGGCGCGACTGGTTTTAACACGGAGCGGCAAGAGAAGCCGATGCTTCCGCTTCGCCGAATTCTCGGATCGAGGGCCGATCGGAAATTGGTTGTGTTTTGGTTTCCCCGTCCCGCGCGTTCCTGACGGCGCCGTTCCTCAAACGGGGTTTGGGGCGGAGCCCCATCCAAACGATCCTTCTTTCCCGGCCCACGTCCGACCACGCCGCAAAGCGATTCATTCGGCCGCTCCCGCCGCTCCGTGTGGCTCTGTGTTTCGTTTTCTCCGTTCCGTCATTCCAGGCGCTTCAGCCGGACGGCGCAGACGTGGCCGGCCGGGACCCAGAGGTCGGAGCGGAGGCGGAACGAGATGCGGTGCCGCCCCGGGTAGAAGCTCAGCTCGATCGGCTTCCAGCCGTCGGTCGGGCGGCGGTCGCGGTCGTCGGCGTAGGCGACGTTGCCGTTGCTCAGGATCTCGAAGACGGCGCCGCGGCCGCCGTGGTCCGACCGGCCGGCGAAGTATCCCTCGACGGCGATGCGGCACGGGGCCTCGTCGACGATCTCCATCTCGAGCACGGACTCGCCGACGCCGCCGAAGATCGACCCGACGACGGTTCCGTCGCCCGGCGCGTCGACGACCCAGGGATGCGCGGCGCTCGTCCGCCAGACGACACCGTTCGTCCAGCCCAGTTCGCGCCCCAGCTCTGGCGCCGCGACGAGTTCGTCGCCCGCCGCGACGACCGCCGCGTCGGCGAGCTGGACGCGCTCGAGCTGCATCTGGTCGGCGAGGGAGCGCGCCGGCGTGGAGAAGCGCAGGGCCCGGTCGCCGGGCTTCGGGTCGTTCGGGTCGGGCTCGTCGTAGGGCTCGGCGAAGTCGGTCGGGAAGATCGACAGGACCTTCGGCAGCGCGAGGAACGCGCCCGCGCCGAGGCGGAAGCGGGGCGAATGCAGGGGGTCGCGGTCCTCGGTCGTGTCGATCACCGCGGCGCCGCCGAGGATCGCGACGCGCGCCTTGGGCGTGCCGACGATCTCCGCGTCGAGCCGGCCGGGGCCGACGATCTCGACGTTCGCCGGGCCGTCGAAGCGCAGCGGCCGCGAGAGGAACACGTGGCGGCCCTCCAGCCTCGCCACCACGCGCGGAACGCCGCCGTAGACGGAATACGAGGCGATCTTGGCCCAAAGGGGGTCGACATCGTCGGGCGGCGCGACGGACGGAAGATCCGCCGCCGCCGAGTCCACTTCGGGGGGAACGGGCTCCGCGCTCTCCGCGATCTCTGCGTGCGAAACAAACTCCGCGGCCTCCGCGCCCTCTGCGTGTGAACCGGGCTCCGCGAACTCCGCGTTATGAAAATGCGCGGCGGCGGCGCAGACGACGGCGCAGGCGGCCAGAGCAAGCGCCGCCGCGCGCCGGGCGGCGCGGCCGGAAACGGCCCGTTCGATCCGGTCCAGCCACCGGAGGACCGCGGCGGTCTCCGAGACTCGGCGTGCGGGGTCGGGCTCGAGCAGCGCCGCGAGGAACGGGTCCCAGGCGCGCGAGACGTGGCGCGGGTCGAAGGAGGAGGGCCTGCGCGGCGAGCCGGGGCGGTGTCCCGTGAGCGCGCGACAGAGCACCGCGCCGAAGGAATACCAGTCGAGCGCCGGCCCGACGGGACCGGCCGCGGGGTCGAACTGCTCCGGCGCGGCGTAGGCGGGCGAGCCGAGGAACTTCGCGCGGCCTTCGCCGTCGAGGGAGATGGAATCCGGCGGCTGCGCCGCCGGAGTGACGAGTGACGAATGACGGGTGACGAACTTCGCGAGGCCGAAATCCGCGAGAAGAGCCCGGCCGGAGGCGTCGTAGAGGACGTTGGAGGGCTTGACGTCCCTGTGCAGGATCCCGGCCGCGTGCGCCGCGCCGAGAGCCCCCGCCAGGTCGCGCGCCAGGCGCAGAACCGCCTCCTGCGGCAGCGCCTTGCCGCCATCGAGGAGGTCGGCGAGAGCGAGCGAACGGGCGGCGCCGCCTCCGGCCCCCCCGGAAAACTCCGCGGGCTCCGCGGACTCCGCGTGAGGCTCAGCCGACGCTTCGGCGACTCCGCGTGGCAGCGGGCAGCGCAGGACGTCGCGGCATAGGCGTCGGATATCCTCCGGCGAGAGCAGGATCGCCCGCGTGGCGAGGAACGGCCGCCGCGTGGCGGGGTCTTCGCCACCGCGCATCACGGGCAGGATCGAGGGATGTTCGAGCGAGGCGAGGGCGCGTGCCTCGCGCCGGAAGCGTTCGCTCCGCGCGGGGCCTTCCGACTCCCGCATGACCTTGAGCGCGACCTCGCGCCCGAGTGGTCGCTCTCGCGCCAGCCAGACCTCGCCCATGCCGCCCGCGCCGAGCGGACGGAGGAGCTCGAAGTCGTTGGCGAAAACCTGGCCGGGGGCGAGAGGCAAGTGAAGGGTTGAAGGGGTGAAAGGGAATGGGAGGGGTTGGAGGTCAGGAGGTGCGTTCGAGCGCTTCGACGAGGTCGTCGAGCGAGAGGCGGCCCTGGCCGGCGCGGCGGAGTTCCTCGCGGACTGCGCGCAGGACGCGGCTCTTGAGCTGGTAGACGGCGTTGGGCTTCATGCCGAACTCGGCCGCGACGGCCTCCGCGGGCGCGCCCTCGACGGCGAAGCGGCGGAACGCGGCGGCCGTGTTCGGGGCGAAGCGGCCGGAGTCGAGGACCCGGGCGAGGGCGAGCGTCCAGGCGCGGAGCCGAAGGGCGTCCGTCTCGTCCGGCCCGGACGGCGCCGCCGCCCGCTCCGCTGCGAGCTCGCCGACGAGCGCCTCGTCGCGCTCGCGCGCCTCCTGGCGGCGGATCGCGAGGTTGCGGACGATGCGCCGCAGGTAGGCGCGGAAGCGGCCGCGCGAGGGGTCGTAGCGGAAGCCGGGAAGCGCGCGCCGCACCGCGACGAGGGCCTCCTGCACGAGGTCGTCGCGGTCCGCGGGCGGGATCGGTCGGTGCCCGGAGCGCGACTGCTCCGCGAAGCGCCGGAGCACGGGCCCGTAGACGCGGGCGAACTCCTCCGCCCGCGGCGAATCGGGGCGGGCGGAGAGCTCGCGCAGCAGCGCGTCGGACGTCGTGGGCGTGCGTTCGTCGGGCATGGCGCGGAGTCTAGCACGCCAATCGTCCGGCTTTCAAGCCGGCCGACTTGGAATCTCTGACCAACCAGAAATTCGGTAACATGACAGAGTAAACGCGCCCCCGACTCGCAAGTCCGGCTCGGCGCGCGGCGCGAGGGCGCCGCGCGCCGGCCGGGCGTTGGGCGGCCGCGCTCCGCGCGGGCAAGCGCCGCCAAGGCGGCCGGTTGACGATATCGACCGTCCCTCGGCCGGCGGCGTTCAGTCCCCGTCTCCGCAATCGTCAAAGAGCCGCTCGACCGGGACCAGATAGTCGAAATACCCGCTCTCCTCGACTTCGGGCGCAAGGGTTCCGTCATAGACGAGAACCGTCCGGACGGCGATGCCGCGCGGCGGTCGCAGCCGTTCGACCTTGGCCTGCACCTCGGTCTCCACCGATTCCCCGATCCGGTCGCGGCGCTTGACCTCGACGACGTACATCGACTTCGGAGTCTGGACGAGCAGGTCGATCTGGACACCGGGCGAGGAGGCGCTCCTGCGGCGCACGTACGGCGCGGCCGAAGTGACGAGCCGGCCGCCCAGACCGACGAGGGGGCAGAGGGTTCGGAGGTTGTTCAGGACAAGGTTCTCGAACTGCAGCCCCATGATGGACTCCCATCCCGGCAGCCGTTCCAGCGTCGTGAACCGGAAAAGCCCGTTCGCGATCGCCTCGCGCTTCGGCTCGACGAACTTCAGGTAGAACCGGGTGTAGTTGTCGCGGAGGCGATATCGGACCTCGCGGATCGCGCCGCCCGTCTCCGGGTTCCTTCCGGCGGACGACGCCACAAACCCCGCCAGCTCCAGGTCGCGAAGGTCGTCGCTGAAGTGGCCGTTCGACTCGACGCCGAACCTTGCCGCGAGCTCGCTCGCGCTCGCGGGGCCGCCGACCAGCGCTCCGAGGATGCGGCGCTTGGCCGCCGCGGCGCCGAAGACGTCGCCGAAGATGCTGTCGAAATCCTTGAACAGGTATCCCTCCGGCCGGAAGCAGAGGCGGCGGATGTTCTCGTCCGGGGGGAGCGACGGGTCGATCTCCTGCAGATACTTCGGCACGCCGCCCGTGACCGAAAGCACGTCCACGAGATCCCGCGTCGGCGTCCGGTCCGCCTTTCGTCCCCAGAACGCCCGGCAGTTGGCGAGGGGCAGTTCCGGCAACGTTGTTTCCAATCGGAATGCAAGACAAAAATTGGCGGCTATTTCATAAAATCAAAAATAGCCGCCAAAAATTTCCCATCATTATTTTGGCGGCTAATTCCGAAAAACGGGATTAGCCGCCATCGTTTCGCCCGCGCGCGAACGAGTTCCTATGGCTCGGTCGATTTTGTCGAAAGGCCGGGGAAAGGGGCGGCTTCCCCGCAAGGCGGCCGGTCGGCGGCGGCGGCGTCAGGCGTGCGGAACGGCGTGCAAGCCCTCGGGGATGCCCCGGCGGTAGGTCTCCGCTTCCGCGAGGAGGGCGCGCAGAGCGTCCGGCGGCACCGCCGGATCGAGCGCGGCGCGAATCTGCGCGAGCGCGTCGGCGAAGGCACCAAGAGCGGACGGCAGCTCCGGCGAGGCGCGGAGAATGTCGGTCCAGAGCGCGGGCGACGAGGCGGCGATGCGCGTCGTGTCGCGGAATCCGCCGCCGACGAGCTGCGCCAGGACGGGGTCGCCGGCGCGGGCCGCGGCGAGCGCAAGCGCGAACGCGGCGGCGTGCGGCAGGTGCGAGACGAGGGCGAGGCGCCGGTCGTGGGCGGCGGCGTCCATCGCGAACGGGCGCATCCCGAGCGCGTGCAGGAGCGCGAGCAGCGCGGCGATCCGATCCTCCCCCGAGGCGTAGTCCGGCGGAACGCAGTAGAGGAACGCCGCGCCGCGGAACAGGTCCGGGTCGGCGGCGCCGAAGCCGACGCCCTCCGTGCCGGCCATCGGGTGGCCGCCGACGAAATTGCCGAGCCCGCGCGCGGCGGCCATCACGGAGCCCTTGACGGACGCCACGTCGACGAGCAGCCCGATGGGCGCCCCCTTCAGCGCGGGCAGGTCGCGGCACACCGCCTCGGGCGGCGCGGCGAGGATGCCGAGGTCGCAGCCCGCGAGCGCCTCGGCGGGCGGCTCGGCGGCGGGGTCGAAGACGCGGCTCGCCGCGCCCGAGGCGCGGACGGCCTCGCGCGTGCGGGGCGACGGCGCGCCGGCGAGAAGCTCCGCATCCGGCAGCAGGCGGCGCAGCGCCAGGAGCAGCGACCCGCCGATGAGTCCCGTGCCGAGGATGCCGATCCTCCGGAACGCCGAGACGGGGCTTTCGTCGACTTGCATGGCGGCCCCGCGGGCTACTTCATCTTCTGCGCCCAGCCGGGCAGGGCGAACTTCCGCCCGCCGGCGTCGGCGCCCTCGCCGCCCGCGGCGGACGCGGCGGCGGGATCCTCGAAGAGGGACCCGGCGCCGTGCTCGAGCTCGTCGATGCGGCGCTTCAGGGCGGTCTCGACGACCTGCCACTGCTCGCGGGCCTCGGAGAACTGCTTGGCGCCCTCGATGACCTCCTGCTCGCGGCGGCGCAGCTGGCTCGTTAGCGAGTCGTAGTCGGCGGTGCGCTTCTCGACGCGCCGGAGCTGCTCGCGCACCGCGCTCTCGCGCTGCTGCAGGGCGCGGATGCGGCCCTCGAGCGCCTTCTCGGTCTCGGAGGCGCGGCCGAGGTCGGCGCGGTGCTGGTCGCGCTCGGAGTCGAGCTGCTGCCGCAGCTGGGCGATGGTCTTCTCGTTGCGCTCGGCCGCGAGCTCGCTGCGGGACTTCTCGCCCGGGTCGCGGCTCAGCGCGCGCTCGAGCGCGCCGATGCGCTCGCGGAGCGCGTCCTGGCGGGCGCCGGTCGCGGCGCGGGCGGCCTCGGCGCGGCGCTTCTCCTCCAGCAGCTCGTCGCGCAGGGCGCCCAGCGCCTCGTCCGCGAACTGCCGCGCGACGGCGATGTCGCCCTCGAGCGGACGCTTCGCGACGGCGAGGCCCGCCTCCGCCGCGGCGAGCTTCTCGGCCAGCTCGCCGCGCTCGCGCGTGAGGTCGGTGACGCGCGCCTGGAGCGCGTCGAGGCGGTGGAGCGTCTCCTCCAGGTCGACCGCCGGGCCGATGCCGACCGAGGGGTCGTCCGGCAGCGCCTTGAGGCGCGCCTCGAGCGCCTCGATGCGGGCCTTCGCCTCGACGTCGCGCGTGTTGGAGAAGGCGAGCAGCTCCGCGTTCTCGTCGCGCAGCGCCTCGAGGTCGGCGACGGCCTTCGCGGCCTCCTCGCCCTTCGCGGCGGCCTCGGCGGCGGCGCGGGAGGCGTCCTCGCGGGCGGCCTCGATCCGGGCGGCGGACTCCTCGGCGGCGCGCTCGCGGTCGGAATCGGCCGCGGCGACGCGCTCGGCGGCCTCGGCGCGGACGGCCTCGAGCTCGGCGGCGCTCTTCTCCGCGGCCTCGGCAATGGTGCGCGCGGCCTCGTCGGCCGCGGCCTTCCTCGCCTCGTCGATCTCCTTCGCGGCGCGCTCCTCGGCGGCGGTGGCGGCGGCGGCGGCGTCCGCCTTCGCGGCGGCGACGGCCCTCTCCGCCTCCTCCTTCGCGGCGGCGACGGACTTCTCCGCCTCGTCCTTCGCGGCGGCGGCCGCGGCCTCGGCGGCGGCGCGCGCGGAATCGGCGTTCGCGGCGGCGGCGCGGGCGGCCGCGGCATCGTCCTTCGCGGCGCGGAGCGCCTCGCGGAGGGAATCGACCTCGGCGGACGAGGCGGCCTGCGCGGCGGCGCCCTCGCGGGCGGCGGCGGCGGCCTTCTCCGCCTCGGCCTTCGCGGCCTCGGCCCTGGAGGCGGCGCCGCGGAGGGACGAGGCGGCCTTGCGCTCGGCGGCGAGCTCCTCGCCGAGGCGCTCGACCTCGGCGCGGACGCCCTCGAGCTCGCGGTCCTTCTCGGCGAGCGCGTCGCGCGCCTGCGTGCGGACCTGCTCGAGGCGGGCCTCGTAGGCCCGGGCGGCGTCGGCGCCCGCGGCGGGCGCGGCGGCGGAGTCCGCGGACTCGAGCAGCTCGCGCGCGGAGCGGACGACGGACTCGGGCGGGACCTTGCCGACCTTGCGGAGCGCCTCGACGGCGTCGCGGTGGTAGGGCCCAAGGACGCGGCCGTCGGGACGGACGATCACCGTGTCCATCGCGAGGAACGCGAGCCCGCGGGCGTCCCCCCACGAGGCGTTGTCGGAGGAGACCTTGTCCTCGGGGTAGATGCGTCCCTCGCGGGCCCAGCCGAGGAGGACCTCGGGGGACACGGGGCCGTAGACCTTCTCGGTTCCGGCGGCGCGGAACCACCACTGGGAGGCGGGAGCGGAGACGTCTGCCATCGGTTATTTCCTCTTGAAGAAATCCATGATTTTCGAGCCGGTCACGCGACCGGCGGACGGTGCGGCGCCGGCGGCGCGGCGGAGCTCGTCCTTGAGCTGGTCCTCGAGCGCGGCCATGCCGGTGCGCGGCTTGCGCGGCGGATCCTCGGCCCGCGGCTCCTCGGCGGCCCTGGCGGCGGCGGAATCGGGAACGGGATGGATGCGAAGCCGCCGGAATCCGGGCGGCGGCTCGTCGATCGCCTCGGCATCGACGAAGACGTCGTCCGCCGATGCGCGGGCGTCGGGCTCGGGCTCCGGGCCGGCGGGCTCCGGCTCCGCGGGCGTGGCGGGCTCGGGCTCCGCGGACGAGGCGGGCTCCGGCTTCGCGGGCGTGGCGGGCTCGGGCTCCGCGGACGAGACGGGCTCGGGCTCCGCGGACGAGGCGGGCTCGGGCTCCGCGGACGCGACGGGTTTCGGAAAGCGCCGGGAAACGTCCGCGAGCAGGTCGGACAGTCGGCCACGAAGCCACTCGGCGTCCGCCCGCGCGGCGGCGATTCCGGCCTCGGCGGCGGCGAGCCGTTCGGCGTTCGCGGCGTCGTTCCGGCGGGCGGCCTCCGCCGCGGCGGTCCGAAGCTCGGCGATGGTGCGCGCATGCTCGTCGTCGGTCTCCTTGGCGGAGCGCTCCGCCCCGGAACGGACGGCGGCCAGCTCCCGCTCATGCGCCCGGGCGGCGCGGTCGGCCTCGGCCCGGAGCGCCGCGACCTCGTTCGCGTGCGCGGCGGCGGCCTCGTCCGCCGCCTTCGCGTCCGCGGCCTTGAGCGCCTCGATCTCCTTCTCGTGCGCGGCGGCGGCCTCCGCGGCCGCGGCCCGAAGCGAGGCAACTTCCTTTTCGTGAGCGGCGGCGGTCTCGTCCGCCGCGGCCTTGAGCGAGGCAATCTCCTTCTCGTGCGCGGAAGCGGCCTCCCGCGCGGCGCGATCGGACTCGTCCCGGAGCGCGGCAATCTCCTTGGCGTGCAGGGCGGCGGCCTCGTCCGCCGCGGCCTTGAGCGACGCGATCTCCCGCGCATGGGCGGACGCCGCCTCCTGGGCGTCGCGGGCGGCCTCGTCCCGGAGCGCGGCAATCTCCTTGGCGTGCGCGGCGGCGGCCTCGTCCGCCGCGGCCTTGAGCGAGGCGACCTCCCGCGCGTGGGCGGACGCGGCCTCCCGCGCGGCGCGGTCGGCCTCGGCCCGGAGCGCCGCGATCTCCTTCTCGTGGGCGGACGCCTCGTTCGCGGCGGAATCGTTGAGCCGGGAAACCTCCTTCGCGTAGGCGGCGGCGGCCTTGTTCGCGGCCTCTTCGTCCGCGGCCTTGAGCGCGGCGAGATTCTTTTCGTGCTCTTCCGCGGATTTCTTGGCCTCGGCCCGGAGCGCGGCAACCTCCTTCGCGTGCGCGGCAGCGGCCTTCTTGGCGGCATTCGCGGCAGCGGCCCCGAGCGCGGCGATCTCCTTCTCGTGCGCGGAAGCGGCCTCCTTGGCGGCGCGGTCGGCCTCGGTCCGAAGCGCGACGATCCTCTTCTCGAGCGCGGCGATCTCTTTCGCGTGCGCGGACGCGGCCTCCTTGGCGGCGCGGTCGGCCTCGGCCCGGAGCGCGGAGATCTCCTTCTCGTGCGCGGCGGCGGCCTTCTTGGCGGCGCGTTCGGCCTTGGAGCGGGCGGCCTCGCTCGCGCGGAGGGCCTCGCCCGCCTCGACGACGCGCTGGACGAGGGACACGCCCGACTCGCCGACCGAATCGGGCGCGTCGGCGGCCTCGCCGACCGTTCCGCTGCGGACGAAGAACGCCGCCTCGCGGGGGATGCCCCCCATGATGGACGGATTGTCGAGATATTCGCGGGAGAAGGGCCCGAGAACCTCGATCGTCCCCTTCGTGCGAAGGACGAGGCAGTCGAATCCGAGCTCGGGAATTGCGGCGGCAGGCGTCCAGGACGCGGTGTCGGGCGAGACGAGGGTCTCGGCCTGCACCTTTCCCGAGAGAATGCGGCTGCGCATCTCCCCGGTGTCGAACGGCCCGGAGACGTGGCCGTCCCCGGACTTGGAATACCACTGCCGTTCGTCTTTCTTCTTCCGGGCGGGCATGCCTAGGCCTTTTCTTGGAGCAGGATGTCGCCGGCGGGGTCGACGGCGGAGAGGTCGCGCTCGGCGAGCGAGGCCGCGTCGAACGCGAAGGCGGGGTCGATCTCGATCCTGCGGACCGGGTAGCCGCGGCCGTCGAGCGGAACGGCGATGCCGGCGGCGAGGAGCCAGCGGGCCCACTTGCGCGAGAGGTCGGCGCGGCAGGTCGCGGGCGAGTCGCTGCCCTCGGCGTTCTTCACGGGCGAGAACTCCGCCTCGCGGTCGAACGCGACGCACGGGCAGACCTTCGCGTCGGCGAGCGCGTCGAAGATGAACTTCTCGAACTTGTAGGCGTTCGGGGCGGAGGGCTTCACGACCGCGCCCGCCTCGTCGACGTGCGGCACCTTCTTGTGCGCGACGTGGACCGGCAGCCCGGCGCTGGCCTCGCGCCGCAGGAACGGTACCGAGAAGACGTGGATCGCGACCGAGCCGTACTTGTAGCGCAGCTCGCCGTCGGGCAGGCGCTCGTTCTTCTGCTCGTCGGTGAACTCGGTGTATTCGACGATCTCCGTCCGCCCGCCGCGGCGCACGGCGACGCCGAGGCCCTCCTGCGGGTCGCGCTTGGCGCAGACCTTGACGGAGAGGTCGGCGCCCTGCACGGCGTGGTAGCCGACGAACGCCGGGTCGGCGACGTCGACCATCGGGTTGTCGACCTGGAAGTAGAAGACCGAGGCGAGCCCGCGCGCCTCCATGTCGGCGAGCGCGCCGGAGCGCTCGAGCGCGGCGAGGGTGCCGCCGTGGCCGTCGGGCGAGAGGAAGACGTGGTCCGGGCGGTCGAGGATGACCTTGCCCTCCGGGTCGAGCGCGGGCCACATGCCCTGCACGAAGAAGAACACGTCCTCCTTCGCGAGGCCGAAGTGGCCGTGCTCCTCGAAGAACGCGCGCGTCGCCGCGTCGTTCGTCTCGCTCGTCATCACGTAGAACGGGACCGGGCGGCCGTAGCGGCGCTTGAGCGCGAGGAGCTTGCGGGCGTGGAAGAAGAAGAGGGGCGCGTTCGTGATCGGCCCGACCGGGTAGCAGCCCTTCGGCCCCTCGAACCCGAGGCGCGAGCCCTGGCCGCCGGCGACGACGAGCGCGCCGACGCGCCCGGCGCGCAGCTCCTCCTCGCCGCGGGCGCGCGCGGCGGCAAGTTCGCCGCCGGCGAGCTCCACGACGGGCGCCGGCTCCATCGGCGCGGCGGCCGCCGGAGCGGCCTTGGCTCCCGCGTCCGCGAGAACGCCGCGCAGCTTCGCGACGGCGGCGAAGTCGATGCGTCCGATCTGCGCGAGCAGACTCCCGCGCGCGGCGGCGTCGAGCCGGTCCCAGAACGCGAGGACGTGGGACTGGCCGGCGTCGGCGAGAATCTTGCGGGCTTCTTCGAGGGATGGCATGGCTGTGGATTCCGAATGAGGGAAGGAGGATTGGTCGGAGAGGGGGGATTCGAACCCCCGACCTTCTGGTCCCAAACCAGACGCGCTACCACTGCGCAACTCTCCGGCGTGGGGGCTTGCGTGGCATGTGATTCTAGCACAACGCCGCGCGCGCGTGAAGCGAAAACCGAACGCGGGTGACGCGGGTGAGCCGGACCGCTAGGCGCGGAGGCGCGCGGGGAGGGCGGCGGCGAGGGCGCGGTAGGTCGAGCCGGGGAGGGGCGCGCCGGAGGCGGCGACGGCGATCTCGCACGGGCGGCCGTGCGTGCCGCGGATGCGGCCCCAGTCCTGGCAGGTGCGCGGGTGCAGCCACGGGCCGCGGTCGAAGAAGAGCTCGCACGGGTCGTAGCCCGGCTTGTTGTGGATGTCGATGTGCGTCGCGTAGTCCGGCGCCTCGCGGCGGTCCGTCCACCACGGGTAGGCGCACCACGAGCCCGCCTTCGCGAGCAGCAGCAGGTCGCCCGCGGCGGGGTGCGCCCACGGGCCGCCGTCCTCGCGCGCGTCGATGCGCTCGTAGGCGCCGGTCGCGGCGAGGGCGTCGCGCACGAACGGGACGTCGTCCGGGTCGCGGACGTAGACGTGCGCCACCTCGTGGTCGCACATCGCGAACGCCTTGGACCGCGCGAAGTCCGGATAGGCGCGCCCGCCGAGCTCGCGCACGGCGAAGAGCCCGGCGCGGCGCAGGGCGGCGTTCGGGAACGCGGGCGGGCACGTCGCGGGCGCGATGCCGTATTCGCCGAGCACCGCGAGGTCCGCGCCGGCCTTCTCCGCGAAGGCGGCGAGGCGCTCGAGCTCGCGCCGGAAGTAGCCGAACGCGCGCTCGCAGCGCGGGTCGTCCGGCCCGAAGCGCTGCGCGTCATAGTCGAGCGTCGGGAGGTAGAGGAACGCGACGTCCGGGTCGTAGCGGTCCGCGGCGGCGAGGAAGTCGGCGAGGCAGGCGTCGCCCGCCTTCGGGTGCGCGAGCGGGCCCCAGTAGCGCCAGAGCGGGAAGGCGCCGTTGGCCTTGCGCAGGGCCTCGTCCGCCTCGGGCGGGACGGTGTAGCGGTAGAGAATCGATCCGCCCCCGTGCTTGTGGACATGGGCGGGCGAGACGAGGACGTCGACGTCCTCGCCGACGCTCTGCTGGAAGAAGAACATCCCGACCGTCGCGCCCGCGGCGCGGGCGGCGTCCCAGACGCGCGGGCCGAGGACGAGTTCCGACGACTGCTCCCAGAACGACGGCCGCCGCGTCGCATGGCACCACCAGCCGTTGCTCGTCATGCCGTGCGCGGCGGGGTCGAGCCCGGTGCGGAGCGTGGCCTGCGCGACGCAGGTGACGGCCGGGTAGACCGACTCCGCGGCGCGGAACTCCAGGCCCGCCAGGCGCGTCGCGCCGCGGCGCTCGAGGTCCCGCCAGCCGAGGCCGGCCACGCTGACGACGAGGTGCTTCATGGCGGCGCGGGGGCTACCCGACGAAGGAGCGGGCGTTGCGGAACATGCGCATCCAGGGGCCGGACTCGCCGTCGCAGAAGCCCGCGGGGCGCCACGAGAGCTGCACGGAGCGGAAGCCCCGCTCGGGGTGCGGCATCATGATCGTCGCGCGGCCGTCGAGCGTCGTGAAGCCCGTGAGTCCGTCCTCGCTCCCGTTCGGGTTGAACGGGTAGCGCTCGGTCGGGGCGCCTGCGCCGTCGACGTAGCGCAGCGAGGCGCGCTCGGTCGCGAGGACGCGGGCGCGGGACTCGCCGGTGCCGAACCGCGCGAAGCCCTCGCCGTGCGCCACGGCGATCGGCAGGCGCGAGCCCTCCATCCCCTGCAGCAGGATCGACGGCGACTTCATCACCTCGACGGTGGCGTAGCGCGCCTCGAACTGCATCGAGCGGTTGTGGATGAAGCGCGGCCAGTCGCTCGCGCCCGGGATGATGTCCCGCAGCTGCGAGACCATCTGGCAGCCGTTGCACACGCCGAGCGTGAAGGTCTGCGGGCGCGCGAAGTAGGCCTCGAACATCTCGCGCAGCCGGTCGTTGAAGAGGATCGTGTTCGCCCAGCCGGAGCCGGCGCCGAGGACGTCGCCGTAGCTGAAGCCGCCGCACGCGACGAGGCCGTGGAAGTCCTTGAGGTCGGCGCGGCCCTCCAGCAGGTCGGTCGTGTGGACGTCGACCGCCTCGAAGCCGGCGAAGGTGAAGGCGGCGGCCATCTCGACGTGGCCGTTCACGCCCTCCTCGCGGAGGATGGCGACGCGCGGGCGCGCGTCGGGGTTCGCGAGGTTGGGGACGGCCTCCGGCTCGAACGTGAGCGCGAAGGACATCGGCGCGAGGTTCTCGTCGGCCGCGTTCTCGCGCTCGGCGCGCGCGGCGTCGGGGTTGTCGCGCAGCTCGCGCATCCGGCAGGAGTTCTCGCTCCAGACGGCGCGCACGCGCGCCATCGGGACGTCGAGGCGGATCGTCTCGCCGAACGTGGCGGTGAGGAAGCGGCCGCGCGGGTCGACGGGCCCGAGGCGCTGCGCGGGGAGGCCGGCGCCCTCGAACGCGGCGGCGACGGCGTCGACGTCCGCATCGGCGACCTGCACGACCATGCCGGGCTCCTCGTTGAAGAGGACGGCGAGCACGTCCTGCTGCGTGCCGGCGGAGGGCAGGCGCAGCGAGACGCCGCAGCCGCCGGCCATCGCCATCTCGGCGACCGCGGCGGCGAGGCCGCCGTCGGACCGGTCGTGCGCGGCGAGGAGCTTCCGCTCGCGCAGGAGCCGCTGGAAGACGCCGTAGAAGGCGACGAGGCGCGCGGGGTCGTCGAAGTCCGGGACGTCGCCGCCGACGAGGTTCCAGCACTGCGCGAGGATCGAGCCGGCGAGGCGGCGCCTGCCCTGCGCGAGATCGACCAGGAGCAGCGAGGACCCCGCCACGGGCTTGAGGTCGGGCGTGACGCCGACGCGCACGTCCGGCACCGGGCCGAAGGCGGAGACGACGAGGGAGACGGGGGACAGTTGCCGGTGTTCCACCGGCTTGGTCACACGGTCGCACGGTTCCACGGTCGCACGGTCCTCCGACCCGGCCGGCTGACCGTGTGACGGTGTGACCGTCTGACCGTCCGACCAGACCGTCGACATCGAGCAGGAGTCCTTGCCGACGGGGATGGAGAGGCCGGCGGCGGGGCAGAACTCCATCGCGACGGCGCGGACGGTGTCGTAGAGCGCGGCGTCCTGGCCGGGCTCGCCGCAGGCGGCCATCCAGTTGGCGGAGAGCTTGATCTCACCGATCTCGGGGACGCCGGCGGAGGCGATGTTGAGGACGGCCTCGGCGACGGCGAGGCGGCCGGAGGCGGGGGCGTCGACGACGGCGACGGGCGCGCGCTCGCCGCACGCCATCGCGGCGCCGTCGTAGCCCTTGTAGCCGGTGGTGACGACGGCGTTGTCGGCGACCGGGATCTGGTACGGGCCGCACATCTGGTCGCGGTGGACCATGCCGGTCACGGTGCGGTCGGCGATCGTGATGAGGAACGTCTTGTCGGCGACGGTCGGGTGCGAAAGCACGCGCCAGAGGGCGTCGGCTGCCTCGGGGGCGACCGGCGGCGGCTCGGCCGCCGCCGGGGCGGTCACACGGTCACATGGTTCCACGGTCGCACGGTCCGCGGCGACCCCCTCACCCGCCTTCGGCGGGAGCTCCCCCAGAGGGGGAGCCGCCAAGTCCGCGGGGGCTTGCGGCGCAGAAGCCGGCTCCCCCGCTGGCACTCCCGCTGGCGCCGCCATGTCCTCGGCGGCCTGCGGCGCAGAAGCCGGCTCCCCCGCTGGGGGAGCTGGCGAGCGAAGCGAGTCTGAGGGGGTCGTCTCGCCCGCGCCGCTGCGCCTGGCCTGGAGCGCCTCGAACTCGGCGAGGAGCGGATCGGCGGGCTCCTTTGGAAGAGAATGCTGAATGCTGAATGCTGAATGCTGAATGGGCTCGGGGGCGGGGATCTCGTCTGGCGTCTGGCGTATCGCGTCTCGCTCCTTGGGCTCTTCCGCCGGCGTTTCGACCGTGTGACCGTCAGACCGTGCGACCGTGTGACCTTCGGCGGCAGGGCCGCCGAGCGGCGCGGAGCGCACGGCGGGCGAGGCGAAGGCGACGGGCGGGAGCTCGACGGGACGGCGGGTCGCGTCGCGGTGCATGCGCGGCGGCTTGCCGAGGAGCATCCCGACGTCCATGTCGATCGGCTTGTCGCCGAAGTGGGAGTCCTCGAGGACGAGGCGGTGGTCGCCGGTGGCGACGCCGATGAAGGCGACGGGGCAGCGCTCGCGCTCGCAGAGCCGCTCGAAGAACTCGCGCGCGGCGGGGTCGATGGCGAGCACGTAGCGCTCCTGCGCCTCGCAGCACCAGATCTCCATCGGCGTCATCGCGGGCTCCTCGTTGTGCACCGCGCGCAGGTCGAAGCGGCCGCCGGTCTTCTCGACGAGCTCCGGGCAGCCGTTGGAGAGGCCGCCGGCGCCGAGGTCGTGGATCGAGAGGATCGGGTTCCTCTCGGCGCCGAGCGCGACGCACTCGTCGATCACCTCCTGGCAGCGGCGCTGCATCTCGGCGTTGCCGCGCTGGACGGAGTTGAAGTCCAGCTCCGCGTCGTTGGAGCCGAGCACGAGCGAGCTGGCGGCGCCGCCGCCGAGGCCGATGCGCATCGCGGGGCCGCCGATCTGGACGATGAGCGAGCCCTCGGGGATGTCCTTCTTGAGCGCCATGGAGCGGCGGATGTTGCCCATGCCGCCGGCGAGCATGATCGGCTTGTCGTAGCCCCACGAGCGGCCGTCGGCCTCCGCCTCGAACGTGCGGAAGAAGCCGCAGAGCTGCGGGCGGCCGAACTCGTTGCCGAACGCGGCGCCGCCGATCGGACCCTCGAGCATGATCGCGAGCGGCGAGGCGAGGCGCGCGGGGGCGCTCGTCTCGCGCTCCCACGGCAGCGCGTGGCCGGGGATGCGCAGGTTCGAGACCATGAAGCCGCAGATGCCGCACTTGGAGCGCGAGCCGACGCCGGTCGCGGACTCGTCGCGGATCTCGCCGCCGACGCCGGTCGCGGCGCCGGGGAAGGGCGAGATGGCGGTCGGATGGTTGTGCGTCTCGACCTTCATCAGGATGTCGACCTGGTCCTCCTCGAAGCGGTAGGCGCGCGTGGCGGGGTCGCGCACGAACGCCTCCGAGCGGAAGCCCTCGATGACGCCGGAGTTGTCCGAGTAGGCCACGAGCGTGCCCTGCGGGTGCGAGGCGTGCGTGTGGCGGATCATCTTGAAGAGCGAGAGCTCCTCGGCCGTGCCGTCGAGCGTCCAGGACGCGTTGAAGATCTTGTGGCGGCAGTGCTCGGAGTTGACCTGCCCGAACATCACGATCTCGGTGTCCGTCGGGTTCTTGCCGGCCTTGGCGCAGCAGTCGGCGAGGTAGTCGATCTCGTCCGGGTAGAGCGCGAGGCCGAGCTCGACGTTCGCCTTCTCGATCGCGGCGCGGCCCTCGGCGAGCACGTCGAAGACGCGGCCCGGCTGCGGCTTGCCGGCGGCGAAGATGTCCGAGAGGTCGTCGTAGACGCCCTCCGTCATGCGGTCGTGGAGCGCGGGGAACGCGGGCGCGAGCGCGGAGGGCGGGACGGGCTTTCCGTCGCGGGTCGCGCGGAGGACGATCGCGCGCTCGACGCGGCGGACGAGCTTGCCGAGGCCGCAGGAGCGGAAGATGTCGCTCGCCTTCGAGCTCCATGGGGAGATCGTGCCCTTGCGCGGGGCGACGTAGACCGCGCCCTTCTCGCGGGGCGAGGCGCGGCCGACGGCCTCCAGGAGGTCCGAGGCGCGGACGACGTCCGCGTCGCCGAGGCCGGCGGGGGCGTCGAGGAGGTAGATCCAGGACGCCTGGAGCGAGACGGGGAAGCCGAGCGCGCGCGAGGAGGCCTCTTCGAGCTGGCGGAGACGGAAGGCGGGGTAGGCGTCGGTGCCGAGGAGCGTGAACATGGGAGGAGGGGGTTGAAACGGTTGAAGGGGTTGAAAGGGTAAAGGGTAAAGGGTAAAGGGGAAAGGGGAAAGGCGGGAGGAAGGGAGGAAGAGGGGTGCGTTCGGGAATGCGCGGGAGTATACCGCAACGCCCGCGCGCGGACAAGCGCGCGAGAATGCAATGCATTTGACCGGAACGGGGAATGTGCTATCCTCACGCCCGTCGCATCCACTGCCAACCAGGAGCCCCGGCGCGGCCGGTCGCCGCGTCGCGGGCTCCGCCACGAAACCCAACCATGAAGACCCCCGACTGCGGCCATTTCTCCAAGGACGGCCTCGAATACGTCGTCACCCGCCCCGACACGCCCCGCCCGTTCGACAACATGCTCTGGAACAAACAGCTCCTGGGCAACGTCCAGCAGACCGGCGCCGGCTACACCGACTACCAGATCGGCTCCTTCGAGATGACCAAGCTCTCCCAGGGCATCGGCCGCATCTGCGACTTCGACGTCTACGGCCGCGACACGTTCCTCAACCGCCTCGTCTACGTCCGCGACAACAAGACGGGCAGGTTCTGGAACGTCGGCTGGGAGCCGGTGAAGGCCAAGCCGACGCGCTTCCGCGCCCGCCACGGCCTCGGCTACACGGTCATCGAGAACACCACGGACGGCATCGAGTCGTCCTTCCGCGTCTTCGTCCCCGCCGGCGACGAGCCCGCGGAGTACTGGACGCTCCGGCTCCGGCTCGCGCCGGAGGGTCACACGGTCGAACGGTCACACGGTCGGATGGTCGGACCGTGTGACCGTCAGACCGTCAGACCGTCAGACCTGTCGCGGGCGGCAGCCCGCGACCTCACGGTCTTCGTCTACGAGCAGATCTCGTTCAAGTACATGTGGGGCTTCAACTCCTACGGCGACATGTTCTACCGCAATTCGCGCCTCGACGCGAAGCGAAACATGGCGATCTTCACGAAGCACCCGTTCGTGACGCCGCACCCGTGGCAGACGGGCTACCTCGCGGCCGACCGGAAGATCGACGGCTTCGACGGCTCCAAGGACTTCTTCGTCGGCACCTACAACCAGCTCAACGAGCCCGAGGCCGTCGTGAAGGGCCGCTGCACGGGGTCCGTCGGCTCGTCCGACGCCACGATCGCCGCGCTGCAGTTCAACCTCGGCAAGGTCAAGCCGGGCGAGGAGGTCGTCATCAACCTCGTCCTCGGCGTGAGCGACTCCGAGGCGCACGCGGCCGCCGCCGCGAAGAAGGGCCTCGCGAAGGTCGAGGAGAAGTTCGCCGCGCTCGTCGCCGCGAAGAAGGCGCTCGCCGCCCGCAACGCCGCGCACACGCCCGACCCGCAGTTCGACGCCACCTTCAACGCGTGGCACAAGCAGCAGGCGCTCTTCGGCGCCGAGTGGTGCCGCTGGGGCTGGATGGGCTACCGCGACATCGTCCAGCACGCGATGGGCTGCTCGTCGTTCTATCCGGAGCGCACGCGCGAGATCCTCCTCACCGCCTTCCGCCACCAGTATTCCTCCGGCCTCGCGCTGCGCGGCTGGAACCCGATCGACACGAAGGAGTACTCCGACTCCGCGCTCTGGCTCGTCTTCACGCTCTGCGCCTACCTGCGCGAGACGGGCGAGAAGGACTTCCTCAAGGTCGAGGTTCCGTTCTACGACAAGGGCAAGGCGACCGTCCTCGGGCACATCCAACGCGCGCTCGACTTCCTCGAGCGCAACAAGGGCGCGCACCGGCTGCTCCTCATCAAGTTCGGCGACTGGAACGACTCCCTCACCGGCATCGGCAAGGGCGGCAAGGGCGAATCGGTTTGGCTCTCGATGGCCTACAGCGAGGCGCTCCAGCAGATGGCGCACCTCTACGGCTGGCTCGGCGACGCCCCAGCCGCGATGGACGCCCTCGCGCGCGCCTCGGCGATCAACGACGCGCTCAACAAGGAGGCGTGGGACGGCGACTGGTACGTCCGCGGCTTCGACGACGACGGCAACGCCATCGGCTCGCGCAAGAACCGCGAGGGCCAGATCTACCTCAACACGCAGAGCTGGGCGATCCTCTGCGGCGCCGCCTCGCCCGCCCGACGCAAGAAGATCCTCGCCGCGATCGACAAGCGACTGAAGACGCCGCTCGGCTACCAGCTCATGTCGCCGGCCTACCGCCACTTCGACCCCGTCATCGGGCGTGTCACCTCGATGGAACCGGGCATCTGCGAGAACGGCACGATCTACACGCACTGCAACTCGTGGATGGTCCTCGCGCTCCTGCGCGCGGGCCTTACCGAGCGCGCGTGGTCGCTCTACCGCGACGCCACGCCGGCCTACGGCGACTCGCCGCTCAAGAAGGCGAACCCTCGCTACGTCTACGGCAACTGCTTCTTCGGGCCGGAGCACCGCAACGCGCCCTACCGGATGGAGTTCAACTGGATCACCGGGTCGATCGCGTGGTTCTTCAACATCGAGCTCGACGAGATGCTCGGCATCCGCCGCGACTACGAGGGACTCTCGATCGCGCCGCACCTCCCGAAGGGCTGGAAGGGCTTCACCCAGGACCGCACCTGGCGCGGCCGCACCTTCCACGTCACGGTGAAGGGCGGCGGCGACAGGGTGAAGGCCGTCTCGATCGACGGCAAGGCCCTCCCCTCCCCCTTCGTCCCCGAGGCACTCGTCAAGGACGGCTCGAAGATCGTCGTCGAGATGGCAAAGTAAAACGACCGGGACTTCCGAATACAATCGGCCTCGCGCCTTCGCGCGCGAGGCCGATTGCGTTTTCTTCGGTCGAAAAAATGACGAAAAAATGACGTTTTGCCGGTTTTCTCCTCGGCCGTTTTCGCCTATCCTTTCAATGTCGCGCGCGATTGCGTGGCGCAACCGGAAAAACCTCTATGAACGATGTTTCCGCCCAGATCTTCGCCATTGCCTTGACCGTCACGTGGTGCGGCTTCGGGCTCTACGGCTTCGCGCGCCTGGCGGCGCGTTCGCCGCAAGGCAGGGATCTGCTCGGACGTCTGCGACACGGCGGTCCGCTCGTCCAGGCGGCCGCGCTTGCATTGCTCGTCGCGGTCGTCGCGATCGGCGGCACGAAGCCCGGCGGAAACGAACCCCGGAACGCGCCGAACACACGGACCGGTTCCGCGTGTTCCGTGGTCGAACCTTTGGTCGCGCCCATCGAGGTCCGCACCAACGGCGTCGCGCTTCGCGTCGAGTCCGCAACGGCGATCGAGGTCGAGGACTGGCGCGAGCACGGCTCCGCGACAGGCGGCGTCTGGCTCGACTTCGACGAGCCCTTCTTCCGCATCGGGACGAATCCCGTCTCCCGCGCCTACATTGCCGCGAACGGCGCCATCTCCTTCGACACGATGCGCCGCCCGCCCGTCGGCGCGCCTCTCCCCGACGGCACCGGCCTTCCCGCTCTCGCGCCGCTCCTCGCGCCACTCGGAATGGTCCCCGAGGCGAACTGGACGAACGCCGGCGCGTGTTCGCGCTTCTGGCACGACGCAGCGCCCGGCCGCGGTCGCGTGTTCACGTGGGAGAACGCCCTGCTCGACCGCCTTCCCAGCCGCCGCGTGTCCGTCCAGGCCGAGCTTCTCCCGTCCGGCGACTTCACCTACCGCTACGACTTCCACGACGCGCTCGATCCGCCCGCGACGAACCTCGTCCTCGGCGCGCAGGTCGGCACAAACGGCGTGAACGCGCTCGCAATCCTCGGAACGAACCTCCTGGCGGAGACGGTCTGGCGCGTGGACGGCGCGCGCGTCACGAACGGCGTCTCGGTCGCCGACCTGCTCTGCACGAACGGCGTCCTTCGCGCGCCCGCGTGCTTCGCCCTTGAATGGAAGAACACGTCCGGTCTCGATCCGAACGCGGACTCGGACGGCGACGGCCTCACCGACTGGGACGAAATCTTCCGCCTCGACACCGACCCGGACCGCTCCGACACGGACGGCGACGGGCTCTCCGACTCCGCCGAAGTCCTCTCCGGCGCCAATCCCCTCGACGCGGACGAGAACGGCGACGGCGTCCCGGACGGCGCCGACCCCGCCGCGTGGGCGGCGAATCCGCTGTGGGCCTCGAACGGCGGATCCACGGACTGCACCATCGTGCTGACCGCCGACCTGCCCGCCGGAACGAAGGCGGCGCTTTCGCTGGACGATCTGACGATTCCCCTCTCCCGCACGGGGAGCTGGGACATCGACCTGCCCGCCGGACAGCTCGTAGCGGTCCATCTCTTCTCGACCGGCGAAGACGCGATCCCGCTCTCGCTCCTGCCGACAGCGAGCGGCGGATCGTCGCCGCCGCTCCGCGGCGGCATGCGGACCGGCAGTGGCTCGACGCGCGCCCGCAACGACCCCGACGGCGTCTTCGACGGAGCCGCCCGCAACGCGGACGCCGGCCTCGCCGAACCGACGATGCGTATCGTGTACGCGGACGGCTCGACGCCTCCGCCGGACCGATGCTACCACGATTACGATCCCGCGACCGCATACCGGCTCGACATCCAGCCCGCCGAAATCGGGCTCTCCACGGAGGACGCCACCCTGTCCGGCTTCCAGCGCGAGGGAGCCGACCGCCTCGTCCTTCCGGTCGGGGGCCTGGCGCCCGGCGACAACGTCACGGGATCGGCCGAGATTGCCGCGCCGCCGCTCGACTACGGAACGCTCTACGATTCCGTTTCGGTCCACCATTGCGAGGAGGAGGGTTCGTGGTGGTGTCCCTACTGCCTGATGTATCACTCGCACGACCACGGCTGCGAGCACGAACCGGACTGTCCCGTGCCGACGGGCTCCGGCGACTGCACCTGTCCGCCGCGCGTCGTCCGTGTTTCCGAAGGAACCAACGTCTATGCCCTCGCGACCTGTTTCGTCGGGACGTCGGACTGCTGCTGTCCGCCCCCCGGTTCGGCGCGCTTCGCCGTCCTGGATTTCGTCGACGGCAATCTCGTCATAAGCAATGCAACGGGCGTTCTCGTCCCAGGAGACCGTTTCGAAGGGCCGGCCGTCGTCTTCGCCACGGCGCCGAGCGGAAACGCGCCGTCCGAGATTCGCTACCGTCTCGTGGGCGAGGACGCGACCGGCGCGACGACCAACCTGGCCCAGCGCACGGCCAAGATCTGGGCCGTCCGCATCCGGCACGAGCCCGCCACGCGGGATCGGATCGGCGACCGGTTCTACAACCCCTGCGGAATCGTCACGAACGAAACCGCGAACTTCCGGTTCTCGCTCGAGCCGGAGGCGTTTCCCGCGACGAACATCGTCTGGTCGGTCGACCGGCCCGACCGCGTCGCGTTCGTCGGCGGCGCGAACGGGCGGGAGGTCGTCGTCCGCGGAATCGCGACGGGGCTCGTCAAGCTGTCGGTCGGCATCCGGGGCTACAAGGGGCCGCCGCCGGTCTTCTACGCCGGCGTCGTCGAGCCCCACGTCGTCCACGCCCGGGCGTATACCGTCCTGACGGGTTCCGGTGAGCCCATCGTGCCCGACGGCGACATCGAATCCTTCTTTCCCGAGGTCAACCGAATCTTCTCGCAGGTCGGGCTCCAGTTCGTTCTCGACCTTCCGGTCGGACGTGTCGCCGACACCAACTATCTCTTCATCCAGAAGAAGAACGGCAACTACCCGCTGGGACAGGCACTGGTCAACGAGAACCACGCGACCGGAGGCGTGGAGCTGTATTACGTCGAATCCATCGAGGGCGCCGACGGCCTGCACCATTCCGGCGGCATCATTCTGGGCGCATCGTCCGAGGCCCACGCGCTCGCGCACGAGCTGGGGCACGCCTGCGGGCTCGAGGACGTCCTCGATTACGTCGAATGGAAGGATCCGGCGAACGTCAAGCACAAGTACTACTACGAGGGCGACGTCGCAAGATGGAGACTGCCTCACGACTGGGGCACCGACTTCGACGAAGGATACTATTCCGTCCAGTGGCACGGTGACGTCCTGACCCGGCTTCTGATGTGCGGAAGGCGGCTGTCGCCGCGGACCAACGAGGACATCGCCTACGGCAACGCGCACGGACTCGTCTTCCTCTCGGACGCGCAGCCGACCAACTACGCCACCTGCGGCATCGGATACTTCACCGTCCCGACCCACATCCCATCCCACGACTAGAAAGGAAACCACATGAACGAACGATTCTCCCGGCCGCTCGCCGCGGTCCTCCTTCTCGCCGCCGGCGCGGCCTTCGCCGGCGAGGCCGGCGCCGACACCGACGCAAGAAGGCCCGATGCCGAGGAGCGCCTCGGCCAGCTCTGCGAAATGGTGGAGTTCTACGCGGACAGCGGATTCCGGAACATGGAGTGCCAATACGGCTCGTTCAAGGGCTACGTAGACCGGGGGGAGGGAGACATCCTCGCCGACGCCCTTCTCCGCGTGGCCCGCGAGAACGCCGCCGCCACGAACGAGACGCAGCTGTGGAGGTCCGAGTTCGCCCTGACCTGGCTCGACGAGTTCGGCGAGACGAACGCGCTGCCCTTTCTCCTGGAGGCGATGAAGTGGGATCTCTCCCGGGGCGTGCCTCCGTGGGATGATCTGAGCATTCCTTCGCCGATCCGGGGACTGCACAAGTCCTGCCGGCACATGACCATCGCGTCCTTCTTCCGCATCGCCAACCGGAAGAACGCGACGAACGCCCTCCACGAGGCGGCCGCAATGCTCGCCGACGAAAAGTGGGATTGGATGCGGCAACGGCTTTACTTCGAGTCGACGCAGACCGTCCAGCTGCACGAATCCTCCGACCGTCTGGAGGTCGCGAAGGCGGGCGGAGGCGTCGTGAACCTCCGCCCCGTCCGCGAACCGATCTGCGTGTTCCTGGCGGACTGCTACGAGAACGAAACGGATCCCGGCCGCTTCGCCTACCTCGACGGCTTCATCCGCTCCAAGCTGCCGGAATGGAAGACGAGCGACCGGCGTCTCCGGGGCGCGCAGCGGATGCTCCGGCTCCATCCCGAGTCGAAGGAGGCGTCCGGCATCGTCCGCTCGGTGCAGGACGCGCGCGCCGCGCAGCCGCCGGACGGCTCCGCCCCCGTCCAGCCCGGCGACGTCTCGGACACCGAGACCGTCGACCCCTACGTCCCGCCGCCGCCGGGCGAGAAATTCCAGATCTGAACCGGACGCCGACACCCTCCTTTCGTGCCGGCTTCCGCTCCTCCCCTTGTCCGATTCTGACGATATTCTGACGATATCGAGGTCTTTCACCGCTTGTTCGGCCGCTTGGATCGGGATATAATCCGAATCGTTGCGAGACGCTTCGCGGCGGCCCGCGACCAGCGCCCGTCCCACGGCCTCTGCGAGACGAATCCCATGAAACATCCATCCGCTCCGCTCTGCTGCCTTCTGGCCGCCCTGTGCCTCTCCGCCTCCGCCGGCGAGGTCGCCCTCCCGCCCGCGCCGCCGCCCGCGCACTTCGACACGGAGAGCGTGACGAACGCGCCGCTCCTCCGCCCGATGATGGACCGCGCGCGGATCTTCCGCGCGAACGTGTCGCTCTGGGCGACGCCCTCCAACAACGTCGAGATCGCCTTCGGCGCGTCCCGCGGCGGCGACGGCGTCCTGCTCCCCGGCGACGAATCCCTCGCCTTCGGCTGGGAGAACGGCGCGTGGTTCCTCGCCTCGCCCACGAACCGCCTCCGTTCGGCGGCAACGAACGATGCCGCGCAGCGCACGCTCTCCTTCAAGCTCCGCGTCCGCGAGGACGGTTCGCCGGTGTCGCTTTCCGTCGGCGACGACGACGTTCCGGATCCCTTCTCCGACGTCACCGCCGCACCGCCCGACTGGCTCTTTTCCCGCGACTGGGACGTCGTCCGCCTCACCGTGCGCGGCACGGACGAACGCGACGAATCCCTCTCGGTCCGGCTCGACACCGACTCCGGCGTTCTCATTCTCCGATGACGGATGAACGACGCTTCCGCCCAGTTTTTCGCCATTGCCCTGGCCGCCACGTGGTGCGGCTTCGGGCTCTACGGCGTTCTGCGGAAGATCGAACGTTCGCCGCAGGCTCGCGAACTGCTGGAACGCTTCCGGCGCGCGCGACTTTCGACGAAGGCCGCCTTCGTTGCCGGCCTGATCGCCGTCGTCGCCATCGGCGGCACAAAGCCCGGCGACGGAACTGGCGGCGGTCTCCGCGGCGGCCCCTCCGCGCCGGAAGGTCCTCCGCCGGATCCGGCGTTCGGAATCGTCGAGGTCCGCACGAACAACGTCGCACTGCGCGCGGAATCCGCTTCGGCGGTGGAAGTCACCGACTGGCGCAAGCACGGTTCGGCCACGGGTGGCGTGTGGCTCGACTTCGACGAACCCTTCTTCCGCGTCGGGACGAATCCCGTCTCGCGTGCCTACGTCGCCGCGAACGGAACGATTTCGTTCGAGTCGACGCGCCGCCCGCCCGTCCGCGCGCCGCTCCCCGATGGCAGCGGGCTCCCCGCGCTCGCGCCGCTCCTTGCCCCGCTCGGAATGGTCCCCGAGGCGAACTGGACGAACGCCGACGCGGCGTCCCGATTCTGGTCCGACTCGGCTCCCGGCCGGGGCCGCGTGTTCACGTGGGAGAACGCCCTGCTCGACCGCCTTCCCGGTCGCCGCGTGTCCGTCCAGGCCGAACTTTTCCCATCCGGCGACTTCACCTACCGCTACGACTTCGCGGACGCGCTCGATCCGCCCGCGACGAATCTCGTCCTCGGCGCGCAGGTCGGCACGAACGGCGTGAACGCGCTCGCGCTTCTCGGCACCAACGTCCTCTCCGCGCCTGTCTGGCGCCTCGACGGCGGGGCGAGCCCTCCGGGCGAGCCGCAGAGCATTGCCGACATCCTCTGCACGAACGGCGTCCTGCGCGCGCCCGCGCGCTTCGCCATCGAGTGGAAGAACACGACTAGCCTCGACCCGAACGCGGACTCGGACGGCGACGGCCTCTCCGACTGGGATGAACTCTTCCGCCTCGGCACCGACCCGAACCAGGCCGACACCGACGGCGACGGCCTTTCCGACGGCTCCGAAACCCTCGCCGGCGCCAATCCTCTCGACGCCGACGAGAACAACGACGGCGTCCCCGACGGCGTCGATCCCGCCGCGTGGGCGGCGAATTCCATCTGGGCGGACAACGCCGGAAAGACCAATCTCGTCATCACGCTCGGCACGGCCATTCCGGACGGCGCCGCGGCATCGCTCGTCCTCGGCTCCGTCACGATCCCGCTGCGAAGCGCGCGGCACTACGTCTTCGGCATCCCGAGCGGCGTCGAGGTTCCCTTCCGGCTCTTCTCCCGCGGCGTCGCCGCGGTCGATCTTTCGATGTCAAACGCGCTTCCCGGACAGCCGGCCCCGCCGCTTCGCTCGTCTCCGAACCGTCCCCAGAAGGAGTTCAACGGCCCCTGCCTCCGGCTCCACGACCTTCTCGGCGTGTTCGACGGGAAGCAGACGAAAGGAGAGGGCTTCGTCGCCGAGCCGCGCATCTACCTGCGCTGCGAATCCGGCGACGACGATATGCTCGGGAGCTGCATCCACGGCGAGGGCTTCTGCGTCTATTCCATCGTGACGGAACCCGCCTCCTGCTCCTTCGAGCTCCACGAGGCGGATGAAATCGACGGCTTCCAGATCCAGCAGGGAAAGTACGTCTCGCTCTATGTTTCGGACTCCCCCGGCGACAGCGACTACGGCTACATCCGTTTCGGACCGAAGTACCATTGCTGGGGCGATGCGGAGATCTACCACGGCATCCACCGCTGCGAAGGAGGGCACCATGTGTGGTGCCATGTCTGCGGAACGTATCACGACGACCGGAACGCCTGCTCCCACGAGCCGGATTGCGCGGCGGTGCTGGATGCGTCGGCCGACTGCACCTGCGGCGGGCTCTACGTCCACGTCGCCTGGCGGGACGAGGACGGCAACGGAACGCCGGACCTCGCCGACGACCACCTTGTCGGAGGCGGCGGAGCCGCGACGTTCACGGCGCTCGGAAGATTCATCGACGACTGCTGCTGCCGCTGGGCCTACGAGCCGGACGACGCCGAGGTCCGCATCCTCTCCGTTTCGTCGAACCTGCGTCTTTGGGCCGACGCCACGAACCAGCTGCACGCGGGCGACACCGGGACCGTCTTCACGATCCAGGCGACGGCGCCGTCGCCCTCCGTCGGAGGATCGCACGTCTCCTACGAAATCGTCGGCCCGTCAAACAACGTCCTACGCACGCTCCACGTCCCCGTCACCGCGTGGGACATCTGGGACACCGGTCTCTCCTTCAACTGGGCGACCAACGCCCATTCGTCCGACGCAATCAACCTGCGCAAGGACTACCACAACCCCATCGACTACACTCGCGGCGAATGGGAGAAGCCCCGGGACCACGCCGCGGCTCCGACCCGCGATGAACCCGCCTGCTGGATTGCCGGAACCCGCCCGACTGTCATGGCCCGCTTCGAAATCCGTCCCGCCGACATCCGTAGCGCGGCCCTTTCCGCCTTCGGATTCGGCTCGATCTTCTCGTGGATCGGCGAAACGGCCGTCGTCTTCTCGAACGGCGTCACGAAGGCGGCCGGCCCCTCGCCGCATCCGGACTACGCGGCCTTCGCCTTCGCCCTGGACGTCCCCTCCGTCGTTGCCCGAAGCACCAACGAACTCTGGCATTGGTCCGCGACCTCCATCAACGGACACGAACTCCCCTCGTCCGTCTACATCGCCACAAACGGCCCGAGCGTCGCGTATTCCATTTTGGACGAACCCAAACTCCCGTGGACGAACGCCGATATTTCGGAAACAAATGTCTGGGTCTCGGCACTTGATGTCATCTGCTCGACAAATTGGGCCGGTGGTTTGTCGAGCAAGACTTCGGTTGCGTCGTGTATTGCCTCGTCCATTTTCTCTTCGGGCAAGTTCACATACGAAATCGTCGATGGCGAATCCAGATTCTTGATTGGAAACACATTCATGCTTTCTCGCTTTCTCCGGAGGCTGAAAGGGGCCGGAACCGCGGAAGTGAACTGCACCGACTGCGCGAATGCGACCGTCTCCTTGGCAAATGCGCTGGGATGTTCGCTGTGGAGTTCCGTAATGGGATACCACTTCGATACAAATCCCTATTGCGCAATTGGAAGGACTCCATGGAATCCTCCCACTTGGGGATGGTGCTTCTTTTACCACGAAGTCGCCTGGGACGGAACGGCCGGCGATTCGGACCTGGTTTTCGACGCATGCTTGCAGTATGATGGAGATGCCGACCCTCAACACGCGCCGCGAACGGCTTCTCAGCCCGTTTCCGTTCCATTCAGCGATGGCAATTCAGGATCCCCTTTCGTCTACAGAGAACGTTTGACTCCCGCAGGTCCCGATGGGTACGAAAGTTGCACTTCCCGACCGATGGAGAAAAGAAGAAATGGAGTAAGATAATGAAACGAATCCGAATCCCTCTCTTTGGCGCATGCATTCTGCTTCCCCTCGCGGGAATCGTCTTCGCTGACTACGAAGAATTCGCGGAAGCACGATATCAGACTGCTTCGCTTTGGTCGGAAACGTCGGAACTCTGCGGCGTTGCGAATGAATGGGAACCACAAATCGAGAATCGCGTGGGACAGGAAGTCGTAATTGAAACCAACAAACTGATTTCTGCTGGAGCAACGGTTTTTTGCTTTGATTGGACGGAGCCGGATGGTTCCGCCATTGATTTACGAACATACACTTGTCCTGATTTTTCGTCTGCAAAGACGGCGATGAAAAGGGAACTGGGAATGATGCAGTCTACTGTTCCGATGGACACGGGCACGAACGGCCTTGAGCATTTGGGAGACATCTGCCTGACTCGAGTCTCCGATTTTGTGAGAATTCTTTTCGTTCGGAACAACGTGTTCGTCTCGTTGAGAACAGACGCCGGACTGACAGTTTCAACCAATTTGCTGTTTTGCTTGGATTCACAGATCGTCCAGTCGCTTGTGGACATCCCGGACGATCCGCTTCGGTCGTCTCCTTCGTCATTCGCTTCCGAGTCTTTCCAGGCGACGCGGGACTCCTCCTCCGACTCGGAAGAAATGTCGCCTTCTCCTCCCACCATTCCGGTCATTCTCGGAAGCCAATCGGCGATGGCCGCAGACCCTACGCCCGGACAGTTGTTCGAAGCAGCATTCGGCGTCGATCCGTCCCGATTGGGAACGACGAATTTCCAAGCGGACATCCGAGATTTCCAAACAAACTGTTTTGCAACGAATGAATGGGTCGTTTCCTTTGCGGATGCCTCCGAAAGGCTTGACAACACGTTTGTTCCGTTTTCTCTTTCCAATATGGTCTCGGGAACCGTCTCGGCGGGTTTCGTCGAGCAAAGCGAAAGCCCGGAGCGGGCGTTCTGGACGGCGGCCACCCGAATCGCCGCCAATTCGAAACCATTGTTCGTTTTGGCCGAAGAATGGACCGCCAATTCGGATTTGTCCGGGATTTCTTTTCTCCACACAACGGGCTCTTCAAATTCTCCGGACAGGTTAATGAGGTTGGAACGAAACCTTTTGGTTTCGGTTGAAGCATCGACGCTGGACAATCCCTCGGAAATCGTTTTCTGGATTGTCTCCTATTTGCAAAACCCGCTTTCTTCCAGAGCAGACAGAGGAATTGTATCCGGTAATTCCCTCCGCGAACCTTTCCAGTCGGCGCGGGGTATTTCTTCCGATTCGGAAGAAGAATCTGTCCTGCCTGTACTGGAATCCGAATCGACGGCCGATGCAAATCGGTTCCTAGACCATATCGGCATTGCCAGAGGTTCTTCCCAATCCTTGACAAACGAATGGGCTCTCCCTCAATCGGTCCTTGTGTCAAATGCGGTCGTTTCGGTTTCTGGCGAAAGACATTTCAACCATTATTCCGGGACTTTGTCCGATACAAATGCAACCTTTGTCGGAACCTTCGAGGTCGATGTTTCCGGTTCCGAGGCCGGATCGCGAACGTATTGGGGGCTTCGCCAGATCTGTCGCCCCCTTTCGCCGCACTTGTATTACGACTTTTATGACATCGACGAAATCGGTGGCGGATTGTTGCTTGTCTGGAATACGGCCTTGAATGACATGGGTGTCACCAACAGGCGCCCGGACAGAGTTTCTGCCTTGTATCAAAACATCTGCACGACTGTTTCGTCTGATACCTTGGCCCCGGATGTTCTCGCCATCGCCCTCCTCCGCGCCGGCGGCGTGGACATCCCGGACGATCCGCCTCGGTCGTCTCCCGCCCCCGAGTCTTTCCAGGCGATGCGGGTGTTCTCCTCCGACTCGGAGGAACCGTCCGATTCTCCTCCTCCCGCCCCGGAGCCAGCCTTCCAGACGATGCGAGTCTTCTCTTCTGATTTGGAAGAGGAACAATGACGGATGAACGAAACTTCCGCACAGAATTTTACCGCAGACCCGACCCGCGACGAACCCGCCTGCTGGATCGCCGGAACGACGCCGACCATTCAGGCCCGCTTCGAAATCCGTCCCGTCGACATCCGCAGCGCGGCCCTTTCCGCCTTCGGATTCAGTCCGATCTTCTCGTGGATCAACGAAACGGCCGTCTCCTTCTCGAACGGCGTCACGAAGGCGTCCGGCCCCTCGCCGCATCCGGACTACGCGGCCTTCGCCTTCGCCCTGGACGTTCCCTCCGTCGTTGCCCGCAGCACCAACGAACTCTGGCATTGGTCCGCGACCTCCGTCAACGGACACGAACTCCCCTCGTCCGTCTACGTCGCCACCAACGGCCCGAGCGTCGCGTATTCCATTTTGGACGAACCGGTCCTGCCGTGGACGGACGATGACATTTCGGAAACAAATGTGTGGGCGTCTGCGCTAGAGTTTGTTTCCGGAACAAATGCATGCAACGGAGCATCTACTCAAAAGGATTGTCTTCAAGCATTGACGGCGTTTCTGTTTTACCATCATGGCCTGATTTACGAAACCGACAATGGCCGTAGTACGTATTATTCGTTGGAACTCAACACAACCAGCTTTGATTACTATGTAAAGTTTCAGTTAGGACAATACATCAACAAAGGGAACGGTAATTACGTCAACTGCTATGACCAGGCATATGGCTTGTCCATTCTGGGAAGATCGCTCGGCATCTCGTCGGATGTGGTATTTCTACTCCCCTTCGGATACATCAATCCAACGAATCTCGTTGGAATCGGTGTATGCAACAGTCCTTTTTTCACGACAAATCATATTCCTGCTTCGGCACCATTACGCCCCGTTGACGATCTTGACCGAAAATGGTTTTACAACCATCGTTACGTTGAGTGGAACAACAAGGTGTTTGATTGCTGTGCTGGTCCTGCATTGGGAGATTTAGTGCATTCAGACTATCTCCACACATGGGTTGACACATCGACCCCCGACGAAGAGAATCTGACGAGGCATCAGCATCTTCGAGGCGTAACTGGCAATAAGGCCGGGGACATAAGCCTGACAATGCCTGACAGTTTCCCCATCCAACTTGAGTAGGAAAGGAAAAACAACATGAAGAATAGCTTCTTGATTCTGATTTCAATCAGTTTTCTCGTGTCTGTGCGGGCCGCCCCCCCGTTAGAGGTTCAGATTGCCAATGACTTCTTGGCGCATCTCAACATACAGGCGGGAAATACCAATGCTACCGCATCAAACTGGAATGCTCCGACCCAGTTCCTGTTTGAAACGAACATCATTGACGTTACGGAACAAGAGAACGGACACTCTTGGCTGCTTGCTTCAAACAATGATCCCTGGGGCACCATTTCAGAAAAAGGGTTCGCTTCTGAGTTTCATGCTCGTCTTTCTTGGGCTTTGAAACAGACATCATGTGCCGCACCGCCATCATCCTACTATAATTCGTATTTGACGGATAGAAAAGGAGATCATCTCATCATGGTTTTTCAGGGAGATGCACCTGTTTTGACAAATCAAACGGATTCATCGCGTATTTACTGTCTCTGGAATAATCATATTTTCACGTGTGAATCCGTTGGAAACGAATTGTCGGCATTGGTTTTCCAATGCTTCCTCCGCGCCGGCGGCGTGGACATCCCGGACGATCCGTTTCGGTCGTCTCCCGCACCCGAGTCTTTCCAGGTGATGCGGGTGTTCTCCTCCGGCTCGAAGGAACCGTCCGATTCTCCTCCTCCCGCCCCCGAGTCCTTCCAGGCGATGCTCGTCTTCCCCTCCGATCTGGGAAACGAAACCGATTCTTCGGCATCGGAGTCCCGGCCGGAATCGGAGATCGAACAAGAATTCTGACGGGAAATGCATTTCTGACGAAATTCTGACGAAATTCTGACGATTTTTCGCGATTTTGCGCTTGATTGCGCTCTTTTCCTCCTTGTAGAATGCCCCCTACAAGGGAGCGCCTCCCGTTTCGACTTCCTCCTCACGGAAAACCAGCCAATGAAATCCCGATTCCAGACCCGTCTGCTCCGCCCCGCGATCCCGCTGTTCGTCTTCGGCGTGATCGTTTCGCTCGCGCAGGAATCCGACCCGGCGCTCGGCTCCCCCGAGGAGGTCCGCGCTCTGCTCCGCGCCGCGCAGGTAAATGCGCTGCCGTCCTCGTCCGTTGTCACGCAGGACGTCGGCGCCGTGTCCGTCGCGCCGGCGACCACGAACGCCGCGGCGTGGTTCGCCGCCGTCGGCGACGGCGCCGCGCTCGCGTTCGAGGACCCCGCCACGGACGAAACCGTCGTCACGAACCCCGCCACCGGCGGCGCCGCGCGCCTCGCCCCCGAGCCGGACTACGACCCGAACTGGGCGCTGATCGCGGCGGGCTACAACGTCGAGACGAACGCCGACCTCCTTCCGTTCTACGACCCGTCGCTCGTCGTTCTCTCGCTCTCGCTCGTTCCCTCCAATGCGGTCGGCGGAGCGTCGAACGCCGCTTCTTCGACCAACTCGCTCGCTTCCGGCTGGCTCGCCTCGTTCCACAAGACCGAATCCTCTCTTTCGACCCTGCCCGACTTCGCGGCCCTCTCCGCCGATCTCTGGCTCACAGTTCCCGCGATCGACTTCCCGAAGACGTCCGCCGCGTGGTCCGGGACGGACTCGCGCTTCAAGGACTACTTCGCCGCGCGCTTCTCGGGCTCGCTCTGGATCGAGACTCCGGGCGACTACGTCTTCCATCTCGCGTCCGATGACGGCGCCGCGCTCTGGATCGACGGTGCCGCCGTCATCCTCGACGATGCCCCGCACAGCTACCGCACCCATTCGGCGACGGTCCCGCTCTCCGCCGGCCTCCACGACGTCGCCGTCGGCTTCTACGAGAACACCGGCACGGCCGGCCTGCGCCTCTCCTGGACGCCTCCCGGAGGCACGGAGATGCTTCTCCCCGCCTCCGCCGTCTTCCACGCCGAGCCCGCCTCCTACGCGCCCGGTGTCCGCCTCGCCGCGCCCGATCCCGCCGTCTGCTACGTCGGGAACGAGGTCGTCCTCTCCGCGACGGCGTGGGGCTTCGGCGAAGCCGTCGCTCGCGTCGACTTCTTCGCGGACGGCGCGCTCGTCTCGTCCGTCTCGAACGCCCCCTTCGCCGCCGCGTGGGAGACCGCCGCGACGGGGACCGTCGCCGTCTCCGCCGTCGCGACCGATTCCGCCGGCGCGGCGTCCGTCCCCGCGCTCCGCGCGGTCGAGGTCCTCCCGTGCCCGCCCGGATACGCCTCCGGCCTTGCCTCGACCTACTACGCGCTTTCCTCCCGTCCCGGCGACCTGCCCGACTTTTCGCTCCTGACTCCGTGCCAGACCCGGATCGAGCACGCGATCAACCACACCGAGGCCGCCTCGTGGTCCGGCGTCCCCGTCTCCGCCACGCGCCTCTTCGCCTCGCGCCACGCCGGACGCCTCTTCGTCCCGACCACGGGCGACTGGACCTTCCTGCTCGAATCCGCCGAGGGCTCGCGCCTCTCCATCGACGGCGCGCTCGTCGTCGACAACGGCGGCGCGCACACGCGCCGCACCCGCTCCGGAACCGTCCGCCTCGCCTACGGCTTCCACGACTTCGAGGTCCTCCACTTCACCCAGGGCGCGCCGCCCACGCTGCGCCTGCACTGGCAGCTCGGGAGCGCGTCCTGGTCGAACATCCCGCAGACGCGCTACTTCCGTCTCGTCGGCAATCCCGATTCCGACGGCGACGGCGCCGAGGACTGGTGGGAGGACGAGTTCGGCTTCGATCCGCTCGATCCCTCCGACGCCGCGCTCGACCCCGATTCCGACGGCCTCTCCAACCTCGCCGAGTTCCTCGCCGGCACGAACCCGCTCCTCGCCGACACCGACGGCGACGGCATTGCCGACGCCTGGGAGGTCGCGCACGGCCTCAATCCCTGCGACCCCGCCGACGCCTTCGCCGACCCGGACGGCGAAGGCCTCTCCAACTACGCCGAATTCCTCCTCGGCACCGACCCGCTCCTCGCCGACACCGACGGCGACGGCTGGGACGACCGCTTCGAGTCCTCCGTTTCCCGCACCGACCCCTGCGCCCCCGACCTCGCGGGGGTGACCGCCGCACCGCTCGGCGAGCCCGCCTCCGCCCGCACCTCCGTCGTGGCCCGCACCGGCTCCTGGGGCGAGGACGAATCCGTCCTCTACGCCCGCGAGCGCGCGGGGTCCGTCACGTGGGAGCTTTCCGTCGGCAGCACGCCGCCGGACGCGATCCGCTTCGGCGTCTCGCAGCACAATCCGCTCGTCTCCGGCACGTCGCTCTTCGACCTTTCGCTCTACGTCGACGGTCTTTTCGTCGCGCGCCAGAAGGCGCCTGCGACCGCCGGCGCCCCGTCGGACGCCGTGTTCTTCCTCCCCGCGCTCGACGCTGGTCCCCACCGCTTCCGGCTCGTTTGGAAGAACCGCGCCTCCAACACCTTCCTCGCCCTTCACGACATCGGCTTCCTGTCCTTCTCCGGCCCGGACGCCGACGGCGACGGCGTGGAGGACTGGCGCGCCGCCCGCACCGACCGCCTCGTCTCGCTCGGCGGCCCCGACGCCGATTCGCCCGTCTCCCCGATCTGCGTCGAAGGCGCCGAGATGTGGGGCGGCACCTCCGCGCTCCTCGTCTCCTCCGGCACCAACTCCGCCGAATACGCCACCGCGCCCTCCGTCGGCGGCGGGTTCTGGGCGGACGTTCCGCTCGATCCCGACGGCGCCGCGACGACCGTCGAACTGCTCGGCGCCGGCGCGCAGCACTCCTTCTCCGTCGCCTGGACGCCCTACGCAATCCCGGACGCCGCCACGAACGCCGCGTTCCGCCTCCGCGAAGGCGACGCCCTCCGCCTCGCCGGCTTCCCCGACGCGGAGTCCGGCATCGTCGTCGAACGCCGCGCCGGCGAGGCCTGGATCGCCGTCACGAACTTCGCCGCCTCCGCCCCCGTTCCGTTCGCGTTCGATTCCGCCAGGCTCTACCGCCTCTCCGCGAGCGCCGTCACCGGCGGCGTCCCCGCCGCTGCCGAGGCGTTCGTCGAGGCCGTCGCCTCGCGCTTCCCGCTGGCCCGCCCCGCCGTCGTCGTCGGCACCGCCCGCACGCTCGACGCGCCCGCGCTCCGCCCCGGCGAGCCGGTCGAGACCGACGCCGAACTGCGCGCGACCGTGACGCCGGCCGGCGAGGGCTCGACGCTCGTGCTCGAAGCCGGCTCCGACGGCGAGCACGGCATCCTCTCCCGCCTCGGCGAAGGCGGCCCGGTCCTCGACGCCGCCCGCGTGACGGCGATCTGGGGCGACAACGGCAGCTACTACCGCGTCGTCGAGAACTACCCCGACGGCAGCCAGCTCGCCGAGGTCGTCCTCTTCCTCGGCTCCGTCCCGCCCGACCTCGTCGTCAAGCTCGAGATCTTCGTCGCCGGGGTGTTCTTCGAGGACGGCACCCGCTTCCGCGACCTCACGGCCGCCGACTTCGACGAGGACGGCGTCTGCCGCATCCGCTTCCTCCGCTCCGCCGGTATCACCACCTCCGTCTGCCACTACACCCGCTTCTACCAGGGAGGGGTCAAGATCGGAAGCCTGTGATCGGGGCGCGGGCGGCGGGCGGGCTTTCGCCCGCCTCGACGCCCGCGCAAGATCACACGCGTTCTACGGGAAACCTTCGATGAAACTCGGCTTCGCCATCGTCTTCCTTCTCGCGATGTCCGCCTCGGCGGACTTCCCCGGCTGGTCCCCGTCCACGCCTTACAGGACCCGCCTCGACTTCGTCCATTCCCTCGGCCGAGACCTCCCTCCCGCCCAGGTGGACGGCCTTCTCGCCTATCTCTCCGCTCCAGACCCCTCGCTCCGCCCCGACCGCGAGGCCGCCCTCAAGAACGACGTCTGGAACCTCCTTCGCGAGCAGACCATCCTTCCGACGAACCTCGTCCCGACGACGATCGCCGTCTTTCGCGCGCACGAGCAGACGCCCGCGATCCTCGACTACTGCATCCAGCACCTCGGCGCCGTCGCCCTCCGCGTCGAGGACGCCGGCTCGCTCCGCGACCTGCGCGAATGCCTCGAGGAGGCCTCGCGCGAAAACGCGCGGCCGTATTCCGGCACCGCGCTCATCGCGCTCACGCACGTCCCGGCGCCCGGCAGCCCGGACCGCACCTTCCTCCTCGCGCGCACGCTCGCGCTCGCCTCCGATCCGGCCGCGCATCCCGCCGCCCGCGCGACCGCCCTGCAGATCGGCGCCGAGCAGGGGTTCTCCGGCGTCCTCCCGCACGTCCGCGCCATCCTCGCCGATTCCTCCCACCCCGCCACGCTCCACATCTCCGCGCTCGCCGCCATCGGCGCCCTCGGCGACTCTTCCGACCTCGCCCGTCTCGACGCCTTCGCTTCTTCCCATCACGATCCCCGCTTCCGCGTCGCCCTCGGCGCCGCCCGCGCCCGTCTTCAGAAATCCCTTTCCAACGTCCCCGATAATCCGTAGAATAGGAGCCCGAACGATGCCATCCATCTCCCACGCCAAGTATGCCTTCCTTGCCGTCATCGCGGCAAGCGCGACCCTGTCCAGTTCTGTGCTCGCTCAACGCCCGATCAATCACCCGCCGGACGATTGCCCTAGCAACAAGAAAAACTGCAAGTGCGAGACGGTTTCCCCGGTTGCCAATGGTTGCATATTTATTTCGCTTGATCTCGGAGTGACGACACCGTGGACGAGTTCGGAGGCAGTTAAGCTTAAAATTCTCACGACGGAGGCTTCGCCGTCTCTTTCCACACCTTCACAGTTGAAACTGGTTCTCGGCTATTCGTTCATGCACCTCGGATCGGAACGGACCGCGTCCGGCGCACCTCGTTTCGTTACTTTCGCCCAAAAGGCGGGACGAACCCTCGACTTCCAGTTCCCTGACGATTCTTCCATCGGCATCCCTTCGCCGGGAATGTACGACGAATCGAAGACGCGTCTTCAGATGGTTGATGCCGAAGGATGGGCGACGCTTGCGAATCCCGCCTACTACGACCTCTACCCCGGAGATGGCTCCGTGTATCGGTTTTCCGCCAGCCCCGCCGCGCCCGATTTCGGAAATCTCGTCCACCGCATCGACCCCCATGGCGTCCTTTCCACGTGGGAAGATATGGGTGTCACGGTCCTCCGCGATGCTTCCGGCAACATTCGGCAGGTGGCGGCAAGGACTCGCCTGGCCGACGTCCAGACTCTCTCCGACACGCATTACACCGTCACGGTCTACCCGCTCGACGCCGAACCCGACACGGATCCGGATACGGGTCTTTTTGTTCTTCCGCAATGGGATCCGATCCTTGTTCTCGATGTTTCGCAAGGGGTCTCACTGGCGGAACTTTTCGTCGGTCTCCGACAGGGAACGGGGGCCGAACGACACTATCGCTATGTCGAGCAGAACGGCGAATGGACGCTCGTGAAACCGTCCGGGCTCGTTGATTCGAAGGAAATCTTCTATAGCGCGGATGAAATGGGCGCACGACGTCTCCATCTGATTCGTTCGCCCGAAGGTGAATTGCTCCAGCGTACGGAAATCAACTTCGCATCCACCCCGTGGGGCTGGGCGATGACGAACCGGATCGAGGGCATTCCCGGGGACGCGACGCGGACAACTTCCTGGTCGTTCTACGAGGATGGGCCGAACCGTGGCGAGATTCGTGAGAAGATCACACCAACCGGCAACCGAATCCTCTACGAATACGACGCGCAGAACCGCGTCGTCCGCGAGTCGATGCCCCTCGTCGAGGAGGAGACGCTCTACTCCTACGATCCCGTCGATTCCTCCGACCCGCCTCTGCTCTGCGACATGCGACCGCGCTGCGTCGTGAAGAAGATGCGGGGCGTCGAGATTCAGCGCACCTACTATGTCTACGGCACGAACGGCGTGGATGTGGTTGAGCGGGTCGGCGAGCAGGGCGCCGCCTACGGCGGAACGAACGTCCTGCGGACCGTCACGACCTACTACCCCGTCACGGGCTCTGTCGTTGACGGCCTCGTCCAGTCCGTCCGCCACGAAGACGGTAGCATCGACGAATACTCATATGACCTCACGAATGGAGTGTGGACCGAATTCGTCACGCACGTCCACGAGCAGGCTCCGGACATCGACCCGATGCGGACCACGCGCTCCGTCCGCGTCTACAACGCCCTCGGCCAGCTTGTTGATCTTCGCACGGATCTCTGCACCATCGGCGTCGAAGACCTCGTCCCCCAGGCCGACTGGACGCCCATCGAGCGCCTTCAGTATGCCTACGACGTCGACGGCAACGAGATCCGTCGCGAGGACCTCGCCGGACGCGTCTGGACCGCAGAATGGGCCGGCAACTGCTGCGGCAAGATCTCAGAGACCGACTGGCAGGGCATCACTACGACCGTCGCCTACGATGTAGAAGGCCGTGAGATTGCGGCTCAAACCGGATCGATGCTCGTCCAAACGGCATATGATGTCCTCGACCGGGCCACGAATGCCGTTCGAATCGGAATTGCCATGCCAGACCGACCCGGGGCCATCGTCCATCCGTCAGGTAGTGCCATTGATTCTCTCGGTCGCGTTCGATGGAGCGAAGGCGAGGACGGTGTTCGCCGTGTTCACGGCTATGTCTACCGAACGGAAGGCGGCATGGTCCATACCGTCACCGAGGCTCCGGACTGCGACTGCGAGCGAACGACGGTCTCCGTCTCCGATGCTCTTGGTCGGCCTCTTCAGGAGTTTCGAAATGGCGTTCTCCGTCGCTCGATTGTCCGAACACCTTTACTTGAAACGATCTATGAGGGTTCCAAAGGAACGAACAGTCCCGTCTGGCACGAGACGAGAAGAGATTTGTTCGGCCGTGTCGTCGAATCTCGCAAATCCGGGTTTGGCGGTGCCATTCTCCATTCAAAGAACACATACGACCGATGCGGTCGAATCGTTGTAACCGCGGATGGATACACCCCCTCCGGAATCGAATCTGCCGCGGTTGTCACCAAGTCCAGGATTACGCAATTCGACCCGTCCGGGGCTCCGGTTCTTTTCGCGGATGATGTCAATCGAAACGGAAGCATTGATTTTTGTGGCCCGGATGTCGTCGATTCGAATGCGGTCGAATATGTCGTTCTCGATGGTTCGCTCTGGCGGGAACAATCGCGGTTTTCCTTCCCCGATACGAACTCGGATGTTCCTCTACGCATATCGACCACCCGGCTCCGGCTTTCCGGTCTTGGATTCTCGGAGACGACCGAACTCGGCTCTGCGGCCCTCGTCTCCGACACCCGTACCATTGACGCATTCGGCAATTCCGTTACGCGAAAGATGTATTGCGACCGTCAGGCAAACAAGGTTTTCTCGTTTGCATCTTCCCCGTTCTCCACGCTTTCCGCGTGGACACTTTCCGTTGGCGGAGACGTGGTCTCGAATCGTACGGAGACCGGCATCTTCTCGGCACGCGCTTGCGATGCCCTCGGTCGCGTGATCGCAAGCACCGATGGTCGCGGCAATGCGACCTCGTTCGCGTTCGATGCCTTTGGACGTCTTTCTTCCCGCACGGACGCTTCCGGGGCGACGACCGCCTACGGTTATGACTCCCTTGGCCGACGGATCGCCGTCACGAACGCACTCGGACTTGTTGCTACGGCCGCCTACGATTCCGATGACAACATCGTATCTCGTCGCGGTGCGCAATACCCCGTCGATTGCACGTATGACGAGTATGGCCATCTGGTTTCTTTGTCCTCTTACCGCGACGAAGAGTCAAGCTCCCCCGATACGACTCGTTGGTTGTTTGACGAAGCGACGGGCTTGATCACAAACAAGATGTCGCCTGTCGGAAAAGGACCGAGCTACGACTACACGCCGGACGGATTCCTCGTCCGCCGCACGTGGGCACGGGGCGTCACGACCGATTACGCCTACGATTCCCGAGGCCATCTCGTTTCCAAGACCTACTCCGATGCGACGCCGAGCGTCTCGCTGGCCTACGACCGGCTCGGGCATCCGCTGTCGGCAATCTGCGCGGGGGTCTCCACGAACCTCTACGCCTACGACAGATTTGGTCGACTCACGAATGAAGTCCAGAACGGCGTGACCATCGCCCACACCTACGATGCGTTCGGCCGCGCAACCGGCTACGTCGTCGACGATGGCATCGACGACGGTTCGGCGGTGTCGTATTCGTATGACGCGCTCGGTCGCTTCTCCTCGGTCTCGTCCGGAACGAACGTATTCGACTATTCTTATCTACCAGGTTCTTCACTTGTTGCCGGAATGACCGCGAACACCGGTCATGCCTGGAATCGCATCTACGAACCCGACCGCGATCTGATCGCGACTGTCCACAATCGCTATGCCGACAGAACGGTTTCGCGTTTCGACTACACGAACGACGCCCTCGGCCGTCGAATCGCCCGCGTCGATTCCGGCGACGCATTCGACGAAATCGCCTTCGAACGCTATGCCTACAACGACCGTTCCGAAGTCATCGGCTCGCAGCGGTTTTACGGTTCTGACATCACCGATTTTTCAAGGCCGGTCACGGATCGCGTTTTCGGATACGAATATGATTCCGCCGGGAACCGGATTTCTTCGTGGCAAGAGGGGAACGGCGATTCCGTTATTACGAGCTACGAATCAAACGGGTTGAACCAGTATACGGGAACCTCGACCGCGGACATAACGGTGAACTATGAGTATGATGGCGACGGAAACCTCCTGTTCGACAATCGGTTCCGATATGTCTGGGATGCGGAAAACCGCCTTGTGGAAGTGTTGGATGGCGACATTTCCGTTTCACGCTGGTTCGACGAGCGCGGCCGAACCATTCGAAAGCAGGTCGTGGGAGCTTCCGCCAAATCTCTTGAATCCGTTTGGGACGGATGGAATGTCATCCGCGAAACGCACGTGACGAACGGCGTTGCTTTCTCGTCATACAACGTCTGGGGCCTGGACAACCGCGGGACGCTTCAGGAATCGGGCGGGATCGGCGCTCTGCTCAAACGTGTGACGGATTCGAATCAAGAAGCTTTTCCCTTCTATGACGCGAACGGAAACGTTTCGGAATATGCTACCGCACTCGGAACCGTTGCTGCTCATTTCGAGTATGCCCCCTTCGGAGAGATCGTTTCCGGCTTAAACGCTTCGATTGATTTTCATCCCTATCGTTTTTCAACGAAGACCTTTGACGAATCTACTGGATTGGACGAGTATCAGTTCAGGCACTATTCGCCCGACCTGGGAAGATGGATGAACGACGACTTGATTTCGGAGGAAATGGCCTTGTATGAAATGCTTCATTATCGAGCGATTCCCAAAGAATTGGAATGGTTCGCATTGGATCTGTCCGAACACGGGAACGTCCGGTCGTTCGTCGGCAACGACCCGGTCGGTAAAACGGATATTCTTGGATTGTTGAAACCGGGAAGCGTTGGGGAATGGGGCTCGAGAGAGGAATCGAAGGGGAATTGTTTCCGCTACGCATGCAACGATCCAGTGGATGGAGAAGAAGAACACTACAAGAAACCGCCTGGTTTTTCCGAAGAAGGTGATAAGTGGAAAACCATTTGTGAACAGGTTAAGACTGAAATGGTCGCAACACATCCAAAAACGGTCAAAATTAGTGACAAAGACACCGGTTGTGGCGATTGTTTCTACAAGGTGTTGTTGGTTTTGTCTGACAAGACAGATCGGTTTAATATTAATAAAACGGTCTTCTACGATCACTGGTACCGACAAGGAAATGACGGGAAATGGAGCCACAAACCAGGTAACATGCCTATTCAAGAAGGCGTTCTTGATCCTGAAGGCGATGCAAATGAACGAGAGTATCCCCATGTGTGCGCTTATTTCTGTTTCATGGAACCTGGAATTGACGCAGACAAAGGAAGCGCGACGAAATGAAAACTCTATGCCGCTGGTTCATTTGCGTTGAAACGTCTTTCTCTCTGTTGTGTTCCAACAGCGATGCGAGTACAAATGGCACGAGTGATTCGGCTGTTGTTTTGGCTCAGAACGACGCCGTTTCGAGGTTTCCACGTTCGTTCTGCGGTAGTTATCTCGTAACACGGATTTACGACAGGGACTCCGACAAGTTTTTCTATGCATTGACCCCTGGGGACGATGGATTCTGTCTTGATGAAATGCTCGCTCTTGCCCCCAAGTTCACAACAATTGCGGATGCGATTGGTTTTGTGGATAAAAACACCTCGGAAAAGGACGGGGATTTGATTGTCGATCTTCAGTTTGAGTTCGTTCGCAAGGAGTCAAGAAGAAATCCGCCGCCGCCAGAATATTTATTGTTCAGAGGCGATCGCTTCGTTCAGGTGCTGTCGCAGAATGATTGGGATGAATTGCAATCGGCCCGGCAATCCGGTTCGTTGGACCAATATGCGAGAACCCGTCGTCACGGGACACCGAAAGACATCCGTCGTGACGACTATCTTCTTCAATCGGAAAGGGAACAATTGATTGAACTGTTGAACACCTCTTCCAATGCGCTCAGTCCATCTTGCGTATCTTGCATAAAAGTGTTTCTGAGTTATTACGACGACTCGAATCCTTCAAGAGACTTCGCGGAGACGGTCATTCTCTCTCCCGCCGCCTTCGACTTTGGCGAGGTCACGGAGATCGAACGACCGGTCTTGACGGCGACGCTGCGGAACAACGGCGAGCGGACGGTCCACGTGACCGACGTCATCCGCACGTGCGTGTGCGCAAACCTCGAACTCTCCGCGACGAATCTTCCGCCCGGAGGGGCGGCTGAGGTCCGCTGCACGCTCGACCCGAATGTCTTCTCGGGGCCGTTCCTGAAGACCTTCTTCATCAAAACCGACGATCCGGCCACGCCTTCGATCACCGTTCCGATCCGCGGTTCGGTCCGGCAGCTTTGGGAGGTGTCGCCGGACAAGTGGTACCAGATGCGCGCGGGCGAGACGAACGCCGTTCTCCGCGTGAAGGCCGCGCCGGACGCCCCCGCGCTCGTCCGCTCCGAGATCCTCGGCCCAGCCGGCGCGTCGTTCGAGCTGCGCCCCGCCGGCGAGCGCGAGTTCGAGGCTGTCTTCGCGCCCGGCGACCAGCCGCGGGGCCAGCACCACTGGACCGTGAACCTCTACCCCGAAGGAGCCGAGACGCCCGCCCTCGGCCTCCACCTCGGCGCGCAGGTCGGCGAGCATTGGAAGTGCGTCCCCGCCCGCCTCCGCGCGCCTGTGAACGGCAGGGACTTCGTCGCCGACCTCCTCGTGAAGCCAGCCAACGGCAAGGACCTTCCCGCCGACGTCGACCCCGCCGCGATCACGCTCTCGCCCGTCTGGGACCACGTCTCCATCGAGCCCCTCGGTCCGCCCACCTGGCGCGGCATCCCCCTCCGCCTCACCGTCGGCGCCGAAATGGTCTCCTCCTGGGAGTTCCCGAAGACCTTCTACCTCACCATCCCCGGCCACGGCGTCGCCTCCGTCTACTTCGAGAAGATCGTCCCGGCGACCGAACCCGAAACCGAACAAACGGGAGAAACGAAATGAACAACCGTCTTTGCGCGACCATTCTCGCCTTGTCCGTCGCCTTCTTCGGCGTTGCGCCGCAAGTCCTTGCGGATCCGATCCGCAATCCCCCCCTCGTCTGCGCAGCGAAAGCATCCTGCTCGTCCTGTCCGAAACCGGACGGTCCGGGACTTGGATGTATCTTCGTCACGCTCGATCTGGGCTCGACCACGGTCTGGACGGGTCAGACGCCCGTCTACCTTCGTATCCACAGCTCCGACGAAACCGCCTCGCTTTCCACGCCGGCGCAGCTCAAGGTCGTGATGGGCTGGTCGTTCAAGGCCGTGGACGGCGGAACGACCGCCGGCGGCGCGCCCCAGATCGTCCGCTTCGTGCAGCCGGAGGGCGCGGAACTCGTCGTCCACTTCCAGGATGGCGACTCCGTCGGCGTCCCCGAGCCGAACAACCTCGGCAAGTCGCTCGCCCGCGTCCGGATGGTCGACGCCGAGGGCTGGGCGACGACGTCCGCCCCCGCCTTCTACGATCTCTACCCCGGCGACGGCTCCGTCTGGCGCTTCCTCGCGACAGGAAACACGAACGAGCGCGGCGCGCTCGTCTCCTTCACCGATCCCCGCGGTCGGGTCCTCACGCCGGACGACTTCGGCGTGGACATCGTCCGCGACTCCCTCGGCAACATCCGCCAGGTGAAGACCCTCACCCGTCTTGCCGACGTCCGGACGCTTTCCCCGACGCACTACGTCGTCACCGTCTATCCCCTCGCGGAGGAGCCCGAACAGGTCGCCGACACAGGTCTTTACGCCCTTCCCGAACACGCGCCGACCCGCGTCCTCGACGTCGCGCAGGGCGAGAGCGTCAAGGAGCTGCTCGTCGGCTTCCAGAAGGGAACGGGAGACATGCGACAGTATCGCTACGTCGCCGTGAACGGCGACTGGACGCTCCACCAGCCCAGCGGGCTCGTCGAGGCGCAGGAGCTCTACTTCACCGAGGACGAGTCCGGCGCGCGGCGCCTCCACACGATCCGCGACGAAACCGGCAGGCTCTGGTCCCGGGACGAATACAACTACGTCTCCGCCTACTGGGGCTACCTCATCACCAACCGGATCGAGGGCATCCCCGGCGACGCCACGCGCACCACCTCCTGGTCCTACTACACGGACGGCCCGCACAAGGACCTCCTGCGCGAAACCGTCGAACCGACCGGCAACCGCATCGTCTACGAATACGACGACAAGAACCGCGTTGTCCGCGAATCGATGCCGCTCGTGGAAGAAGAGACCCTCTATTCCTACGAGCCCGTCGATCCCTCCGATCCGCCACTCCTCTGCGACACCCGCCCGCGCTGCGTCGTTCGCAAGATGCAGGGCATCGAGATCCAGCGCACCTACTATGTCTACGGCACGAACGGCGTGGACGTCGTCGAGCGCGTCGGCGAACAGGGCGCCGCCTACGGCGGGACGAACGTCCTGCGGACCGTCACGACCTACTATCCCGTCACGGGGGCGATTACCGACGGCCTCGTCCAGTCCGTCCGCCACGAGGACGGCACGATCGACAACTACGCCTACGACCTTACGGATGGCGTCTGGACCGAGACCATTACTCACGTCCACGAGCAGGCGCCGGACATCGTCCCGATGCGAACCACGCGATCCGTTCGCGTACGGAACGCCCTCGGCCAGCTCGTCGACTCCCGCACCGACCTCTGCACCATCGGCGTCGAAGACCTCATTCCCCAGGCTGACTGGACCCCCATCGAGCGGATGCAGTATGCCTACGACATCGATGGCAACGAAATCCGCCGCGAAGACCTCGCCGGCCGCCTCTGGACCGCCGAGTGGGCCGGCAACTGCTGCGGCAAAATCTCGGAAACCGACTGGCAGGGAATCACGACCGCTTTCGCTTACGACGCAGACGGGCAGCTTGTCTCCACGCAGCAAGGTTCCATCTCGACCGAACGCCTCTACGACGCTCTTGGGCGTGTTATTGCTGTCTATTCGACGAATCGGGTCGAGTCGTTAGGAACGCCCGTTCTCCGTGCCGAATACAATTCACTCGGCATTGCAACACGAGAATCGGATGAATTTGGAAATTGGACGCAATACGGCATCTCGGAAAACGAGCTGACGAACAGAATTGTCTATCCGACTGGCGTCGACAAAACAATTGTAGATGATGTTTCGGGACGGTTGATTTCCGTCTCTGGCTCCGCGGAGCCGCCCCGGTTCTACGACTACGGTTGCAATCCGGACGGAATGACCTGGATCGTCCGTTATGACGGAATCTCCCGAGATTCGCCTTCCTGGGAAAAGACGACGTTCGACCAGTTTCTCCGCCCCGTGTTGAAAGAAGTGCCGGGCTTCGGCGGTACGGTGATTGAGACCGCGCTAATCTACGGAACGAACGGCACGATTTCCTCTCGAAGAAAATCGTCCAAAACTCCTGATGGTTCCGAGGTCATTCTAGAAAGAAAACTGGAAGACCGGGATGTCTTGGGATTCTTCCGCCGCGAAGCGCTCGATGTTGATGGCGATGGACTCATCGAACTGACAGGGACTGACCGCGTTCGTGATGAGACCGCGGATTTCAAGGTTGAAAACGGCAATCTTTGGCTCGATGGTTCCCATTGTGTATACCCAAACATTGGAAGCGATGAAACAGTTCGCGACCAGACCAAGGCGATTCAGCTGACTGGTTTTGAACCGGGATGCATCGAACGTCGAGCGACCAAGGATGTCCGCGGAAACCGGACAATCGAGACCGTGACGGTTGACCGCGAAGCAGGCGTTTCGCTCCGCCGGATCGTCCATCCCGAATCGTTGTTGCCGGATGTGGCGGTTTCACGTTTTGGACGGGAGGAAGAGTTTTCGTCTTCGTCCGGCATCACGAACCATTTCGCTTATGATGGTTTGAATCGGAGAATCCTGGAAGTTGATGGTCGGGGCAATTCGACAACAACGTCTTACAATGTCTTTGGACTTATCGAACGTATCCGTGAATCAGGCGGAAGGGAAACTGTTTTCGGTTATGACCGATTCGGACGGAATGTCCGGATCGTCGACACGGAAGGCGGAGTCACCTTCGTCCAATACGACGGCCGCGGACGAATCGCCCACAAGGAGGGAGCAGTCAATCCGGTGTGGTTTACCTACGACGAACGGAATCGAATGACGTCTCTTTCGACGAGTCGCGGCGTATCCGCTTCGGGGGAACCGGAACTCGACACAACCTTCTGGTTGCGCGACGAAGCCACGGGGCTCGTCACGAACAAGACCGATGCCGCAGGACGATCCGTTTCCTACGAGTTCACGCCGGACGGAAAAGTGGCCCGGCGGACTTGGTCACGGGGCGTTTCGGCGGTTTGGTCGTATGGACCGGACGGCGAATGGACCCATGTCGATTATTCGGATGGAACACCGGGTGTTTCCTTCGAACGGGACCGGATAGGGCGCATCGTCCGTGCCGTTCGCGATGGTGTCTCGGAAACCACATTCGAGTATTCGGCGGAAACGCTTGAATGCATCAGGGAAATCCAGAACGGGACGGAAATCGAAAGATTCGCGGATGACCTTGGGCGTTCTTCCGGATACCGGTTGGACGGAAGAACGATCCGGTACGATCGCGACGAGTTCGGACGGTTTTCCGGAATCGAAGAGTTTGCGGGCTTCGCCACCAATCGGGTTCGCTACGGCTATCTTTTCGGATCGCATTTCCTTTCCTCCATGTCGGTTTTGTCCGGGCCGGCCTGGGATCGTTCGTTTGAACCGGACAGGGACGAAATTTCCGCCATCACGAACCGGTTCGGACCGACGTTCGTTTCCGGTTTCGTCTACCGGTCCGACCGTCTTGGGCGCCGAACGGATCGGAAGGAATCCTTCCGTGACGAGCCCGCGACGGCCAGCCGGTTCGGCTATCTCGAGAATTGCGCGGTGGAGACGGCGCAGTTCGGGGACATCGGTTTTTCGTTCGAGTATGATTCGGCTGGAAACCGACAAGCCGTCGTTCGCACGAACGATGCGCCTGACCCGTTCGCGACAACGAATCGGTTCGACGTGAACGAACTGAACCAGTTGACCGCTGAAATTCACGGAACGGACGCAACGGAGCCGGAAACGTTCCAATACGACGAGGATGGCAATCTAATCGCCGCCCGAGGATGGGCCTTCGAGTGGGATGCGGAGAACCGATTGAAGAGGGCATTCCGGAACACGACCGCGCCAGGCGAAGCCGGAGAGTTGCATTTCGCATACGATCCTTGGGGACGGCTCGTGCGATCCATGACCCGTTTCGCCGACGGATCGCGGGAAGCGATGGAGACTGTCTACGACGACTGGAATCCGGTTCGCGAAATCCAGATCGATAAGAGCGGTGCGACGAATGAAACGCGCTATCTTTGGGGGTTGGACATTTCGGGCACTCTGCACGGAGCGGCCGGCATCGGCGGTTTGATCTCCGTCCATCGGTCCGATGGAACCTTTTATCCCGCCTATGATGCCAACGGCAATGTCGTTTCCTACCAAGACGAATCGGGCGAAACGGTCGCCCGATACGAATACGGTTCCTTCGGCGAAATGCTTTCTTCCTCCGGCCAACTCCGGAATTCCTTTACCCATCGGTTCAGCACGAAACGAATTATTCCGCAACTTGGTTGGTATTGGTACGGATGCCGTTTTTACAGTTCTGATTTCGGCCGATGGACTTCGCGTGATCCATTGGAAGAACATGGATGCTTCAACTTATATCAAATGCTGAAGAATAATCCGACAGACACATGGGATTATCTTGGGCTGAGATTGTCAGATTGTATTGGGAAAGGAGTTGCCTTTTTCAATTCTCATAAGGCGATATTGACCGACAATCACATTTACCAAGTCCGGGAGTCATTTGACGAGATAGAGGACTGGCAGGTTGAAACAATTGATAAAGTTTGGGAGAATCCCAATGGGAATTGTCTTCTGGACTGGACATGTCAATGTTGTCAAAATAGCATTTCAGATCCTTATGACAAATTTGCTCTCGGAATTACAAGTCTCGCGATGTCGTATACGGGCGATCAATTGCAGGAATTGGGGCTCAAGGAAACTGACGACAAACATAAATTAGTCGCAAGCACTGTTATTTTCTGCGAGGACAATCTTGACAATGACCTCCATTCTTTCTGGGGAACCATTGTTCACGAACTTCAGCACGTGTTTGACAACTGCTATGAACATCAACTAAAGGAAAAAGATCCCGATTGTAAAGCAGACGACAACGCTTGCTGGTGTGCACGTGGTTTGTGCCGCGAGATTAGAGCATTTTCTGTTCAACATCCAAACGTATCTACTCTCGACTTGTTGAGCACAAGGGGAAAATGGTATTTCAAACATCCTAATCACAAGGGCAATTGCGAAGAATTTGACAAGAAGGAGAAAAGTCAATTGGAACAACTTCTGTTGGGTCCAATCATCAATCAATGTAATTTGGAAAACAATCTGTTGACTGTTCCTCCAGACGTCACTAAGGTGCTTCCTCCTCCCAACGCAAGATAATGGTAATTCAAATGAGACTGACAAGCATGAAACGATGGCAAATTGTTCTTGCACTCGTTTGTTTTCCTCTTTGGGTTGCAGGTGAGCAACACGGATCGGGTGAATCATTCGCAAAACGCGAAATAGAACGCGTCAGAAGGGAATGGAAAGAACAGGGCCGCGAAGGAAATCCATTCCCCTTCTCAGATGTTCATCCGAAAGCGTTCAAGTCCGAATCGGGCGAAGCTGCTGGAAACATCGGAGTGGTAGTTGACTGTCCGGATCGAGTTCTCAAATCCGAAACTCTGCTTGCTGTCTTGCACAAATTCAATTGCCCTGTAGGCGTTGTTGCTCAATGCAAAGGACCATTTGACTTGACCGCTCTTGCGGATATTGATATACGTGTTCTTCATGTTAAGATGAAGAAAGGAAGTCATCGGATCGGTTCACCGGAATCCCTTGCCGGATTGAAGTTGGAAAGTTTTGCTTGGCAAGGGGAAAGCTGGACGAACCTTTCCGCCCTCGCCAAGATTCCGACATTGGAATATATTTGCATCAGCAACGACAGTTTCGGATGCGATGCTTCTCCGCTGGCTGCACTTCCCTCTTTGAAAGATCTTCTCCTTCAAGGAAACTGGTATTTTCGAGAAGGGCGTTTCTCAGGAAAGAAACTGGAGTTTCTCTCTTTGGTGTGCAATTCCGTCCTGACGGAACTACCAAGATTTGAAGGCGACCAACTTGAATCTCTTGAACTGTTGGCGACAAGCGTTACGAATTGTTCCTCCATTCGGAACCAACCGCTGGCAACAGTCACGATCAAACAGACACCTGTTCGGGATCTTTCATTTGTTTGTGATAAAGCAACGCTTCATCGCCTCGAACTTAGGGAATCGGCAATTCGCGATTTGTCGCCTTTGAAGAATACGGGATTGAAATATCTGTCTTTGGAGAATAATCCCGTCGATGGTTACGAACCCATTGTCGACCTCCCATTGGATTATTTGATTGTCAAGACAAATGGCGTTTTCGTTCCAGTTATCACCACTACGAACCTCCCGCCCGGAGGGGCGGCCGAAGTCCGCTGTATGCTCGACCCGAATGTATCCGCCGAACATATTTCGAAACCGGAGAATGGTCCAGCTTCGGACAAAAAAGAGCCACGCTGACGAAAACTGACGATTCAAAGGCGCTTTTGCGCTTGAACGCCAACGCTCTCGGCTGGCGCGATGGATGTCGCATCCGCCGAGGGCTTGCGAATGCACGACACGCTCGGCAATCGGCCGGCTGGCGGCGGAGCGTGGGGGCTACCGGAGCGTTACCGCACCTGCCGAAGGAATCCGGAACTCGAAGAGCGTGTCGTTTGCGTTGGTGACGAGGAAGTCGCCTTTGCTGATAACATCCATTCCGCGTAACCGGGGCGGTCACCGAGAGGGACGTGCGTATCTCGAAGGCGATGCCGTCGAACCGTTTCGACAACTTGCTCATATCCGGACTTTCGAGAAATCCACTCGCGTGGACGTGAACACGAGGGGCTTCTCTTCGCGCCGCGGCAGGCACAGGTGGACGGCGAACGAACCGAGCGGGTTGCCGGCCGCAATGGCGCTTCTGATCGCAGCGGCCTCGCTGTCATAGTCCCCAATCACCTTGCCGTCGGCGAAGGCGATGACACGTCCCCGGTATTTCGGCAACAACCGGCGGAGATTGGCGTAATACCAATCGAAGTTCCTTCTCAAGTTGGATTTGCGAGCGGGCATATTCGACCTTCCTTTCCTTTCCACCGCCGGTTCAACTAAAAATCCCGATCGGAGTCAAGCGTTATTTCGGAGAAGCGAGGGGCGGGTGGATGGGCGTCCGCTCTTCCTGCCCGGGAATAGAACAAAAAGCGGCGGGACATTGCTGTCCTGCCGCTTCGACCTATCGACCGTAGGTTTTTGTCTCTTTGTGGCAATCAAGGCATAGCGCCTCGCCATTCGAAGGAGCATCGCTGCCGCGTCTCGCTTCGCATACATCCGACTGCCGACGACGTAACATGTGCGCCCACCTGCGCGAGCGCACCACCTTTTTCGTCCCAAACTGCATTTCTGACGAAAAACTGACGATTCTCCCCTTGACAACCCCTTCCATCTGCCGGGGCAAAATGCTACTTTACCTTCGTTGCCGGCGGAACGCGCGAACGGAGGTTCGGTCGCTCGGTGACAACTACCTAAACGACAGCCTCACCAACCACCGGAAGAATGAACGAACGGAAGAGACCAACACAACGGATCCGGGCCCGTCTGCAGAAGGAGATCGGTTCGAAGTGCCCCCTTTGCGGGAATGAAGACGTTGGAGAGTTCCAGGTCCACCACCTCGACGGGAACCCGGCCAACGACGACTTCCAGAACTTGCTGCTCCTCTGCCCGAACTGCCACGCCAAGTTCACCAATGGCACTCTCAAGCCGGAGGACGGCTACCGAGCCAAGATGAAACTTGTGTGTGAACCGTCAGGCGCCGGCGCCCGGCAGCCGGAGATTGTCCAGATCAATCACGGCGACAGGGTGGTGCAGGCGGCCGGGACGGTGAACATCCGGATGACGCGCGCGCGGAACACGAAGGCGGCGGTCCCGGTTTCCGGCGTTATTGGAACGAGTCCGGCCGAGCGCGCATACATCAAGCACCTCTACGACCGGCTGATCGACTACAAGAAGGCCATTCCGCAATACGACGCGCCGAGGGCGGGCCGGACGGTGGCGCGTTACGTGCGCGACGCTTTCGGCACGAGCTGGACGTATGTCCCGATTGAACGGTTCCGGGAACTCGTCGAACTGTTGCAGCGCAAAATCGATGCAACGCCCATCGGCCGCAAACACATAAAAGACGGAACGAAATCTTACTCCACCTTCGAGGAATTCCAACAGGCGCGATAGAAAGAGCAACTCCATGAAAACAACGAAATCTACCACATCGATTCGTAAACCGAGAGAGGAAAACAGGTTCATTGAAGATTATCTTCGTTTCTATCTGTCTGCAGAAGGGACGGACTTCGCTGTGTTGTTAACTGCTCCCTGGGGAAATGGGAAAACCCATTTCGTGCGGAAACTCATTGATTCATTCAAGACTCAGCCAACACTTCCCAAGGGCCTCTACATCTCTTTGAATGGAATGTCAACAACTGCGGAGATCGATCGTTCGCTTTTCGCGGCGATCCATCCGCTTCTCGGTTCTAAGGCTTCACGTTGGGCGGGACATTTATTTAGCGGCATGCTCCAGACCGGAATCAATCTTGCCATTCCAATTGGAAATGAAAATACAAAGAAGTTGACTTGCGGACTCCCCAAAACTCTCCTGGGCGACATCACAAAGTGGACACATAAACTGGATGGTCATTTTGTGGTGTTTGATGACCTTGAGAGAACATTGATTCCTTTGACATCGCTATGGGGCTATTTCAGCGATCTTGTCACCGACGGCCACAAAATCCTTTTGGTCGGAAGCGAGAATGAAATGGAGAAAAAGTATGTTGAATCGGACTGCGGGACGAATCAGGGGTCTACAATCACGCACTGTCCAAACGGAAACTCCTCGTATCGACAACTAAAAGAGAAAGTTGTTGGAAAGACCTTTGTCCTCCGATCGGAAATTCAAGACATCTATGGTTCCCTCGTACAGCGCAATGAATGCACAACCACATATGACATCATTATCAAAAACAAAAATCAACTCGTGAATATCCTCGATCAGTTCTTGATGCAATCGGACAAAGAACCCCATTACAATTACCGGGCTCTAAAACACAGTTTCCGCGACTATGAGTATTGGATGAAACAAGTCAAATCCAAGTTGCGTGAAAACACCACCTTTTGCAACGATTTCTTTTGCGAATTTGTTCCGTTGGACTATGCAATCCAAATTGGACAATTGTCGGCTGACGATCTACGAAACGGAGTAGCCGATTCACAAACAAAAGCTTGTTCCATTTTGGGACGTTCGCACTCCACTCCTGTCATGGAAGGGCTGGATGATAATCACTTCATCCTGCCGTGGAAAATTCTTGCTGGTTTGCTGTCTAACAATCCGCTTGACATTGATTCGCTGAATCAGGCCATTAATAGTTCTTCTTACTTTCTTCGGAAAGAAACACCGGCATGGATTCGCCTTTGGCACCTGAGTTCCCTTTCTGATGACGATTTCAAAAAACAAGTGATTCGGTTTCACAAGGACATAGACGAATCGAAGTATTTGGATCCGGAAGTGATAATTCATATGTTTTGCATACAGAATGGTCTTCGTCAAATGGGATTGATTTCCACTGGGGAAACGCTGAACGAGTTTTCCGAGTATCTTGAAAAAGTGAAGACAAGAATCGACATTGATCAATTGGATAAACGACAATTCGACTTGTCGGGACTGACGACAGGGTTGACCTATTTCTACGAAGACTCTGATCCAAAGACAGTTGCCGAATTCAAGACCAGAATGAAAACCGTTCTATCTGAAATCAAGAATGCCAAACGGAAAAACAAAGTCCAAAAACTGGTTTCCGCCCTTGACAAGTCCCCTATGTCATTCATCCAATTTTTTGTCCTTGACAATGGATTTGCCCCCAGCCCCGTTTTGCAAAGTGTTGATCCAGATCAGTTTTTCCAGAAGTTCGTCTCGTTGACGCCAGAAATGATGGGATCGGTGTTCCATGTGTTTGAAACGCGTTACAAGGCAGATGACAAAGAGAGAACAAGTCGACTCAATCCGGAATTCAATTTCGTCTATGGAGTCCTGAACAAGATCGAACAATGGGTTGAAACACACAAAAATGATGACGGTAGTCCAAAGCTATACTATATGAAGTTATTAGCCCGGAAGGCCTTGGAATTGAGAACCGTCGTACATTCAATGGACGAAGCTGATGAGGATTCCGCTTTGAACAAGTAGGCGTCGGAAACAATCACTTACCCAACGCATTCCTTCATGGCGCGAAACGGGGACAGACCCTCGGCGGACGCGGCGGATGCGGCGTCCGCCGAGGATTAATGAACCGGAAGTGGAAAACTCCTTCTTTGCCGCCTTCGCGACCCCTCGCGCTGATGCGCGGCGGAGACGGTCGCGGGGAGATGACCAGCGGTCGGAAGTCAAGCAAATTCCGGCAGATTCGGAAGAGATATTCCGGCGAATTCAAAAAAGATTTCGGTGAATTCTTGCTCGAGAGAGACAAGTCATTACGAATGTCGCCGGATCGAGCCCCCTAGGAGAACCCTCGCTCGCTTTCGGCCCGGCTTGGGCGCACGCCGCCCAGTCTGAGGCCACTTCTGCATCCGCACCGCGTTTTCCGCTCTTCGATCCCGCGCCTCACCCAAGCCAGTCTCATGTTCGTTCGTCCCACTATCGGCGCCGAGATGGGCTCGTTTTCGCGAGCAAACCCCAATTTCCCGCCAAAGTTTTATTTCTGACGAAAAACTGACGGTTTTAGCCTGAAAACATCCTTCCGTTCACTAGGGCGAAATGCTACTTTACCTTCGTTGCCGACGGAACGCACGAACGGGTGTTCGGCCGACAGGAAAAACATCAATGTTTTCCACATAGGAGACAACAATGAATTCAACAACTACACAAACACAACTTGGCAGCAGATGGTGGAAAATTGATTTTCACGTCCATACACCCGCTTCAAATGATTACGGACATGGAAATCAAGGTGTTCTCAAATCGACCACACCGGAAGACATCATTCAAGGCGCAATGGCACGGGAATTGGATGCCATTGTCGTTACCGACCACAATTCTGGTGAGTGGGTTGATAAACTACAGAAGGCAAACCAAGCCTTGCAGGCAAAACGCGAACGGCCGGCTTGGTATCGGGATCTCGTCATCTTTCCCGGCGTCGAGGTTTCCGTTGCCGGCGGTCAAAACCGGATTCATGTACTGGCTCTGTTCAATCCTGGCGTTGGTGGCAATACAATTGCTGGTCTTTTGGGAAAGTGTGGTATTAGCGAGAACTACGGAGACGACCAGAAGACAACGACGAAAACAAGCATGGAGGATACAATTCGACATATCGTCGAATTTGGGGCCATACCGATTCTTGCACATGCAGACAAGGAGAAAGGATATCTTCATGGCGTTTCTTGTCTTCCCGACAACGGGAAGGTTTTTCATGGCACATGCCGTGTCTTCGCGGCAGAACTTGCGGATCTTCATGCGTTTGATACTCATATATCTCCAGATGTCCGAAAAGTCATGAATTCACTTGCCAAAGTCGGCGGCAGCGATGCTCATTCGCCTAATGAGATCGGGAAATTCTCGTCGTGGGTTAAAATGAGTTCGCCATCTGTAGCGTCAATGCGGTTGGCTCTCCAATCTCCCGAATGGTCGGTGAAGAATCAAGACGAAAATCCGAATCAAGAGCCGAACCTTGTCCTTCAAAAACTGACGATTTCCGACATGAAGTACTGTGGAAGAATCAACGACGCCCCTTGTGAAGTGTCGTTCAATCCGCATCAAACATCGCTCATCGGTGGTCGTGGAAGCGGGAAATCCACGATTGTGGAATCGTTGCGGATTGCGTTGTCGCAAGACACGGCATTGGATCCGTCTCTTCCGAAAGTTCAGGGAAATATCGATGCTTTCATGAAGCGCGCGCCCAAAACGGGAGGGGTGATGCTCGATTCAACGAAGATCGAACTCGATTTGCGTCGCAATGACGAACAATTCAAACTGTCTTGGTCCGCTAGCGACGGATCTCACAGAATCCAAAGGCGGCAAGGCGACGAATGGGTAGAAGACCAAGGAGATCCCCGTGAACGCTTTTCCGTTATTGTTCTTAGCCAGAAACAAATCGAAGAAATTGCGGACAACCCATTTGGATTGTTGGGCATCATTGATAAACGTATCGGGAAAGGGGATTGGGACGAGAAATGGCAACAAGCCCACACGCAGTTTGTGCAGTTGCGCGAAAGAGAGCGGGAATTGCAACGTAAATTGCAGGAAGAACCCGATCTACGAGCGCAACTGGCCGACGTCGAGAGCGACTTGTCTCAGTTCGAGAAACGGGGGGATGGCGAAATTCTAAAACGTTACCAACGCCAAACGCTTCAATGGAACGCGATTGTTGAGGATAATGTTTTCGACGCTCTTACTTCCGAGTTGCGCGCCATTGAAGGGAAGTTCTCCCTGCCAGACTTTCCTTCGAACCTGTTCGATGAAAACGATTCGGCGTTGGTTGAACAGAAATCCTTGCATGACAGCATTGCAATGGAGTTGAATCAAGTTCGTGCCCAATTGGAGACCGTCATAGGCCAAATTGACGCGATTAAAGCGTCTTGGGTTCATCGCATTACCGAATCTGCATGGCATCACGATGTTGAAGACGTGACGGCCAAGTACAAGGAGCTTGCCGAAGAGTATGCAAAGAAGAACAGTCGTCTGGACATGTCCGTTTACAATGAATGGATCGAGAAACGAAACTCGTTGCTGTCTCGCTTAAAGCAAGTCGAGTCTGTCAGAACCGAATTGCTTTCCGTGAAGGGGCAAATCTCTGAACTTTCTCAGGGGTTTTTGGATTTACGTAAAGAACTCCTGAACTTGCGCCGCCGATTCATTGAGAGCGCCATTGGCGGCAATCAGTATGTAAAGATGATGGTCGTTCCGTTCGGGAATATCGGCGATTTGGAAAGCACTTATCGGGAACTGCTTGCACTTGAAGCCGGGAAGTACAAGGATGCCATATTGTCCGACGACAAGAAAAGCGGGATTCTTTCCGGTTTCTCAAAATGGGCTGAGGATGTCAACTGTAATGACAACGACTTGCTTTGTTTAATCGAAACGCTGAAAAACGATACGATGGCGATCGTAAAAGGGGAAAAATCAACAGACGGTTGGTTGATGAGAAAACTCAAGGGAGAGTATGAACAACGCCCGCAATCTTTCGACAATCTTCTCTCGTGGTTTCCGGAGGACAACTTGCGCGTCAAGTATGCCAGAAGTGACTCCTCGAAAGAGTTCGTGGATTTGAAACAAGGTTCCGCCGGACAAAAAGCGGCTGCAATACTTGCGTTTCTTTTGAGCAATGGAGACGAGCCCCTCATCATAGATCAACCTGAAGATGACCTGGACAACGCGCTGATCTATGATTTGGTGGTCAAACAGTTGCATGAAAGCAAAAATCGGCGGCAAGTCATTGTCGCCACGCACAATCCGAACATTGTCGTTAACGGCGATTCCGAGCTGGTGCATGCCTTTCATTTCAAGAATGGACAGATTCAAACAGCCCATAGTGGAGGCTTGGATGACAAAAACATCCGAGAAGATATCTGCACAATTATGGAAGGCGGCCGAGAAGCCTTTGAAAGGCGTTACAAAAGAATGGAGGCAGACCATGCTTAACACAAACCGGTCATTCGTCAGAATTTCGTCATTTCTGCTAGACGAGGCTGAAGGGGGATGATTTTCGGGCGGGTTCGTGGTAGAATCCGGGCCGCAATGAGAGAAAAGCCTTCGAAGAAACGCGGGAGCGCGCCGGCCGGGGCCGGCGGCGGGGATGCGGCGTCCGGTTCTTCGAACGTTTCGGCGTCGGGGCTGCCGGTGCTCTCCACGGCGGAGGAGGTCGTCCGCGCGCTGGAGAACGGGCCGGACGAAGGTCTCGTGGTCCTCGACGCCAAGGCGTTCCGCGAGGGCGTCCGGACCTTTCTGCGCCAAGGCGGCGCCGACGAGGAGGGGACGCCGGCGGAGGAGTCGCCGCGTTTCTCGCCGAAGCACCTGAACGTCCTCTTCGGCGATCTGACGAGAACCCAGCAGACGTTCCTTCTGCTCCTCCTTCGCGAACCCGGGGCCCTGGTCACCCGGGAGGAGCTTCTCTGCTCCATTCGCGGCGGCAGCGGACAGGAGCTCGTTCGCTCGCATTCCCTCAACCAGATCGCGCACGTGCTCCGAAGGAGGCTCGGAAGGGCCGGCCGATGCATCGAGACCGTCCGCGGCGTCGGCTTCCGCTGGAACCGGAACCGGGAGCCGAGGTCGCTTTCGTCCGATCTCCTCAAGGTCGCGGGACTGGCCGTGATGTCCGCGTTGGCGATCGCCGCGGGCGTCAACCTCTATGCACCGCACGGCCGCGAGAGGGGCGGAGGGGGCGGTTCCTCCTCCGCGGACGGCGACGCCCTTGCGCCGGCCCGCGTCCCGTCCGGCGCGTCCCTGCCGGACGAGCCCTTCCGGGCGATGCGGGGCTTCTCGGATCCCGATTCGTTCGCCAAGGCGTTCGCCTCCGTCCCGTCTGCGAAGGAGCATTCGCCCTGGCGGATGGTCGACGGAAACGCCGGGACCTGGTTCGAGAGCGAAGGTCCGGCGCGCGCGGGCGACTGGATCGCGTTCCGTCTCTCGACGCCGATCCGCGTGGGAACGGAGGACGGTCCGGCCAGCCGGATCGAAATCCTGTGCGGCCGCCCCGGAGCCGACGGCGCGCCGCTCGCGCCGCCCTGCCGCGTGGAATGCTCCGCCGATCCGATCGGCGCGCCGGACGCGTGGCATCCCGCCGGAGAGGTCGATCCGATGACGGGACGCTTCGTCCTCGATGCCGCGCTCCTGCCGATCGACTCGATCGAGGTCGTCCGCATCGTCGTCGCCGCCGACTCCGACCTTCCGCTCGTCGTGCGCGAAGCGGGGCTCGCCCAGACTTCCGCGGAGCCCGTCCCCTGACGGAGGCCGAACGCAAGGCGGAGGCGGAGCGGGCGCATCCCGCCGGACGTGCGCGACCCGAGGGCCGCGCGCGTCCGGGACGGCGCGGTAGAGGGCGCGGCTACTACTTCTTCTTCCAGGCGCCGGCGGCGTCCTGGTACCAGGCGCCGGCGGGAAGGTGCTCGAGCATCTTCTCGGCGCGCATCTTCTCGACGTCGACGCGCTTGGCTCCGGTCTGCTCGGCGATCTCGCCCATGCGGACGCGGCGCTTGGCGTTCATGTCCTCGACGATGTCCCTCTCCTCGTCGGAGAGATCGCCGCGCACGGCGAGATAGCCGCGGTTGTCCATGCCGACCGCGCCGCGGTCGCTCATCGCCTTGAGCTCGGCCATGTGCTTGGGCGGCGCCTTCTTCTCCTGCTCGATCTCCTTCTCGAGCTCCTTGTCGACCTTGAGGTTGACGTCCATCGTGATCTGGATGGGCTTCACCTCGTGCTCGGTCTTGATGGCGAGGCAGCCGGCGCCGGCGCCGGAGAGGGCCAGGACGGAAAGGAGGATGGGGGCGGAGATTGTCTTCATGGCGAGATTCTTTCGTTCGCGGGGCGGATTTCCGCCCGACGATGCCGCATTCTAGCAGACCCCGGCCCCGGCTGGCAAGCCGCTTGACGCCGCGACGGGTTTGTGGGAGAGTAGCCGGCCGACGGAGGCAATCCTCCGGGAGGAATGCGATGACGATCACCGAAGAGAAGGTCCTGGAGTTCCACCGCGGCGGCAAGGTCGCGCTCAAGATGCCGCGCCCCGTGCGCACGGTCGAGGACCTGTGCCTCGCCTACACGCCCGGCGTCGGCAAGGCCGTGCTGCATCTCGACAAGCACCCCGAAGAGGCGTTCGACTACACCGCCAAGGGCCGGACCGTCGCCGTCGTCTCCGACGGCACCGCGATCCTCGGCCTCGGCGACCGCGGCCCGACCGCCGCGATCCCCGTGATGGAGGGCAAGTGCGTCCTCTTCAAGAGCTTCGCCGGCGTCGAGGCGTGGCCCGTCGTCCTCGACAACTGCCGCGTCGGAGGCGCGAAGACGGGGAGGACCGACCCGCAGCGCGTGATCGACGCCACGCTCGCGATTGCCCCGATGTATGGCGGCATCAACCTCGAGGACATCGCCGCGCCGGCGTGCTTCGAGGTGGAGGACCGCCTGCAGGAGCTGCTCGACATCCCGGTCTTCCACGACGACCAGTGGGGCACGGCGGTCATCGTCCTCGCGGCGGTCCGCAACTACGCCGAGGTCTCGGGGAAGCCCTTCGGCTCGCTCCGCGTCGCGATGAACGGCGCCGGCGCGGCCGGCATGCGCATCCGCGAGATGCTGATCGCCGCCGGCGTCGCGCAGGTGATCTCGTGCGACAGCAAGGGCGTCATCTTCAAGGGTCGCCCGGACCTCTCCGGGCGCAAGCTCCTCGCCGCCGAGGACACGCCCTGCCGCACGCTGGAGGAGGTCCTGCGCGGCGCGGACGTCTTCATCGGCGTCTCGGTCGCCGGCGCGGTGAAGGGCGAATGGGTGCGGACGATGGCGCCCAACCCGGCGATCTTCGCGCTCGCGAACCCCGACCCGGAGATCCGCCCGGAGGAGGTCGCCGCCGCGATGGGCGACGCGCCCTACGTCATGGCGACGGGCCGCTCGGACTTCCCGAACCAGATCAACAACGTGCTCTGCTTCCCGTTCCTCTTCCGCGGCGCGCTCGACGTCCGCGCGCGGAAGATCACGATGGGGATGAAGCTCGCCGCGGCCGACGCCCTCGCCGCGGCCGCGCGCATCCCGGCCGACGAGGCCACCGCCGCGCTCTACGCGGGGGAGGACCTCGCCTTCGGGCCACGCTACATCCTCCCGAAGCCCTTCGACCGCCGCCTGCGCGCGCTCGTCGCGCCAGCCGTCGCGAAGGCCGCGGTCGCGGAGGGCGTCGCCCGCGTCGCGGACTTCGACGAGGCCTCCTACCGCGCCGCGCTCGAGGCCGAGACCGCCGACAGCACGAGCTCGGCGAGATAGACGGCGTAGAGCGCGAGCAGCAGCAGGCCGCCCGGCCGCTCGATCCGCCGCTCCGCGGCCTTCCGGTAGAGGCAGGGGAACGGGAGGATCAGCAGAAGGATTCCCGTGAGGAAGAACGCCCACGAGACGTCGCGCTCGTAGACGGCGGGGTCGATCGCGTCCATCGGCCGGATCGCGCCGGCGAGGCCGACCACCGCGAGCGTGTTGAAGAGGTTCGAGCCGATGACGTTGCCGACGGCGAGGTCGTCCGCCCCCTTGCGCGCGGCGACGATCGACGAGGCCAGCTCCGGCAGCGACGTCCCGACGGCCACGACGGTGAGCCCGATCACGAGGTCGCTCACGCCGATCGCCTGCGCGAGCTCGACCGCGCCCCACACGAGGAGGCGCGACGAGACGACGAGGACGACGAGCCCGAAGACCGTCCAGAACGCGGCCATGCGGCCCGAGAGCCCGGCGCCGGGGGCGTCCGCGGCGGCGGGCTCCGGCGCGGCGCCGCCGCGGACGGCGCGGCGGACCGACGTGCCGAGCCACGCGGCGAAGGCGACGAGCAGGACGGCGGCGTCCGCGCGGGAGAGGGCGCCGTCCGCGAGGAGGAACCACGAGAGGACCGTCGTCCCGAAGAGGATCGGCAGATCGAATCGGAGCGCCTCCCGCCGGATCGCGAGCGGCCGGATCGCGGCCGCGACGCCGAGGATGAGCGCGATGTTGCAGATGTTGGAGCCCCAGGCGTTGCCGAGCGCGATGGAGGAGTTTCCGCGCAGGGACGAGATCGCCGAGACGGTGAGCTCCGGCGCGGACGTCCCGAACCCGACGACGACCATCCCGACGAGCAGCGCTGGCATGCCGAGCAGGCGCGCCGAGGCCGCGGCGCCGTCGACGAACCGGTCCGCGCTCCACACGAGCGCGGCGAGGCCGAGGAGGACGGCGAGGACCGGGAGCAGGAGGGACATCGCGCTCTACCTCTCCAGCGCCGCGGCGAAGCGGGCGCGGACCGCGTCCGGCGCGTAGCGCTCCAGCGTGTAGCGGCGCCCCTGCTCCGCGAGGATCGCGGCCTTCGCGGGGTTGTCGAGGAGCCAGAGCAGCGCCTCCTCGAACTCCGGGTAGCACCCGAACCAGAGCCCGCCGCACGAGCTCTCGCACTGCCAGCGCAGCACCTCGCCGCGCGCGTGGACGAGCGCCGGAGTGCGCGCGAGCCACGACTCCAGCACGACGATCGAGAGGCTCTCGTTGACGGACGGGTGGACGAACGCGACCGCGCCGGCCATCGCCTCGCGCTTCTCCCGCTCGGAGACGAATCCGAGGTCGTGGAACGCCGGCGCGAGCGTCGGCGGGACGTCGACCGGCCCCGAGCCGGTCATCACGAGGTGGACGTCGCGCCCCGTGCGGCGGCGGAAGGCGTCGAGGAAGTCGACGAGGATCGGCGTCCCCTTCCCCTCCTCGCGCCGGCCGCTGTAGACCACGTAGGGCTGCGCGATCCCGGTGCGGGCGGCGAAGGCGCCCTTGTCCGCCTCGAAGGGCTCGATGCCCATCGCGACGACCTCCTCCACGCGCGGCGCGAGGCCGGGCATGAGGCGGTGGGCGAGGCGCCGCTCGGGCTCGGTGTTGAAGAGAAAGCCGCGGACACCGCGGAAGGCGGCCTGGAGGGCGCGGATGCGGGCGTAGTTCTCGTCGTGGAAGCACGGGACGAGCAGCATCTTCTCCGGCACGGCGAGGCACGCCTCGCGGATCAGGGCGAAGAGGTAGGGGCCCGCGACGACGCGGTCGTAGTCGGCGGCGTGCTCGCGCAGCCACGCGACGAGGGCGGCGGAGTTGACGCCCGAGCGGAGCCACTCCGCCTCCTCGGCGTCGGAGAGGCGGCGGCCGCGGGAGAGATCGATCTGCAGGCGCGCGAAGGAGTCGACCTTCAGCGGGTCGGCCGGGAAGCGCCGGACCGTCATGCCGTCGCGCTCGAACGACCCCTCGGGCAGCTCGTTCGCCCAGTTGAAGTGGTTCTTCGCGCAGGTGCAGAGCATCTCCACGCGGTGGCCGAGCCGGACCGCGTCCTGCGCCAGCGAGTAGATCAGCGTCTCGGCGCCGCCGACGGTGCCGGGCTCGTGCAGGCGCGGGGAGACGAAGGCGATTTTCATGGTCGCACGGTCGAATGGTCGCACGGTCGCACGGTCGCACGGTCGCGTCCTGGGACCGTGTGACCGTCGGACCGTGTGACCGTCAGACCTTCCCCTCCAGCTCCGCGATGCGGGCCTTGAGCTCCGCGGTCTCCTTCCGATAGCGGCGGTCCATGATCTCGATCGCGGCGAGGAGGACGTTGTTCGTCTGGTTCTGCTGCGACCAGAGGCGGTAGGTGTAGAACTTCAGGAGCTTCCAGATCACCTTCTTGACCGCCTTGGAGACCGGCGCGAACCGGGAGCGACGCTCGAGGATCTCGAAGTCGTTGATGTCGACGGGGACGATCTGTCGGAGGCAGACGAGATACTGCTCCATGAACGTCTCGTCGTCCTTGATCGTGAGCAGGTTGTTCTTCTCGGCGCGGGCGACGAGATCGTCGTCGTAGACGCCCTGTTCGCGCTTCTCCGCGACCGCGGCGAGGATCTCCTCCTCGACCTTGTGCACGTCGATGCCGTCGGCTCCGATGCGGATCGCCGGCTGGGTGGGTTCGTCGTTCATGGCGGCGGATTCTACCACGCACCGCCGCTTCGCCGCAAGGCGGCGGCCCGGTCCGCCTACGGCTTCCCGGCGGGCGGGTCGGCGCGGCGCCGCTCCATCTCCTCGCGGATGCGTCCGGCGATCATCGCCTTGAGCTTCGCGCGCTCGGCGGGGGAGAGCGTCGTCTTCGCGACCTCGGCGACCTTCGCGCGCTGCTGCTCGACGCGGCGGCGGCACCAGGCGAAGACGAGCAGGTTCACGGGGAGGGCGGCGGCGAACATGTCGAGCAGGACGGCGGGTCCGCCCGCGGCGCCGAGAACGAGCGAGAGCGTGCGCGGCGGCGGCGAGGCCGCGCCGCGCAGCACCGCGTCCGCGTAGAGCCACGCCTCGCCGGCCGAGACGGCGGCGAGGGCGGCGATCGGGCCGCCCCACCGGAGGAGGAAGCGCTGGAGGGGGGAGGCGGACACGGCGCGGCTAGGTCCAGAGCGAGCGGTCGAGCGCGCGGTAGCCGAGCGCCTCGTGCAGGTCCTCGGGTCGCAGCTCCGCGTGGCCCGCCAGGTCCGCGATCGTGCGCGCCACCTTGAGGATGCGGTCGTGCGCGCGCGGGCTGAACCGCATCTCGCGGATCGCGTAGTTCATGATCTGGAGGCACTCCGCGTCCATGCGGCAGAATCTCTCCAGGTCGCCGCGCCCCATCGCGGCGTTCGTCCGCGCGCCGGGGCGGCCCGCGAAGCGCGCCTCCTGCGCCGCGCGCGCGGCGAGGACGCCGGCGCGCAGGTCGGCGGAGGACGCGCCGGCGGGGAGCGTCTGCAGGTCCTGCAGGCGCGAGGCGGCGACGGAGACGTGCAGGTCGATGCGGTCGAGGAGCGGGCCGCTGATCCGCGCGCGGTAGCGCTGGATCTGCGTCGGCGAGCAGCGGCACGGGCGGTTCGGGTCGCCGAAGTAGCCGCAGGGGCACGGGTTCATCGCCGCGACGAGCATGAAGCGCGCGGGGAAGCGGGCGGTGCCGGAGGCGCGCGTGATGGTGACGAACCCGTCCTCCATCGGCTGGCGCATCACCTCGAGCGCGTTGCGCGTGAACTCCGGCAGCTCGTCGAGGAAGAGCACGCCGTGGTGCGCGAGCGTGACCTCGCCCGGCGAGGGGTGCGTTCCGCCGCCGACGAGCCCGACGTCGGACACGGTGTGGTGCGGCGAACGGAACGGGCGCTCGGCGAGGAGCGGCGTCCCGGGCGGGAGGAGCCCGGCGATCGAGTGGATCTTCGTCGTCTCGAGCGCCTCGTCGAGCGTGAGCGGCGGGAGGATCGAGGCGATGCGGCGCGCGAGCATCGACTTGCCGGTGCCGGGCGGGCCGACCATCAGCAGGTTGTGGCCGCCGGCGACGGCGACCTGCACCGCGCGCTTGGCCATCTCCTGGCCCTTCACCTCGGCGAAGTCCGGCGCGCCGGCCGCCGCGCTCGCGTCGCGGAACACGGCGCCGAGGTCCACGGCCGCCGGGCGCGTCCGGCCGCCGTCGGCTCCCGAGACGAGGTCCGCGGCGTGCTTCAGACTGTCCACCGGCCACACGCGGAGGCCCTCGACGATCGCCGCCTCGTTCGCGTTCTCGGCGGGGACGAGCAGGTCCGTGACGCCCGTCGCGCGCAGGCCGACCGCGAGCGGCAGCACGCCGCGCACGGGCCGCAGCTCGCCGCCGAGCGAGAGCTCGCCGGCGAAGGCGGTGCGCTCGAGGTCGAGGACCGGGGACGGCGGCGGCGCGGGCGGCGCGCCGGGACGGGAGCGGCGCGCGGGGCGGCCGGCGGAAACGGCGTCCGAGGCGAGCAGCATGCCGAGCGCGATCGGGAGGTCGAAGAGGGAACCGTCCTTGTGGACGTCCGCCGGCGCGAGGTTGACGACGATGCGGCCGCGGAACGGGCCGAAGCCGGAATTGGCCAGGGCCGTCGCGACGCGGTGGTGGCTCTCGCGCACGCCCGCGTCCGGCAGTCCGACGATGACGATCTGCGGATCGCCCGTGCGCGAGACGTCGACCTCCACGTCGATGCGGAGGGCGTCGATTCCGGAGACGGCCCCGGAAAGCAGCCTGGCGAAGTGTTTGTCCATCGGTCGGTCCCGCGTCCCGCGCGGCGTCTCCGGAATCTACCACACCCTCCGCCGCGTGTCCACCGACCCGGCGCGACGCGCTTTGCGCTGGCGTTCCGCGGGGGATTGGCGTAGAATGGAGGGCGTCTTTCCGCGCGCGCGTCGCGCGGCCACCCCACCAAGCACACTCCATGAAGAAGCAAGCCAAAGCGAAGAAGCTCACGGAAGTCCGGATCGGCGTCATCGGCGTCGGCAACATGGGCACCAGCCACATCTCCAACATCGAGCGCGGCCTCATCAAGCGCGCGCGGCTCACCGCGATCTGCGACATCGTGCCGTCCAAGATGGACCGCTACGGCGACAAGTATCTCAAGTTCACGGACAGCCGCGCGCTCATCCGCTCGGGCGAGGTGGACGCCGTCATGGTCGAGACGCCCCACTACGACCACACGACGATCGGCATCGACGCGCTCACGCAGGGCGTCCACACGCTCGTCGAGAAGCCCATCTCCGTCCACAAGGCCGACTGCGAGCGCCTCATCGCCGCGCACAAGGACAAGAAGGTCGTCTTCTCCGCGATGTTCAACCAGCGCACCGACCCGCACTACATCAAGCTGCGCGAGATCATCAAGAGCGGCCAGCTCGGCGAGATCACGCGCGTCAACTGGATCATCACGACCTGGTTCCGCCCGCAGGCCTACTACGACGGCGGCGGCTGGCGCGCGACCTGGAAGGGCGAGGGCGGCGGCGTGCTCCTGAACCAGTGCCCGCACCAGCTCGACCTCATGCAGTGGCTCTTCGGCATGCCGAAGAAGGTCCGCGCGTTCGTCGGCATCGGCAAGTACCACAACATCGAGGTGGACGACATGGTCACGGCCTACCTCGAATACCCGAACGGCGCGACCGGCGTGTTCGTCACGACGACCGGCGAGGCCCCCGGCACCAACCGCCTCGAGGTCTGCGGCGACCGCGGCAGAATCGTCGTCGAGGACGGAAAGATCACGTGGACGCGCAACACGGTCGGCCAGAAGGAGTTCCTCAGGACCGCCCAGTCGATGTTCGGCACGCCCGAGACGTGGAAGATCGAGATTCCCGCCAACGGCAACGGGCCGCAGCACGTCGGCATCCTGCAGAACTTCGTGGACGCGATCCTCGACGGCACGCCGCTCATCGCGCCGGCCGAGGAGGGCATCAATTCCGTCGAGCTCGGCACGTCGATGCTCTTCTCGTCCTTCAAGGACAGGACCGTGGAGCTCCCGCTCGACGGCAAGGCCTACGAGCGCATGCTCAAGGACCTCATCAGGAACTCGACCTTCAAGAAGACCGTCAAGGAAGTGAAGATGGCCGACATGTCGGCCTCGTTCACGAAGGCGTAGCGCCATGTATCTCACCGGATTCGCCGACGAAGCCGCCCGCGACCTCGCGGGCCAGATCGCCGCCACCAAGGAGCTCGGCTGGAGCAACATCGAGTCGCGCTGCATCGACGGCGTGAACATCCACGACCTCTCCGACGAGGCGTTCGACCGCGCCGCGGCCGCGCTCGACGAGGCCGGCGTGCACGTGAACTGCTTCGGCTCGGCCATCGCCAACTGGGGCAAGTCGATCGAGAGCGACGCCGACTTCGAGAAGGACCTCGAGCAGACGCGCCGCGCGATTCCGCGCATGAAGCGCCTCGGGACGAAGATGATCCGCATCATGAGCTGGAAGGTCCTCGAGGGCCGTCCGCCCGAGGACCAGATGCGCGAGAAACGCTGGGAGCGCCTGAAGACCATCGTCGGGCTGTTCCTCGACGCCGGTCTGCAGCCGCTGCACGAGAACTGCATGAACTACGCCGGCCGCGGTTGGAGCTACACGCTCGACATGCTGGACAGCGTCCCCGGCCTGAAGCTCGTCTTCGATACCGGCAACCCCGTGATGCTGCCCGACTGGACGAAGCCCGAGCCCTGGCCGCGCCAGAGCTCGTGGGAGTTCTACGACGCGGTGAAGGACCACGTCGCCTACGTCCACATCAAGGACGGCAACTGGATCGACGGCGGCATGCACTACACCTACGCCGGCGAGGGCCAGGGCGACGTGAAGCGCATCGTCGCGGACCTCGTGAAGCGCGGCTACGACGGCGGCATCTCGATGGAGCCGCACCTCGCGGCGATCTTCCACGATCCGGTGACGGGGCTCCCCGACCCGGCGAAGATGCACGACACCTACGTCGAATACGGCCGCCGGTTCGAGAAGCTCCTCGCCGACGCCCGCGCCGCCGCCGGCGCGTAGCGCATCGCGCGCGCAACGACGGCGCCCGATTCGGCGCGCCCGCGGACTCCGCGGGCGCGCCGAATCGCTATTTCGCGAGGCCGACCTGCTGCGCGACGAGCGACTCGCCGCAGTAGCGCTTGCGCAGGACCGGCTTCTCGATCTTGCCCGTCGGATTGCGCGGCACCGGCGCGAAGATGATTTTGCGCGGGCGCTTGTAGCGCGGGAGCCCCTTGCAGAACTCGTTCACGTCGTCCTCGGTGAGCTCGGCGCCGGCCTTGAGCTCGACCACCGCCGCGGCGATCTCGCCGAGGCGCGGGTCCGGGAGCCCGATCACCGCCACGTCCTTGATCGCGTCGTGGCCGCGCAGGAAGTCCTCGATCTGCACCGGGTAGAGGTTCTCGCCGCCGGTGATGATGACGTCCTTCTTGCGGTCCACGAGGTAGATGAAGCCCTCGGGGTCCTGCATCGCCATGTCGCCGGTGTAGAGCCAGCCCTCGGCGTCGAGCACCTCGGCCGTCGCCTTCGGGTCCTTGTAGTACTCCTTCATCACGCCCGGGCCGCGGACGGCGAGCTCGCCGACCTCGCCCTTCGCGACGGGCGCGCGCTCCGGCGCGGGGCCGACGATCTTCGTCTCCCAGCCGTGGCCCGGGACGCCGATCGCGCCGACGTGCGCGATGTTCTCGACGCCGAGGTGCACGCAGCCGGGGCCGGTCGACTCGGAGAGGCCGTAGTTGGTGTCGTACTGGTGGTTCGGGAAGACCTTCCGCCAGCGCGCGATGAGCGAGGGCGGGACGGGCTGCGCGCCGATGTGCATGAGGCGCCAGCGCGAGAGGTCGTATTCGGAGAGGTCGATCTCGCCGCGGTCGATCGCGTCGAGGATGTCCTGCGCCCACGGCACGAGGAGCCACACGATCGAGCACTTCTCCTCGGACGCCGCGCGGACAATCCACTCGGGCTTCACGCCGCGCAACAGGACCGCCCGGCCGCCGACGAGGAAGCTGCCGAACCAGTGCATCTTCGCGCCGGTGTGGTAGAGCGGCGGGATGCAGAGGAAGACGTCGTCGTGCGTCTGGCCGTGGTGGGCCTGCTCCACCTCGCAGCTCTGGGCGAGCGCGCGGTGCCGCAGGACGATCGCCTTCGGGAAGCCGGTCGTGCCGGAGGAGTAGTAGATCGCCGCGTCGTCGTCGAGCGAGAGCGGGATCTCCGGGCGGCGCGAGGAGCAGTGCGGGACGAGGTCGCGGTAGCTCTCGGCGAACGACGGGCAGTCGCCGCCGACGTAGAAGAGGGCCTTCACCTTCGGGAGCTGGTCGGAGATCTGCTCGACGCGCCCGATGAACTCGGGGCCGAAGACGAGGAAGGAGGCGTCCGCGAGGTCGACGCAGTACTTGATCTCGTCGGCGGCGTAGCGGAAGTTGAGCGGGACCGCGAGCGCGCCCGTGCGGAGGACGCCGAAGTAGATCGGGAGCCACTCGAGGCCGTTCATGAGGAGGATCGCGACCTTGTCGCCCTTCTTCACGCCGCGCGTGAGCAGGAGGTTGGCGAAGCGGTTGGCCTTCTCCTCGAACTGCGCCCAGGTGATCTCGGAGCGGAAGGCGTCGTCGGCCGGGGCCGTCTCGACGAGCGAATACTCCTTCCAGGTCGTGTGGCGGGCCTCGAGCTCCTGGGGGTTGATCTCGACGAGGGCGGTCTCGTCCGGGTAGAGCCTCGCGTTGTCGGCGAGGATTTCGGGGATCGGTTTCATGGGGATGCGATTCTAGCACGCCCGCCGCCGCGGTGCAAACCTCTCTCTTTTGTGAATTCTTGCTTGACTCGCAGGGGGGCTTTTGGTATCGTCCGCCCCGTTTTCCGCGCCGCGCGCGCGGAAGGCCGCATTCCGGTGTAGCGTAGCGGTAGCGCAGGGGACTGTTAATCCCTTGGTCGCTGGTTCGAATCCAGCCACCGGAGCCAACTTGGACCCCCGGACCGTCTCGGCCCGGGGGTCCTTCTTCTCCCGTCCGCGCAAAATCGGGTCTTGTCCGCGCGGGGGCGGATGTGCTACACTTGCCGCCGTGAAGACAACCCCGAGTCCGTTCGCCCGCCGCTCCCGCTCCGGGCAGACCATGGTCGAATACGTCCTCGCGTTCGCCGTGCTGATCGGGCTCGCCTTCGCGCTCGCCGCCCTCGGCGGCGCGCTCCGCGAGAACGGCGACCGCTCGGTCTCCCTCGCCTCGTCCGAATACCCGTAACCCCGAACACCCCGCCACACGCCATGAAACGCGACACCCGCCGCTCCGGCCAGACCATGGTCGAATACATCATCATCGTCGTCGTCATCGCCATCGCCGCCCTCGCGGTGTTCGGCATCCTCGGCGACACCGTCACGGAGAAGACCTCCGGCGCGGTGAGCTCGCTCACGACGACCAAGAACGCCGACAGGGCCCAGGACGCCGCCGAGGAAGGCCGCTCCATCGACAAGCTCAAGAGCATGGAAAAGGACGGCGTCAAGGAAGACTAGCCCTTCCCCCGCCGCCGCCATGATTCGCCGCGCCGCTCCGTCGCCCCGTCGCGCCGGCCAGGCGTATCTCGAGACGCTGCTCGCGCTCCTGGTGCTCTGCGTCCTGCTCTTCGGCTTCCTGCAGGCCGCGCTCGCGCTCGGCGGGCGCGAGATCCTGCACCACGCGGCGTCGCGCGCCGCGCGCGCACGCGCCGTCGGATTCAACTCCTGGATGGCGACGAAGGCGGCGCGCGTCGCGGCGATCCCCGTCTCGGGGAAGCTCCTCGCGGAGGATCTCGGTTGGACGCCGGCGGACGGCTCCCCGGCCGCGTTCGAGCGCGCCCGCATCCCCGACTACCTCTCCGCCGAGAACCACGAGCGTGCGGACTGGGTCCTGAACTACGAGGAATGGGAGAAGGGGACGCTCTCCGTCCGCGAATCCGGCTCGCTCTTCGGCAACGGCACGCTCGACCTCACGGTCCGGCACGACGCGCCGCTCTGGATGCCGTTCGCGCGCTTCGCCGTTCCGTGGGCGCCGCTCGACGACGAGGGCGTCCCGCGCGTCGCGATGGAGGCGACGGCGACCCAGGGGGAGCACGCGGGGCTCTATCTCGAATAGTCGCACGGTCACACGGTCACACGGTTACACGGTCACACGGTCGCACGGTCACACGGTCTTATGCCAGACGCAAGACGACAGACGGACGGCGACGGGCGGCGCGGGCAGGTGATCCTGCTCGTGCTGTTCGCGGCGGTCGCGCTGCTCGTCGCGGCGCTGTGGCTCGCGGACGTCCACCACGCGGTGCTCGCCAAGGACAAGACGCAGAACGCGGGCGACGCCGCCGCGCTCGCCGCCGCGCGCTGGCAGGCCACCGCGCTCGACCTCGAGGGCGAGCTCAACCTCTTCCACGCGCTCGCGCTCGCCTCGCTCGACCACGCCGCGGTCGAGGCGGTCACCAACGCGCAGCTGCGCCTGCTCTTCGCCGGCCCGCTCGCCGGCGTCGCCGCCGCGCAGCAGGCGGCGATGCTCAACGGCGCGCCGTCGAACCCGGACTTCAAGGAGTTCGTCCTCGACTGCGCCCGCACCGCGCGCGAGGAATACGGCGCGCGCCTCGGCGACGGCTCCACCGCGATGCCCGAGCCCTGGCCCGGCGCGTGGGACGACTACGCCGACGCGCTCGAGGCGATCGCCGAGGGCGGCGTCGCGGCCGGCGTCGACAACGCCGCGTTCCTGACCGACCCCTCCGGCGCGCACTGGCTGCTCGACCCCGCGTTCTACGACGCGGTCCTCGGCCGCGACTGGTGCTGGTTCTACCGCCGCGCGCCCGGGCTCCTGGCGGACTACGACGACTGGCGCTGGTGGCCCGCCATCCCCGAGGCGGACGAGGACCCCGCCCCGGGCTCGGAACTGCTCGGCCTGCGCCTGCGACCGGTTCCGATGACGCTCGGCGGGATGCTCGCCGCGGCGGGCGTCGGGGACGCCTTCGGCGGCGTCGCGACCGAAGCCCCGCGCCCCGGTCCCGGCACGAACGAGCTCTTCGGCACGTGGATCGGCTGGGACGCCGGCGCGTGGGGCGGCTGGGACGCGATGAAGGACCCCTCGATGCCGCTCGAGGGCGAACTGCGGGAGGAATACGACTACGCCGGCGCCGACGCGGCGATGCGCGTCGAGAACCCCTTCGCGCGCCTCGGCGCGCTCGGCGAGGGCGGCGACGCCTCCGGGCCGATGCTCTGGATCGGCGCGGCCAAGCCGTTCGGGTGCCTCGAGATCGAGGGCCGCCGCGCGCCGCCGACCGTCTCGCCCGTCGTGCTGCCTGTCTTCCGCGACGTGCGGCTCATCCCGCTCGACGCCTCCTCCGCGCCCGCGGGCGGGAGCTTCGACCTGCGGTGGCGCCGCCACCGGACCGACCACCTGCCGCGCTACCTTTCGCGCGGGCCCGCCGCGGGCGAGCCGGGCTGCGCCTGGTGCGCGGCGCTCGCGCGGTGGGAGATCCCCGCCTTCCGCGAGAGCGGCGAGCGCTGGCTCGCCACCAACTCGTGGAAGTGCACCGTCTCCCCGCCCGGCGGCGGCCCCGGCGGCGGCTCCCGCCACGCGCACTAGGGCGGTTTCGCAAGCCGCGTGGCCGCCGGGGCGGCGGCCGCTACCGGAAAACGAAGCGGCCGCGCGCCCGTGAATAAACGGAGCGGGAGATCCGTCAAAGGGTCGTGCGCGCCGCGGCGGGCCGCAGCGCGCCCCTTGAAACGCCCGCGACAATCGTCTAGAATACCCACCCATGAAACGCACCACCCCCCTCCTCGCGGCCCTGGCCGCCCTCCTCCTCTCCGCCGGCTGCGCCTCCGAGCTCTCCGGCTCCACCTATTCGCGCGACGGCGCGCGCGCCCAGCAGGCCGTCTACCACGGCACCCTGACCCGCGTCGAGCAGGTCAAGATCGAGGGCACCGACGGCACGCTCGGCGGCATCGGCGGCGCGGTTGCCGGCGCGGCGATCGGCTCCACGATGGGCGGCGGCCGCGGCCACACCGTCGGCGGCGCGCTCGGCGGCATCGCCGGCGCCCTCGCCGGCGCCGCGATCGAGAAGAGCGCCACCGGCACGAACAACGGCCTCGAGCTCACGGTCAAGCTCGCCGACGGCTCCGAGCGCATCGTCGTCCAGACCGCCGGCAAGGACTCGTTCTACGTTGGCCAGCCGGTCCGCCTCATCGTGAGCGGCAGCGAGTCCCGCGTCCGCCCCGAATAGAGCCCCCCTCCGTTTCCGCATCGCGCGGGCGGCGCGATCCGCCGCCCGCGTCCCATTTTGCATCCGACCATGAAGAAGAAGCAGCCATCCGCCTACGCCGCCGCCGGCGTCGACATCGACGAAATGGACCGCGGCCTCGCCAGGATCAAGGCCGACGTCAAGAGCACCAAGACGCCCGGCGTCCTCTCCGACATCGGCCGCTTCGGCGGCCTCTTCCGCTCGCCCGGCGCCGGCGAGATCCTCGTCGCCTCCACCGACGGCGTCGGCACGAAGCTCAAGGTCGCGCACATGGCCGGCGTCCACGACACCGTGGGCGAGGACCTCGTGAACCACTGCGTGAACGACATCCTCACGCAGGGCGCCACGCCGCTCTTCTTCCTCGACTACCTCGGCACCGCCAAGCTCGACGCGAAGGTCTTCGCCAAGGTCATCGCCGGCTTCTGCCGCGGGTGCCGCCGCAACGGACTCGCGCTCCTCGGCGGCGAGACCGCCGAGATGCCCGGCCTCTACCCGGCCGACGGCGAATACGACGTCTGCGGCACGATCGTCGGCAAGGTCTCGCGGAAGGACCTCGTCACGGGCGAGACGATCCGCCCCGGCGACATGCTCGTCGGCCTCCCCTCGACCGGCCTGCAGACGAACGGCTACTCGCTCGCGCGCAAGCTCGTCTTCGAGGTCGCGAAGAAGAAGCTCTCCGACTTCGTCCCCGGGACGAGGACGACCTTCCAGGACGCCCTCCTCGCCGTCCACGGCTCGTTCCTGAAGCCCGTCCTCGCGGTTCGCAAGGCCGGCGTGAGAATCCACGGCATGGCGCACATCACGGGCGGCGGGCTCGTGGACAACGTCCCGCGCATGCTCCCGAAGGGCGTCGACGCGGTGTTCGACTGCCGCTCGTGGGAGGTCCCGCCGATCTTCACGTTCTTCCAGGAGGTCGGCAAGGTCGACCCCACGGAGATGTATCGCGTCTTCAACATGGGCATCGGATACGTCCTGTGCGTGCGCCCGAAGGACCTCGCGAAAACGATGGCCGCCCTCGCCAAGGCCAAGGCCGCCCCGATCGTGATCGGACAGATCGCGAAGGGAACGGGCAGAACCCGATTGGAGAATCTGGTCTGATTGGTCTGAGGGTCTAAGGGTCTGATGGTCCAACCATACGACCATGAGACCATACGACTGTGCGACCGTGTGACCGTGAGACCGTGAGACGAACGCTCCCCAAGGACTACACGCCCGGCTCGTGGCGCGTGCGTCGCGAGTTTCTGCGCGTGCCGAACGCCTTCCCGCCGCCGCCATTCAAGGACGCGGAACCGGCGGGAGACGCCGCGACGCGCGTGGTGAAGGCGCTGGGCGTCCCCGAAGCGGATCCCGCCGCGCTGCGCATCGCCGAGTCGTGGGCGGAGATCGTCGGGCCGGACGTCGCGCGGCGCGCGACGCCGGGCGGCATCGAGAACGGCGAGTTGGTCGTGCAGGTGCGAGGGTCCGTGTGGTATGCCGAGCTGAAGCGATCGGCCCCGCGCCTGCTGCTACCGAAGATCCTCGCGTTCCTTGGAGGAGATCCCGCACGCGCGGTCGTGCGCGCGATTCGCGTCGTCCCGGCTCGGTAGCCGATCTCGGCGCATGCGCCGGCCCCCTCTCTGAGGGGGCTCCCGGCAAAGCCGGGTGGGGGAGTCTCCCTCCATCCCATGCAAATTCGCATATTTAGTGTTATAGACAGGTTATAAACACCTTATCTGGTGTTTCCTGTCAATTCTTTTCGGTTCCAATGGAGAAACTTTTGTGGTAGTCTCCCGCCCCGTCCGCCGCATTCTTTCCCTCGCGCCCCTTTCTCCCCCTCCCCGCCGCCATGAAAGCCCGCCTTTCCCTCCTCGCCGCCGCCGCTCTTTCGATTCTTTCCTTCGCGCCCGCGCTCGCGGCGACACCTCTCTTCACGGAAACGTTTGCCAGCAACGATGTCGCTTGGAGCTATGCAACGGGCGGTACTCCACCGACGGACAATGACGGATGGTCTTGGTCGGGTTCGTACTATAAAGCGAAAAATGCCGTTCGACTTGGAAAATCCAACGGTGGTGTCGGCTCGGCGACTACGCCAAGCATCTTGATTCCCACCGGATGGTCCAAAGCATCCGTGACCGTTACGTTTCAGGCGGCAGCTTGGTTTGGAACCACAAGCGGTTTGACTCTCTCAAAAATCGAAAATGGGGTGACGACGGAACTTGACTCTTGGTCCGTTTCCCAAATTGCCGACACGCAAAATAATGCCAACAACAACGTTGCCGATCTGTCGGCGTTCACCTCCGATTCAAATGGGAAAGCATACACCGCCACGTTCGAGGTGCGCGATTCTTTCAAGCTTGTTTTTGCAACGACCGGATCTGGAGCCAATTGTCGATCTTTCCTCGATTCCGTAATCGTGACGGCAGAGGAGATCGTTTCGACGCTCACGACGCTCCCCGCTCCGGCGAATCTGGACACGAATGCCCTTTCCTACACGGGATTCTCTCTCGTCTGGGATGAAGTCTCCGGCGCAACGGGCTACGTGGTTCGTGTCGACGGCGATGTCGTGGCGCGTTGTCCGCCGGAAACGAAGACGGCGTCCGTCGCGGGGCTCGCTGCAGGCGGAACATACGCGGTGACCGTAGTTGCGCAAGGCGACGGAACGACAACCGAAGATTCTCCGGCTGCGCCTCTTTCCGTCTTAACGCCGGCCTATCCCGCAACCATCGTTCCGGATCCTGAAACTTCCGGCGTTTCCTCAAGCGCTTTCACTGTTTCGTGGACGCAACATCCCGATGAAACATACGCCGTCCGCGCGTGGACGCTCGTCCCGGCCGACGTCGCGACGGAGGACTTTTCCGTCTACAAAGCAGACGGAACGGTTCCGGAGGGATGGACGTTCGAAAACAGCCATGAGCACTACACCTACGAGGAAGCCCCCGTTGACTTCAAGGGCAACACGACCCTTTGGATCGGTACGCCGGCCTTTGGCGGCACCATTGCTTCGGTTTCGTTCCATCTGAGGAGGGTTTCGGCCGTGACCGGAACGTTCACCGTCTACGGTTCGACGGGTTCGACGGATGCGTCCGACTGGGTCGAGATCAAGACGTGGACGAACACCGAAATCGTGACCGGCAATTATTCCATCGACGAACTGGCGAACGGAGATCCCCTCGCTTCGGCCGGATTCACGCGACTGTTCTTCAAGACCGTAAAAACCGCGGGTAACTTTGGTTTCGGCACGTTCTCCGTCACCGGCACGGGCGTCGGGAAGCAGCCCTCGTATCTGACGGGCTACGGCCCCGACGCGACCGCCGTCGCGGGGACGAGCGTCACAATCTCGAACCCGGTCGCTGGCGAGACGAACTACATCGAGGTGACGGCGACGGGCCTGAGCGGGAAGACCGCCTCAACGACCCGTCCGGTCGCCGTTCCCGCAGCCGCCACGCCGAAGCCCGCCGTCATCTCGGTGAAGTAGGAACCCCACGAGGTCCGCCATGAAAGCACGTTGCCTTCTTCTGTCGCTCGCCCTGCTTCTTGCCGTCTCCGCGCGCGCGATGACCGTCACCACCAATCTGTTCGTGGAAACGTTTTCCACGGCGACAGGAACGTGGGTAAACGGGAAGACATTCTCGTCCGCCACGACCGACAACCCCTGGATCGCGGCCGGAACCGTGAAATCCGCGCGTGGCGGCGCCAAGCTGGGCACGGGCACGTCGACGGGGACCATCACCACTTCGAATCCGATTCCCCTCCGCCAGCCGAACACGGCGGCGGATCTTTCGATCTACGTCCAGGCGGCGGGCTATGCCGGCTTCTCGAACGGCGTGATGAAGCTGACCGCGCTCGACGCGAACGGCGACGAACTCCGCCAGTGGACGACGAACCTGGCTTCGGCGGACGTATCCACGGAAACGGATCTCTCTGACATGGCGTCGGCCGCGGCGTTCGACTTCACGTTCGACTTCGCGACGTCAATCCCGTTCAAGCTCGCGATTACGACCGGAGGCGGCGACAAGCGCGTGCTCGTGGGCGAGGTGCGCGTGTCGGAGACCTACGATGATGGCCGTATCCAGCTCGCCACGCCGGAAGTGATGGTCTATCCGGCTGTCAACGCCTTGGGGCTCTTCTTTATGAGGGACGCAAATGCTACGGGCTATGAAGTGAAGGTCTTGGATCCACATGGGACGGAAGTGGGGACTGTAGAGTTTGATCCGGGCGGGATGGGGATCATTGTGAACGACCTCGAGGAGGGCACCTCCTACACGGTCCGCCTGCGCGCAGTCGGCGACGGCGTCGTCTATGCGTCCTCCGAATGGTACGAGGAGCAGATCTCGACCACTGTCGACAACAGTCGTCCGGTCTGGACGATCGGGACGCCGGACCCCGTTCCGACCATCGGCAGGGCGTTCTCCTTCGGCGTCTCCGCGGCGCTCGCGAACGGCACGCCGCAGACCGTGGACTTCGACGGTCTGACGCCCGTTCCGACCGGCGCCCAGCCAACGTTCGCGGACGGCGTCTTCACCTGGACCCCTGGCGAAGGAGCGGCCGGATCCTACACGGCCGCCTTCTCGGTCGGAAACTACGCGACCAACGTCGAGTTTCGCGTCCGCGGATCGACGGAGGCAACGGTGCTCTTCTTCGAGCCGTTCTCCGGTTCGGCGAACAATTCGACAAGCTGGGCCTCATCCGCCCAGATCATCGAGAACGGCGCGTTCATCGCGAACATCGCCACGAACGCCGGATGGACGGGGACGACGGGCCTCCGGAAGGCGCCCTCCGCGATTCTCTTCGGAACGGCGACGACGGCGAAGGGATCGGCGACCTCGCCCGCCGTCTTCCTTCGCAACGGCGTCTCGTCGGGCACGGCGACGATCTCCTTCCATGCCGCGACGAAGAACGCGAACCGAAGCCTTTCGATGTCGGTTCTCGACGGAGAGGGAGCCCTCGTCGCGACCCGGACGTTCGCGCTCGCCACGGTGGATACGACCGCCTCGAACCTGGACGGCGACGCCTATTCGGTCGACGCGTCGGGCGATCCGCTGTCGGCGACCCTCTCCGTTCCGTCCCCCTTCCGCCTGTTCTTCGAGCCCGCGCAGACCGACAGCTGCCTCTTCCTCGACTCGGTGAAGGTCACGCAGCAGATTTCGACGTCGCTCGAGGACCTCGGCGCGCCGGCGGACCTCGCGGTGGTCGGGGGGACGCTCTCGACGAACTCGTTCTCGGTCGCGTGGACCCCGGTGGCGAACGCGACGAACTATGCGGTCGAGGTCTACGAGACCGGCGGCCTGCAGCCGGTCCGGACGCTCGCCCTCGCGGCGCCGCCGGCCGTGCTCGCCGGCCTTTCCGACGACACGGAGTACACGGTCCGCGTCCGCGCCGAGGGCGACACGGAGCTCTACAACTACTCGCCCTGGGCGAGCGTCTCCGCGCGCACGCTGCGCTCGGCGCTGAACCCGACGCTCACGGTCGGCCCCTGGTCGAACGCGGCAGGCGAGGACCGTCTCTACGGCGTGATCCGGAACACGGCGGCCGTCTCCGCCGAGCTCGACGACCACACGCCCGTCGACGTCGAGCTCGCGGACATCTCCCCGGCGCCGTCCCGGTCTCCGGCGCTCGCGGACGGCACGCTCTCCTGGACGCCCGCCGAGGCGGACGAGGGCACAACCTTTACGCTGACCTTCGCGATGACCCCCGCCGCGGGCGTCGTCTACGAGACCAACGTCTCCTTCAAGGTCCTTTCCCTCCCCGGGCTCCATCCGCCGGCCGTCGCGGTCGCGGAGCCCGTCGCCTGGGACGCGATCGACCTCTCGTGGGACACGCAATACCGCGCCTCCGGATACGCGGTGCGCGCGTGGACCGACTGCCCGAACCCGAACGCCACGGCGACGCGGATCGAGGAGCCGTTCACCCTCTGGCCGACCAACCGGCCCTACGGATGGACGTTCAACGTGGCGACGGAAGCCTACAAGAACCCCGACGCGCCGATGAAGTTCGAGAAGAACGGCGCCTGGATGGCGACCTACGATCTCGGAGGAATCGTCACGGCGGTCTCGTTCCACGCCGTCGGGCATTCAATGACCGACGGCTCGACGCTCACCGTCGTCGGAATCGCGGCCGACGACACGGAGACGGTTCTCGGAACGGTCTCCGATCTCGGAAGCGTGACGACCGGATCCGACTTCCGGTTCCCCGTACCAGAAGGGGTGGCGGTCCGGCGCGTGGTCTGGCGCTACACGAAGGTTGGCGGCGGCGTGGGCGTGGGCACGGTCGTGATCGAGGGGACCGGCTTCTCGACGCCGCAGTGGCTGGCGGGCTGGGGCCCGGCCGCGAAGAACGTCGGGCTCGTGCAGGCCTGCACGGTCGCGAAGCCGCGGCCGGGCACGGTGCTCGGCGTGGATCCGGCGGACAAGCGCAAGGACCTCACGGTCCCGCGCGTCAACTACGCGGAAGTCCAAGTGCGCGACGCGGCGGGAACGACGTTCGCGACGATCGTCGCGGTGCCCGTCCCGGCGCCCCCGCGCTCCGCCCGCGCGACCCTGATGATCCTGAAATAACGCGACCGCGCGCGGCGCGGCGTTCCCGGCAACCCATTCCCTTCGAACCATGGACATCCAGCCCCTCTCCGCCCGCACGGGCGAAACCGTCGTCCTCGAGACCGACTTCTGCTGCGACGTGGACGACGTCGCGGCGCTCTCGCTGCTCTGCGGCGAGGAGCGGCGCCACCCCGGCGCGTTCCGCCTCGGCGCCGTCTCGTGCAACGTCCAGAGCCCCTTCGTGGCCGCCGCCGTGAAGGTCGTCCTCTCGGCATGGGGCCGGGAGGACGTCCCGGTCGCCGTCACGCGCGACCCGCTCCCCAACAGCGGCAACCGCTCGCCGTATCTGGCCGGCCTCGCGGCGCGCTGGCGCGGCCCGGAGCCGCCGCGGACCGATCCGCTCGACCTCTGGCGCCGCGTTCTCGCCGACGCGCCGGACGGCTCCGTCTCGGTGGTCTCGATCGGCTTCTTCAACAATCTCGCCGCCGCGTTCGCGGACGACCCGGCCCTCTTCCGCCGCAAGGTCCGCTGCATCTGGGCGATGGCGGGCGGATTCGGGAAGAAGGACGGCTACGTCGAGTTCAACGTGAAGGAATACATCGGCGACTCGCGGAGCTTCCTGCGCAGCTGGGACGGCCCGATCGTCTTCGTCGGCTCCGAGTGCGGCGAGTCGATCATGACCGACCTCGCGGGCCTGCCGCCGGAATGCGACGGCCACCCGCTCGTCGAGGCGTTCCGGCACTTCTGCGGGCCATGCCGCATCCGCAGCAGCTGGGACCCGATCACCGTCGATCTGGCGGTCCACGGCGAAAACGAGCTCTACGAGCTCGGGCCGGCGGGGCGCGTCCGCGTCGCGCCCGACGGCGCCACGCCCTTCGCGCCCGACCCGGACGGCAACGCGCGCGTCCTGCGCTTCCGCGCGCCGGACGACGCCGTCTCCGACCGGATCACGTCCCTCGTCCGCCGCGCCGCCGGGCTCCCGCCGCGCGAAATCGCGGATCATCCTTGACTTTTCCGGGGGTTTCCCGCATACTCCCGGCCCGTGCTCCGCACGGGACCGGAAAGCGGCCCGGACGGACGTTTCAAACGAAAAAGGACCACACATGTCTCGTCGCATCCTCATCGCCGGCAACTGGAAAATGAACAAGACCTCCGCCGAGGGCGCCGCCCTCGTGAAGGAGATCGCCGCCGGACTCCCCGCCGGGAACCTCCCGGAGATCCTCGTCTGCCCGCCCTACCTCACCATCCCCGCGGTCGTCGAGGCCGCGAAGGGCTCCGCGCTCGAGGTCGGCGCCGAGAACGTCCACTGGGCCGCGAGCGGCGCCTACACCGGTGAGGTCTCCACCGCCATGCTGCTCGACGCGGGCGTGACGCACGTCATCGTCGGCCACTCCGAGCGCCGCCAGTATTTCGGCGAGACGGACGAGACCGTGAACCAGCGCGCCAAGGCCGCGGTCGAGGCGGGCCTCGTCGCCGTCATCTGCGTGGGCGAGACGCTCGCCGAGCGCGAGGCGGGCGAGACGGCCGCCGTGATCGACCGCCAGACCCGCAAGGCGCTCGAGGGCATCTCGGACCTCGCGAAGGTCGTCATCGCCTACGAGCCCGTCTGGGCCATCGGCACCGGCAAGACCGCGACGCCCGACATGGCGCAGGAGGTCCACGCGCAGATCCGCGCGATCCTCGCCGACCTCTACGGCGCCGACGCGGCCGAGACCGTCCGCATCCTCTACGGCGGCTCGATGAAGCCGGCCAACGCGCCCGAGCTGCTCGCCAAGAAGGACATCGACGGCGGCCTCATCGGCGGCGCGTCGCTCAAGGCGCCCGACTTCCTCGCGCTCGTCGCGGCCGGCGCCAACGCCTAGTTTACCTCCACGACCCACGGGCCACCGAAGCACCATGAACATCCTCATCCACTTCCTGCTGGCGGTCGAGGCCGTCGTGTGCCTGATGCTGATCGGCATCATCCTCATCCAGAAGTCCAAGGGCCAGGGCCTCGGGCTCTCCTTCGGAAGCGGCGCCGCCGAGTCCGTCTTCGGCGGCCAGATGGGCAACGTTCTCACGCGCACGACCGTCATCCTCGCGATCGCCTTCCTCGTGAACACGACGCTCCTGGCGATCCTCAAGCCGCAGGGCACCGTCTCCGCCGACGTGACGGAGCGCTTCGCCGAGACGGCCGAGGCCGCGGCCCCCGCCGCCGCGGCCGCCGACGCGGCTCCGGCCGCGACCGACGAGGAGATGCAGGCCGCCCTCGCCGACGCCCTCGCCGACCTCCCCGCGCCCGAGACCCCTGCCGAAGCTCCCGCCGCGGAGCCCGCGCCCGCTCCGGAAGCCGCTCCCGCTCCGGAAGCCCCGGCCCCCGAGGCGGCTCCTGCTCCGGAAGCCCCGGCTCCCGAGGCGGCTCCTGCTCCGGAAGCCCCGGCTCCCGAGGCCGCGCCCGCGGAACCGCCCGCCGAATAGGCAAACGCGGACGAATCCTCCAGGGGCCGGCGCCGATGGGCGCCGGCCCCTGTTCTTTTTCGACGGCGCTCGACGGAAGACCCCCTCAGTCTCGCTCCGCTCGCCAGCTCCCCCATGGGGGAGCCGTCCTCGCGCGATGCGTTCGGCGCGGAGCGCCGCCCCCTCCCTGAGGGGGCTCCCGGCGAAGCCGGGCGGGGGAGTCAACCCTCGGAGGTAGTCCTACCCCTCGATTCCGAGGCAGACCGGCGCGGCGCCCGAGACGGGCGACGCGGCGATCTCGGCGAGCGCGGCGTCCATGTCCGCGCGCTTCGCCTCGTGCGTGAGGACGATGACGCGCGCGAAGCCGTCCGCCGACGCGCCGCGCTGCACGGCCGCGGAGATCGAGACGCCGTGCTTCGAGAAGGCGCCCGTCGCAGAGGCGAGCGAGCCGGGGGCGTCCTTGAGCGAGAGGCGCGCGTAGAAGCGCGAGACGCACTCGCCGAGCGGCTTCACGCGGATCTCGCGCGAGGCCTTCGGGACCGCCACCGCGCGGTGCGTGCCGGCGGCGAGGTTGCGCGCGGCCTCGGCCACGTCGCCGATCACGGTCGCGGCCGTCGGGAGGCGGCCGGCGCCGCGGCCGTAGTAGAGCGTCCAGTCGTCGAGGTCGCTCTTCACCATCGCGGCGTTGAAGACGCCCGAGACGGAGCCGAGCATGCCGTCGGCCGGGACGAGCGTCGGCGCCACCCGCAGCTCGAGGCCGTCGGACGCGTCCTTGACGATGGCGAGCAGCTTGATGCGGTAGCCGAGCTCGCGCGCCTGGGCGATGTCCTCGGCCGAGACGACGCCGCGGATACCCTGGACCGGGAGCGAATGCACGTCCGGCGCGAAGCCGTGCGCGAGCGCCGCGAGGATCGCGGCCTTGTGGAGCGTGTCGAAGCCGTCGACGTCGAGCGTCGGGTCCGCCTCGGCGAAGCCGAGCCGCTGCGCGTCGGCGAGGACCTCGTCGAACGAGCGCCCCTCCCTCTCCATCGCGGTGAGGATGTAGTTGCAGGTGCCGTTGAGGATGCCGTAGATCGTCTCGATCCGGGTGCCGACGAGGCCGTCGCGCACCGAGCGGATGATCGGGATGCCGCCGCCGACGGACGCGCCAAAGAAGAGGTCGACGCCCTTCTCCGCGGCGAGCGCGAAGAGCTCCGCGCCGGCCTCGGCGAGGAGCTTCTTGTTGGCGGTCACGACGGGCTTGCCCGCCTCGAGCGCCTCCCGCACGAACTTCTTGGCGACGCCGGTGCCGCCGATGAGCTCGACGACGACGTCCACCGCCGGGTCGCGGATCGCGGCGCCGGCGTCGGGGCCGAGGACGCCCTCCGGGAGCGCCACGCCGCGGTCGGTCGTCGTGTCGAGGTCGGCGACGCGCCGCAGCTCGATGTCGAGCCCGGTGCGCTCGCGCAGGACCGCGCGGTTCTCGAGCAGGCCCTTGGCGACGCCTGCGCCGACGGTTCCGAATCCCAGGATGGCGACTCCGATCGTTTTCATGCTTCTTCTCCCGTTTCGTGCGTGGAAGGGCGCGGATTATAGCGCACACCGCCGAGCCGCGCAACGCGCTTGCGGGTGCGGAGGGGGCATGCTAGAATCGCGCGCCATGAAATGCATCGTCACCGGCGGAGCCGGGCTCATCGGCTCCAACATCGTCAAGGTCCTGAACGCGCGGGGCGAGGAGGACGTCCTCGTCGTCGACCACCTCCGGGGCGACCCGCTCAAGCGGCGCAACCTCGATTCGCTCCGCTTCGCGCGCTACCTGGAGCGCGACGAGTTCCGCGCGGCCGTGCGCGCGGGGGAAATCGCGCCGCCGGAGCGCTTCTTCCACCTCGGCGCGTGCTCCTCGACGACGGAGACGGACGAGTCGTTCCTCGACGACAACAACACCGGCTACACGCGCGAGATGTGCGAGTGGTGCCTCGCGAACGGGACGCGGTTCGTCTACGCCTCGTCCGCCGCCACCTACGGCGACGGCTCGCTCGGCTACTCGGACGACGAGGCGCGCATCCCGGACCTGCGGCCGCTCAACCTCTACGGCTGGAGCAAGCAGAAGTTCGACCTCTGGGCGCTCTCGACCGGCGCGTCGAAGAAGATCGCCGGCCTCAAGTACTTCAACGTCTTCGGGCCCGGCGAGGACCACAAGGGCGAGATGCGGTCCGTCGTCGCGAAGCAATACGCGACGGTGCGCGACGAAGGCCGGATCGCGCTCTTCCGGAGCGACCGCCCGGACTACGCCGACGGCTGCCAGGACCGCGACTTCGTCTACGTGAAGGACGCCGCGGCGGTGACGGTCTGGCTCGGCGACCATCCGGAGGCGAACGGCATCTACAACTGCGGCACCGGCCATGCCCGCACGTGGCTCGACCTCGCGAACGCGCTCTTCGCCGCGGTAGGGAAGGAGCCGCGCATCGACTTCGTCGACATGCCGGAGAAACTCCGGGGCAAGTACCAGTACCACACCGAGGCGGAGATGGCCAAGCTCCGCGCCGCGGGCTGCGACGTCCCCTTCCGCCCCCTCGAGGATGCGGTGAAGGACTACGTCGACACGCACCTTTCGCGGTACGCCTGAGCCGAGCGAACCCGCGTGCATGGCGCGCGCACCACGTCCTCGGCCTCGGACTATCTCTCAAGCGGCATATTGCTTGTCATGGTGGAGACCGTATGGTACCATAAGGCGCATGAAACGTCTGCTCTCCCTTTGTTTCGCCGGCTTTTCCTCCGCTTCCCTCGCCTACACCAACGCCGTGGACGGCGTCGAATGGTCCTTCACGGTTCTGGACGGCCGATCGATCCTCTATTCCCTCGTCTCCCGGGTGGAGGGAAGTCTCGTCATTCCATCCTCTCTCGGCGGCCGGCCGCTGACGGAGATCAGCTACCGCGCGTTCATGGGGCAGACCGGCCTTGAGAATGTCGCAATTCCAGGCGGAGTGACCTGGATCGGTTCCGAGGCGTTCGCCGGCTGCTCCGCCCTCGTCTCGGTCTCGATTCCGACGAACGTGACGTTCGTCGGCAATGACGCGTTCCTCGGCTGTCCGGCCGAACTCTTCGATACGAACACGATTCCCGGCGTCCGGCTTCTGGACGGCTGGGCCGTCGGGATAGACCCCGGCTATGCGGGGCCCGTCGACCTGACCGGTCTCCGGGGCGCGGCCGCGGGCATCTTCCAGGGAAACACGAACATCACCTCCGTTGTTCTTCCGGAAGGGACGACCTCTCTCGATCACGGCATGTTCCTCGATTGTTCCGCGCTGGAATCGCTGACGATTCCGGAAGGCGTGCGGAGCTTCGGATCGGGCACGTTCGGCAACTGCTCGAGCCTGCGGTCGATCCGGGTGCCGGACAGCCTGAAGTCTCTTGTGTCGGATGCGTTTCTCGGATGCTCTTCTCTCTCGTCGGTCTCCGTTCCCTACGAATACAAGGACCGCGTGTCCCTCTGGAATCTCCCGGAGGGCTGCGAGGTCGTCGTCCGCGACATGAGACCCTTCGAAATCGCCACCGCCGCGACGCTTCCGAACGTACTGACGGACGTCTTCTACGGCGCAATCCCCGTCGAGGCCCGGGGAGGCCTGGCTCCCTATACCTGGGACCTCGGCCCGTCCTCCTCGTGGGGCGACTGGCCGCTGCGGACCGAGCTCGAATGGTATCCGTACCAGGGGCAGCCCATCTTCAGCGGCACGCCGACCGAGGAGGACATCGGCACGCACAGCATCACGGTCCGCGTGACGGACGCGGAGGGAAGATACGCCGAAAGGACGTTCTCCGTCACCGTGGAGAGAAATCCCGACCATAGGCCGTGGATCGAGGCGCCGACGCCGGCCGGCTCCGAGGTCTCGTGCACGCTCGGCGATACGACCGTCTTCTCCGTCGAGCCCTGCGATTCCGACGGAGACGTCCTCTTCCTGCACTGGCGAACGACCGCCCCCGACGGAACCGAGTCCAGCTGGGAAGGCGGCAACAGCCATGCGTTCCTTCCGACGGTGGAAGGCGAGTACGAGATTTCCGTAAGCGTCTTCGACGGATTCTTCTGGTCCAGGCCTCAGAAGTGGAACGTCCAGGCCCACTCCTGGCGCGAATGGCACGTGGACGCCGCGACGACGGCGAAGAATCCAGACGGAAAGAGCTGGGAGACGGCGTTCTCGACGCTCCAGGCGGCGGCGGCGGCGGCGAAGGGGGGAGACCGGGTCCTCGTCCGTCCCGGCGTGTATTCGCCCGTGTGCGTCTCCGACACTGGATTCTTCGACGCGAACGATCTCTGGATCCCCGCGAACACGCCCTACGCCGTCGCCTTCCGGGACATGGAACTCGTTGGCGTTGACGGACCGGAAAAGACCGTCATCGACGGCGAGCAAATCGTGCCGTTCCTTCGCGCGGTCGCCGGAATCTCCGGCTTCACTCTCCGCAACGCGGCGGGAGCCGGCTTCTGGCCCTCCGGTTCCTCCGTGACCCGCTGCGTCATCAGCCGCTGCATCGTGAGCAACTGCCTCTTCCGGGACTATTTCCTCGCCGGGTGCACGCTGGACAACTGCCTCGTCGTGAACAATCGGGGCAGCTCCGAACTCGACGTGCTCTACCCGTTCGAGCAGAACACCAGCCAGATGTTCCGATATTGCGACCTCCACCATTGCACCGTGGTGGAGAACGAGGTCGAAACCGGGCTCGGCGGCGCCCTCGGCTACGAATGCGAGGCGTACAACAGCATCCTCTGGAACAACCGGAAGGAAGGCGGTGCCATCGGCAACTACGACGAACGGGAGCACGTCACCTGGCAGTGGCAGGCGGAAACCGGCACCGAGATGCCCGTCACGAACGTGGTCCGTCTCGAGAACTGCTGCCTGAACGGATACCACGAAGGAAAGGCCGGTCTCGTGCTAGACGACCCGGGCTTCGTGGACCCCGGCTGCGGCGACTTCCGGCTCCGTACCGGTTCGCCGTGCCTCGATGCGGGAGCTACGGCCTGGGCGCGCGGAGAGACCGACCTGGCGGGGAATCCCCGCGTGGCCGGATCCGCGCCGGACATCGGCGCCCTGGAGGGATCCGCGCCCGCCACGGTCTTCGTCGACGCGACGAACGGCTCCGACCGGAACGACGGGCTCTCCCGGGCGACGCCGACGCGATCCGTCCGGCGTGCCGTGCAGATTGCGGAGGATGGCGGGACGATCCGGGTCGCGGCCGGCGTCTACGAACCGTTCGATACGGAGGACAAGGTCCTTCGCATCCTGGGCGACAGCGGCTCCGCGGCGACTGTCGTCGACGGCGGAGGGACGAACCGCTGCGCCTATCTGGGACCCGGCATCGGGCTTGGCTCGACGCTTTCCGGCTTCACGCTGCGCAACGGCCGCGCGAACGGTTCTATTCCGGAGGAAGGCGGCTTCGGCGGCGGAGCGCACGGAGGAACGTTGCTCGACTGCGTCGTCCGGAACAACGCCGCGACCCGTGCGGGAGGCGGACTAGCCCGCTCCTCGGCCCGTCGCTGCATGATTCTCGGCAATTTCGTCGAGGGACCGGATCAGGGAGATGGAGGAGGCGCCTTTCTCGCCGAGCTGCGGTCCTGCCTCGTGGCAAGCAACGCCGTTCTCGCCGCCGGCTTCACGGCCCGCGGCGGAGGCCTGTACGGCGGAACGGCGTCGCAATGCACGATCGTCGGCAACCGGGTCCTAGGCGACGGACTGAGCCGTGGCGGCGGAATCGCGTCCGACCGTCCCGCCTCCGGGAACATCCTGTACGGAAACACGTGCAACGGCGAACCTTCCGATGCGGACCACGGGGACGGGCCCGTCTCGTGGGAGCCGGGCAGTCTCGTCGGAATCGATCCTCGATTCGTCGATCGCGCGAACGGCGACTACCGGCTGCTCGAAGTTTCGCCGGCGGTCGACGTCGGGGCGACGGACGTCGCGGCGTGGCTGAACCTCGCGACGCCCGACACGGACCTGGACGGCAATCCACGCGTTCGAGGAAACGGCGTCGATCTAGGATGCTACGAATCGCCGTGGACGACGATCCGGACCCGGACCGTCACCTCGCCGGATCCCGTTCCGTACTCCTGGCTGGACGAACATCGGCCGGGTCCGGACTACGAGGCCGCGGCCGCCTCTCCGGCGTCGAACCGCGTGAACCGGACCTGGGAGTGCTATGTCGCGGGACTCGATCCGAACTGCGAAACAAACCGGTTTTTCGTGGAAATCGTCTTCTCGGAGGACGGTGCGCCGGATATCCGATGGACCCCCGACCTCAACCAAGGCGGAACGAGGCGCGAACGCGAATACGTCGTGGAGGGCAAGTCTGGCCTTGCAGACCGCTCCTGGGGTCCGACGAACGAGGCGACACGGTTCTTCCGCGTGAAGGTGGAGATGCCGTAATCCCGGGCCGGAAACTGTCTTCGCGCTAAAAATCGAGGCGGCGGGGTGCGGATTGGCCCGTTCCCCGCCGCCTCGCAAGCGCCCGGAGGGGCGCTACCGGGCGAAAGCCCTACCAGGGCCGTTCCGTCCCGTTGTCCAGCGAGAAGATGGACACGGAATGGAGTCCGACCTCGGCCAGCATGTCCAGGACGCGGACGAGGCAGCCGTGCGGCGCGTCGTCCGTGCAGTTCACGATGACCGTCTGCTTCTTGTTCGCCTTCGCCATCTGGCCGACGAACCCGCGGAGCTGCTCGAGCGTCACGGTGCGCCGGTTCTGGTCGTTGCCGAACATGTAGGCGCCGAGGCCCGGGTGCTTCGCGAAGCCCTTGATCGTGATCGACGTGGGCGGGTCCACCACCTCCGTCGGCGCCGGGTTCGGGGCCGGGCGGAGCGCCTCCAGCTGCGAGAGGATGTCCGGCTGGTTCAGGGTGACGATGAAGAAGATCAGCAGCTGGAACACGACGTCGATCATCGGCGTCATCTCCAGCGTCGCCTCGTCGCCCTTGTTCTTCTTCTTTTTCTTCTGGTCGGCCATGGACTAGTTCCTCGGGCGGATGGTGGAGAGCTCCTTGTACTCCTTCTCGTGCCGGCGCGACGGCTCCGTGACCGCCTCGCTGATCGCGATGAAGGTGACGCGCCCGATGCCCTCCTCGGCGCAGAGGTCCATGACCTTGCGCACGAGGCCGTGCGTGGCGCGCCAGTCGCCGCGAACCCACACCTGGAAGCCGTCGCCGAACCGGGCGCGCCCGGAGCGCACGATGGTCCGCAGGTTCTCCTTGTGGATCGTGATGTTGCCGACGGAGATGCGCCCCTCCGGGAACCCGGCGCGGGGCATCGCGACGTCGATCGTCACGGCCGACGTGTCGGACTGCTCGGAGGTCTTCACCTCCTGGCCGTGGTAGCCGAACTCGAGCTGGATGTTCTCGTCCTTCGTGTCGGCGATGTTGATCGTGACGATGAAGAAGATGATGAGCTGGAACACGACGTCGATCATCGGCGTCATGTTCAGGTCGCACCCTTCGTTGTCTCGTTTCTTGCTCATGGGGAAACCTCCCGAAATTCCGGGGGCGCCCGCTTATTCGGCGACGACCTCGACGTTGCGCAGGTCCTTGATGAGCTCCATCGTGGTGGCGGTCATCTGGAGGATGATGCGGTTCGCCTTGTTGCGGTAGAGGTAGTAGGTGCAGACGGCGGGGATGGAGGTCGTCAGACCGCCGGCCGTCGTGTACAGCGCCTGCGAGATGTTCGTCGCGAGGAGGCCGACGTTCGGCGAGCCCGTACCGAGGTTGCCGAACGCCATGATCATGCCTTGGACCGTTCCGAGCAGGCCGAGCTGCGGGGCGATGTTCGCGCAGACGGAGATCCACGCGAGGTGCTGCATGATGCGCTCGATCTCGAGGTCGGCCGCGGCGTCGACGGCGGAGGAGATGACGTCGAAGCCCTCCTCCACGTGGATGAAGCCCGCGGACAGGATGTTGGACATCGGGGTGGGCTCGTTCTCGCAGAACTGCAGCGCCTTCACGACGTCGCCCTCCTTCATCGCCTCCTTGACGTTGTTCACGAGCGCGTCCGGCATGATCTTGGAGGGGCGCACGAGGATGCCGCAGTCGATCGCCAGGTAGATGTAGTAGCCGAGGCATCCGAACAGCGCGAGCCAGAGGAGGGTGCCGAGCCAGCCCGAGCCGAAGAGCACGTCGTAGAACGTGGAGTGCTTGGGCTGGGCGGGCGCCTGCTGGGCCTGGGGCGCGGGCGCGAAATCGTCCTGGGCGTAGGTGGTGACCGGAGCGGCCGCGACCAGCAGGGCGGCGGCGGCGAGGGTGGCGAGGAGGGACTTTTTCATGGTTGGGGGGTTGTTTGGTTGAAAGGTTGAAGGGTTTAAAGTTTAAAGTTTAAAGTCGATCTGTCATTCGGCATTCAGCATTCAGCATTGACCTAGTCGCCGGAGGAGAGCCGCTTGGTCCAGGGGGAGTTGCGATACTGGTCGAGGAGGAGCTTGCGCATCTTCTCGGCGTAGGCGGACTGGTGGAGCTTGTCGAACATCTGCGCGGCCTTGTAGATGGCCTCGGCGCGGGCCTCGGCGACGTCCTGGAAGAGGAACACGACGCGCAGGTAGCCGTCCTTGAGGGCGTTCTTGGCGTCGTTCTGGGAGTCGAGCATGTCGCCGCGCTTGAGGCAGGCCTGGGCGGCGACGTTGCGGTCGGCGGAGGTGGCGCCCTTCTCCAGCAGGCCGGGCAGGGAGCCGGTCTGGTTGGACTCGATGAGCGCCTTCCAGTACCACGGGGCCATCGCGGAGTCCCACGCGGCGCGGTCGTTGCCCTGGACGATCTTGCGGCAGGCGTCGACGGCGCCCTTGGCGTTGTTCTTCTTGAGGTAGATCTGGGCGATCAGGGCGCCGGCCTCGCCGTCCCACTGCAGGCGGCGGTAGCGCTCGGCGAGCGCCTGGAGGCCGGAGATCGCCGCGTCGGGCGACTGCTGCGCCTGCTGGCGGAGCTTGGCCCACTCGGGCGGCGCCTTGACCTGGAGCTTCAGGACGGCGTCGGCCGGGAGGGGACGCTCGGCGACCGTCCCGTTCGGCTGCTTCACGCCGAACATGTATTTCTTGTCGGCGGGAAGCCAGCGGATCGTGCCGGCCATCTGCTCGCCGTTGGAGAGCAGGACCCTGGCTTCGACGTCGGCGGCGCGGACGGACGTGGCGCCGCAGAGAAGCAGCGCGGCGAGGAGGACGAGTGGTGTCTTTTTCATGGTTCGGTGTTTCGGTAGTTAGAGGGTTTGGTGGTTCGCAGGTTAAAAGGTTCGAAGGTTCAAAGGTTCAAAGGTTCTTGGGGTCCCGAGGTCATTCGGCATTCAGCATTCAGCATTCAGCATTCGGCATTCACTCCTCGGCGGCGGGCTCGTCCGCGGGGGCTTCCTCCGCCGCCTCTTCGGCGGGGGCCGCCTCGGCGGCCTCGGTCGCTTCGGCCGGCGCTTCGGCGGGCGCTTCGGCGGGGTCGGCGACCTCTTCGGAGGACTCCTCCGCGGGGGCATCCTCGGGCTCCTCCTTGGGGAGGTAGGCGTCCTCCGGGAGCGTGGCGAGGATGGCCTCGACGTCGGGCGCGTCGCCCATGAGCTCGATCAGGGCGGAGGGAGGCATCTCCTCCTCGGCGGCGTTGATCTCGCGCGTGGCCTCGTTGAGGGCGCTGCGGACCTTGAGGACCTCCTTCGGGTCGGCGATGTCCTTGAAGAGCTTGAGGTAGTGGCCGCACTCGTACTGCACGTCGGGCCAGACCGACGAGCCGTCGGAGTAGGTCTTCATCTGCATCAGCGTCTGGATGCTGCGCTGGTAGACCTGGGCGAGCGGCTCGAGTATCTCGGCGTTCTTGGGATTGGCGCCGAAGGTCGTGATGATGCGCTGGTAGTAGTTGGCGGAGGAGCGGAGGATGTCCTCGGCGTCGTCGGCCTTGAAGTCGACGGCCGCCTTGTACTGCTTCTCCATGATGTCGCCGTGCTGGAGCTGGAGCTCGAGCGCCGCGCGGTCGCCGCGGCGGTAGGCCTTGAGCTTGGCGGAGGCGTCGTTGGCGTCCTTGAAGAGAAGGGAGCGCTTCTTCTTGTCGGGCTCGGCGACGGCGGCCTCGACGCACGCGGTGCGGAGCAGCTCCAGGACTTCGGCCGTGCGGTGGAAGCGAGGCGTGTCCTCGAGGAACTTCTTGAGGCGCGGGACGGCCTCCGTGTATTTCTTCTGCGAGACGAGGATCTGCATGAGGCCCATCTCGATCATGTTGCGCAGCGCGGCGTCGTCCGGCTTCGCGCCGGCGAGCGCGGCCTGGAAGCCCTTCTCGGCCTGCTCCCAGGCCTTGGCTGCGACGAGCTCCTCGGCGGCCTTCGCGAGCTGCAGCGGCGTGTACTTGCCGCCGGGCGTGGAGATCATCTCGCCGTATTTCTTGATGGCCTCGGGGCGGTAGCCCAGCTCCATCAGGGCCTTGGCCTGGAGGTAGAGCGCGTTCTTGGCCTGCTCGGACTCGGGGTAGTCCCTGGAGAGGCGGTCGAAGTATTCGCTGGCCTTCTTGGTGTTGGCCTCGGCCTCCGCCTCGTCGTCCGTCCGGATCGTCGAGTAGAGCGTGCCGAGCTGCAGGAGGACGATCGGGACGCCCTGCGCCTTCGGGAAGAGCTCGAGGATGCGCTCGTAGTCCTTGATGGCGAGCTGCTTGTATTTCGGCAGCTGCGCCTCGGGCTGGTTGAGGGAGGCGAGGCAGAAGGCGTGGTCGAAGAGGGCGCTCTGGAGGATCTGGTCGTTGAGGTCCTTCTGCTTGGCGCTCACCTCGAACTTGGCGCGCTGCTCCTTGTCGGTGAGGCGGCGGATGAGCTTCGTGTATTCGTTGAGCATGCCGCGGACGCCGTCGTTGGCCGCCTTGAGGGCGGCGACGGCCTCCTCGACGGGATCCTTGCCCTCCTCGGCGGGCTTGGCCTCGCCGCGGCGCGCCTCGTCGTAGGCGAGCGTCGCCTCGCGCAGCGCGTTGGCGCGCAGCGTGCGGAGCGCCTTGAGGTAGGAGTACTGCGCGGTGATGAGGTCGTTGCCGGGATTCCTCTTGTGCTCCACGCGCGCGAGGTAGTTGGAGCGGACGTTGAGCTCCTCCTCGGGGCGGCCGGCCTTGCCGTAGCAGTCGGCGAGGCGGCGCTGGGCGGGCCAGGAGACGGCGTTCTTCGTGTAGTTCTCCATGAGGAGCCGGTAGAGCGGCATCGCCTCCTCGTAGCTGCCGTCCTTGTAGAGGCGCTCGGCCTCCTGCATGACCGTGTTCGCGGCGGCGGGGTGCTCCGGATAGAGGCGGAAGAAGTCCGAGCGCGCCTGCTGGGAGAGCTCGGGCAGGTTGTGCGTCGCGTAGAACGACTGGAGCGAGCGGAGCTGGTCGCCCGCGAGGGTCATGCCCTCCTTCGTCGAGCGCGCGAAGCGGTCGGCGATGTAGCCCGCGACAGCGCCGGAGTAGAGCTGCCAGTACTGCTGCGCCTCCTCTTCCTCCTGGGATTCGCCGTATTCGACGGCGGCCTGGGCGAGGACGACGAGCGCCCGGATCGACTCGGGGACCACCTCGGGGAAGCTCTTGAGGACGGTCTCGAACTGCTTGATCGCCTCCTCGAAGCGGTTCTGGTGGTAGAACATGTGGGCGGACTCGAACTGCTTCTTCGCGACCTGCGCCTTCTGCGCGGGCGTGGTGGAGTCCGCCACCTCGAAGCCGAGCTCGTCGAGCGCCTTGTTGATCTGCTCGTGGCGGCTCATCGCCTCGATGGCCCAGGCGTAGGACGGATACTTGATGTAGACGTTCACGAGCTCGCGCAGCGCGAGGCCGTAGAGCTCGCCGGCCTTGTCCTCGAGGTCCGTCTTCTTCTTGCCGGCCTCGGACTTGGACTGCGTCACGAGCTTGTCGGCCTCCTCCTGGTACATGACGCCCATGAGGTAGCGCACCTCGGGGATCGGGGAGAGGCCGAGGTAGTCCTCGCCGTCCTCCTTGCCGGCCTCGATGAGCGCCTCCTCGAGCTGGACGAGCATCGGCATGTAGTCCTCGACGAGCTTCTGCGCCTCGTCGACCTTGCCCTCGATGACCTTGATGTGGGCCATGAGCGCGACGGAGCGGCCGAACCACACGTCCTGCGTCCAGAGCAGGGCCTCGATGGACTTGTTGGCGCGGGTGATGTAGCCGCCGGCGCCGCCCTTGCCGGCCTCGCTGGCGACCTTGACGAGCGTCTGCGCGTGGTCGAAGAGGACGGGGCGCTTCATGTCCGCCGGGAGGCCCGCCACCGCGAGGAGCTTCTCCAGCGCGTCGGCCGCCTCCTTGTCCTTCTTCTGGAACTTGAGCATCTGCGCGAACTTGTAGTAGGAGTTCACGTAGAACTCGACGATCTCCTTGGGCGGCGCGCTGCCGTACTTCTTGAAGAGGGCGTTGTAGGTGGCGAACGCCTCGTCGTAGCGGCCGCGGGCGAAGAGGTAGTCCGCCATCGTGAGCTTCATCGCCCACGTCTCGGGGGCGTCCTGGTTCGGCTCCTTGTCGATGATGCCCTGCGCCTCCTCGAAGTTGCCCAGCTGCAGGACCTGCTCGAGCATCTTGACCTTGAGCTTGGCCTTGGCGGCGGGATACTTGGCCTGGATGTCGCGCAGGACGAGGTCCGCGTAGTCGGGGAAGCCGGCGCGGTTCAGGGCGTCGACGTACTTCATCTCCTGGGAGAGGATCTTCGCGTCCTGGTCGGAGACGACGGCCTGGGCGCGGGCGCCGGCGGGAACGAGCGCGGCGAGCGCGGCCGCGGCGAGAAGCGGACGGAGGGAGGAACGGGATGTGGTGGGCATGCGGACTCCTTGAAAGGGGCTGTTGCGCCGGGGCCCCCGGCGGCACGCCGCGGGGAACCCGAAAACGGGGCGATTGTAGCAGAAGTCCGCCGCGCGCGCAAGGGGCGTTCGCGACTTCGCGCCGCGCGCTAGCGCAGGCCGAGGGCGGAGCGGACGGCGTCGACCCGGTCCAGGCGTTCCCACGGGAACGCCGCGCGGCCGAAGTGCCCGCCGCTCGCGGTGTCGCGGTAGGTCCAGCCGCTCGGCGCAAGGAGCCCGAGCGCGGCGACGAGACGGCCGGGACGGAAGTCGAAGACCTCGCCGCTCTCGAGCATCGCGACGGCCTTCGCCTCCGTGGCGCTGCCCTTCTCCGTGCCGAAGAACTGCACGCGCACGCTCGTCGGCGCCGCCACGCCGATCGCGTAGCTCACCTGGATCTCGCAGCGGTCCGCCGCGCCGGCGGCGACGAGGTTCTTCGCCGCGTAGCGCGCGTAGTAGGCCGCGGAGCGGTCGACCTTGCTCGGGTCCTTGCCCGAGAAGGCGCCGCCGCCGTGCGGGCACGCGCCGCCGTAGGTGTCCACGACGATCTTGCGCCCGGTGAGGCCGGAGTCGCCGGCGGGGCCGCCCGTCACGAAGCGCCCGGTCGGGTTGACGTGGAACCGCGTGGCGGGGTCCAGCATCCCGGTGTCGGCGAGCTCGTCGCGCACCACGGCCTCGATCGCCGGGCGGATGTCGCGGTCGATGTCCGGCTCGTCCGTCGTCTGGTGCGAGAGCACGATCGCGTCGATGCGGACCGGGCGGCCGTCCTCGTAGACGACGCTCACCTGGCTCTTCGCGTCGGGGCGCAGCCACGGGATGCGGCCGGACTTGCGCTCGTCCGTGAAGCGGCGCATCAGGCGGTGCGCCCAGGCGATCGGCGCGGGCATGAGCTCCGGCGTCTCGCGCACGGCGTAGCCGAACATCATCCCCTGGTCGCCCGCTCCCTGCTCGTCCGCGGAGCCGCGGTCGACGCCCTGCGCGATGTCGGGCGACTGCGCGCCGAGGCGGTTCTGGTAGTCGAAGGTCCGCCAGTCGAAGCCCTCCTCGGGGCGGTCGTAGCCGATGTCGCGGACGACGCCGCGCGCGATCGTCTCGGGATCGAGCCTCGGCAGGACGTGCTCCGAGACCTCGCCGAGGTTCGCGCAGAAGCGCGGCCCGACGAACGTCTCGGCCGCGACGTGCGCGGCGGGGTCGACCGCCAGCGCGGCGTCGAGGATGGCGTCGCTCACCTGGTCGGCGACCTTGTCGGGGTGGCCCTCCGAGACGGCCTCGGAGGTGAAGACGTAGCGTTGCATGGTTTTTCCCTTTCGGTTCAGGGCGCATCCCGGCTTGTCCGGATCCACCGTGGCGCGATCGCTCGGTTGGGGCGGGGCGGAAGAGCCCCGGCTCTTGATGTGCTGAGGGCGCGGAGAATACCACGAACGCCGCCGCGCCGCAAGCGCCCCTTGCCCGCCGCGGGGACGCCGTGGTATCATCCGCGGCCATGACGCCCCTGCGCCGACATCCCCGCCTCCGCGCCGCCCTGGCGCTCGCCGCGCTCGCGCTCGCGCTCTGGGCCGCGTTCCTCCGGCCGCTCCCCGCGCACGTCGCCCGCGGCATCGCCTACACCTGCTACGCCGGGGACGCCCCCGCGCGCACGCTCGTGCAGGGGGACCACCTGCAGCTGCTCTACCATTTCGACCTCTTCGACTCCTACCTCCGCGGCCGCCTCCCCTGGTTCCGCAACCTCTGGGAGTTCAACACGTCCGACGAGGCCCGCCCGCCGCGCCCGGACCTGTGCTACTTTCCGTTCGCCCTCCCCTACTCCCTCGCGCGCGCCGCCGGGGCGTCCGACGCCTTCGCCTGGAACCTCGCCCAGTGGCTCTCGATCCTCCTCGGGCTCGCGTTCTGCCACGCCCTCGCCCGCCGCTGCGGCGCCGGCCCCGGCGCGGCGCTCGCCTGCGCCGCGCTCGCGACGTGCGTCCCCTACCGCTGGGTCGTCCTGGCCGGCGGCTCCCCCACCGGATTCGGCATGGGGCTCGTCCCGGGCGTCGCGCTCGGCGTCGACATCGCCGTGCGCGACCGGCGCCTCCGCGGCGGCGTCCTCGCGGGCGCGCTCGTGCTCTGCTGCTACGCGGCCGACCTGCACTGCTTCCTCTTCGCCGTGCTCGCCCTCCCGCTCTGGGGCCTCGTCGCGCTCCTGCGCTCGCCCGCGAACCCCTTCGCCTCGCGCCGCCGCTTTCTTCGGCTCGTCCGCGCCCTCTCGCCGATCCTGCTCGGCGGCGCGGTCTGCGGCGCGCTCGGCCGGGCCGCCAAGCGCGCCTACGCCTCGACCGACGCCGCCGGCGGCCGTTCGATGCAGGATCTCGCGCGCCATTCGCCCGACTGGCACGCCTTCTTCGACCCGGCCTACTTCAGCCACTCGCCCGAACAGCTCCACCAGGGCTGGGCGATCGCGGCGCTGCTCTCGCTCGCCGGCCTCGCGCTGCTCGCGGCCGCCCTGGTCCTGGCCTGGCGCCTCCTGCGCCGGCGCCGCACCGCGCCGTTCCGCTCGCCGGCGATCGTCTTCGACCCGCGCTTCTCGACCCGCGCCGAGTCCGCCGCCCCGCGCGACACCGCCGCGCTCCGCGCCGCGCTCGCCGGGCTCCTCCTCGGCGCGGCGATCGTCGCCGCCTTCTTCCTCGCCCTCGGGACGAACGGCCCCGGGGACGCCATTCTCCTGCGCGCCGTCCGCAGGATCGTCCCGCCCTTCCGGATGGTGCGCCAGCCGCTCAAGGTCCTCTGCCTCCTCCCGACGCTCTACGCGGCGTTCCTCGCGCTCGCCTGGTCGTCCCTCTCCGCCCTCGCGCCGCTCCTGCACCGCGCCGCCGCGCCGCTCGCGCTCTCGCGCCTCGCCTCCGGCCAGCGCGAACGCGCCTCGGCCTCCGCGGCGGAGGCGCTCCGCCGGGCGCCGCGCCGCCGCCCCCTCCTCCGCGCGCTTCCCGCCGCGGCGCTGGTGCTCGTCGTCTTCCTCTCCGCCTCGCGCGGCATGCGCGCGGGCGTATGCCTCCTTCCCGGCCCCAACGCCGCCTACGCGGCCGCCGTTTCCGACGCCGAGGCGCGCGGTCTCGTGCCGCGCGCGCTCGTCCTGCCGATCTGGCCCGGCGACTCCTCCTATAGCTCGATCTACGAATACCACGCCATGCGCGCCGGGCTGCGGATGCTCAACGGCTACGCCGCCGTCACGGAGCCCGCCTACGTCGAGCGAGTCTTCCGTCGCTTCGAGACAATGACCGAGGGCGACTTCACCGACGACCAATACGCCGCCCTCCGCAAGACGGGCGTCACGCACGTCATCCTCCACGAGGACGCCTTCCCCGCCAAGGTCTCCCTCTTCCCCTTCGGCGCCACCCTCCGCCGCCACCTCGCCAACCCCCGCCTCCGTCTCCTCTCCCATTCCTCCGGCGCCTGGACCTTCGCGGTCTGCGACCGCGAAGGCAATGCTGAATGCAGCATGCAGAATGCAGAATGCACGACGACCGAACAAGCTTCCTCCATTCAGCATTCAGCATTCAGCATTCAGCATTCGATGCTTGAGCCGCCCACCCGCCACTGGGACGTGACCCCGCCGCAGACGAACGCGGGGACGAAGGCGCGCTCCTTCGCCGAGATCCACCGCGAAGGCTACGGCTGGCTCGTCCGCGCCGAGGCCGGCAAGGACCTCGTCCTCGTCTCCTCCTTCAAGGACGCCGACCGCTCAATCCACTCCTCCACCAATCTCTTCCGCGCAAGCCGCGAAGCCGGTTCCGTGCCCGGGGCTTCAGCCCCGGGAGTCTCGCCTTCGGCCCCGGGCTGGCGCCTCGCCTTCCTCCCCGCCCTCGACCCCTCCTCCAACCTCTGGACGCACCTCTCCACCCCGGGCGACGCGCACATCTCCTACGTCGCCTACGCGCGCGATCCCGCGCTCGGTGGCCTGCCCGCTCCGGACTCCGACGGCGCGCTCCGCCTCCCCGCCGTCGACCTCTACCACGAGTTCGGCTCGACGACGCTCGCGCGCATCCCCGACGAAGAGGCCGGAGGCTTCGTCCCCGCCCCGGACGATCTCGCCTTCGCGCCCGGGCCGCACCCGCCGTGCACCGCCGTCGAGGGCCCGTGGCTCCCGCTTGCGCTCCCCGCCGGACGCTACCGCGCAACGATCCTGGAGGAGAAGCCCGACGTCGCCGGCGCCATCGTCGAGGATCTCTTCGGCGCTCCCCCGCCCTCCCCCGCCGCGCCCTCGCCGTTCCGGCTCTCGGGCGCCGACGGCGTCGACGGCCTCTCGATCTCCGCCGACGGCGCGACCGCCGACTTCGCCTACGACGGCACCTCGCCCGTCTCCTTCCGCGTCTCCTACGACGCCTCCCGCCCCGGCGTTCTCTCCGCAATCGCCGTCGCTCCGGCGCGGCCGTAGGGTCCGCAGGTGGCGCGGCTCCGCGCGAGCCGCGTGGCGGGGTCACTGCGCGATGGCGCGAAGCCGGTCGCGGAACTTGGCAAGGTAGCGCGCCTTCGCCTCGGACGAGAGCCGCGAGGCCGCGAGCAGGCGCTCCACGGCCTCCCGCCGAGCGGCATATCCGGCAATCCACTCCCGCACCTCGCCCTCCGGAACGCCGAACGCCGCCCCCAGCTCGACGAAATCGGCCGAGGAGTAGAACCCGAGACGTTCGAACGCCGCCGAGTAATGCCCGTCGGCGAAGAACTCCAGGCCGGTCGCCGACGGCTCGTTCGGGAAGTGCACGGACGTGTTCAGCAGGTCGTAGGCCGGCGTGAGGATGTAGTCGCCCTGCCTGCTTCGGAAGAGCGAAAAGTTCTTGAGGTGGGCGTCGCCGTTCGCGAACACGTAGTTGAAGAGGACGATGGAGAAGACCTTCGGGTTCTCCACCGCCCAGGCCGGACAGTAGCGGCGCATCAGGCCGGCGAGCTCCTCGTAGCTGGAATCGTATTTGTAGTTCGGCCCGTGCGTCTCCGGCGAGCGTCCCGCCAGCTGGCAGAAGTCCTCCTGCTGGATCGGTTCCCCGCCCCGGCGGTCGAACCGTTTCGTGAGGTAGGCCGGTTCGCCGTCCTTCATCTCGACCAGAGCGTGCTCGGCCGTCCGGATTCCGAACAGGCGCCCCGCCAGATCCATCGTGAGCGCCTCGTTGGCCGGAATGTCCGCCGCAAGCTCCGCGGACGTGTTCCGCGGGACGGGCTTGAGAATGTAGTCTCCTCCCGACTCGACGACCTCGAAGCCGCCCCGGACGCGCCGCAGCTGGACCTTGTCCTGGACGCCGGAGACCGACGAGCAGCGCGTCCGGTCGCGGACCTCGGCGAGGTTCAGGTCGGAGACGGAGAAGTCAAGCCGTAACATACACCGCTCCGATCGCGCCGCAGGCGCTCGTTTCGAGAAGTCGCGTGAAGTGGTCGTTCTCGTCGATGTGCAGCTCCCGGCACTGGCGCTCCTTCTGCGCGCCTTCGGCGAGAAGGCCGAAGAAGAACGGGAAGAGGACCTTCGAGCGGTATTCGCGCTGCGTCTTCGGCAGCGTCGCGGCGACGCCGGGCTTCGTCGAATCGGCGAAGTAGAGCGGATCGTAGCGGAAGAGGTAGCCCTCGTCGTCCCGCACGAGTTCGCCGGCCTTCTCCCCGCAGCAGTAGACGATTCCCCTTTTCATGTTCCGACCTCCACCCGGAAGCCGAGGACGCCGGCCACCCTGAGCAGCGTGTCGAGCGTGACGTTGCCGCCGCCCGTCTCGATGTTCGAAACGGTATGCACCGACACCCCGCTCAGCTTCGCCAGTCTCGCCTGGGTGATGTCGAGCGTTTTCCGTCGAACCTCAATGGTCTTTCCGATCTCCGTTTTGTTCATCGAGATGAATACTGCGCTTTCTTTTCGGAAAAATCAAGCATAAAATTCATCAATTATTCAGTATAATGAAAATTTACTTACTCAACAAATCCGCCGTCCTCTCGCAGGTCAGAGCTTCGCTCGGCGGGAATGGCGTAGCGCTCCATCGCCGTCGGTCCAGTCCCGGCTTGCGGGCGGGAAAGGGGGTGTGGTAGACTCCGCCGCAGAAAGGAATCCAAAAAATGCCCATCCTCGCAGAATCGTCCTTCCCCGCGTGGGGAGTCGCAGTCGCCATCCTCGCCGTGGTCGCCGTCTGGGCGACGGGGGTCTTCAACGGCCTCACCCGGAAGAGAAACGGATACAAGAACGCCTTCGCGCAGATCGACGTTCAGCTCAAGCGCCGCTACGATCTCGTGCCGAACCTCGTCGAGACGGTGAAGGGCTACGCCAAGCACGAGCGCGAGACGCTCGAGGCCGTCGTCAAGGCCCGCAACGTCGCCGCCGCCGCCGCCGAGGCCGCCGCCAAGGCCGCCGGCGACCCCGACGCCATGGCCCGCCTCGCGCAGTCCGAGGCCGCCTTCGGCGGAGCCCTCTCGCGCCTGCTCGTCACGGTCGAGCGCTACCCCGAGCTCAAGGCCAACCAGAACTTCCTCGAGCTCCAGGAGGAGCTCACCGCCACCGAGAACAAGGTCGCCTTCGCCCGCCAGGCCTACAACGACGCCGTCACCGAGTTCAACAACGCCCGCTCCGTCTTCCCGACGGTCCTGCTCGCCGGCGCGTTCGGCTTCCCCGAGGCGAAGCTGCTCGAGGTCGAGTCCGCCGAGATCCGCGAGGCGCCGAAGGTCTCGTTCTAGTCACACGGTCGGACGGTCATACGGTCACACGGTCGTCCTGAGACATGGGACGCGGGACGTGAGACGCGGGACCTGACGGAGGTCGGCGAATGCCCTCCTTTCTGGACTACCAGGAAAAGGCGCGCAAGCGCACGAGGCTCTTCGTCGCGCTGCACCTGCTGTGCGTCGCGGCGATCGCCTTCCTCGTGGGCGCGCTCGCGCTCGCGACGATGTGGCTCGTCGAGGGCGACGGCTCCGACTCCATCCCCCGCGCGTTCGTCGACGCCCGCCTCGGCCCGGTCGCGGCGGTCGTCGGGATCGTGATCGCGATCGTCGCGCTCGCGACGCTCTACCGCACCTCGCAGCTGCGCGGCGGCGGCGGGAAGGTGGCGGAGTCGCTCGGCGGGCGGCGCGTCCGCGCGGACACGCACGACCGCCTCGAACGGCGGCTCCTGCACGTCGTCGAGGAGATGGCCATCGCCTCGCGCGTCGCGATCCCCTCGGTCTACGTCCTGGACGAGGAGCCCGGCATCAACGCCTTCGCCGCCGGCTGGTCGCCGAACGACGCCGCGGTCGCCGTCACGCGCGGCGCCCTCGAGAGCCTCTCGCGCGAGGAGCTGCAGTGCGTGGTCGGCCACGAGTTCTCGCACATCCTCAACGGCGACATGCGGCTCAACGTCCGGATGCTCGGCTCGATCTTCGGGCTCGTCTGCCTCTCCGTGGTCGGCCGCGTCCTCATGCGCGCCGGGGTCGAGATCCCGCGCTCGTCGCGCCCGCGCCGGTCCAAGGACGAGGGCGGCGTCCTCGGAATCGCCCTCCTGCTGATCCTCGTCGGCCTCTTCGTCTGGCTCCTGGGGCTGCTCGGCGTCCTCTTCGGGCGCATCCTCCAGTCGACCATCTCCCGCCAGCGCGAGTTCCTCGCCGACGCCTCCTCGGTCCAGTTCACGCGCAACCCGCACGGCATGGCCTCCGCGCTCGAGACGATCGGCGCCTCCGCGCGCCACGGCACGGTCGCCGCCGCCCGCGCGCCCGAGGTCGCGCACATGCTCTTCGCCGCCTCCGGCACGGAGCGCCTCTTCGCCTCCCACCCGCCGCTCGACGCCCGCATCCGCCGCTTTGAGCCGGACTTCGACGGCCGTTTCGACCGCGCCGCCGCCCGCCTCGCGGCGCGCCGGCGCACCGGCGGCACGCGCGAGGAGGAAGACGACGACCGCGACTTCCCCTTCCGCGGACGCGGCGGAATCCTCGGCGGCGAAATCGGCGTCCCCGGCGGCGGCGTCCTCGGCGGCGCGGTCCTCGGCGAGGCGCTGCGCACGCCGTCGCCTCCCCCGCCGCGCGGGGGCGCGAGCCCTCCCGCCGAACCCGCGGCCGAAGCCGCACGCCCCGTTCCGATCGGGCCGCGCGCGGAGCCCGGGCCGCCGCCTCTGCCGGGGGCCATCCCCGCGGAGCTGCGCTCCCCCGCCGAGGCCCCCGCCGCGCTCTGCGGCGCGCTGCTCGACCGGGCCGAGGGGCCGGTGCGCGAGGCGCAGCTCGCCGCACTGCGCGCCGTCGAGGCCGACCATCCGGACCTCGCCGCACGCGCCCTCGGCTGGCACGGCCGCCTCGCGGCGCTCACGCCCCGCGCGCGCCGCGCCTGGTGCGAGATCGCGGCCTCCGCGCTTCGCGGCGAGCCGCTCCGCGCCCGCGAGGCGCTCGCCGGCCTGCTCGAGCGGCTCGTCGAGGCGGACGGCGCCGTGACGCCGTTCGAGTTCGCCGTCGGGCGGCTCTTCCGCAACCGGCTCCTCCCGCCGCCGCCCTCCGGCTCGGCCGACCCCGCCGCGCGCGCGGACGCGGCGCGGACCCTGCTCTTCGCGATGGCCGAGTTCGGCGCCGACGACCCCGCCGCGCGCGCGGCGGCCTTCGCGCGCGGTCTCGCGGCGCTGCCGGCCGCGTTCGGCCGTCTCCCCGCCGAACCGGCGCCGCCGCTCTCCCCCGACGCCCTCGGCGACGCGCTCGACCGCCTGCGCGACCTGCCGCCCGCGGCCAAGCAGGGGCTCCTCGACGCCTGCCGCGCGGTCGTCCTCGCCGACGGTCGCACGACGGCCGACGAGGACCACGCCCTCTTCGCCGTCGCCGACACCCTCGACGCGACGGGCTGGACGCCCGGGGCGTGATTCCGAACGGTTCGGGACGGTCGGGGCTTGCCTTTCGGCGGCGGTTCTGGTAGTCTCAAGGGCGTTGACGGCGCGGAAGAGGCATTTTCCGCTTGCTTTTCGCGCCGCCATTTTGTAGAGTCCCGCTCCTCCCAAGGAGAAAAACCATGTCCCGAATCTGCGCATTCTGCGGCAAGGAGCCGCAAACCGGCAACCACATCGTCCGCCACGGCCTCGCCAAATACAAGGGCGGCATCGGCCTGCACACGACGGCCGTCACGCGCCGGCGCTTCCTCCCGAACCTCCAGCGCGTCCACGCGCTCGTCGACGGCACACCCAAGACCGTCTACGCCTGCGCCGCCTGCATCAAGTCCGGCCGCGTCGTCAAGGTGCCGGTCCGCAAGCGTCCCGCCGCCGCCGAGGCCTAGCGCCCCGAGCCCGTCCGGCGGCCTGCGCCGCCGGCGGTCCACGTTCCGTCCCGACCGCGTCCATCCCATTCCGGAGAATCCTCCATGAGCGATCCGAACGACACCGCGCCCAGCCGCGAGCTGGACCCCGACGAGATTCCGGAGACGGACATCGTCTTCGAGTGCCCCCACTGCGGCAAGTCGCTCTCGATCGACCCGCGCGGCGCCGGTCTCGTGATCCGCTGCACGCAGTGCCAGCAGCCGGTGACCGTCCCGATTCCGGAGGGCATGGCGATCGAGGACTTCGACGCGACGCCCGAGGAGCTCTCCTCGCAGCTCCTGAACACGCGCAAGGGCCTCGCCCGCGCGCAGAAGCGCCTCGCCGAGATCGAGGCCGAGGTCGCGAGGCTGCGCGCCTTCCAGGAGGAGACGCTGCGCCTCTCCCGCGAGCGCGAGGCCGCCGCGGAGGAGTTCCGGCTCGACCTGGCGCGCGCCATCAAGGAGCAGGAGGCCGCGCTCGCCACGCTGCGCAAGGCGACGGAAGGCGCCGCCGCCGCGCTCTCCCTTCCGTCCACGCCCGCGGGCTAGCTAGCGCCCGCGCCCGACGGAGCGACCGCGCCGCCATGCCCCGCGTCCGCCCGGCCGCCGCGCTCCGGGAACGGCTCGCGCCGTTCCTGCGAAGCGTCGCGCGCCTCTCGCCGCGCGAGCAGGCCGCGCTCGCGATCCTCCTTCTCGCGTTCCTCCTCGTCGCCGCCCGCCGCTACCGCGGCTGGCTCTAGCCCGCGGCCGCGCCGCCGCGTCCGCTCGGACGGGGCACCGTCAGGGCGAAGGCGCTGTTGGCGAGGGCCATCAGCGCGGCGAAGGAGAAGAGGACGCCCGCGCCGAAGCGGTCGAAGACGAGGCCGCCGACCAGGGCGAAGAAGACCGTGACGACGTGGTTCACGGAGATGCCCGAGGTGAGCGTCGCCGTGAGCTCCTCCTGCGAGTCGGAGAGCGTCCGCGCGTAGAGGTTCGTCGCCATCGAGGCGTTCGAGAGGACGGCGTCCAGCACGTAGTTCGCGCATACGACCGCCGTCGCGACCGGGAGCGGGAACCAGTCCTTCGCGAAGCCGTAGAGCAGGCACACGAAGAACAGCACGACCGTGTCCCAGATCATCACGTTGCGGTAGCCCCAGCGGTCGACGAGCCGCCCGATGAGGCGCCCGCCCCAGAGCGCGGTGAGGAAGGCCGACACGGCGAAGAGCGCGGCCACGCGCTGCGTCGGCATGCCGTAGAGCTTCACGAGGACGAACGGCCCGAAGGTGAAGAAGACCTGCTTGCGCGCGCCGTAGAAGAGCTCCAGCACGTAGAAGCGCCAGTATTTGCGCCGGAAGTAGAACGACGGCCGCGCGCGCTTCGCGAGGCCGGGCTCGCGCACGGACGAGGCAACGGCGAGGCTCGCCGCGAGGAGCAGCGCGACGAGCGCCCACGTGGCGGAGTAGAACGCGCGCTGGCGCGCCGCGCCGAACCACCGCGCGCCGAGGAAGAAGATGCCGGCGACGGCGAGCGACCCCGCCACGGTGCCGGCGCTCACGGCGCCCGTCACGATGCCGAGCGACTCTCCGCTGCGGCCCTCCTTCGCGATCGAGAGCGCGATCGACTGCCGGACGGGCATCACGAGGTGCTCGCCGAGCGCCCAGACCGCGATGATCGCGACGGCGCCCGCGAACGGGACGGGGACGAGCAGCAGCAGCGCGGCGAGGAGCGAGAACGCGGTGCCGATGCGAAGGACCTTCCAGTCCGAGAAGCGGTGCAGCGCCGCGAGGATCGCGACGAGCAGCACGCCGGGCGTCTCGCGCAGGAACTCCAGGACGCCGCGCTGGAGGCCCGAGACGTCGTAGGTCTCGACGAGGAAGTTGTTGAACGCGGCCCCGAAGCAGCCCATGCCGACGCCCCACACGAGGATGCTCGCGAAGAAGGCGCCGGCGCCGGACCCGGGGCGGCAGACGTCCCGGAAGGAGGAGAAGGGGATCCGCATGGCGGCGGGAGTCTACCGGAAGCCCCCGCCGCCCGCAAGCCCGAACGGGGGCGGCGGGTTGCGGGCGTCGGGGGCGACTGCTAGAATTCGCGGCCATGGAAACGAACGGGAGAAACGAGCGCCTCGAGCGCCTCTACGCGCGCCGGACGTTCGGCATCAAGCCGGGGCTCGACGAGATCCGCGCCCTGCTGCGCGAGCTCGGAGACCCGCAGGAGTCCTTCCGCGTGCTGCACATCGCGGGCACAGACGGCAAGGGCTCCGTCTCGACGATGCTCGCCTCGGTCCTCCGCGCCGCCGGCCTGCGCGCGGGGCTCTACACCTCGCCGCACCTGGTGCGCCTCTCCGAGCGCTTCCGCGTGGACGGCGCCGAGATTCCCGACGACGCCTTCTTCGCGCTCCTCGACGAGGTCGAGGCGGCGGCGGCGCGGCTCGTCGCGCGCGGGCTGCCCGAACCCACCTTCTTCGAGACGACGACCGCGCTCTGCGCGCTCTGGTTCGCCCGCGAGGGCGTGAAGCTCGCCGTCGCCGAGGTCGGGATGGGAGGCCGGCTCGACGCCACCAACGCCTTCCTCCCCGCAGTTTGCGTCGTAACGCGCATCGGGATGGACCACATGCAGTATCTCGGCGACACGATCGAGGCGATCGCGCGAGAGAAGGCCGGCATCGCGAAGCCCGGCGTCCCGATCGTCCTGGGGGCGATGCCGGACGAGGCCCGCGCCGCGATCCTCGCCCGCGCCCGCGAAATCGGCGCCCCCGCCGTCCTCGCGGAGGAGGCGTGCGCCGTGCGCCGCGTCTCGGGCGACCTGCTCTCGCAGAAGCTTTCCGTCTCGACGCCGGACCGCGACCTCGGCACTGTGAAGATGCGCCTCGCGGCGTCCTACCAGGTCGAGAACGTCGCGACCGCCGTCGCCGCGATCGAGACGCTCGGTCGCGTCCTCGGGATCGAATGGCCCGCGAAGGCGATCGCCTCCGGACTCGCCGCGGCGGAACTGCCCGCGCGCTTCCAGCTGCTCTCCGAGGACCCCGCCACGATCCTCGACGGCGGGCACAACCCGTGCGCCGCCGAAGCGCTCGTCGGCGCGCTCAAGGCGGCGAAGGCCGCGCACGGCGTCCGGCTCGTCTGCGGCATGTGCGCCGACAAGGACCCCGCCGCGTTTCTGCGCGTCCTGGCGCCCGTCGTCGGCAAGGCCTGGTGCGTCCCGATCACGAACCCGCGCGGCCTCCCGCCGGAGAAGCTCGCCGCCTTCGCGCGCGGCGCCGGCCTGCGCGAAGTCCGCGCCTGCGCGACGCTCGCCGAGGGTCTCGCCGCCGCGCGCGCCGACGCGAAGGAGGCCGGCCGGCCGGTCCTTGTCTGCGGCTCTCTCTTCCTCGCCGGCGACGTCCTATCTTTGTAGTTTCGCAGGGCGGGCGCGAGGCGAGCGAAGCCGCC
>Ga0310695_10000353_pt1 | contig 120751 bp, 85 predicted proteins | sample RumenRJG_04DNA_FD_203882 | JGI IMG/M metagenome (GOLD analysis project Ga0310695, IMG submission 203882) | Bovine rumen microbial communities from Lethbridge, Alberta, Canada - RJG_04 (v2) (version 2) | ecosystem: Host-associated > Mammals > Digestive system > Stomach > Rumen | place: Canada...
GTTACGGTGAAGTCATTTGCATCGATGTACAGATAGCTGGCAGCGAATGCAGATGTCACCATAAACATGGCAGCAAGAGTAAATAAAAATTTCTTCATAATTTGAACAAAATTTTAAATTAATAAAGCTTATAAAGAATAAAAACAAATAAAATCAAACACTCGAAGTCAAAACCTATTACAAATTTATTCAAAGAGTCACGGATCAACAATAAACATTATTTTATTACTATACCTATATGTCAATAAAGACCAACGGCAAGCCGTCAATCTACAATTAAAGCAAATATTAATGTAGGTTTCATCGAGTAACTCGAATTACATTTTCATCATCACATTTTCTGCATGCGTTTCTTACGGCAAAGATAAGCCTTTTTTTTATTCTGACAAAGAAAAAATTACATATTTTTTTTAAATAAGATAGCCAAACCCACCAAAAACAATGATAATATACTGATTATAAGTTGTTTATGCCATATTCAACAACACCTAATCAAAAGTAATAGTGCCTGCTAAAAGGACCGCTATAGGCGACAGGGGCCTGGATTGCTATGAGGCCACATTTACAGGGAGTTAACTTCGGTAGCCCTTATTCTGACGGCGGCCATGCCGAGGCGAGGCCCTGCACACGATTTGCGGCCACGCCGAGGCGAGGCCCGACACACGATTTGCGGCCACGCCGAGGCGAGGCCCTACGAGCGGACGGATGTGGAACCGGCATGATGTCACAGGGGTGACAGGTTGACAAAAAGGCGGCTCCCGTGATGGGAGCCGCCCTTTATTGAACGCTAATAGCTAATCGCTAATAGCTTTGCCTGAAGGCTTGAATTACTTCATCACCTTAACAGCGCTGGTGGTGCCGTCGGTGTAGGTGGTAACGACGATGGTCATGCCGTTAGCCTCCTGCATCTCCTGACCAGCCAGGTTGAAGTAGCGAACACCAGCAACAGCCTTCTCGCCATTCAGCTCGTTAACGCCGGTAGCCAGACCCTGAGCGCAGTAAACGTACTTGTCAGTGTCGGGACGGAGACCGGTCTTGTCAACGAAGATACCCAGAGTGTAGCTGTAGCCTACGGGTACGGTGTAGTAGCCATTCTCACCATTGAACAGCGGGTTGGATACGGTGTTGGCCGACTCACCCATAGCGGTAGCCTGATAAGCCTCGGTGCTGCCCCAGATCTCGCCGTCAACTACGAAGTAGAAGGGAACAGCGGGACGGTTAGCCTCGGTGGTGGGATCGTTGGGATCCAAGAAGAACTCACCATAGGTCTCATAGTCGAGAGTTACAGTGGTGGTGTAGCTACCATCGCTGCCTTCCCAGATGGGATACCAAATCTCATTGTTGTTCTTGTCGAGCAGCATGATCCACCAGCCCTGCATGTGAGGATCCTCAGGAGTTACAGTTGCGGCGGGAACGTAAACGGTCTCAACAGCATATTCGCTGACGAGCTTGCCGTTCTCCTCGGCGGTAGCGCTTACGCCATACTCTTCCTCCATCTCGGTGCTCTCGATAACGTAGGTAGCAACACCTTCGCCCTCAGCAACCAGGATGTCATTTACATAGAGGCAGATGTGGCCGTTACCGGTAGCGGTAACCTCAACACCGTTCTCAACCTCAGTGTAGGTGATGACGGGCTTCTCGGTCTGCTCCTCAACTACGATGCCAGGAACGTAAACGGTCTCAACAGCGGGATCGCTGACGAGCTTACCGTTCTCCTCGGCGGTAGCGCTTACGCCATACTCTTCCTCGAGCTCGGTGCTCTCGATAACGTAGCTAGCGGTGCCCTCGCCCTCAGCAACCAGAACGTCCTCAACATAGAGGCAGATGTGGCCGTTACCGGTAGCGGTAACCTCAACACCGTTCTCTACATAGTTCCAGCTGATAACGGGAGCATCGGTCTTCTCCTCAACTACGATGCCAGGAACGTAAACGGTCTCAACAGCGGGTTCGCTGACTTCCTTGCCATCCTCCTGAGCGGTAGCGCTTACACCATACTCTTCCTCGAGCTCGGTGCTCTCGATAACGTAGGTAGCAACACCTTCGCCCTCAGCAACCAGCATGTCCTCAACATAGAGGCAGATGTGGCCGTTACCGGTAGCGGTAACCTCAACACCGTTCTCTACATAGTTCCAGCTGATAACGGGCTTCTCGGTCTGCTCAACAACAGCGGGCTTAGCGGGAACTACAACGAAGGGCTCGGTAGCGTCGCCAGGAATTACATCGTAGCCAGGCATGTCGGCAGTAGCGGTAGCATATACGCTGTAGTAAGCCTCTGCATCACCGTAGGGGATCTCGTAGGTCAGGGGCTCAACACCAGCATTCTCGTAAACAACCTCACCGGTCATCTCGGGATCGTCGTTCATCTTGGTCACCTTGATGGTCAGGTTACCCTCACCAGTAACGGTGATGGTTACAACCTGAGCCTCGGCATCATCAGTAACAGTGATCACGGGATCGGGAGTCTGGTACTCGGGAACAACGGCATCAATCACGATGGGGCACTCGTCGGACATCTCGCTCACGAGGCAGTTGGGAGCCAGAGCGGTAGCAGTCCAAACGTGGTTGTAACCCTCATAGATGTCATAAGCGATGGGCATCTCGCCGGTGTACTCAACACCGTCGCAGTACAGGGTGTACTCTACGTTCTCCTCGGTGCAACCATAAGCCCAAACGGTCAGCTCGCCATTCTCGTAGCTATAGGTTACGCTGGGCTTGCTGGTCTGCTCTTTCTGCTTCTCGGGCAGATCGTAGGTCTTGGTGTCCTCGGCGGGGGTGAAGCCCTCAGGAGCGTTCTTGGCATAAACCACGATAGCCTGAGCAGCGTCGTAGATCTTCTCTACATAGTAGGGAGCCTCGGTGGCTACCTCTACGCCGTCAACCTTGATGCTGCACTCGGTGTAGTTCTCGATGGTGATCATCACACCGCTGCCGTCCTCGGCGAACTCGATAACGGGAGCATCAGCGGGCTCCTCGGTAATGGGGTTGGGATCCTCCATCATACCACCGTCGTGGGTGAAGTACTTGGCGTGGTCACCCTGCTCCTGTACCGTGCCACCACGGGTGTCGTTACCCGAAGCAACAGAGGTCAAGGTCTCGATAACACCACCATGGTAGTTCTCATCGAACACGGCGTACATCAGAAGCATCTCTGCATAGTCGCCGCCTTCCCACTTGGCAACACCATAGGATACCCATGCATTGGGGTTCTCGCCATTGGGATCCTGCCAGTAACCTACCTCACCCTGGACTGCCAGCATGTGCAGGTAGGGCTCCTCGGCACCGTACAGCGTGGCGCTTACCACCTGGTCACGGCCGCGGGCATTCTTAGTGGTCACGTCAAAGTCGGCACCTTTCTCAGCGAAGGTGAAGGTGATACCTGCGGGCAGGTTGGTGATCTCAAAGTCCCAACCAGACACGCGGGCTGCGAAAGAAGCCCTTACGGGAATCTCCAACTCAGTGCCATTGGCAATGTCATCTGCAGTTACAACAACATCCTCGGCGTCGATGTACAGATACGACTCAGCGAACGCCGTTGAGGTCATCAGTAATGCAGCAAGAGTAAATAAAAATTTCTTCATAACTGATAAATGTTTTTAAAATGTTAATAAATAAAGTAATTTAATCTTCTCAATAATTCAGTACATAAAAGCAGGTCCATTAATTCTATTCTTTCATTATCAAAAAGTCTCGGAAAAACCATCATTTTCTAACACATATATACCTAAATACTATTTGCCTTTATGGTGCAGAAACGGTGACACTAAGGGATAACCAATGGCCACAACAGCCTTGGTCATGGGTCACATGAAGGGTTAAATGTCTCATTTTCATCAATTTCTGAATAGATTTTCAAGTGATATCACTATTTGGTACCCACAAAAATAGAATATTTCAATGAAATGACAAAAAAGCAATCCATTTTTTTTTATTTTTTTTATCCAAATCAACCAAAATCCATAGCAGGACCACGAAAATGCGATAATCCCGTTTCAGGTTAGAAAAAACCGGCCGAAAGCACCTGACCGGCCGAGACATGAAAAAGGCGGCTCCCGCTGATGGGAACCGCCCCTTTAGATTAATCGCTAAAAGCTAATCGCTGATAGCTTGCCTGAAGGCTTGAATTACTTCATCACCTTAACAGCGCTGGTGGTGCCGTCGGTGTAGGTGGTAACGACGATGGTCATGCCGTTAGCCTGCTGCATCTCCTGACCAGCCATGTTGAAGTAGCGAACGCCAGCAACAGCCTTCTCGCCGTTCAGCTCGTCAACGCCGGTGGGCAGAGCCTGAGCGCAGTAAACGTACTTGTCGGTGTCGGGACGGAGACCGGTCAAGTCAACATAGATACCCAGGGTGTAGCTGAAGCCAACGGGAACGGTGTAGAAGCCTTCCTCATCAGCGAACAGCGGGTTGGAAACGGTGTTGGCCGACTCACCCATAGCGGTAGCCTGGAGTTCTTGAGCGCTGCCCCAGATGGTGCCATCAACTACGAAGTAGAAGGGAACGGCGGGACGGTTCTCCTCGGTGGTGGGATCGTTGGGATCGAGATAGAACTCACCATACTTCTCATAGTCGAGAGTTACAGTGGTGGTGTAGCTGCCATCGCTACCACGCCACAAGCGGTACCAAACCTCGCCGCCATTCTTGTCGAGAAGCATGATCCACCAACCCTGCTGGTGCTCGGGATCAACTACGGGAGGCTCCTCGCCTTCTACCTTGGGAACCTCTACAGAGTAGGTTACATCGGTAACAGCGGGGATAGCGTCGTCGTTAGCCTGAGCGGTAGCATAGTAGTTGATGTAGGTGTCTTCCTCACCACGAGCAACGGGAACAACTACGGTGCCCTGGCCAGAGTACTGCTCGGTGGTCAGTGCGCCAGTCTCGTTGTCGATGTACTGAACGAACAGCGTTACGGTACCCTCACCGGTAACGGTAATTACCAGGGCCTCGTCGGTCAGCTCGGTGCTGATTACGGGATCGGGAGTCTGGTAGGGCTGCGGAGCTACCAAAGCGGGAATCACGTACTCACCATTAACTACGCCGTCGAGCTGGTTGTCAACGTGAGCAATAGCTGTCACATGGATAAGCATATCATGATCGGTACGTGCAATGGTGTAGGGGTTATCAACCTCAACGTTGTCGATGTACAGGGTTATGATACCATCACCGTAAGCGCCGATGATGTACTCAGTTTCACCAGGAGTAACAATGATCTGGGGAGCCTCGGTCTGCTCTTTCTGCTTCTCGGGCAGGTCATAGGTCTTGGTGTCCTCGGCGGGGGTGAAGCCCTCGGGAGCGTTCTTGGCATAAACCACGATAGCCTGAGCAGCGTCGTAGATCTTCTCTACATAGTAGGGAGCCTCGGTGGCTACCTCCACACCGTCAACCTTGATGCTGCACTCGGTGTAGTTCTCGATGGTGATCATCACACCGTCAGCGTCCTCGGCGAAATTGATAACGGGAGCGTCAGCGGGCTCCTCGGTAATGGGGTTGGGATCCTCCATCATACCACCGTCGTGGGTGAAGTACTTGGCGTGGTCACCCTGCTCCTGTACCGTGCCACCACGGGTGTCGTTACCCGAAGCAACAGAGGTCAAGGTCTCGATAACACCACCATGGTAGTTCTCATCGAACACGGCGTACATCAGAAGCATTTCTGCATAGTCGCCGCCTTCCCACTTGGCAACACCATAGGATACCCATGCATTGGGGTTCTCACCATTGGGATCCTGCCAGTAACCTACCTCACCCTGAACTGCCAGCATGTGCAGGAAGGGCTCCTCGGCACCGTACAGGGTAGCGCTAATCACCTGGTCACGGCCGCGGGCATTCTTAGTGGTCACGTCAAAGTCGGCACCTTTCTCGGCGAAGGTGAAGGTGATACCTGCGGGCAGGTTGGTGATCTCAAAGTCCCAACCAGACACGCGGGCTGCGAAAGAAGCCCTTACGGGAATCTCCAACTCATTGCCATTGGCGATGTCATCTGCAGTTACAACAACATCCTCGGCGTCGATGTACAGATACGACTCAGCGAACGCCGTTGAGGTCATCAGCAATGCAGCAAGAGTAAATAAAAACTTCTTCATAACTGATCAATGTTTTTAAAATGTTAATAATAATATAATTAATAATCTCGATACTTTAAACACATAAAAGCTGGTCAATATCCTTGTCTATTCACGATTCATCAAAGAGCCTCGGAGTAACCATATATATTTTACTTTTCAACATCTATACCTATATATAATATATAGGCCTTTATGGAGCCAAAATGGCGACACCAAGAGACAACCTAAAAGCCCAACGGCCATGGTCGCGGATTACTACATTAAGAATTGAATTCTTCATTTCCCTCAATATCTATATAGATTTCCAAGTGATATCACCATTCTGTATCGGCAAAATTAGTCAATTTCGGTGAGACAGCAATAAATCCACCTTGTTTTTTTCCTTAAAAAAACTTAATAAATTGAACAAAAATGTGCCTTTTTTCCAACATGATTATCACCAAAAGACTACCAGAACAGAAAATCTGTCAGGCAGCGGGGCTCAGACGAGCATCATCACCAGCGTGTAGATCCAGTGGGCGGCGATAGCGGCGACAAGACCACCGATGGTGTGCGACAAGATGGCGCGTGAAGTGAGCTCACGGTAGTGCATCGAGTCGAGCATGGCGGTGTGGGTGCTCAGGAAGCCGCTCCAGCACATGCCGATGGCGGTGAACACGGCGATGGCGTTGCCATCGGCCCATCCCTCCTGAATGAACCTGGGGACCAGACCGAGCGCCGCTCCGACGGCACCAAGGGCAGTGATGGGGAAGCCGATAAGATGCGGGTCGTTGAAGCCGAAGAGCCACTGGAAGATGAATCCAATCTTCTCGCCAATCCAAGGGAGGACAGCGACGCCCTCATAGGCAGCACCGGTATAGGTGCCGTCGGGGCTGGCCGAGAAGGTGAGAATCATGACCAGCGACGAGATGATGAGCACGCCGGGGATGATGGCGAGACCGACGTCCACGCCAGTGCGCCCGCCGTCGAGCAGCGAGTTGAGGACGCGCAGGAAGGTCGATTTGAACTCCTCGTGCTCGACCTTGAGATCGGCCTCGGTGAGTTCGCAGGCCTGCTCGTCGGCATATTCGGGATGCGTCTTCTTGACAAAATACTGCATCAGTCGTGTAGAGACCATACAGCCCACGATGGCTCCCACAAGTCCGACAAGCGGTTCACGGAAGAAACCGTAACCCATCATGAAGATGATGACAATGAGGCCCATGCCGAAGGCGGTGCCGAAGTTGGTCAACGAGATGAACTGGTATTTCTTGAAATGGGATGCAAAGCGCTTGTCCTGAGACAGGGTGATGATGGCGGGATTGTCGCTCAAGAAGGTGAGGACGGCACCCAGCGAAGCCATGCCCGGCAGGTTGAACAGCGGCTTCATGAGGGGACGCAGGGCCTTCTCAAGAAGTTCGACGACGCCGAACTCGACAAAGAGGCGCCCAATGGCACCAGTGATGACACAGACAGCCATCAAGAAGAAGCAGGTATTGAGCAAGAGGTCATGGGCGGTATGCATGACCGTATTGAGCATATTGGCAGCGCCCATGGTAATGGCCAGGCCACCAAACATAGCGACAACAATCGACAGACAGATGACACCACTGTAGCGGTGACGTGCGCGATTCAAGGTACGCATATACCTCTTTGTCAGCGACATGTGTAATCTCGGCATTCTCATTGCAAATGGTAGAAATTTAGCTGTTAAAAAAGTCGGTGCAAAGGTATGACTTTTTTAGATAATAAATAAACATTCATAACAAATAATAGAAACTATAGATGTTATAGTTGCTATAGTTGCTATAGACAATTTGGGACAGCGTGAAAAGCTGCCCCAAATTGTCTTATGGTTGTCAAAACGATGTCAAGAATTCATCAGAAGGGACGACCGCCACCCGGACGACCGCCACCGGGACGTCCGCCACCGGGAGGACCCCAACGGCCGGGACCCCAGCGGTCCTCGTTACGGTCCTTGGGCTGTTCACCCTTCTTGAAGGTGTTGAAGCGGTAGGTGAACGTCAACATGCCATAACGCCCCAGCGAGTTGTAGATGACATCCTCCATATAGTTGGCGGTGACGTTGCGATAAACGTTCTTGCGCTGGCCCAGGATGTCGTAAACCGAGAGCGTCAGCGAGGCTGCCTTCTCGCTCAGGAACTGGTAGGCAATGGAGCCGTTCCACAGCCACTGGTTGGTGTTGTAACCGGCACTGTAACCGCTGGTGGTGCTGTAACTCAAGTCGGTGCTGATGACCAGACCGAAGGGCGCCGAATAGGTGCCGTTGAACATACCGCCCCAGGTGTGGATGTCGCGGTTGCTGGCCACGGTGACAGTGTTGGATGTCGTCTGGAAACCATAGCGGGGACGAATCTCCAGGTCGAAGACGCTGTTGCGGAATGCCAGACCCGGCGAGTAGTTGATGTTAAAGGTGTTGCTGCGGTTCTCGATGTCGTTGTTAATACCCTTGGCCACCGAGTAACGCATGAACATGTGGCTGGAGAAATACCATACCTTGCTGGCTCCGAAGGGGAAACTCAACATGTTCATCGCCATGGCGCTCCACACGCCGTTGACATTGGTGTAGCTGGTGATGCGGCCACCGGTGATTTCGTCGTAGGAAGTGGTCGATACAATGCTGTTCTGAGCAAAATCGACGTTCATCATCGCCATGATGCTGCGCTGTGCACCCTGTGCAAAGTCGCCAAAGCGCAGGTTGATGTTGTGGTTGAAGGTGGGCTTCAACTCGGGATTACCGATGACGATGTTCAAGGGGTTGCTCTCGTCGGCAACGGGCTGCAACTGGGTGATGCTGGGCTGTTGAGCGCGCATGAAGTAGTGGAAGTTCAGATTGCGCGTGTCGGTGAACTTGTAGCGGAAACGGGCGTAGGGAGCCACCGACCATGCCCAGCGCTCCTTGATGTCGCGGGCGCTGTTGATGAGGTCTTTACTCTTGGACATGGCGCTGTTGACCGAGATACCCACATTCAGGTTATAGGCCTTGCGCACCTGCTTGAAGCCGGCGCTGAACTGCTGGTTGTAGAACGTGTTGCGGAAACTGTTGGACAATGACTTGTTCCAGTCTTGTGACGTGATTGTGCCGCCAGGCCATACTCCGTCGCGGTCGTTGTCATAGACGTCCTTGTCGCTCGTGGTGTAGCGGTAGTTGCCGCGGTAGGAGAACTCGAGGAAACGGGCATTCTTGACGTCACCGATGGGCTCAGTCCATGAGAGTCGTCCGGTGACGCTGTGCGTCTTGCGGCGGTTGTTGGCCGTTTGGTCGATGAGTTGGTTGTTGTCTTGCAGCAGGTAGTAGGTGTTGTCGGTATAGGTATCGGCATCCTCACGCACGTTGCTGTAATTGTAGTTGAGCATCAAGCTCTGGCTGCGGCCCGGATGGCTTGCCACCTTGTGGTTGTAAATCAAGCGGGTGCCCCACTCAAAGCTCTTGCCGTCGTTGAAGAAGTTGCTCAAGCTGCGGTTCACACGCGTCATGGCGGGGTCGCCGGCACGGGTGAGCGACGAGTCGCCGCGCTCGCTCTTGTTGAAGTTGAACGAGAAGTTGGGACGGATATCGAGGGTGTTGTTGCTGTCCACCTCCCACTTGATGCGGAAATCACCGCGCAGGTTGTGGCTCTTGTCACGTGCTGCGGTGTTGGCATCGTAGTAGCTGGTGGAGTCCTCAAACAGGTACTGGCGCGCCGTGCGGGTGCGGGTGTCGCGGTCGCTGTGACTGTACATCACGTCACCGCCCACGCGGAAGTGGTCATCCTCCTTGCTGCCGACGTTGAAGTTGATGCCGCCATATTGCGACGTGGTGATGCCACGGTCGCCGCCCCATCGCTGGAAACGCCCCGATGCGCCGTCACCGAATCCCAGGTTGTTGGTGTTGTTGCCGCCACCCAAGATGGTGAACTGGTTACCGTCGCGAAAGTGGTTGATCATCACGTTGCCGGCATAGCGGTCATCGGTGCCATAGCCCGCATTGACCGTGCCAAACCAGCCGTTGTTCATGCCTTTTTTCACCGTCAGGTTGATGACCGTCTCGTCTTCACCGTCATCCACGCCCGTGAGACGTGCGAGGTCGCTCTTGCGGTCGATAACCTGCAACTTGTTGATCATGTCGGCTGGGATATTTTTACTGGCCACGGTGGGATCGTCGCTGAAGAACTCCTTGCCGTCGATGAGGATCTTCTTCACCTCCTTGCCGTTGGCGGTAATCTTGCCGTCACTGCTCACCTCGACGCCAGGCAGGCGTTTCAAGAGGTCCTCGACCACGGCATTGGCCTGCGTCTTGTAAGTGTCGGCATTGAACTCGATGGTATCCTCCTTGACGACGATGGGGCTCTTGACGCCCACGACAACGGTCTCTTTGAGCAAGATGGTATTGGGGTCCATCTTGACCACGCCGATGTTGACGTCACGGCCGTCTTCGCCCACGGTCACGTGCTTGATGACGTCGTTATAGCCCAGATAGGAGAAGCGCAGCAGGTAGCGTCCGGCCTTGACGCCCTTGATATTGAACACGCCGTTCATATCGGTCGTCGTGCCCTTGACCATGGTGCTGTCCTTGTTAGCCATGAGCAGCCTGACTGTCGCCTCGATAAGCTCAGTCGTGTCCTGGGAGTCCACCAAGACGCCGTTGATTACTGCAGCACGCATGCTGAGCGGCATGAGGCAACCCAGGATGATGAGAATCGAAAAAATTTTCTTCATTGCTATAGTTACATTTTTTATCATGTGTGATGTGTCATTGTAGGCGCAAAATTACTTGAAGGTGAGAAATGCGACAAAAAAAATTAGATAATTCCACGGTTTTTATCGACCAAATCCAGTAAGTTAGCTTTGCTGAAGCATTTTCTGCCACATAATTTGCTATGGTCAAGAAAAAACAGTAACTTTGCCCACAAATCAAAATTTGACTTAGATAATTATGAGTAAAGTCATTATCATCGGATGCGGTGGCGTCGGCACCGTGTGCGCCCATAAATGCGCACAAAACCCTGACGTGTTTAACGAGATCGTGATTGCATCGCGCAACCGCGCCAAGTGTGACGCTGTGGCTCGCGCTATCGGCAAAGACAACATCACCACCGACCAGGTGGACGCCGACGACGTGGAGCAGCTCGTGGCCCTGTTTGAACGTCACCGTCCCGACATGGTCATCAACCTGGCGCTGCCCTATCAGGACCTGACCATCATGGAGGCCTGCCTGCGCTGCGGGGTACACTACCTGGACACCGCCAACTATGAGCCCAAGGACGAGGCACACTTTGAGTACAGCTGGCAGTGGGCCTTCCGCGAACGCTTCGAGCAGGCGGGACTGACCGCCATCCTGGGCTGCGGCTTTGACCCGGGCGTGAGCGGCGTCTATACCGCCTATGCCGCCAAGCACCACTTCGGCGAGATGCACACCCTCGACATCGTGGACTGCAATGCCGGCAACCACGGCAAGGCATTCGCCACCAACTTCAACCCCGAGATCAACATCCGCGAGATCACCCAGAAGGGGCGCTATTGGGAGAACGGCAAGTGGGTGGAAACCGGTGCGCTGGAAATCCACAAGCCCCTCACCTACCCCATGATTGGTCCGCGTGAGAGCTACCTCATGTACCACGAGGAGCTGGAGTCGCTGGTCATCAACTTCCCCACCCTGAGGCGTGCGAGGTTCTGGATGACCTTCGGCGAGGAGTATCTGACCCACCTGCGCGTGATTCAGGACATCGGCATGGCCAGCATCGAGCCCATCAACTACCAGGGCATGGAAATCGTGCCGCTGCAGTTCCTCAAAGCCGTGCTTCCCAACCCGCAAGACCTGGGCGAGAACTACACCGGCCAGACGAGCATCGGCTGCCGCATCAGCGGTACCGACAAGGAGGGCAAGCCGTTGACCTATTACATCTATAACAACTGCGACCACCACAAGGCATTTGAGGAGACGGGTATGCAGGCCGTGAGCTACACCACCGGCGTTCCCGCCATGACTGGCGCGATGATGTTCCTCAAGGGACTGTGGCGCAAACCCGGCGTGCACAACGTCGAGGAATTTGACCCGGATCCGTTCCTGGAGGTGCTCAACAAGCAGGGCCTGCCCTGGCATGAGCAGTTCAACATCGACCTAGAAGCGTAGGTGGCAGTTAACAGTTAATAGTGAACAGTTAATAGTTGACAGTTAACAGGGAACAGTTAATAGTTAATAGTTAAATAGATAGTTCATTGTTATCTGAATATATGAAGTTGAGGGGTGCGGGATTGCGCCCCTCAACTTATTTTATACCAGGAGATTACATTAGAAAAGGGCGACGAGGCGTTGGTCGGCGGCACACCAGGGGAGTGAGGGTAATTCGTCCCATGGGAGCCAGCAGCTGGAGGCGTGCTCGCGCATGGTGAAGGCTGTGGTGGATGCCGTGCAGCGATAGGCGGCGAGGGTGATGGTGAAATCGGGATAATCGTGGGTGACGGTGGCCAGCAGTTCATGAACCTCGACGTCGAGGTCCATCTCCTCGAGCAATTCGCGGTGAAGGGCCTGCTCGGGCGTCTCGCCGGGTTCAATCTTGCCACCTGGAAATTCCCACAAGTGGCTCGTGTAGGGGTAACGCGTCACGCCGCGCTGCATGCACAGCACGCGGCCGTCCACCTCGATGACGGCAGCTACCACATTGTAATGCTTGCGCGAGGTCATTTAACCAGTGACTTTCCTGCGTCCTGCCATGCCATCACACCACCGCCCAGATTGGTCACAGTATAGCCCTGCTCGGTGAGCAGGCTGGCGGCACGGGCACTGCGACGCCCGCTGCGGCAATAGACGGCGATGGGGCGCTGCTTGTCAAGCACAGCCATGGCCTGCTCGACAAAGTTGCTCTCGTTCACGTCGACCAGCTTAGCACCAGCGATGTGGCCCTCGTCATACTCGTCACGGGTGCGCACATCGAGCAGTTGCACGTTGGGGTCGGATATCAATTCCTGAAACTCTTCAACATTGACGGTAGAATAGGCGGTGAGGGCCTGGGTGGGGCGTGAGCTGCTCCTGCTGAACACCCTTGCACACGAAACAGCAATCACTGTCACAATCGCCAACAACATCAGCGACTTCATGTTAATCATCAATAATGCCATCATATCTTTATCATAAAAAACGGGGGCAAAGGTAATACTTTTTCATATTTCGCTCTGATGAAATTAATAAAAAAACACTACCTTTGCAACACCAAAAACAAGTAATCATATCAGTCAACACAAAAAGTATTATGTGCATAACACGACGACTAATCTTATCATTATGGTTGCTGGCCTTTGCCACAGGCACCGCTCTGGCGCAATACTACAGCGGCGACCACACCTATGACGGTGAGCACCAGAATGAGGCGTCAGCTTCGGTGATCACAGGTAAAAACATCATCACTGGCCCGAGCATCGGTAACACTATGCACTACAAGCACTATTTCAACAACCACTGGAGTGTGGACGGCGGCCTCAATGCACAGTACACTAAGCAGCTGTACGGCTTCAAGGCAAAGGGCGAGTATCACTTCAAAGTCAAGTCTTTTCACATGTTTGCCAGCGCCGAGTTGTTGTATAATCGCTACTTCAAGTTCAAAACCAACGAGATTGACGGCAATATCTCTATCCGTTTTGAACGCGGCTATTGGGACATCACACTTGGCGAAAGTCTCATCAATTACACCATAGGCCGGAGCGGTTACACCGAACCGCCGACACTCACCTTTGGCGCCCATGCCACACTGCGTCACCGCACTAACCCCTGGAATGTGGGCCTGCTGTTCCGCAACTATGACGACTTCTACTACGAGAACTGGAACATCAATTGGGGGGTTGACTACTACTATAGGTTCAATCCCCAGTGGAAAATGTTTGGCGAATTCAACATCCGCCCCGCCGGCTCGATGAGTCAGCTGGCGAGCAAATATGAGACAACATTCAAAGTAGGTTTAATTTATCGATGGGAATAATTTAGTTTCTAGTCCCTAGTTTCTAGTTGGGCATCAGCAAACTGAGAACCATAAAACAATGAAATAACAATGAAAAAGTCAATATCATATATCCTCATGGCAGCCGCCATGCTGGCAGCAAGTGGATTATTCAGTTCTTGTGAGAAAGTGAGTCCCCAAGGCGTGCTTATGGGCAACACCAGTGTTGACGACCGTGTGAAGCAGTCAATGATTTACTACGCCTACCATGGCGAAGATTTGGACTGGGATCTTGTGGATACCATCGAGGAGTATTCTTTCCTCGTCGGCAGCGACAGCCACATCACCTACGATCCAGGCCGACTGAGTGAAATGTTACAACTCGGCATAGAATATGGCGACCTATTCTTTTGCCATCTGGGTGACCTTGCAGACACCAAACCTGAATACTATTACAACACCCAAATAGCATTATATAATGCGGCAAGGACATGGAGAGGCAAATACATTAAACCTTTCATTAACGAATACTACACGGCTGACTATGGAATGTATTACGATAAAAGGATAACTCCTTTTACGAAGAATTACCTTAAACCCTGGGATATGTGGGAATTGCCATTTTACCCAGTCGTGGGCAACCATGATATCACCCACAATGGATGGTCCTTGTTCTGCGACCAATTCAATACATCATTCTATGAGTTCACCGTCAAAGTCGGCGAATTTTATGACCGCTTTATCTTCCTGGATTCTGCCAATGGCACATTAGGAGATTTCCAGACAGATGAAATCGATAAAAACGCCTTACAGAATGACGACAAAGTGATTCGCAATACTTTCACCTTCACCCACACCAACATCTTCCGCCCGTCGATGAACGAGTTTGCCTCGACCTATTGCCGCGAGGAGTTGTACTATTTGCTCAACAAACTCGAGGAGTGGAACACGACCATCGCCTTTTGGGGACATGTTCATGCCTGGGATGACCGCATGTTTAACGACGTGAGACATATCACCATGCCGTCGATGAACTTTGTTGACCATCCCAACGGCGGCGACGACCTGATTGTCAGGATTACCGTCAAGAAGGACGGCTCCTGCGAAATGGAACGCGTGGGACTGCATTGTAAGGAGCAAAGCAGGAAGGATCTGGAAGCCATGGGCTATTTGGTCAAAACCAAGTAGTCGTCAAGAATACCCGATTTCATTCCAAACGCGACTGTCGTGATCAGTCGTTGAGACAATTTCTTGAAAAAAAATGGTGTTTTTCTGAAACTTTTTCAGGGAGACGTGCGTCTAATACACAGAAGAAGCAAGTAAAACATCATTAAAAACGGAAAAACTATGAAGCAGTATTTGACATTAAGCCTCTTGGTTATGGCTGTCATGGCGATGACGTCATGCACACATGTGAAAATCGGTGACAAGGACTGGTCTATCTTTGACCTCGCCAATGGTCACACCAACAACACGCCGACCCAGGTACACCAAGTGGGTACCGAAACGGCGATGAACACCTTTGACGGACTGAATGTGGCAGGACCCTTCAATGTCATCTTTGAGCAAGGCGAGGGTTGCACCGTGCGCGTTGATGGCACAACCGAGCAACTCGAGAAAATAACCATCTACGTCAAGGAAGGTGAATTGTTCATCGACCAGCGCAAGAACGAGCCCAAGGGAACCTTTGACGGCATGAGAATCTTTGTCTCAGCGCCAATGATTGATGGTATTGAGATTGCCGGCTCGGGTACGGTGACGGCATCAAAACAGCTGGCTGTTAATGACCTGGACCTTGATATTGCCGGCTCGGGTGACATCACTATCGCCCAACTGACGTGCCAGGACCTGGACATCAGCATTGCAGGGTCGGGCGACGTGACACTCGGGATGGTACAGGCCAGTAAGGTCAAGAACGATATCGCCGGGTCAGGCGGTATCGATATCGCTGGACTCATCTGCAAGACGGTGTACAACGATATTGCAGGGTCGGGCGACATCACCCTCAATAACCTGAAGGTTGACAACGTCAAGACCGACATCGCTGGATCGGGTGATGTGATTCTGCGTGGCACGGCAGGCCACCACGATGAGGATATCGCTGGTAGCGGCAAGGTGGATGTATCAGGGCTGAAGAGCCTATAATCCTAACTGATAGAGCATCTCGGCGGTGGTGCTGTGGCGCACGCCGTTGAGGTCGCGCAAATAGGCGTTGACATCGGTCGGCGCCATTTTTTTGGCGTTGTTGAAGCGCTCGGGGTGCGTGATGCGTGTGAAAACCACACGCTGTATCTCGGTCTTGTGGCAGCGGCCCATGCCGTAACCCATCAACTCGGGATGCTTGCCAGGGCCGTTGGAGGACCAGTAGGTGACGGTGTCGCCCTCGCAGCCCATGAAGATGACGCTGTGTCCCGCCTCCTGGTCGGCGCTACGGTCATCGTTGCAGCCGATGATGGCACCGCTGTCGCTGCCGCGGCTCTCGTTACGGTTCCAGAAGATTTTCATCAAGTCGCCGGGCACCGCCCTGTCCCAAACGTCCAGGGCGCACCACTCGCCATCGGTCAAATAGCGCTCGTCGGGCGTTTCGCGATTGCGTTCACTCTTGGCGCCACGATAGGCGGTGAAACTGTAGCCCGCACCCAATTCATGCACCAGCACGCCCAGGCCCGGCCCATTGGCATTGGCACGCCCCCAGAAGCCCACGCCATCGTCCTGCCCCACCCCGTCGGGGTTGAACTCATCGGCAAAGCCCACACGGGGTTTCATATTCACCCATGCCTCACGCTGGATTTTGTGCTTTGTGTCCCAAATGAGCAACGCCTTGATGAGCACGCCATAGGTTGCGCTGGAACAGAAAGACGGCTGCGCCAACATCGGGTCAAAGCGCGGCCGCTCGTCGGCGGCAGTCATCTGGTAAGCCTCGTGCAGGCCCCGCCAGGTCGTCTTAGCAAACAGCTGGTTGGGACGGCTACCGGTGTAGTAACCGCCACGCTCGGGAAACGAGTCGATGGCTGCGAGCACAGCATGCTGCCACGCCTTATTGACCTTATCGCCAGCCATGGCTGTTTGTGCCAAGCTCAACAAGGTCAAAAAAGCAAAAAACAACGGTTTCATCGCAGATTTCGGCTACTCTTGGTAGCGTGCATCCACCACACCCCAGTCGATAATCTGCCATAGGGCGGCAAGATGGTCAGGGCGGCGGTTCTGGTAGTCGAGGTAGTAGGCGTGCTCCCACACGTCCATCGTCAGCAGCGGGCGCAGGCCGCGCTGGATGGGATTGGCGGCATTGGGTTCTTGGGTAATCACCAGTTTCCCGTCCTTGTCGGCGCTGAGCCACACCCAACCCGAGCCAAACAGGGTTGCCCCAGCCTTGACAAACTCATCCTTAAAGGCACCGAACAAGCCGAATTGCCGCTTGATTTCATCAGCCAATCGTCCTGTGGGCACATTGTCGGCCATGGGAGCCCTGAACTGCGAGAAATACAGGTTATGGTTCAGGATTTGCCCTGCGTTGTTCAGCATGCCGCCTTGTGCCTTGAGCACAACCTCCTCGAGCGCTTTGCCCTCCAGTCCACTGCCTGGCAGCGCGGCATTCAGGTTGTTCACATAGGTGAGCAAGTGCTTCCCGTGGTGGAAACCCAACGTGTTGGCACTAATCACCGGCTCCAGCGCCTCGGGCGCATAGGGCAACGACATCAACTCAAATTTCCCCTCTACGGGCATCGTCTGTTTCATCATAATACTCAGAATTAAAAAGTTAGTTTTTTGTGTCAATTAAATTTTCACTTGTTCTTATTCAAGAAAGCGCAATATTCCTCCAATGACTTTTTCATCACCTCTTGCGGAATGAGTTTGCGCTGATATTCAGCAATCATCGTCGGGCTTAACGAGCGGCTCAAAGTATATTCCACCATACTCTTGTCAGCCGACGGACATAGAATGATGCCAATACTCGGATTTTCATTGTCACGTTTCACATCGCGATCCAGGGCTTCGAGGTACATATCCATTTTCCCGACAAACTCCGGTTGGAAATCAACGGCCTTTAACTCAATCGCCACCAAACATTGCAAGGCTCTATGGAAAAACAAGAGGTCAATGCGTTTAGTCGAGCCTCCAACCTGTACGCCAAATTCGCTTTCAATGAACAGGAAATCTTTACCAAGCTCAAGAATAAAGGCCTTCATGTGATCAAGCAGTCCCTTGTGCAAGTGGTGTTCATTATGCCTATTAGGCAGACTGAGAAAATCAACGACCGCTTTATCCTTGAGCATAAATTCCGACTGAGGATATTTAGCAAGCAGTTTTGGCGACATCATCTTCTCTTTGTCCATCAAGGATGAGAAGGTTTGGTTGATGATACAACGGCGCAACTCTTCGGTCTTCAATCCTTGATGACGAGCATATAACATATAGAAGATGCGTTCATCATCACTACGGCAACGGTTCATTATTTCAACATGATTGGTAAAAGTCGTAACCTTTAAAATTGGTGGAATTATCTGATCAACAGTTGGTTCTAATTGTGCAGTCGGCAACTGCACAATTGCATTATTATTCGTTTGTGCAGCCGATAACTGCACAAATTCATTAACATTTATTTTTAATTGTGATACTCTGTCAATAAACATGGGTTGGCTATAAGTATCATAGAACTTGACCATGTTATACAGATTTCTTTTGCTGAACCCACGACGTTTTGGATTTTGCCGCTTCAGGTAGTCGGCCAAATCACCGACCACATTTGTGCCCCAGCGAGCGGACGTAAGCTGCAAGGAAACGTACTGACCTATTTCCCAATTCATCTGCAACGCCTCGATATTGATTGCCGTAACCGCAGCTGAGCGATGCCGTTCAATCAGTGAATCGACAAACTCAAATTGTTTCTCCAACTCGGCCTTACTTGGAACTATAGTCATATCTTTTTCCATACTTTTCATTTTTGATATTGCAAAAATACCAAATTTGTCGCAGTCTTTTTGCCACAAACTGGAAAAAGTGTACTTTTCAAGGGGTTAAAAAATGGAAAAAGTGTACCTTTGTCGCTTCAAATGAACAACGAGGGACATATTAGGACGCTGTATGTGAGCGACATGGACGGGACGTTGCTGGGTGACGACTCGCGATTGTCACGCGGCACGATTGACACACTCAACCGTATCATTGGGGAATTGGGTGGTCTGTTCACTGTAGCCACGGCACGCACGCCGGCCACGGTGGTGCCGCTGATGCAGGAAGTTCATGCCACCTTGCCGTTTATCGTCATCGACGGTTCGGCGATGTGGAACCCTGTCACAAGTTGCTATGAGCACACGCGCGGCATCGCCCCCGAGACGGTGTATGCCGTTGCCGAAGTGTTTGACCGCCATGGGGCGCGCCCCTTTATCTACCGACGTCATGGCGACAGCATGCTGCATGCCCACCACTATGGACCCATGTCGGCACAAGAGGAGCGTTTTGTCGCATCGCGCCAGCAGCTACCCCTCAAGCGGTTCTTCATCGACGACCGCGGTTACCTCCACAGCGAGGACGAGGCGCTGCTCATCTTCGCTATAAGCAAATATGCCGTGCTCAAGGAGATAGCCGAAGACCTGAGGGCTACCGTCCCCACTTGTGCAGTCATAGTCTATCACGACAACTTCGACCCCAGCGAGGGGTACCTGGAAATACTCACTGCCGGCACGAGCAAGGCGGGCGCCATCCGCAAACTGGCACAACAGGTAGGCGCCGAGCGGGTGGTGGTCTTTGGCGACAACCGCAATGACATCGCAATGATGCAGGTTGCCGACCACAGCATTGCTGTGGGCAACGCCTTCGCCGAGGTGCAAGCCGCCGCCAACGAGGTCATCGGCCCCAATACCGCCGACAGCGTCGCCCGCTGGATCGAGACCGACCTGCAATCCCACATGACCCCACGCTAAGACTTTTCTTTGGCTGCCGCACACTTGCCCCACGCTAAGACGCGAAGCCGCTAAGATTTATAACTGGCTGCCGCACACTTGCCCCACACTTGCCCCACGCTAAGGCGCAAAGGCGCTAAGACTTAGTTTTATATGGCATCCGCATCCAAACTATTCACTATTCACTGTTAACTGTTAACTTTATAACTGTTCACTTTTCACTGTTAACTTTTTTAAGTTGCTGGCGTATCAATTTGTCCAATTCACGGGAATTCCTTAATTTTGCCACTCGTTAACGTCAAGCGACCATACCTGTATGGCCAACCTCAAACAAAATCAACATACAGACCGTCAAGTCCTGGAGGCTGTCAAGGCCATCAAGACGGCTATTCTTCAGGGCCAATACGAGGCTGCAAAGGACGTCAACCGCGTGCAATTGGCGTTGTACTTTGCCGTTGGCCGCTTTTTATCCAAGAACACCCGTCAAGGAGTTTGGGGCCTGGGAGCAATCGATGCCATCAGCCAACAGTTGCGCAAGGAATTGCCTGGACTCCGAGGGTTTTCAGCTTCCAATTTAAAGAATATGCGTCTGTTCTATGAAGAATGGATGAATCTTGATGCCCATGCGATAACAAGAAACATCAATTCGCCAATCGTGATTGGCGAATTACAAAACGATAACAATCAGTTAATTACAGAATCGCCAATCGCAACTGACGAAAATACGACATCTGCAGATGATAATGTTATCGACCTCAATAATTCTTTACAGATACCGTTAACGGCCGATTTTCCTATCGAGGATTTTTTTAAAGTGCCTTTTACGCATCATATTAGAATTCTTGAAAGAGAAAAAGAACGTGAAGCACGCTACTATTACATTCATCGCACTGCCGAAGAGCATCTTTCGGCCAACGAATTGATACGATTAATCCAAGAGGACTCGTTTCATCACCAGTCGCTGATTCCCAATAACTTTTCCCATACAATACCCAATGCCGCTTCGGCCCGTAAAGCAGTGATGATGTTTAAGGACAATTATCTGCTCAATTTCATTAACGTGGAAGAAATCGGAGAACGGGAAAGCATCGATGTTGACGAACGGGTAGTGGAACAGCAAATCATTGAGAACATTAAGAAATTTATCATGACTTTTGGCAATGATTTCGCTTTTATTGGCAACCAATACCATCTTGAAGTATATGGTGTCGAACAATTCCCTGATTTGCTGTTTTTTAATCGAGAACTGAATGCCCTCGTTGTCATCGAGCTCAAGACTGGCGCGTTCAAAACATCCTACTTGGGCCAATTAATGGGCTATTTAAGCATACTTGATGCAAAAGTAAAAAAGCCGCACGAGAATCCATCCATTGGAATTGTGCTCTGCAAGGATGCAGATAAAGATTTTGTGGAATTTGTTATACGGGATTACAGCAAACCCATGGGTGTGGCAACCTATACCACTACCAAGGATATGCCCGACCAATACCGCAACGCTTTACCTGACATTGACGAACTGAAACAATTACTTTAATTACCTGTATGGCAAATTTGCGCAACATATATGACTCGCGTCGCATCTGGAAGGTGGTATTTCTAGCCATCTCGCTGGTGCTCGTGGCGCTGTTCCTCTACATCTCCAACAACCTGGTCAAGGACCTGGCCGAGCAGGAACGTGAGCGCATGGAAATCTGGGCCAATGCCACCCGTGAGCTGGCCACGATGGGCAGCGGCGGCGAGGTGGATGACGAGGGCAACCCCATCGGCACAAGCGCGACCGATGTTGACTTCTTGCTGAGCATTATCGAGGCCAACCACAACATCCCCGTGCTGCTGGTTGATGACCAGGACAACATCCTGCAGCACCGCAACTTTCGCCTGCCAGAGCCTGAGGACAGTCTCGCCTTTGAGATCTCGCCCGTCAACATGGAGTACCTCAACAAGAAGCTGCGCCACCTCAAGGGCACCCAGAATAAGATAGAGATCAACATCGACAAGGTGACGACGCAATTCCTCTATTACGAGGACTCGACGCTGCTGCGCCGCCTCGCCTATTTCCCCTATATCCAGCTGGCGGTGCTCATCCTGTTCTTTGCCATCGCCTACTTTGCCCTGATGAGTATCAAGCGTGCCGAGCAGAACAAGGTGTGGGTGGGATTATCCAAGGAGACCGCCCATCAGCTGGGGACGCCCATCTCGTCGCTCATGGCATGGACGCAGCTGCTCGACTCGATGGGTGTGGACAAGAGCATCGTCAACGATATGGATAAGGACGTCAAGCGCCTCTCTACCATCGCCGACCGCTTCTCCAAAATCGGCTCCATGCCCGACAAGGAACTCGTGTCGATCAACGAGGCGGTGACCAGCAGCCTGGAGTATATGCGTGCCCGCATCCCCAAGCGCGTCAACCTCTATATCCACACCAACGAACAGACCAACAACGGCGTGATGCTGAGCCAGACACTGTTTGCCTGGGTGATGGAGAACCTCACCAAGAACGCCGTTGATGCCATGGATGGCGCGGGACAACTCGACATCACCGTCGAGGACAGTCCCAACAACGTCGTCATCCTTGTCAAGGACACCGGCAAGGGCATCGCACGCAAGAACTTCAAGAACGTCTTCACCCCCGGATTCACCACCAAGAAGCGTGGCTGGGGCCTGGGACTGACGCTTGTCAAGCGCATCATCGAAGAATACCACAACGGACAAATCTATATCAAGGAATCAGAGGTCGGCAAGGGAACCACCTTCGGCATCGAGCTTCCTAAAGTCAAGTCACCATCATGAGCACCACCAACACAACTCCCTCAAGCGTCACCATGCTGGGCACGGGCAATGCCATGTGCGTCAATTGCTACAACACCTGTTTCTACCTGCGCTCGCCACGTGGAGGACTGCTTGTGGACGGTGGGGGCGGCAACGGCATCCTGCGTCAGCTCATCAATGCTAAAATCCCCTTCGAGAGCATTCGCCACATGTTTGTGACCCATGCCCACACCGACCACATCATGGGAGCCATCTGGATGATACGTAAGATTTCGCCCATGATTTTCAAGGGCAAGCACAAGGGCATCTTCACCATCTACTGCAACGATATGGTGAAAAAAGCGCTGCTCACGATGACCGATCTGATGATTCCCAGCAAGATCACCAAATCCATTGGTTCAACGGTCATCCTGCAAGAGGTGCATGATGGCGAGGAGGTGGACATCGACGACATGAAGGTGACCTTCTTTGACATCGGCTCGGTGAATTTCAAGCAATATGGATTCAGCGCCGTTTTGCCCGACGGGCAACGGCTTGTCTGCCTGGGCGACGAGCCTTACAGCATGAACAGCGAACCCTATGCCCGCGGATGCGACTGGCTGATGTGCGAGGCCTTCTGCCTCTACAAGGACCAGTTTGTCTTCAACCCTTATGAGAAAAACCACAGCACCGCTCTCGACGCCGGCATGCTCGCCCAAGAACTGGGCGTGAAACACCTTGTGCTCTACCATACCGAGGACACTCACCTCAACACCCGCGCCGCCGCCTACAGCGCCGAAGTGTCACAATACTACAAGGGCGACATCATCGTCCCCAACGACCTCCAGTCCTTCGACCTCGTATAGACATCTTCAAGAGTGCCCCACGCTAAGGCGCTAAGACACAAAGATTTTTTAGATTGCTCGCAGGGCTCGCAAGAAATCAAAGACTTTTTTATTGGGCATCAGCAGGGGTGGGCCATGCCTTGCGTGTCTAAATCTGTATGACCGAAGGCCCCACGCTAAGGCGCTAAGACGCAAAGATTTTTAAATTGCTCGCAGGGCTCGCAAGAAATCAAAGACTTTTTTATTGGGCATCCGCAGGGCATCGCATTGCGTGTCTAGCTCTGTGTGATTGAAGACCTCACGCTAAGGCGCTAAGACGCAATGTTTTTTTAAATTGCTCGCAGGGCTCGCAAGAAATCAAAGACTTTTTTATTGGGCATCAGCAGGGCATCGCGCAATTAGCACGCATTGAGGGAGTATAAAATGCGGTTCGGCTCGTAGTCTTGCACTTAGAACGTACAGGGCTGCGAGCCGAACTGGTTGTTGTTGGGATTGACTTTTTACTTTTTCTTGGGTGCAGGTTTGCGTGCTGCAGGCTTGCGCTTGGGGGCTTTGAGGCGAAGTACTTGGGCGCTGCGGGCGGGCAGATAGAGTTTGAGCCAACCCAGGTGGGCGTCGGCGTAGAGGCCGTCGTATTCGGTCAAGTGCTTCACGCCGCTGTCGATGTTGCCATAACCGCCGTAACGGGCATCGTCGCTGTCAAACATGCCCTGGTATTCGCCCTCGGGAGCCAGCATAGGATAATCCACATGAGACTGCGTGGGACTGAAATTGAAGACGAACACGAGGTCGCCACGCATGTAGGCGAGCACCTGGTCGTCGTCCTTGTCCCAGAGTTTGCGCACGGGCAGTTTCTGGAAGTTCTTCACACCACCGATGAGGTGAATCATATCGTTGTCCCAATTGTTGAGGAACTGGTACTTGAGGTCCTCGCGGTCCACGAGATCCCACTGGCGACGGGCATACTTATAACTCCAGCCGTTGCCCTCGCGGGGGAAGTCAATCCACTCGGGATGACCCCACTCGTTGCCCATGAAGTTGAGGTAGGCGCCGTTGATAAGCGACAAAGTAACCAGACGAATCATCTTGTGCAGCGCCATGCCGCGGTCAACCGTGCCGTCGTGGTCGTCAGTCATCATGTGCCAGTACATCTCCTTGTCGATGAGGCGGAAGATGATGGTCTTGTCGCCCACGAGCGCCTGGTCGTGGCTCTCGGCATAGGAGACCGTTTTCTCGTCGGCGCGGCGGTTGGTCAGTTCCCAGAAGATGGACGTCGGTTTCCAGTCCTCGTCCTTGCGCTCCTTGATGGTCTTAATCCAATAGTCAGGGATACCCATGGCCATACGGTAGTCAAAGCCGATGCCACCGTCCTTGAAGGTGCGGGCCAGGCCAGGCATGCCGCTCATCTCCTCGGCGATGGTGATGGCATTGGGATTAATCTCGTGGATGAGCACGTTGGCGAGAGTCAGATAGGTAATGGCATTGGTGTCCTCGCCGCCATTGTAGTAGTCGTCATAGCTGCCAAAGGCCTGCCCCAAGCCGTGGCTGTAATAGAGCATCGACGTCACACCGTCGAAGCGGAAACCGTCGAACTTGTATTCCTCTAGCCAGAACTTGCAGTTGGAGAGCAGGAAATTGAGCACGCCATTCTTGCCGTAGTCAAAGCACAACGAGTCCCACGCGGGGTGCTCGCGCTTGTCGTCGCCATAGAAGTAGAGGTCGCCCGTGCCGTCAAAGCAGCCCAAGCCCTCGACCTCGTTCTTCACCGCATGGCTGTGGACGATGTCCATGATGACGGCAATACCCTGGGCATGGGCATCGTCGATGAGGTGCTTCAGTTCATCGGGGGTGCCGAACCGCGACGAGGCGGCATAGAAACTCGACACATGATAGCCGAACGAGCCGTAATACGGGTGCTCCTGGATAGCCATAATCTGAATGGCATTGTAACCGTCGGCGACGATGCGAGGCAGCACGTTGACGCGGAATTCCTCGTAGGTGCCCACACCCTCACGGTTCTGGGCCATACCGATGTGGCACTCATAGATGAGCAACGGAGCGGTGTTGGGCTTGAAATCCTTGACCTGGAACTCATAGGGCTGTTCAGGTGCCCATACTTGTGCCGAGAAGATGTAGGTCTTCTCGTCCTGAACCACACGGGTAGCGTAGGCGGGGATGCGTTCCCCTTCTCCACCCTGCCAGTGGATGCGCAGTTTGTACAGGTCACCATGGCGCATAGCCCGCTCGGGCAGCACGATTTCCCAGTTACCGCCGTCCAGCCGCTTAAGCCGGTAAGGCGCACACTCACGCCAATCGTTGAACTGGCCAATGAGGTAGATTTCGGTAGCGTTGGGGGCCCATTCACGGAATACCCACCCCTTGGGGGTGCGGTGCAGGCCATAATAGTTATAGGCATTGGCAAACTCCACAAGATTTCCCGTGCCGCCAGTGAGCTCGGCGATCTTGTTCACAGCGTCCTGATGTCGGCCGTTGATGGCATCACTATAGGGCTCCAGCCACGGGTCATCGTTGATGATCGCAAGATTCTTTTTCTTTCTCATATTGGTCAATTCTTTTTAGGTTGATGACTACATCGTAGGCAAAGGTACTATTTTAACGACAATAGACATCATTGTTTGGTGCAGTTTTTGCAATTTCTCCACGAAAACGATTGTTATTCATCAAGAAAAAACAAGAAAAAGTGCCAGAATGTGATTGGTTATTAAAAAAATACTTAAATTTGCACTCTTTAGGAGAATAATAACAAACTTAAATATCATTCTAATTATGAGACTTGAAGGAAGACGCGAAAGCGAAAATGTTGAGGATCGCCGTGGCATGAGCTCAGGCACCAAATTTGGTCTGGGCGGCATCGGCGCACTGATTATCGCTGGACTGATCACCCTGCTGATGGGTGGAAACATCGGCGACGTGTTACAACAGGCTGGCGGCATGGCCATGCAGGAAGGCGGCGAACAACATGAGTTCACACAAGAGGAAGAGGAACTCGCCACCTTCTCCAAACAGGTTATGGCCAGCACCGAGGACATCTGGTCACAGATTTTCAAGGAGTACGGCATCGGCCAGTACCCCGCTCCCACGCTGGTACTGTACACCGGCTCGACCAGCACCGCTTGCGGTCAAGGTCAGGCTGCAGTAGGCCCCTTCTACTGCTCAGGCGACCAGAACGTCTATCTCGACCTGTCATTCTTCCAGACCATGGACAGGCAACTCGGCGTTCAGGGAGACAACTCTAGCCTTGCTAAGGCATACGTCATCGCCCACGAGGTGGGCCACCACATTGAGTACCTGATGGGCACCCTGGACAAGGCACACCGCAAGATGCAGGCCACCAGTCAGTCCAACGCCAACAAGTACAGCGTGCGCCTGGAGCTGATGGCCGACTTCTATGCCGGCGTGTGGGCACACTACGAGAGCAAGTACTTCAACTCCATCAGCGACAAGGACTTGATGGAGGCCATCGATTGCGCCCAAAAGATTGGTGACGACTACCTGCAGAAGCGCTCACAAGGCTATGCACAGCCCGAGAGTTTCACCCACGGCACCAGCGCCCAGCGCATGAAGTGGTTCAAACTCGGTTACCAAACCGGCGACCTGCGCCGCGCCACCACCTTCCAGGAGAGCGACGCCACCCTGTAAAAAAGGCACAACATCACCAAAATGGGGCAAAGGAATGATTCTTTTGTCCCATTTTGTTCTATTGCCTGTAAATGGCGGTGAAGGTGCGGCCGCTTGCGGTGCCGAGGCGACGTGCAGAGAAGAAACAGTCGGGCTCGCAGCGGGAGCAGTGTTGTGACAGGAGTATCTGGTCGGCAGGCACGCCTGCGGCTATGAGGACGGCTCGATTGGCGGCGCGCAGGTCGATGTGGGCCTTGCCCGTGCCGGCGTGACGCTTGACGATGGCGTTGAGGTCAAAATGGGCCTGTCTGAAGGCATCCACCACCTCGTCGCCCACCTCGAAGCACTCCTGGCAGATGCTCGGCCCCATGGCCACTTGGATGCGGCCAATGTCGGCACCTTGACGCCGCATTTCATCCACCACACTGGCAGCAATGCGCCCGACAGTGCCGCGCCAACCCGCATGGGCCACGGCGATAACGCCTGCCTCACCGTCCACGAGGACGATGGGCACACAGTCGGCAGTGTTCACGCCGATGACCACACCCTTGAGCGAGGTCACCAAGGCATCCACGCCCTCTAACGCCTGTTCCTGCTTGTCAATATCCATTGAGCGGAATGGCTCGTCGATGACCGCCACGCGGCACGAATGAGTCTGCCGCGGCATGACCAGGTCGTCAAGGTCCACGCCCAACTGCATGGCCAGCGTCAACCTGGCATCCAGCACACGCAGGGCATCATCGCCCACATAGTCACACAGGTTCACGCCCGAATAGGCATTGCGCCCATCCACCTGGCCACGCGTCGTCGAGAACGCTTCCACCCCCTCAACGCACCTGGCAAAGTCCAATTTCAATAATTCCATCATGTCACAAAGGTAACATTTTATTCTTGTTCCCGACTCAAAAATCAAAGAATTCTCAGTACCTTTGCACTTCAATGATACTGAATACTGCAACCATAGTCAATTACAAGAATATCGCCGAAGCGCGGCTGGAATTCTCACCCAAGTTGAACTGCCTCATCGGCAACAACGGGCAGGGAAAGACCAACGTGCTCGACGCGATATACTATCTGAGCATGTGCCGCTCCTATGCCGCCAACAGCGACAACAGTGCGGTGATACGTCACGGCGAGCCTTACATGATGCTCCAGGGCCGTTACGTCCGCCAAGAGACGCCACTGGAAATCAGCATCGCCCTGCAGCGAGGCAAGCGCAAAGTGGTGCGCCGTGATGGCAAGGAGTACCAGCGGTTGAGCCAGCACATCGGGTTGCTGCCCATAGTGATGGTATCGCCCATGGACTGGGACCTGGTGCGTGGCAGCGGCGAGGAACGTCGGCGCTTTATGGACCTGATCATCTCACAGAACGACAGCGAGTACCTTGACGCGCTCATCCGCTACGGCAAGGCTGTCGAGCAACGCAACGCCATGATCAAGCGCGAGATGCGCGACCCCCTGCTCTATGAGACAGTGGAGCAGGCGATGGCGACCCATGCCGCTCTCGTGCATGAGCGCCGCCGCCAGTGGGTGGAGCAGTTCCTGCCCATCTTCATGCACTACTACACCGCCGTGGCTGGCGAGGGCGAGACGGTGAGCCTGCACTACAAGAGTCACCTCAACGAGGGCACGATGGCCGACCACCTGGCCGCCACACGCGAGCGCGACATGATTTTGGGTTACACCACACGCGGCATCCATCGCGATGACATCGAACTATTGATGGACGGTCATCCCATGCGCCAAACAGGCAGCCAGGGGCAGTGCAAGACCTACACCATCGCCTTGCGTTTTGCCCAGTTTGACTTCCTCAAGGCAAACAATGCTGCGGTGCCCATCCTGCTGCTCGACGACATCTTTGACCGCCTGGACGCCACGCGCGTGGAGCGCATCGTCGATGTCGTGTCGAGCGACCGCTTCGGACAGATTTTCATCACCGACACCAACCGTACCCACCTCGACGAAATCGTGGCCCGTCATGGCGGCGGCCACTGCCTGATGTACGTCGAGAACGGCAACGTGACCGTGCAGAAAGGGGGTGAGAACCCATGAAACGCACCGAAGCCAAAAACATCGGCCAAATCATCAACGAGGTGCTCCAGAAAGAGCATCTCGACGTGGCACTCGACGAACACCGCGCCAGCGCCCTGTGGCCTCAGATTGTGGGTGACGGCATCAACCGTTACACCATCAAGCGTTATGTCAAGGACGGCGTGATGACGGTGCACCTCTCCTCGGCATCGCTTGCTAACGAGCTGATGCTCAACCGTGCTACCGTCATCCAGCGCATCAACGAGGCCCTGGGCCGCGAAATCATCCACGAAATCATTTTTAAATAATTAGGAATGAGGAGTTAGAAATTAGAAATTAGAAATTAGGAGTTAGGAGTTAGAAGTTTAACTGTTAACTGTTCACTATTCACTGTTAACTGAAAAAAAATGAATCACGCTATCGAATCAAAATATCCCTTTAAGTGCACAACGCCCATCCAACTGCGTTTCAACGACGTGGATGCCTTGGGCCATATCAATAATTCGGTCTATTTCCAGTTCTTTGACCTGGGAAAGACACAGTATTTCAAAGATTTGAAGGTGCAGGCCGACATCGACTGGCGTCGCCCGACGGTCATCATCGCCAATGTCAACTGCAGCTTCCTCAAGCCCACCCTATTCAACGAGCCGGTCGAGGTGCTCACCCAGTGCTCCCGCTTGGGCAACAAGAGCTTGACCATCTTGCAGCATGTGGTCAACAGCGACACCCGCGAGTTGAAATGCACCTGCGAAACGATTATGGTCAACATGGACCCTGGTACCAATCAGCCCAGCCCGGTGCCTCAAGTGTGGCGCGACGCTATTATCGCCCACGAGGGCCACGATTAAGAAGCGACTCTTACACGTATAAACAACAATCAGGCGACCGGAATCGGCCGCCTGACTTATTCTAATAGCTAAAAGCTAATTACTTCATCACCTTAGCAGCGCTGGTGGTGCCGTCGGTATAGGTGGTAACGACGATGGTCATGCCGTTGGGCTGAGCCATCTCCTGACCGGCAACGTTGAAGTAGCGTACGTTAGCAACTGTCTTGTCACCGTTCAGCTCATCGAGGCCGGTGCGCGGGGTCACGGTGAACGAGCAGCTCACGTGCAGCGACTCGCTCTTGCCGTTGGCGAGAGCGTAAGCCTCTACCTGATAGTAGCCATCCTCCTCGAAGGGGATAACATCATCGTAAAGCGTCCAATCGCTCCACTCGCCGTTGTCCTTGCAGTAGCGGTAGTACAGCTCGCAATCCTCGCTCGGGGTAACGGTCACGAAGTAAGCGTGAACGCCCTGCTGGGTGTCGGCCGAGATGCTGGGAGCCTCGGTCTGCTCGCCGGGAACGGGAGGATCGATGGGCTCGGGCTCGGGGAAGACCTCAAGATAAACGATGTCGGATGCATTGCGTACACCATTTACCGTGTAGTAAACCTGCAAGCCGATGCGCCACTCAAAGAAGCGGTCATAGCCCTCGGCATTGGTCCTGTAGAAGAAGATGCTCTCGGGCGAGAAGTTGTAGCTATACTGACCATAGGGCACCTCGGTAACATCCTGGTAGTTGAAGTCATAGCCATACCTGTCGCTGGTGAAGGTAAAGATCTCGTCATAGTCGGTAAATACGCTATAGGTCAACTTGCCCTGCTCAAGATCCAGGGGATTGCCATCCACATCATAGGGGTTGATCAAGAACTGGAGACGGTTGTAACCAGACTCGTTGCCCATGTCACGCCACTCAATCACCTCGGGATTGGCAGGAACTGCGGGCTGAGCAGCGGGCAGCTCGGTCAACGTGGTGAACCACTCGATGGTCTCCACCCAACCGCGGGTATCGGCCCAGATGGCAGACAGACCAGTAGCGGCAAACTCGGCCAAATCCTCGCCTGTGAGAGCTTCCATGGCAGTACCTGCCGAATTCTCCAAGCGGATCTTGTCACCATCGATGGTGAAGATGGCAGCCTCGACGCTCTCGTCGGGGGTGTAGTTCACTTCCAGCTCATAGGTGTCATAATTGATGAAACCCTCGCTGGTGCTACCCCATGACAGGATCACGTCAGCATTATAGTTATCGCTGTGGTACAGCACCTGGCCCATGGGAATCGAGATGGTCGTGCCATCATCGCTCAGCGTGCCTTCTACCCATGTGTCATAGGCCATGGCCATCAAGGGGTTCTTCATGTACACCTTGCCATCCTCGCCAAACACGATGCTCACTTTGCCCTCCTGATAGGCTACATAGAAGCCATAATCATAGTGGCTGATCACACAGCATCCCTCGCGGGTGTAGGTCTTGAGCGTGCCGGCGGGCTGCTCGGTAATGACAGCGGCAAATGCAGTGGCGACAAAAGCCAATGCCGCAAACAATAAAGTAAATCTTCTTATAAAAAATACACTTTTGAATATGGTTAATAATTAACGGTTATTCATCTAATACCAGCCGATGTTGCACCTTGTCTATACAGAAATCAAGCCCAAAATCATCACTAACAGCGACTATTACAATGGCAAAAGTAGTATAATATCTCCAACTTGACAAAAAAACGTCTGGGCCTTTTAGATTTTATGGGCACGCCGACGGGTCCAGCGTGTGGCAATGAGGTTGCACACCCACCCTAAGATTAGCGTAATTACAGCTAACGCAAGGGCAACACAAAATGCAAGCATTTTTATTACCATTGGGCTAATAACAATCTGCTTCCTTTTAAAAATGTCAATGATGGATGTATCAATCTCAACGCTAAACATACACCCTAAGGTTGCAGTAAGAAAAACGACCGTCATCATTACAAAGCCTTGACGCCATAAGGTTCCCCACAAGCTATAGCCGAAAAGCTTCTTGTAAACAATGATGTAATACACCATCAGGATTAACATATTGATAAACAGTCCTACTTGATACTGAATCAGTGAAATCGGGATGACTAAGAAGTTTATCAATATAGCCAAAACCGATAGGAAAATTTGGATAAAAAAGCCTTCGGGCAACAGGTGTCGAGTATTGCGTGGAGAATTGCGGAACATCACCCAGGTTGGGATAATAGCTAATAGTGACATGATCAATGAAAACCAACTGTAATGACTGCGACCCCATTCATCAAAGGCGTCTAAAGATCCTTCTGCTGGGATGTCGATATCAATTCCCAGCACGGCAGGAAAAAACCAATAGACGACAGCCGAAAAAATCAACGCCACGATGAACAGCATTTTTACCGGCGGGAAACTGACCTGACGCTTGCCGCTGATGTACTCACCGATGAGCTGTCCTGGGCGCAGCAACAGCTGCAGCAGGGTGTAGAGCAGCGAGCGTGTGCCCAAACCCCAAATGTCCATCACGCCCTGATGAACACTGCGCCAAGTGACGCGTCCCACACCGGCACGTTGCGAGCAGTAGGGGCAGAAGTTGCCCACAAAGTCATTCCCACAGTTGTTGCAATGCTGAGGCTCAGGATGCTCAATTTTGTAATCAAATGGCTTCTCTTTCCATTGCTTGAACAACCGGCGTTGATGCTTAAGTTGTAAACGGTCTAACTCCATTGGTCTCATCGTTTGATTTTTACAAAAGTAATCGTTTTTTACCTATTAGACGTACGTTAGTGCCAAAAAACTACAACAATCCACCGAGAAAGACCGAAAACTGAAAACAAATTAGTAACTTTGCAGGTCATTTACAATCTTATACCGAATTATGGACGTTAAACAATCAATGCGCGAAATACTGGAGGCCGAGAGCAAGGCCGTCCTTAATATACCTGTTACCGATGCCTACGAGGAGGCAGTGAACCTCATCGTCGAGCAAGTGAAGCACGAGGGAGGAAAACTGGTCACCTCGGGCATGGGCAAATGCGGCCAGATTGCCGACAACATCGCCACCACTTTCTCGTCAACGGGCATTCCCGCCATCTTTCTGCATCCCAGCGAGGCACAGCATGGCGACCTGGGCGTGGTACAACCCCACGACGTGTTGCTGCTGCTCTCCAACTCGGGACGCACCAATGAAATCTGCGCCCTCGTCTCGCTGGCTCACAACCTGTATCCCCAACTCAAGATTGTGGTCATCACGGGCAACAAGGACAGCGAACTGGCGCACCTCGCCGACATCTGCCTGTGGACGGGCAACACCCAGGAGGTGTGCCCCCTGGGCCTCACCCCGACCACTTCGACCACAGTGATGACGGTCATCGGCGACGTGCTGGTGGTCAACACCATGCGTGCCACGGGCTTTACACGCAAGGACTATGCCCTGCGCCATCACGGCGGCTACCTGGGCAGCATAGCCAAAGGGACGAAATACTAGTTGACAGTTAACAGTGAATAGTTAACAGTGAATAGTGAATAGTTGACAGTGAACAGTTAACAGTGAATAGTTAACAGATATTAGATATCTCAAACTAGAAACTAGGGACTAAGGACTAAAAAACTCAAAACTCAAAGCAAATGAACTCCTTGCCGATTACAGTGGCGATGCCGCGACTCAGCAACGACATGACCATTGCACGGGCTCAAATGGCCACTGCTGGCACCATGCCCTCAATCAAAGGGCTGGACCAGCGCATCGTGACCGAGATGCAGATGTGCTATATCGAGTATCTCATCGCCAACAAGCGCGACCTGGAGGCCGAACAAGTCATCGAGGGGTTCATCTATGACGACGATCACATGCAGCAGCTGCCCGAGTTGTATGCCGCATGGCTGTGGCTGGCACGCATGGCGCTGCTCATCGACAGCGGCAACCCGTCACTGTCGCTGGGGGCCGCCGAGAATGCGCTGCTCGTGCTGTCAGACCATCAGGGCAAAAAGACCGAGGACTTTAATGCCATCGTCGCCGTCCTGCTTTACCATCTGGCCCTCGCCCACCATGACATGGGCGACAACAGCCGCGCTGTCAAGGAACTGACCAAAACACATCAGCTGCTCGAACGGCTCACCAAGCGCAACGAGGCCCGGTTCTCGGCCTTGCTGCTCATGGCCGTCGAGGCATCGACCGAGGTCATCAAATCCAAAACCAAGCAGATGAACGTGCTCGCCCACTACCAGAGCGCCAGCGAACTGTACATGAGCGAATTGAAGAGTGGCGACGCCAATGCCACACGCACCGCCATGTCTAACCTCGTGGATACCCTAGGCAAGGAGGGCGACATCATGCTCGAGATGGGCAACGGGCGCAATGCCGTCAAGTACTACACCAAGGCGTTGCGCTACCAGAAGAAGCTGGGCGAGAAGATGGGACACCGCGAGCTGCAGCTCTCCATCGGCTTGGCCAAGGCGCTCATCCGCCTCATCAACCGCCGTGCCGCCGCCGAACAACTGCTGCGCTCGCTGCTGCCGCTGGCACAGCGTCTCGATGCCACCGCCGAGGTCAACGAGATCCAAGACCTGCTTAACAACAAGAACAAAAACGTGAATATTATGACACTGCTCAAGAGCATCTTCACCGCTGCCCTCATCATCGTGGGCACCCTCTCCATGCAAGCCCAGCTCATCGTGGGTCACCGTGGCTCGCAATGGGGTGTCGAGAATACCCGCGCCGCCTTTATCAACGGCGCCGAGGCTGGAGCCTGGGGTCTGGAGTGTGACATCCGCGTCACTGCCGACGGCACCTTCGTCGTCAGCCATGACGACAACTACAAACGCCTGGGCGGTCCCGATACCAAGATTGCCGACATGAGCACCGAGCAAGTGCTCTCGACCCGCCTCACCAGCAAGCGCCACGGCATCACCTATGCCGCCACACCGTGCACCCTGGGCGAGTTTCTCGACATCTGCAACGAGCGCAACGTCGTGCCCGTTGTCGAGGTAAAGGTATGCACCAGCATCCACAGCAATACCGGGGCCGAGAACGAACCCGTGTTTGACGGCATTCCCGCCCTCATCAACCACATTGACCAGAAGGGACTGACCGACCGCGTTGTCATCATCTCATTCATGCCCGGCGTGGTGGACTTTATCCACCGCCATTACCCCGACATCAACGTGCAGGTGCTTGCCGGCGACGGTGACGGCTCCATCGACCAATGGGTGGACTGGTGCATCGAGCGCAAGATGGACCTGGACGCCGTGCATTCCATCGTCACCAAGGAGGCCGTGGACCGCATGCACGCCGCTGGCCTCAAGGTCAACGTCTGGACCGTGGACCGCGTCGAGGACTTTGAGCGCGTCAAGGCGATGGGTGTCGATTTCATCACCACCAACGCCCGTTTCCCAAAAGAACTTTAATGACCATCGCCTGTCATTTTAACCGTGCCTTGCACGGGAAATTAAAACAAATTATATATAAAATTTTAATAAAAAATTTGATTGATTTGGCTTCGCCGAGCTAAAGGTTCCCGCCCGTAGGGCGGTAAAAAGTAGTAGGCGACACATACTCACTATATTATGTCAACTCAACTTCAACAAAACGATAACCTCCACACCCTGCCCCACGTCGATGGCCTCACCGTGGGCATCGTCTGCGCCGAGTGGAACGAGAAAATTACCGGAGCCTTGCTGCAAGGCGCGCTGGACCTCTTCAAGCGAGAGGGATATGAAGACATCAACGTGGCCCGCGTGCCCGGCACCGTCGAACTGACCTACGGTGCCGCACAGATGGCACGCACCGGACGCTACGACGCCGTCATCATGATCGGTTGCGTCATCCGTGGCGGCACGCCTCACTTCGACTACGTGTGCGACAACGCCACACAGGGCTGCGCCTACCTCAACGCCACGCAACAGGTGCCCGTCATCTTCTGCGTCCTCACCACCGACGACGAGCAGCAGGCCCTGGACCGCGCCGGCGGGGCCCTGTGCAACAAGGGTACCGAAGCTGCCGAAGCCGCCATCAAGATGGCCCACTTCGCACGCACCCTAAACCGCTGATTCTCACGCACGTATAGACTAAACGACAGGAATTTCTAAAAATTAAATTTCTATAAATTGCTGCCGTCACTATGGGGCTTGAATGAGTGTGTGCCCTATTGCAGGGTTTACACTACGGCCACGCCAAGGCGAGGCCCTACTACACCCTGCCTATGCCCTGACCGCCCCTTACGGGGCTTTTTACCGGACACACTATTGCTTGAAATAGGTTTTCATCAGTTTTTTCACCCTTGGTGCGAGGGCGATGATGGTGAACATGGTGCACAGGGCCATCAGGGCAAAGGCGAGGTCCATGATGCTTACCATGACCTTGAGGGGTATCATCGCTGCGACGACAATCATCGCCAGGTAATAGTAGTTGTACCACTTGACATTGTGGGCACCAAAGAGGTAATTGGTACACTTTTGCCCGTAATAGCTATAGGAGAACATCGTCGAGAAGGCGAAGAAGAAGACAATCACCATCAGCAATAGATGTCCGATGCCCGGCAGCAGCTGCCCCCAGGCACCCAGGGCGACATACAGGCCCTTGGGGTCGGTCAAGCCCACATAGTTGCCGGCGATGATGATGGGGATGGAGGTCAAGGTGCACACCAGACCCGAGTCGATGGCGGGACCGAGCATGGCGATAAGTCCCTCGCGGATGGGGTCGGTGTTCTTGCTCGCGCCATGCATCATCGAGGCGGTACCCACACCGGCCTCGTTGACAAAGGCGGCACGCCGTGCGCCCGTCAAGGCGACGTAGGCAAAGGCGCCAAAGCCCGCACGCATGTCGAAGGCACCCTCAAAAATCTGGCCGAACACGCCAGGAATCTCCCTAAAGTTCATGGCCATGATCACCAGCACCAGAATCAGGTAGAGAATGACCATCACCGGGACGATGCGCGATGCAAACAGGGCAATGCGCTTGATGCCACCCAGGATGACGGCCCCCACAATGGCAACCATCACCAGTCCCATGATGAAACGCAGCGTGAGCGTGTTCTCGATGCCCATGGGCGTGGTGAAGACCGTCGTCACCGACTCCACCAGCTGGTTGGCCTGCATGAAGCACAGGGTGCCCACGAGGCCGAAGATGGAGAAGGCCACGGCCAGGGGTTTCCACTTCTCGCCCAGTCCCCGGGTGATGATGTACATGGGACCTCCCTGCACCTCGCCGGCGCTGTCGCGACCCTTGTACATAATGGACAGCGTGCCCTCAAAGAACTTGGTTGACATGCCCACCAGGGCACTCACCCACATCCAGAAGACCGTACCTGGGCCACCTATCGACAAGGCGATGGCGACACCCGCGATGTTGCCCATACCCACGGTGGCGGCAATGGCGCTCAGCAGCGCCTGCACCGAACTGATCTGGCCCGACTGCTTACCCTGGTAGGTAGCCTGCTTGTCACGCAAGGCGCGCATCGCCCAGGGCAGGCGCCTGATCGACACCGCTCCCGAGAAGATGAACAGGAACAGTCCGCCTCCAATCAGCAGAAAAAACTCGGGATAGCCACACACAGCGTCGCTGGCAGCGACAATCCAGTCACTCAAAGCAGTGAGTATGTTCTCCATAATGGTCAATGAATTTTTTAAAAGATTGTTTGGGGGCAAAGATACGCCATTTTCGTGAAAAACCCACGCCGCACCCCCGTAATTCCACAACACCCCCCACATTTATCACACATTCATCGCACATTTATCGCACATTCATCGCCCTGCGGGCGAGAAATCTAAGAAAATCTGTAATATAAATCAATATAATAATTTATTATTCGGATTTTATTAATATTTTTTGATTTCTCGGCCGAGGGCCGATCAATTGTTTCAGGCAGGGTTCTAAACAAATCCCCACGGGACCGATGAGGGTGCCGCGGGGATGTGAAGATTTGTGAGAAATGGTGCTACAATCAACCGTTGTGCTTCTTCATCACCTTGATGAGGTCGAGCATCTTGTGGCTGTAGCCAATCTCGTTGTCATACCATGAAACCACCTTGACAAACTTGTCGGTCAGGTAAACACCAGCGTCAGCGTCAAAGATAGAGGTCAGAGCGCAACCCAGGAAGTCGCTGGAAACGACCTTGTCCTCGGTGTAACCCAGGATACCCTTGAGCTCACCCTCGCTGGCCTTCTTCATGGCAGCGCAGATCTGCTCCTTGGTAGCGGGGTTCTTTAGGTTAACGGTGAGGTCAACAACCGAAACGTCGAGGGTGGGAACGCGCATCGAGATACCGGTGAGCTTGCCGTCGAGTTCGGGAATAACCTTACCTACAGCCTTGGCGGCGCCAGTCGAGCTGGGGATGATGTTGCCGCAAGCGGCACGGCCACCGCGCCAATCCTTAGCGCTGGGACCGTCAACGGTGCGCTGGGTAGCGGTTACCGAGTGAACGGTGGTCATCAGACCGCTCTCAATACCGAAACTGTCGTTCAACACCTTGGCGATGGGAGCCAAGCAGTTGGTGGTGCAGCTGGCGTTGCTGACGATGGTCTGGCCAGCATACTTGTCGGTGTTCACGCCACAAACGAACATGTCAGCCTGACGGCCGTCATCACCCTTCTTGCTGGGAGCTGACAGAACCACATACTTGGCACCAGCCTTCAAGTGCTGCTCAGCGCGGTCCATGGTCAGGTAGAAACCGGTGGATTCAACGATATACTCGGCACCAATCTCACCCCAAGGGATGTTCTGGGCTTCCTTCTCGGCATAGATGTGGATGTGCTGACCATTGACGATGAGTTCCTTCTTGTCCAGGTCATAGTCCACGGTGCCCTCGAAGCGGCCATGCATGGTGTCATACTTGAGCATATAGGCCATGTAGTCAACATCCAGCAGGTCATTGATACCTACAACCTCGATGTCGTTAACGTTCTCGGCTTCAAAAGCTGAACGGAACACAAAACGGCCAATACGTCCGAATCCATTAATACCGATTTTAATCTTCTCCATAATGCTTTTTTTAATGATTTTTTAATAAATAATGCAGTTATTTAAGTCTTGTCTTGTTTTTTTGTTATCTTTGCATTGACTTTAAGTCATGCAGTGGTGATATACGGCTGCAAAATTAACTATTTTATTCTTATAATGTGTATTTAAAACAGTAAAATCAGCTGTTTTTTTCCAACAATTAAGAATGTTTAATAGTTAACTCATTAAGTGACAAGTGATAGATTGCATTAGTATAATTTTTTAAACTTTAAAGATTATGGGTTTTATCAAAGAATTTAAGGAGTTTGCCATGAGAGGCAATGTGATGGACATGGCTGTCGGTGTTATCATCGGTGGTGCTTTCGGTAAGATTGTCTCTTCGCTTGTTGATGATGTGCTGATGCCTTTTATCGGCCTGTTGACCGGCAACGTAGATTTAACCAGCCTTGAGTACAAGATCAAGCCTGTGAGCAAGCTTGTCGAGGATGCCGCAAGCACCGTTGGTGCCGATGGCGCTGTCGAGGCCGTGACCGAGGCAGCAAACAACGCTGCCGCTGCCGCAGGAATCGCCGGCGAAACCGCTGGTGCCGTTATTAAGTATGGCGTATTCCTCCAGAACGTTATCGACTTCATCATCATCGCACTGTGCATCTTCTTGATGATCAAGTTCATGAACAAGCTCGCTCCCAAGAAGGAAGAGCCCGAGGCTCCCGCTGGTCCCACCCAGGAAGAACTGCTCACCGAGATCCGCGACCTGCTCAAGAAGCAGTAAGCCACGCTGTCACACTGTTATGGTGATTGCCCGCTTGGCTCGGGTGAATTGACAGTGCCTGCACACTTACACCCGCACCCCCTTACCCTCCCCTCTTGAGGATGGCACAGGGTGCGGGTGCTTTTTCCTATACTGCTGTCCGGTTAACTTTCCCCCGATCTCCTCATCCGTTCTCATGCGTCCACTCCGTTAATTCCGCCCCATCTGCCCTAATAAAAAACGAAAGCTGCGCCACTTGCATGGTACAGCCTCATGTTCGGGTATAAATTATAAGTTTAATCGCTGATTTTCAACAAGCCTGTGCGATAAGCTTTTCCAATCAATTCTGCCACATTACGCGAATTGGTTTTGCGCAGTAATTGCTTGCGGTGATACTCAACAGTGTTTGAGGAGATGAAAATTTTCTCTCCTATTTCCTTGCTGTTATACCCAGATGACAGCAATTCGAGTACTTCCTTTTCACGGGAAGTCAGTTCAATTTTGGGGGTACTCATAATATCACGATTTTTGATAAGTATCTTAATTTAATATAGTTGCAAAAATAAAAAGTAAAACTATTCAAGCCAAACAAAATGGCATAAATTTCAGCAAAATGATACCAAAACTATGCATTTCAGTAGAAAAAAATGATTTTATGCAACCAAATGTCCTAATTTTTGAGTGATTCTTTAAGAGAAAAAAAGATCCATCCCAACTGATTCCTGTTAATTAATAACCATCAACTGATTGGGGGGGTTAAGGCTGCTTCTTGAGGTCAAAAACACATGTGGTGCCATCGGCCATCACCTTGGTCAACTCCAGCTGCCCGTGGCCCCTCTTCATGATAGCGAATTCATTGCGGTCCTCCAGGCCTGGCATGTTGATGTAGAAGACGTTGGGATCGGGAAAGGTGACGGTCAAGGTGCTGCCGTGCTCACTCTCCTCCCAGGTGCCGTAACTCTCCACCGTCTGCTCGTGGCCATAGACCTGTGAAACCCTGAAGACCTTGTTCTGGAACTGGAAGAAGTAGTCGCCCTCGACATTGACGGGAGCCTCGCCGATAGTGATGTCCTCGACGTGCCATGTGCCGAACCAGATGCCGATGTCACCGTGGTTGCGGGTGCAGGAACCCAGTGTTAACAGGATAAATAATGATATGATATATATTGCTGTCGTTTTCATTGTCTCTTATTTTACGCCACTGTAAGAAATACCAATTTGTGCTCCCCAATTGTTGCCGTAGAGCGAACCGCGATCCATTGCCACTGTGGCATTGATACACCACGGCCCATAAGACGGACGATAATTTAGTTGGAGAGCCATCGAAAAGTTGTCGACACTACCTGCACGGGGAAGTAGAGGCGTGCCCCATGCCTTGCGGTAGGATCCCATCAGGCGGTAAGACAAGTCCTCGTGCAGATAACCGCTGACAGCTGCGTGGAAACCTCGCATCACGTTGTCACGGTAACGCATATAGCCGTCCTGGTTGTAGAGCGGAGACTTGACGAATGGCGAGCCGATAGACATGCCACGGTTCTGGTAGCCGTTGTAGATGTAGTTGTTGTAGTAATCGTCGGCACCCGAGGAGTGGCTGGTGATGGGCGTGCCCTCGTGGTCGTTGGGTGTCCAGTGGATGGGACCGCTCTGGTTGGTGAAGTCGATGTACTCAACGACAACACCAGTGACAAGAATATTAGGATAAGAGCGGTATTCCAGACCCCAGAGACCATCAAAGCCGTTCATCTTGCCAATGCCTGAGCCATCTTCCCACAGCCACTGGGTATAGGCACGAAGGGTGCGGTAAGTAGCTAATTTGTATTCCAGTGCGATGTCCCAGGTGCCCAGATGGTTGCCCTCGACAAACGAGTCTCCCGCACTGTTGCCACCGCTGCCGGCGATAAACGTGCGGAAGAAGGCCTTGGCGTCGGCTTCCATCTTGACCGTGTGATCAAGCTGGCCATTCATGTAGTAATCGGCTGTGCCACCAAACTGGCATGCCGACTGGGCACCGATGGTAAAGACAACGGGCTGATTGGGATTGGTGCGGAAGTGCAGGCTCTTGTAATGGAACCAAAAGTCTGTGGTGATGAAGTGGTTATAGTAGTTGTAGTGGTTCTCGAGCCACTTGTCATCAAACTGGCGGAAGTAGCCGAACTCACCGTTTATCTGCAACCAACCCTTGGTGAACGGGATATTCTGGAAGTCGAAGAAACCGGCACGCAGGCCCACAGGCGGGCGGGCGTTGCCACTCCACACGAGATCGCCACTGCTCAATTCCCCGTTAACAATGGGTGAAGACTTGTATTTCTGTCCCGCTACGGCATAGATGCTGCGGTACTTGCCCTCAACGTAGGCCTGCTGAATCCATGCTACTGCAGGGCGTTGTTTCTGCACCTCAAACTGACCGTTGCCAGTATAGCGTTCATAGCCTGCACTGGAGGAATAACCGCCCCAAGCTTCAAAGCCTGCACCCCAATTGACACGTTTGTAATAATTCTTGAGGGGGTGGCTGATGCTGGCTTGCACGAGTGCCGAATACTGCTGCGTAAAGATGCCGCCAGCGTTGCTGGCAATATAGTAGGGCGCCAACTCGCTGTTACCGGCATTGGCAAAAAAGCCCAACTTGTACTTTAAATCAGGAGTGCAGCCGACACAATCCATATCTCGAGTAGTAGTATCTACCTGGAAATCAGTATAGAGGGTTGAGTCTGCTGGCACCTGAGCCGATGCGACAATAGCACAACACAAGGTAAGGACGAAGATAAAAGATGTTAGGACGTTTTTTATCATCATGATGAGTTAAATTATCGTACGATGTTTGCCAGATAGGTATCGATGTGGCGACGCTTCTTCTCGTCGGCAATCTCGTCGAGGTTGATGAGGATGCCGGTCTCCTCCACATTTCCGAACTCACGGTTGATGGCAGTGCCCAGCATGAGCATCTTGGGTGACAGGCCCATGTAGGCGTTGACCAGCGGCGGGATGTTGATGCCGTGCTGGCGGATGAAGGCGTTCAGCCGCTTGTAGTCCTCGCGGAAGTCATTGCCCACAAACTGAGCCATCAACTCGGGATCATCGTTACGGGTGTCGGGCAACGGGTCGATGGGCACAACAAGTCCTTCCTTGTCCTCGAAATAGAGGTTGAGGAAGCACAACAGCATGTCGCGGCAGTCGCGCACATAATTAGGATACATGGTCATCTTGCCGAACATGTACTTGACTTGCGGGCAGGTGATGGTCAAGGCCCCCAGCCCGTCCCACAGGTTATCGAGCGCAAACAATGCTCTCGCACCTTCGCGCGTGGACTGGTACTCGGGGCGTACAAACGAACGGCCCAGCTCGATGGTCACGGGCAGTATCTCGTTCAGGAAGCGCTCGCTGAAGTTGAACAGGTGCCCTGTGGCGATGCGCGGCACACCGTTCTCGACCTTCACGTCCCAACCGCCGATAAAGCGGTAAGCCCCGATAATCTCTCGTTTCTCGGGATTCCACACAAGCAGTTGCTGGCAGGGGGGATCCATCAGGTCAAACTCGTCGATGTCACAGGCCTTGCCCGTTCCGCCACCAGCGGCGCGGAAGGTAATCTCACGCAGACGCCCGATTTCGCGCATCGTGTTGGGCGCGTTGTGGGCGGTCACCACATAGATGTCGTTGTCGGCCTTGTTGGTATGCCGCAACAGGCGGTCAGGTGTGAGTTCCTGCTCGATAAGATTCACGGGAATAGGTGCAATAATCGGTTCCATAGGCTGTATCTTAGGGTTTGGATGGCGAGGGAGCCATTGAATAAACGATTTCACGCAGGTGGGCCGCTTCCTGCTTGGGATGTGACGCGTCCAGCGACGTCCAGGGAATGGGTTCACCCATGATGACGCGCAGGGTGCTGCCACTCTGCTTGAGCATCTCCTTGGGCAGGAAAATCAGTTCGATGTTGAACTTGATGCCCAACTTCTTGCGCCACTTGGCAAAGCGGTAGAAGAACTTGGAATTGCGGGCATCAAAATACACGGGCACAATGTCACGATGATGGTTGGCAGCATGCACGACAGCGGATTTTTGCCACGGCAGATCGGCGATGCTGCCGTCGGGCTGCATGCGGGAGCACAGGCCTGCAGGGAACGTGATGAACTGCTGGTCGCTCGATAATGCCTCCTCGATTTGGGTAGCGGCGGCACGCGACTGGCTGCCGTACTTGTTAATGGGGAGAAAGACGCCGCGCAAGGGCTCAACGGCCATGAGCAGGTCATTGACCAGGAACTTGATACTGTGATGATAACGGTTGCCCAGCAGCGAAATGAGCGCCAAGCCGTCAAGGCCACCCAAGGGATGGTTAGACACAAACATGAATCGGCCATCTTCCAACTTGTCAAGTCCGACGGCATCAACCTTGATGCCCATCTCGTCGAGTGCTACAGTGGCAGCATCGACGCTGTTCTTGCCCGCCATCTTCTGGAGGATGATGTTGAGACGGTCCTGACAGATGACACGCTCCAACCAGCGCACGACAGAGCGCGGGATATAGCGGTAATGGCGGGGGAGACGGTCCCTCAACACCTTATCCACGTCTATTTTCATCGGTTTGTCGTTCATCTTTTAGTCCACACGTTTGACGAAAAACATACAAAGTTAGTATTTTTGGATAAAAACCGAAAGCATCAGACAAAAAATTTGTCCATCATGGCAAAAAGTTCTACTTTTGTGGCTCAAAACAGACCATCTTTAGGATATCAACCCACCGACATGAGAGAAGGAATGACAATGCCAAAGTTACTGCTGCTGATAGCCGAGGCTCTCGCAGTAGTGATTCTCGCTATCGTCTCGGTCAATTACTTTGGCTGGGGCGACGGCGCACGCATCACTGGCTCATTCCTTATCGCCTATTTGGTGCCCAGGATCATTCTCACCCGCTCCAGGGGCTACTCGGTAGCTGCTGGGGTGGTGCTGCTGATGGTCGCAGCCTTGTGCATGAGTTTTGACATCATGCGCATGTTGCTCTGGACCAAGTATGAGGAGTTCTCGCTGGCATTCCCCAACATTGGCGGTGACGGGCGTAACTACTTCAAGTGGGCACTGGCGATATACAACGGCACCACGCCACCCGAAATGACATATTATCCTGGATTCTCGATAATTATCGTCGGTTTGTGGAAGATATTCGGTGTGAGCGTGATTTGGCCCATGGCCTTGAACCTGATGTGCACCTTGACCTCGATAGTACTCACAGGACTGACGACCAGACGATTACTCACAGGGCGCGTAGCCTCGTCACCAACCTCGCTGGTGCTGACGGGCATGATTCTGTGCGCAGTGCTTTTCCATTACCTCATCTCCGGAACCAGCATGCTCAAAGAGGGGTTGGTCTTTGGGGCGATGGCGATGGTGGGATTTGCCCTCGCGTCGATGGCAGCCATCGACGAGGAGCGGCATGCCCTGTGGCGTGACATCATCTTGCTTGTAGTGGCTGGCCTCATACTGGCTGTCGTGCGTGCTTCCTACATCTATTTCGTCATGCTGGGCCTCGTGCTGATGGCTTTGCCCCACTGGAGGCGTGACTGGCCCATGGCACTGGGCATCATGGCCCTGTTGGCGGTAATGCTGCTGGCGGGACGACACTTGGCCCTCTACTCCATCGAGCGGCATTCTGATGTCGTCTCTGGCGGATGGAACATGAACCGTTTCTACATCAACAGCGCGGCACAGCAGTCTTACAAGTCACTGCTGGGTTATTATTTCCTGTATTCTCCCCTGCATCGCATGTTCATGCTGCCCATCACGCTGCCGGTGCAGTTTCTCCTGCCCCTGCCGTGGACAACCCTGAACGGTTTAGGCTTTTTCACCTTCTTCTCACGGCTCACTTGGGGATGGTACTTTGTGGGCGGACTTGCCGCTTTTTACTATTTCTTCATCAGTTGGCGCCGACACGACAACATGGGAATCTGGCCGTGGTGGCCGGCACTGGTGTTTGCCGGAATCGCCTATGTCATGGGGGGGTCGGTGGCCAGATATGTCCTGCCCGTCCAGGCACTGTTAATTCCCGTGGCGGTTTATGTTCTGGCGCGGTTGGGCGAGGGACGCTGGCGCCGCCAGTTCCGCATTTGGACCATCCTGTTCATTGTCCTGCTCATCGCGGCCTTGATTATCAGTTTTAAGTTCAAGCAGGGCTTTTTCGACCCCTGGCTGCCCGAGCCGCCTATCACCGAATAACCATAGCTGACGCGTCTGTTTCCATCCTGCCGTTTGTCGGTTGAATCGCCTGCTTCATCGTCGATGAGGCGGCGCTTATCGTTTTTGGGAGTCCTGTTGCTAAACCTCTGCCCCGCTTGGATGTCTAAAGGTCAAAACAACAATAACAATCCCAAAATTGACCGAAAATGAAAAGGACTTTACTACTCTTATCACTGTTGTGCGTGCTGCTTGCGATGCCTGCCGAAGCACAACCCGGATATGGATTCGGATACGGACGTCCCCGCGTCCAGACCGTGGGCCGTCACGGCAACGAGTATGTCGCATGGCACAGCTACTACTTCGGGCTGCGAGTGGGTTTGAACGCATCCCACGTCGCCAGCGACAGCCCCATCCTTGACGGCAGCGGCGTTAAGTCGGGCCTCAACCTCGGGTTTGCCGCAGGCACCCAGCTCACCTACCGCGCTCCTCTGTTCCTCGAGAGCGGACTCTACTACTCCCAAAAGGGCGGCAAGAGCGGCTCGGGAAACAACAAGTTCACCTATAGCCTGAACTATCTGGAAGTGCCCCTGATCATCAAGTACAAGCACTTTGTGGGCAACCATACGAGCGTCCAGCCCTATGCAGGCTGCTACCTGGCCCTGGGCACCGACGGCGACATCAAGAACTATGGTTCCAGGACGGCGTTCAGCTCCTATGAGGACGGCTACTTCAAGCGGTTCGACGGTGGACTCAAAATTGGCTGCGGCGTGGGCTTCAACATGCTCTATGTCGATGCCAGCTACGATATCGGACTGGCCAACGTGGGCCAGGACACGTTTGACGACACCCACACCGGGTGCTTCACCTTGAACATCGGGGTGAACTTCTGATTACCCCGTTATTCACCTTCAACAACTGCCTGAAACGGTTCACACGCTTTTAGCTCAAAAAAACGGGTACAAAGCATTGACTGTTTGGCAAAAAACATTACCTTTGTGAATTATTAACTTTTCTAAACTCTAAGCGATATGAAAAAGTTTTACTACATGCTGCTTCTTGCAGTGATATCCATGGCCATCTCATCTTGTAGCGAATGGGACTCTCCCTACTACTACAACGAGAGCATCGTGGGGAGTTGGGAATCATACTACGGTTATAACGGATATGGCGAATACGATCTCAGGGGCTACGATGTGGTACGCTATGAGTTCTACGGCAACTACTGGGGACGCTACTACTATTATTCCCGTTTAGGGATGCTCAACTACCTCGACTTTGAGTGGGAGACCCGCGGGAGCCGACTCTACATCTGGTATGAAGACGGCGATTACGATGAGCTGTACTACGGCTTCAACGAGTACCGTTATCTCGTCCTCTCCAAGTCAAGGCGTTTCTACCAGTACGTGGTTTACAGGCCCATTGGCATCTATTACCAGCAGGAGAAGGGTCTTGATACCGAACAGCAGTCTAATCAGGAAGGACAGACCGAACAGGACAAGCAATGATGACAGTTCCCTGAACGGGTGACCCCAATGACAATCACAGCCGCAAGCAGTAGTTAATTGCTTGCGGCTGTATTCTTATTGATGAGCGCTCATGCGGTATGCACCGCCGCTACATCACATTTTCACCTTGGGCGTCTTCTCGGGATTAAGCTCGCCCAGCGGCAGGCCATTGGTCACCGATGAGCTGCGGCGCATGATGTCCTCCATGCTGTCGATGACGTTGACAATGAAGTCGCCCAACTTCTCGGCCTCGCAGACGATGTCCATGTAGAAGATACCCGCCTTGTAGGGGTACTTCTTTTGGTTGACGTTCTCGATGTTCTCGGTGCGGCATGCGTTGCGGAAGTTGTTGATTTCGCGCTCCTTGTTGTAGCTGCGCATGAGGTCCTCGGCAGTCACATTGTCGATGTCGCTGAGCACCATCAGCATGTTGGTCATCGCCTCGCTCACCAGACGCAGCATCTCGTCGATGTTAGCATAGTTGTACTCGTTGAAGTGGGCGTCGGCCTCCTCTTTGCGCACCAGGGCCTTAGCGATATTATTGCAGCTGTCGCCGATGCTCTCCAGCTCGCTGATGATGCTCAGCAGGCTGGCAACACGGGCCTTGGCCTCGCTACTCAGGCGACCGTCAAGCACCTTATTCAGGTAGCTGCCAATCTCAAACTCCATGCGGTCGGTGATGTCCTCATACTTCTGAATACGCGACAACACCTTGTTGAACTCTGGCGTGCCCGTCTTGGTATGCACGAGTTCCTTGACCATACCCAACATGCGCTCGACACGACCAGCAAACACAACGATTTCCCTTTGGGCCTGTGCGATGTTCAACTCGCTGGCACTCATCAGACCGCCCTGGATATACTTCAACTGGAACTCCTCGTCCTCCTTCTTCTTGCTCTTGATGATAGCATTGAGCAACTTGACATACAACTTGGTGAACCAAATCATGATTAACAGGTTGCACAACTTGAAGATGGTGTGGAACATGGTCATGCCTATCGACATCGCCACCTGTTCTGAAGCCAGCTCTGAGCTATCGACACCTGCCTTCACATTGTTATACAACGCGAGGGGGTCGCCCAGGCCGAACACGTCGGTGGTCACCCAGGTCACCATCGACACGAAGGGTTTGAACACGGCCAGCAGCCACACGGCACCGAAGAGGTTGAACAGGGCATGGCCCAATGCGGCCTTCTTGGCCTCGGCATTACCGCCCAGCGACGCCAGCAGCGGCGTGATCGAGGTACCGATGCTCGCACCCAGCACCATCGCACAGGCGATGTCAAACGAGATCCAACCCTTGGCCGCCATAATCAGCACAATGGCAAACGTCGCGGCACTCGACTGGATCACCATCGTCACAACCCAACCGGCCAGCGTGAAAATCAGGATGGACCAGAAGCCCATCGACGTGAACTGCTGTAAGCCGGCAAAGATTTCGGGCGACTTGGACAAGTCGGGCACATTGGCGCTGATGGCGTCCAGACCCATGAACAGGAACGCGAAACCGATGAGCAACTCACCGATGTTCTTGTAATTTTTCTTCTTGATAAACAGCATGGGGACAGCAAACGCCAGCAAGGGCAGCAGGAATGCCGACATCTTGACCTTGAAGCCGAAGATGGCGATAATCCACTCGGTGAACGTGGTACCCAGTGCGGCACCAAAGCTCACCGCCAGCGACTGCTCAAGCGGCATCAGGCCAGCGTTGACAAAGCTCACCACCATCGACACCGAGGCCGACGAACTCTGAATCAATGCCGTGATGACGACACCAGTTACGATAGCAAGAAAACGGTTCTTGGTCATCCATGCCAAGATGGAACGCAGGCGGTTACCAGCAGCCTTCTGCAAGCCTTCACTCATGATTTTCATACCATAGAGGAAAAGGCCCACGGCACCTAATAACGCAAGTAAATCAACTAAGGAGTAGTCCATTGAACGATAGTTGTTAATGAATTATCTTTTAAATCGGTTACAAAGTTATAACAAAAAATGGTAATAACCGATATTTCATTCCTTTGATTTTTTAGAAAGTGCGTGATTTCGATTGCATAAAGGGGGCATTTTGACATGGAAACTCATCGATGACTCATATTTTCGGTAGGTTTCTTGAATTCCACCGATAGTTACCATCCCTGTTTCAAAAATATTCACTACTTTTGTGCCATCTTGTGGATTTATCTATATTTTGCTTGCATTCAATGAATTATTAACCATTAATATTAACAATTACTTATGAAGAAATTTTACTCATTTTTGGCTTTCGCAGCAGTGGCTGCCGGAGCTATGGCACAGAATTTTGTCAGTGACGGCACTGGCAACGTGTACACCTTTAACGCGCTGAGCCAGATTGAGGGCACTGGCGTGACCCTGCAGGACGATGGCTCGTACCTCGTGAGCGCAGGCTTCACCATCGCCGAGGGCGACGTGCTCAAGCTCGAGAACAATGACATTATCAAGATGGCCAACGGTGTCCAGGTGACCATCGACGGCGATGCCGACTTCGCTCCCGCCGACACCGCAGTCGTTACCCGCGATGCCGAGGGCAGCAACCCCAAGGGCTTCTGGATGCTGGGTGACAATGGCAACGCCGAGCTCAAGAACGTGACCTTTGAGTATGTGGGCGTGGTATTTGGCGGCATCAACGCCAGCCTGCATGCCGACAACTGCACCTTCACCCTGCACAACGGCAAGTCGTCAAGTTCGGGTGCTCTGTCGTTCAACTCCTCGTGCGACAACAACGTCGTTGAGAACTGCTACTTCATCGAGAACACCGTCAACGCCATCGGCAACGGTGCCAACAACCCTGTGGGCATCACCATCAACAAATGCCTGTTCTGGCACAATGTGACCGCCAACCGCAACAAACCTCAGATTAACCTCACCGTTGGTGGCGCCTATGATGTCATCATCACCGAGAACGAGATTATCGGCGGACAGTTCACCATGTCGGGCGGCATCGGTCTGAGCAATATGTTGGGAATTGGCCACACTGGCATCAACATCATTCAGGACAACTACATTGCCGACAACCGTTATGGCATCACCACCATCGGCAGCGTGGACGCCAAGATCATCAACAACACGATGATTGACAACTGCTATGACCCCAACCCCAACAACGGTGGCAGCTGCATCAGCATCTATGACAGCAGCAGTAGCAGCAACATCTACATCGAGGGCAACTGGATGGAAGGTGGCCTGTGGGGCATCACCGTGCCCACCGGCGCTCCCAACATCAACCTGGGTAAGGTCGAGGATCCTAATGCCGAGGACTATAACCCCGGAAACAACACCTTTGTCGACAACGGCAACAGTGGTGTCCTCTATGACCTGTTCAACAACGGCACCGCCACCATCTGGGCACAGGGCAACACCTGGAACGTCGCCGAGCAGACCGAGGAGAACATCGAGCAGGTAATCTACCACCAGGCCGATGACCCCAACAAAGGATTAGTCATCTTCATGCCCGCTCACAGCGATGATCCCACCGCAGTCGAGGAAATCAATGCCGCACAGCAGAGCAACGGTCTGTACTACAACCTAATGGGTATCCCCACCACCCAGCCCACCAGCGGCATCTACATCCACAACGGCAAAAAGATTCTCGTGAAGTAACCCACCCTTCACCTTAATCAAGGAAATAAATACAACGAGTACAAGACCATCCGGCTTGTAACCTGTATTTAACGACAACTGGGACAACTTGAACAACTTTTATAGGTTGTTTGAGTATCCCAGTTAATTTTTTATAGGATTTCTATAATAGAATTTCTATAAAAGTTGATAAAATAATCTGTGTAGGATAATTTTGAATTGTTTTATAATGATTTCATAGCGATTTTGCGCCTTTGTGTGGTGCTAAAAGCAGGTGGATTCCATCGTGATTGTTGCTTTCTTGTCTTCAAATCGATGTTTGAGGAAACTTTTTTACTACCTTTGCAGACTCAAAAGGAAATAATCGATTAAACGACAATAGAATATGGAGAAAGAGAAGAAATTTGCCCGCACGCTGGTGACAACGGCGCTGCCCTATGCTAACGGACCTGTCCACATCGGCCATCTGGCTGGCGTGTATGTGCCTGCCGACATCTATGTGCGCTACCTGCGTCTGCAAGGTGAGAACGTGCTGTTTGTGGGCGGCAGCGACGAGCACGGCGTACCCGTGACCCAACGTGCCCGCAAGGAGGGCATCACCCCGCAACAGGTTGTTGACCGCTACCATAATATTATCAGGGATTCGTTTGAGGACCTGGGTATCTCCTATGATATCTACAGCCGCACGACGAGCAAGACACATCATGAGTTTGCCGCACAGTTCTTCCGCAAACTCTACGATGAAGGAAAACTCATCGAGAAGACCACCAAGCAGTTCTATGACGAACAGGACGGCAAATTCCTCACCGATCGCGACGTGGAGGGCGAGTGCCCCTATTGCCACCACCCTGCCGCCAAGGGCAATCAGTGTGAGGACGGCTGTGGCCGCGACCTGGATCCCACCGAGCTCATCAACCCGCACGCCAAGGACAGCGATCATCCGCTCGTGCTCAAGGACACCACCAACTGGTTCCTGCCCCTGAATGAGTATGAGGGCTGGTTGAAGGAGTGGATCCTCGAAGGACACAAGGAGTGGCGCAGCAACGTCTATGGCCAATGTAAATCGTGGCTCGACAACGGATTGCAGCCCCGCGCCATGACGCGCGACCTGGACTGGGGCATTCCCGTGCCCGTCGAGGGTGCCGAGGGCAAAGTGCTTTACGTGTGGTTTGACGCCCCCATCGGCTACATCAGCAACACCAAGGAACTGTGTGACGCCCAGCCCGAACGCTGGGGCACGTGGCAACAGTGGTGGCAGCAGGAGGACACGCGCCTCATCCATTTCATCGGTAAGGACAACATCGTGTTCCACTGCATCATCTTCCCCACGATGATGAAGGCCCACGGCGACTATATCATGCCCGACAACGTGCCAGCCAACGAGTTCCTCAACCTCGAGGGCGACAAGATTTCGACCAGCCGCAACTGGGCGGTATGGCTGCATGAGTACCTCCAGGACTTCCCTGGCAAACAGGACGTGCTGCGCTATGTGCTCACCGCCAATGCCCCCGAAACTAAGGACAACGACTTCACCTGGAAGGATTTCCAGGCCCGCAACAATAACGAGCTGGTGGCTATCCTGGGCAACTTCGTCAACCGAGCCTTGGTGCTGACGCACAAATTCTGTGAGGGAATCGTGCCCCAGGCAGGCGAGCTGACCGACGTTGACCGCGCCGCCATCGAGGAGTTCAAGAATGTGAAAGCCATCTTGAGCGACCACATTGAGCACTTCCACTTCCGTGAGGCCCTGAAGGACGCCATGGACCTGGCCCGCTGCGGCAACAAGTATCTCGCCGACACCGAGCCCTGGAAACTTGCCAAGACCGATATGGCACGCGTGCAGACCATCATGAACCTGGCACTGCAGATTTCGGCCAACCTCTCTATCGCCTTCGAGCCGTTCCTGCCGTTCAGTGCAGCAAGACTGCGCAGCATGCTCTGCATGGACAGGGTCGATTGGAACCGTTTGGGCGACATCGACATTCTGCCCGCAGGAATCCAGCTGGAGCAGCCCGTACTGCTGTTCGAGAAAATCGAGGACGACGTCATCCAAGCTCAGATTGACCGTCTGGAGCGCATCAAGCAGGAGAACATCGTCAACAGCTTCAAACCCAAGCCCGTCACCACATCGTGCACCATCGACGACTTTGCCAAGCTTGATATCCGCGTGGGTACCGTCCTGGAGTGTGAGAAGGTGAAAAAGGCCGACAAGCTGTTGAAATTCACTATTGACGACGGCATGGCTGGCCGCACCATCATCAGCGGCATCGCCAAGTGGTATGAGCCCGAAGAGCTGGTAGGAAAGCAGGTGTGCTTCATCGCCAACTTCCCGCCGCGCAAACTCAAGGGCATCGAGAGCCAGGGCATGATCCTGAGCGCCGAGGATGCCGACGGACGCCTCATCGTCATCGGCCCGACCGGCCCCGTCAAGCCTGGCTGCCAAGTAGGGTAAGATTTTTACCCACGAAACAAGAATCGTGCTAACGCACGAGAAATCGAATATGATTTTATTTTGATTTCTCGTCCGTTAGGACGATTCTCTTTTTAGTCGTTATTGATACCGAAGATGTTTGTTTTTGAGGTGGGGAGGTGGGTGCTGAGGATGCGTTGGGACTTGGGGTAGAGGTTGTTGGCGCGGTTGCCCAGATTGTTGGCGAAGCCCAGGACGGCACCTTGATGGGCGATGAGGACGTAGCCACGGGGGGCGTCAATGGTGATGGACTCGCCGCGCAGGTAACGCAAGGCCATCGCATAGTCCACCTCGCAGGTGGAGAAAGCGTTTTCGGCCCTTGCCAGCGACATCGCCAGCGCCTGGTGCGGCACGGTCTTGCGGCCCATCACGGTAGCCAGTTCCACGCCGGCATGCAGCACATTTAACGTGCTACGCAGGGCCGCCACCTCACGGCTCACATCTTGGGGAACGGCTATAACCAGGTCACCTTGCTGGTCGATAATGTAGTCATTGGGCACCGACAACCAGTTATTGACGGTTTCATCACATTTTTTGGCACTTTTATCCTTGACGCGGATATCTTGACGCGGGCTGTTGCCGTCCTTACTGAAGGCCGCCATGAACAATCCCTCGCCATCCACACGGTGTGGCATGAAACGGTAGCAATGGTATTCACTACCGATGGCGGGATGAATGTTCCATGACGGTTCAATGGGGATTTCGAGCGACGTGGCACCCAACTGATTGACGATGAAATCGGTGATTTCCTCGTTCTCCTGACGGTTATAGGTACAGGTGCTGTAGATGAGCAAGCCACCAGGTCGCAGGGCAGCCCAAGCATCGGTGAGAATCTCACGCTGACGCTGGGCACACTGCTCGACCAGGGCGGGCGACCATTGGGCAACGGCCTCGTCGTCCTTGCGCATCATGCCCTCACCGCTGCAAGGCACATCGGCGGCAATCACGTCAAAGAAATGGGTCAACTTGCCTATCTGGGCAGGCGCGTTACTCGTCACTACACAGCGCGGATGTCCCCAACGGATGACGTTATCGGCAAGCACACGGGCACGAGGCGGCACAATCTCGTTGGCGACAACCAGCGACCGTGGCGGCAACGCTTGGATGGCAGCTGTGGTCTTGCCACCAGGAGCGGCACACAGGTCAAGGTAGCGCACAGGGCCATGGACCAAATGCTTGATGACATGTGCGATGAACATCGATGACGCATCCTGCACATAGTAGCGGCCCGCGTGCCAGTCGGTGTCGAAGGTGAAGGAAGGACGGTCGGCAAGATAGAAACCCTGCTCGCACCAGGGCACGCGGCGGGCACCCTCGGGCACCCCCACCCCACGCATGCCGTTAACACGCACAGCGACGCTGGGCTCGGTTGTCGTGATAGCCTCGGTCAGCGCCTCCCATTCGTCAGGTAATAGGCTCTGTAATTGCTCTATAAACACCTCAGGTAAATTCATCACTGCAAAATTAATGCAAGCCGAGCGGATTGCCAAATTAATTTGAGCAATCCCGAGACGCAACATAACTTCGCATCCACACAATGCGAGTGTTGTTTACGTAATCTGCAGCCCACCTATAATTAGGATTTGAAAACTGAATTTTGTCCAAATCCATACCTTTTTACCCACTTTTGGACGAAAATAAGCCAAATTTTGTCCAAATCTATATCATTTTACCCACTTTCGGACAAAAATCATGTGTTTTCTCCAAAAAAATAAATAACTTTGCCGCTGATAAGAAACAAACGGCAAGATGGAAAAACTCATTGGACGAAAACGAGAATGTGAAGAACTAAAATGGGCACTTGAATCTAAGCGCTCAGAGTTGGTAATCATGTATGGACGAAGACGCATAGGAAAAACCTTTCTCGTGCGTAGATTCTTTAATGACAGATATAGCTTTCACTATGTGGGTGCCCACAGACAGAGCCGGATAGTTCAGCTTCAGAACTTTAGGGAAACTCTATTGCGCTACAGTGGCAATAACGTCCCTGAGTTGAAAAACTGGCATGATGCATTCTTGAGTTTACAAGCCTATCTGGAGAATTGTGTCGAAGAGCGCAAAGTCATTTTTTTTGACGAGATGCCATGGATTGACACACACGGCAGTGAGTTTGTTGAAGAATTTGAGTACTTTTGGTCCAATTGGGTTCAGAATCGTGATGATATCGTGTTTATTGCTTGCGGAAGCGCTACCAGTTGGATGAAGGAAAAGTTAGAGGATAATCAAGGAGGCTTGCACAACCGCATCACTCATCGCATTTATCTGCGTCCATTCTATTTAAGTGAGTGTAAATCATATCTTGATGAGCATGGATTTGACTGGGACGAATATCAGATATTGCAGTGTTACATGATATTTGGTGGTGTACCCTTTTATCTGAGCCTACTGAAACCTTATTTGAGCCTTCCCGAAAATGTAGATGCACTCATTTTCAGACGAGGAGGGGATATGAATAACGAAATAAATGAGTTATATAACGCCCTATTCAACAAAGCAGACCGATATATTGCGATTGTTAAACTCATGGCCACAAAGCGGGAAGGATTCACAAGAACAGAAATCGAAGAGCAGACAGGCTATAGTGGTGGAGGTTTGAGCAAAATGCTGGATAATCTAGAACGTTGTGATTTTATCATGTCCTATGCACAATTCGGAAATAAGAAAAAGCAGATGCTATATCGCTTGGCTGATTTCTATACCCTGTTCCACTACAGATACGTTGAGAACAACCATAGCCGTGATGAACAGTACTGGCAACACCATTTCAATGACCGCAGTGTGGAAACATGGGAAGGCTTCACTTTTGAGGCTGTGTGTCTGAGGCATTTACCCCACATCAAGAACAGCCTAGGTATATCAGGCATGGCTACTGAAGCGTCCTCATGGCGTTACAAACCCAAGGGCGATGGCATCTCAAAGGGGGCGCAGGTCGATCTTGTTATCAAACGGGCTGATAAACTGATTCATCTGGTAGAGATGAAATTCAGTGAGAAACCATACACACTCACCAAGGAATACACCCAACGTCTGAATGAACGCAAACAACTGTTTATGGAAGTCACTGGCACCTCACGTGGTGTGGTGCATACATTCATCACCCCGATGGGGCTTGCCAATGGAAAACACACATCGGTTGTACATAGTCAGTTGACAGTGCAAGACTTGTTTGCTGATATGGGAATAAGAGGATAAATCCACGACATAATCACAGCCGTTTCAATGGGATAATTTCAAGCCTGTTATACGGGAATAATAAGGATATGAAATTATAGTTTTTTAAGGTTTTGGGGCTTTGTCAGATGGGCGTTTTTTTGTAATTTTGTACGTTTTTAGACACCCTCTCTCAGCGAGGGTATAAAAGTGAAAAAAACTACATTTTTATGTCAGAAGAAGAAAAATATATCGAAGAGCAAGAAGAGAAGAATTATTCAGCGTCCAACATTCAGGTGCTTGAGGGTCTGGAGGCCGTTCGCAAGCGTCCCGCCATGTACATTGGCGACACCCACATCAAGGGCCTGCACCACCTGGTGAGCGAGGTTGTGGACAACTCCATCGACGAGGCGTTGGCGGGATTCTGTAACCGCATCGACGTGTTCATCGGCGAGGACAACAGCATTACCGTGCGCGACAACGGCCGCGGTATCCCCGTTGACGAGCACGAGAAGCTGCACAAGTCAGCCCTCGAGGTGGTGATGACCGTGCTGCACGCCGGCGGTAAGTTCGACAAGGGCTCCTATAAGGTGTCTGGCGGTCTGCACGGCGTGGGCGTGAGCTGCGTGAATGCGCTGAGCGACTACCTGCGCGCCGAGGTGCGCCGTGGCGGCAAGGTCTATATGCAGGAGTACAGCCTGGGCAAGCCCACCAGCGAGGTGAAAGTTATCGGTGACTGCAAGGATGAGGACCATGGCACCACCATCATCTTCCATCCCGACGGCAACATCTTCTCAACTACCGTCTATGATTTCAACATCTTGTCCAACCGCCTGCGCGACCTGGCTTACCTCAATGCCGGTGTGACGCTGTCGATAACCGACCTGCGCACCAAGGACGAGAACGGCAACTGCCATAGCGAGACCTACTATAGCGAGACTGGTCTTGACGAGTTTGTTCGCTACATCGACGGCAACAAGGAGGCGCTCATCCAGGACGTCATCCACATCAAGAGCAAGAAGGGCGACATCCCCGTTGAGGTCGCCATGACCTATAACACCTCGTTCAACGAGAACATCTACTCGTTTGTCAACAACATCAACACCATCGAGGGCGGTACCCACCTGACAGGCTTCCGCCGCGGTCTGGGTTCGACCCTGAAGAAGTATGCCGAGGACAACAAGATGCTCGAGAAGGCCAAGGTCGAAATCAAGCCCGAGGACTTCCGTGAGGGCCTCACCGCCATCATCTCGGTCAAGGTGCTGGAACCCCAGTTCGAGGGACAGACCAAAACCAAGTTGGGTAACACCGAGGTCATCGGTGCCGTCGAGACCGCCGTGCGCGATGCTCTCAACACCTACCTTGAGGAGCACCCCAACCAGGCCAAGACCGTTATCGAGAAGGTCATTCTCGCCGCTCAGGCCCGTCATGCCGCACAGAACGCCCGCCTGAAGGTGCAGCGCAAGTCGCCGCTTGCTGGTGGCGGACTGCCCGGTAAACTCGCCGACTGCTCGTCGAAGGATCCCGCCGAGAGCGAGCTCTTCCTCGTCGAGGGTGACTCGGCAGGTGGCAGCGCCAAGCAGGGCCGTGACCGTAAGTTCCAGGCCATTCTGCCCCTGCGCGGTAAGATTCTCAACGTCGAGAAGGCGATGGACCACAAGGTGTTTGAGAGCGACTCGATTGTCACCATCTTCCGTGCCCTGGGTGTGACCATCGGCACCGAGGAGGACCCCAAGGAGGCCAACCTGAGCAAGTTGCGCTACCACCGCATCATCATCATGACCGATGCCGACGTCGATGGCGCGCACATCGACACCCTGCTGATGACCTTCTTCTTCCGCCGCATGAGGCCCATCATCGAGAATGGCTACCTCTACATCGCCACACCGCCCCTGTACCGCGCCCGCACCAAGAAGGGCAATCGCGAGGAATACTGCTGGGACGAGACGCACCTGCGCCGCTTCATCGACGAATATGCCGGCGGTAACGAAGACGCCATCACCGTTCAGCGCTTCAAAGGTTTGGGTGAGATGAACCCTGAGCAGCTGTGGGAAACCACCATGGATCCCAACAACCGTCTGCTCAAGCGTGTCAACATCAGTGACGCTGCCGAGGCCGACCGCATCTTCTCCATGCTCATGGGCGAGGACGTGGAGCCGCGCCGCAAGTTCATCGAGGAGAACGCCACCTACGCCACCATCGACACTTGATAATCAATTGCCGAGGTCGGCAATTAATTGAAGTTGAGAGACGCTTTTTACTTGCGTGGGGCGCAATCCCCGCGACGATATATACTTTAGCCCCAGTGCTCTTGTAGCGCTGGGGTGTTTTTGTATGTTTCTTTATCATAAATGACCATTGAATAATCACCGAATGCTCACGAATGGTTTATTTTTGACCATTCGCGGGGATTTGTTGGCATTCGTGTTCAAATAACGCAAAAAGTCCTTCACAACATTTAAAATAGTCGGAATCTCACTATTTTTTCGCGATTCCGACTACTTTGAACGCAAAAAATGAGGTTTTAGGCATAAAATCCATCGTTTAATTGATATAACATTAAAATACTTAATAACAGATGATTAATTGAAATTTTTCCTTGAAAAAGCATTTTGTAAAAATTCAAAGTGGTCGGAATCTCACTTTTTTTTTGCGATTCCGACTACTTTCATTTGCTGGTATTATTATTTATCGTATATTTGCGGCACGAAACTATTAACAAAGTGATTATGTTGATTGGTCGCAAGCAGGAACAACAAGAATTGAGACGACTCTATGCTTCAAATGAGGCTGAGCTGGCTGTCGTCTATGGGCGCCGTCGTGTCGGCAAGACCTATCTCGTCAATCATGTGTTTGGAGATGATGAATTTGTGTTCAAGGTTACAGGGTTGCACAATGCCCGCTTGGCCACCCAACTTGGGAACTTTGTCAAGGCCTTGCGTGAATATTCAGGCGATGATTCATGGGTGATGCCTTCCAACTGGATGGATGCTTTTGACCAGCTTAAGACGTATCTTAAAAATACCAAAACTGGTAATAAACGTGTGTTATTCATCGATGAACTGCCCTGGATGGACACACGTGGAAGCCATTTCTTAGAAGCATTCGAGTGGTTTTGGAATAGTTGGGGCAGCATTCAGTCCGATTTGCTGCTCGTCATCTGCGGTAGCGCTACCAATTGGATCATTAACCGCTTGTTCAAGCAGAAAGGTGGCCTATACAATCGTGCAAGCAGCAAAATATTCCTCAGGCCGTTCACGCTGGCCGAGACTGAGCAGTATCTGACTAAACAAGGCATTATCCTGGAGCGTTATGACATGGCTCAAGTCTATATGATAATGGGAGGCATCCCATATTATCTGAAGCAATTAGAGCCAGGGCGCCCAGTTGCAGACAACATCGACAACTGCTTCTTCAAGACCAATGGGAAACTCTGGGACGAATTTGACAACCTGTATGACACGCTATTTCTCAATTCAGAGGTGTATGTGCGCATCGTTGAAGCTTTGGCAAGCAAACGGATGGGTTTGACGCGGGAAGAAATCATCATCCTAACTAAGTTGCCCGATAATGGCTCTACTTCTCAGGCGCTTAAGGATCTGGTAAAATGCGGCTTTGTCAGAGCCTATCAATACTATGGTCGCAAGACCAAAGCGCAGACCTATCAGTTAGCCGATTTCTATACCCTATTTTATTACTACTTCATCAAGAACAATTACGGGCAAGATGAGCACTTTTGGACCCACATGCTTGATAATCCCAAGAAGAATAACTGGTTAGGATATAGCTTTGAACAACTGGTCAAAAATCACATCGAGCAGGTTAAAGCTGCCTTGGGCATCGGTTCGGTATTAAGCCAGCAGTCCAGCTGGTTTGTGGAAAAGCGTAATCTTGACAATAATGAATTAAACGGCGCCCAGATTGACTTGCTTATTGACCGCAGGGATAGAGCCATCAACCTGTGCGAAATGAAATTCTATTCTGGAGAATTCATTATCGACAAGAGTTATTCACTCAATCTGCGCAACAAGGTCGCAGCCTTTAAGTCAGCCACTAAGGTACGTAAAGCCATTGTCCCAACGATGATTACCACCTTCGGTGTCAAGCCCAACATGTACAGCGGCATGATCCAACAAGAAGTCACACTTGACGACCTCTTCGCCTTCTAACGCCATTCCATATTGATTCAATCAATTGCCGAAAACGGCAAAAGTGTGAGTTGACGGCGGTTTTCTATGGGCGTAAAGGTCTAAAAAACAAGCGCCGGGGGAGGGAACCTCGGCGCTGTGTTTTTATGTGACTTTAATAACTAGGTCAATTGTTGTGTTACTTGTCAGTTGGTTCAGGGTCGCCTTGGAGTTTGAAGCTGACGGGCAGGGTGTACCACACTGCTACGGCTTCGCCGTCTTGGCGGCCAGGTTCGAACTTGGGCAAGGTTTTGACCACACGAACTGCCTCGGCATCAAGTTCCTCACTGATCGGGCGAACGACCTTGACTTCTCCCACCTCACCAGTTTTTTCAACGACAAACTGGATAATGACACGGCCTTCAATTTCGTTCTTTGCCGCCTCGGGTGGATACTGGATGTTGTCGGACAGGTAGTGCATCAGTGCAACCTCGCCGCCAGGGAACCGGGGCATCTGCTCGCAAGACCTATAGATCTTGCCGTCAGATTTTTTATTATCATCAATGGTCACGGGAGCCACCTCGGTCTTGGAGGGTTGAGAGGTTGGAGACTGGACCGACTTATCCTGTGATACACTCGCGGTCTCGTTGACCGCTACTGCTGCATCGATACTCGGGTTGGCAAATGCCAACAGCGCCAATGCTATCACGGGCACCGCAGCCAGTGCACGCAATCGACTCCATCGGCTACTTTTGTTCATCGTCATCATACGGATTCGTTTTTTGAGAGATTGGTAATTAAAGCTATTTGCCATCGAGAATAGCTGGTCCCCGACGGACTTTCTGATCAGCAGCAACTGGTACTGCTTCACGTCGACGTTTGCGTTTAATACGGCCTCATCGGCCTCATACTCATGCACTTGCCTCAACTCGCGGCACAGTAGCCAAGCGGCAGGATTCCACCACTGGAACAGCGCCACCACACTCATGAACACCACGTCGAGTGAATGCCGCAAGTCGATGTGGGCATGCTCATGAATCAGGATTTCACGTGGATTGTCGCGATAGTCCTGCTCGTTGATGACAATGTGCTTGAAGTAGCTGAAGGGGGACACGTCACCGGGGACAATGTGCAGGGTGACGCCATCGGCCAGCGCCTCGGTCCTTCCCTTGCCCATCAGGCGGCGCAGGTTCCACTGTCCGAGCAGCAGCCACCCTATCGCGATTGCCATCCCGATGAAATAGAGCCAGTTGGCCACGTTCAGCACACTCCAGGGCTGAGACACCTGCTGAGCGTCACCGGCCGCCGCAGGCGTGACCAGCAACTCCTCGAGCACCACCATGGGCTCAGATACCGCCGTGGGAGCACTCAGCGTGATTTTGATCCACGGCAACACCAGGGCGAGCGCCATGACGGCCAGCAGCGCCACGCGGTTGAAGCGGTGGAACGTCTCGCGGCTGAGCAGCAGCTTCCACAGCAGGTAGAAGGCGATGAGGCACAGGCCCACTTTGATTTGATAGATGAGTAACATAGCGATTGATGGTTTTACTGTTGGTTGTTCTCTTCTACTTCACGGATGAGTTCCTTCAGGTCATCAACGCTGACCTTTTCACTCTTGACAAGGGCCGAGACGGCGCTCAGATAGGACTTGCCGAAGAACTTGTTGACCACGCCCTCCAACGAGCCGCCGCGATACTCCTCACGGCTGATGCGGGCAAAATACTGGAAGCAGCGGGCGGTGATGGCCTTGTGGCCCAGGAAACCCTTCTCCTCCAATATCTTCATCAATGTTGCCAAGGTATTCACATGGGGGCGGGGCTCGTCATAGCAGGCTTGCAACTCGCGCACGAGCATGGGGCCATGATTCCACATCCGCTCCATGATTTCCTCTTCTTTTTGTGTTAACTGTTTCATATTTCAAGCCTTTTATGAGTTTCACGACGCAAATTAACTAAATGTTTTAGTTATAAATCAAATAATTTTAGTTAATAAAACTAAAAACATTAGTTTTTCCATCATTTTTTCAAACAACACAAACAATTATTGAACAACAAGAACAACTTTTCTTATCACTCAATTTATGACACAATGCCAATAAATTTATATTGATTTCTCGCGCGTAGCGCGATCATTGCATGAGAGACATGCGTTTTGCAATGCTCTCACGTGGTTGTATGCGTGAAGACGGGGCTTACATTTCGACGATATTGGCGAAATAAGTATCCCATCCAGCCTCCTTATAGGCCTGGATGGTGCCTGCGGGCACATGCAGTGTGCGCGACGAGTAAATCTCATCTTCCAGGGCAAAGGCATTGAAACCGAAATCCACCTGCGACGGGTCAGCAATGTGGCTATACACGTCGGTAAGGTTAATGCAGTTCTGGAAGGCCCAGATTCCTATTTTGGTGACACCTGCGGGAATGTCGATCCGAGTAAATGCTGCGCACCCCTCAAAAGCTGCAGCACCGATTTCAGTGAGCGCTTCAGGAAGTTCCACTGCCGACAAGGATGTGCAATTTTCAAACGAATGGTCACCGATTTCAGTCACCGCGTTAGGAATGGTCACACCGGTGAGTTCAGCGCAATTGCTGAAGGCATAAGCGTTGATTCTGGCAACAGGATAGGTCGTATCGTCATAGGTGACAGCAGCAGGTATCGTCACGTTGCCGCTGTAATGCGCACCATCTTCGCCTTGATCACAGACCATGGCAAAGTCGCCCCACAAGTCTGTTTTGTAATAAACACCGCCCACTTCAAAGTCATAAGCCATGGCGCACAGGGGTAGGCAAAATGCCAGCATCAATAAGGATGTCTTAATCAGATGTTTCATAGTCACTTCAGTTTTGGGTTAGAATGTTATTATTGCGACTACAAAACTAATGTTTTTTATCAAATTGAGCAATGATTATAACGAAAACAACTGATTTGCATCAACATGATACAGTCTTGATCGGCCTAAAGGCCGAGAAATCAAACAAAATCTGTATAAGTCATCAACTAAATGGTGTGCCATCATTCGGACTCGGTAACTTAACCGTGCTGACGGGCGGTTATGTTGAATATAGTTGATAGATGACACACGCCAATAATTTTTGGCAATGATATAGATGTTGGCCCATTTGTAGTATTAACCGCCCTGCGGGCGGGAAATTAACCAAATTAAATTTTTAAAATTAATTATTTTCTAATTTCCCGTGCGCTTGCACGGTTATATGTGCTACATTCCATCGCAGGGCCAACTGCTATATCGTTCCCTAATTTTTTTGATTTCTCGTGCACAGCGCGATTATCGTTGTGAGAGGCATGGCTATCGTTGTGGTGACGCCCTTGATTTCAGGGCCTTTCACTTGTTGCCTTTGGAGCGGTTATGGTGGCGGCACAGCATGCGGCAGTTCTTTTCGTCGGTGGCGCCGCCCTTGCTCCATGCCGTGACATGGTCGGCATCCATCTCGGCAAGTTTCCAGATGCGGGTGCTGTTGCTGCCCTCCTGCAGCGCGCAGTCGGGGCAGTTGCTCACGCCCTTTTGCTTGGCCTTCGCGGTCTGCTTGGCATAGACGCGGTTGATGGTCGCACGGTCAAACACGCGGATGTTCAACAGGCTCTTGTCCTGCTCGCCGCCCAGGATGTACTCAAAGATGCCCTTGTGGTTGGTGACATAGGGGTCGGCATAGAGTTCATGCACACGCTGGGAAACGGCATCCGCGTTGTAAGGGTTGTCGTGGTACTCCTCATAGAACCGCCCCCATTCCAGGCCGCGCATCTCGGGCAACACATCCTTGAAGGTAGTCGAAGCCCAATCGATAACTGTGTTGAAGTAGTTCTTGACGGGGGTGATGTCGGTGTCTTGGCGATGCATGCTCATGTAGCCATCCACATTGCCCTGGCTCACCCATTGCAGGGCACGCTCCAGATAGTCCTGACGGTTAACGCTGCCCTTGACATAGGCACTCCACTTTTGGATATTGGCATTTTGCGAGTTGCTGAATTCTTTCTTGAGCGCCTCGACAAACGGCCCCGAATAGACGGCATTCAATTTTTCCTGTTCGTTAAGGTTAACGCCGGGAATGTTGACGGTCTGAAACCATTCCTTGATTTCACTCTCGGTGCCCGTGCAGATGTAGATGAGCAGCGTGGTGTTCAGCACTTTGTCGCGGTCTTCCTGATTCAAGCCGTCGATGTACTGCTGCATCCCGTTCTTGTCCTTGATGGCAAGTTTGTGCGTGACAAAACGTCCTAGACTTGTGATGCGTTGCTGTCCGTCAAGTACCTCGTAGCGGTCACCCACTTGGTTAAAGTACATGACCCCTAACGGATAACCTTTCAGCACCGAGTCGATGACAGCGACATCTTTCTTGCCGTCGGCATAGATGTAGTTGCGCTGGTATTCGGGCTGGATGGTCAGTTTGCCATTCCAGCCGAATACGCCTTTACCCTCTAACTCGTTATAGAAAAAGCCCTCGCAAATGTCGCGAACGGTAATATCTGTCCTTAGTGTCGTTTCCATCGTCTTATTGCTTTTTACGGATTAAAATTCTGGCATAAGGTTTTTGTGGTATGCCATTTTCATCAATATAATACAATTGCCCATCCCTTAAACTGGGATTGAGTTTCTTCAATTCACGAGGGAAAGGCTTCAATCCCAGTTCTTTTCCAGAATCACCTTGGGTTTGACCAATAATTTCAAATTGTTCTGGGCAATACTTATCAAGAAATGTAACAGGAACTCCCATAACGCCGTCATAATCTCCAGGGATGGCATCAGTATAAGGCACCTCAATGGCATCGTAATTGTCATATTGGATATAGTCTTCTTTTCCCCGTATTTCTTTATGCTTGCTGAATTTTAGGTTATCAGCCTTTGTCATTAACGACAAGAATTGATGACGACGACCATGGTCAACATTTGAAAGCCAAATTGATGGAACATTTTTCATATTTACACCATCAATAACTCTATCGACATCATCATCATTCTTGGTTTCAAACCACATGCCGCCAGCCCACTCTGTTTTGCCTGACCACAATTTATTGTCTTTAATCAATGGAAAGACCTCTTTGTATGTCACACAGTTTTTATTCGCTATTAGGATAAACTGCTTCCCTGCTTCAACAACCCAAGCGAGGAATTCGCGGAAGAGGGAAAAGGGCGGGTTGGTGATGATAAAATCGGCTTGGTCACGCAACTGGCAGATTTCCTTGCTACGGAAGTCACCGTCGCCCTCCAAGTATTGCCACTGCAGGTCCTCGACGTTGATTTTTCCATCCCCGGTCACGTCATGGTCAAGGATGAAGATTTTGCCGTGCGTCTTGCTCTTGTCGGCGTCGAAATGGGGTGCTTCGGTCTCGAACAAGGTAGGGACATAGCCAAACTTGTACCGCTTGCTCTCGGGGGCGTAACTGGTGGATATCAGCCGCTTGAGGCCGAATTTCTCAAAATTCTGGGCAAAATATTTTGTGAAGTTGCTCCACTCGGGGTCATCGCATGGCAAGAGGACCGTCTTGCCACGGAACACGTCGGGGTTGTACTCAAGATAGGCCGAGATTTCTTTCTCAATGTCATGGTATTGAGTGTAGAACTCGTCATTTTTGGCCTCCTTGGCTTTTGATAAACTCTCGTTAGCCATGATGCATTAAACTAAGATTTAATGCGCTGGGCCAATAAACAAAGCGTTCCTGCAAGCACCTTGGGATACAGAAGGTGGACGAATCCCCGTCCAACGTTCAAGGTACTTGCAGGAAACCTAAAATTACAGACAAGGAACGCCCACACAAGGTGAGCGTCACCATTATTCTGTAATTTTGTTCTTCTACCTGCAAGTTTCTGAACGTTTGAATAATAGCCAACGCTAATTTTTCCACAATGTCAAGCAGCGACACGCGTCACTGCTCAAGGGCAAAGGTAATAATAAAAATCAATATAGATGATAAAAGAGGAAGAAAATAGGTAAGAAAACAGTTTGGCATGGGATTTGCAAGTAGAAGGGGGAATGAATTGAAGTTAATAATAAGTTTATAAAGAAAGGAGTGAACGATGTCACTGTTTAGGGTTATATTATCGATTATTTTCCCGCCGCTGGCTGTGCTGGACAAGGGTTGCGGTTCGTTCTTGATTGTGACGATTCTCACCTGCTGCGGATGGATTCCTGGAGTGATTGGCGCCCTCGTCATCTTGAACAAGGAAACGACCGTCGTCAACTACCCGACCTACCCCACTCAACGCTAAGGGTACAGCTTTACAAAGAACAAGTATCTCCATAGAAGCACATCAACATCAGGGACACTATAGGCCTCCAGGCCTTTAGGTCCCTGAATTCGTTTTGACCATCGACGCCGTTGCAGAACCCCACTTAATACCGTTTTGATCGGCCTATCGGCCGAGAAATCAAAAAAAATATTTTTAATTCCAATTATCATTTGATTTCTCGCGTATGGCGCGATCATCATAAGTGTGGGGCATTAGTTTTGCAAAACCGGCTGATGGTTGTGTGGAATTGTTTTTGGGGATGGATTGTTAAAAAATCTGAATGCGGCAAGAAAAATTTGCCAGTTCGGCAAGTTGCCGTAACTTTGCATAAAAATTGAATATAATTACCTTTTTTGGAGGGTTAAAACTAAGCATACACAAGTAAAAAGTTTAACATAAATAATTGAAAATCAATGGAATTACCATTTGCTGAATCTTGGAAAATCAAGATGATCGAGCCGCTGCGCAAGAGCACCCGCGCTGAGCGCGAACAGTGGCTCAAGGAGGCTCACAACAACGTTTTCATGCTCAAGGCTGAGCAGGTTTACATCGACTGCCTGACCGACTCCGGTACGGGTGCGATGAGCGACCGCCAGTGGGCTGAGATGATGCTGGGTGACGAGAGCTATGCCGGCGCCACCTCGTTCTACAAGTTTCAGAGCGTTGTACAACGCATCTTCGGCTTCAAGTATGTCATCCCCACCCACCAGGGCCGTGCAGCCGAGAACGTGCTATTCTCCTATCTGGTGAAGGAAGGCAATGTCATTCCCGGCAATGCCCACTTCGACACCACCAAGGGTCACATCGAGGCCCGTAAGGCCAAGGCCATCGACGTCACCATCGACGAGGCCAAGGACACCCAGCTCGAAATCCCCTTCAAGGGCAACGTATCGCTCGAGAAGCTGGAGAAGGTGCTGAGCGAGAACAAGGGCAACGTTCCCTTCATGGTACTGACCGTTACCAACAACACCGTTGGTGGCCAGCCTGTATCGATGAAGAACATCAAGGAGACCTGCGAACTCTGCCACAAGTATGGCGTTCCCGTTGTGATGGACAGCGCCCGCTTTGCCGAGAACTCCTATTTCATCAAGACCCGTGAGGAAGGCTACGCCGACAAGACCATCAAGGAGATTGCCCGCGAGATGTATTCCTATGTTGACGCCATGACCATGTCGGCCAAGAAGGACGGTGTTGTGAACATGGGCGGTTTCATCGCTACCAACAACGAGGACTGGTACGAGGGCGCCAAGCTGTTCTGCATCCCCTTCGAGGGCTTCATCACCTACGGTGGTATGAACGGCCGCGACCTGAATGCCCTGGCAGTAGGTCTGGACGAGAACACCGAGTTTGAGATGCTCGAGACCCGCATCCACCAGGTTCAGTATCTGGCTAAGAAGCTTGACGAGTATGGCATTCCTTATCAGCGTCCCGTTGGCGGTCACGCCCTGTTCATCGACGCCGACAAGGTGCTGTGCAACGTTCCCAAGGAAGAGTTCCCCGCTCAGACCCTGACCTGCGAGCTCTATCTCGAGGCAGGCATCCGCGGTTGCGAGATTGGCTACATCCTGGCCGACCGTGACCCCGTTACCCGCGAGAACCGCTTTGGCGGCCTCGACCTGCTGCGTCTGTGCATTGCCCGCCGCGTTTACACCGACAACCACATGAACGTGATTGCCGCTGCCCTGAAGAACGTCTATGACCGTCGTAACGAGATCACCCGTGGTGTTGCCATCGAGTGGGAAGCTCCCCTGATGCGCCACTTCACCGTGAAGCTGAAACGACTGGGCTAAGATAAAAACCAATACCATTAACTGACCTTTATTGTTACAACGGCGGGGCATTCCCCGCCGTTGCTGTTTTTACCCCAACGATGGTGTTTCATCTATTAAATCGGCCTGGCGGCCGAGAAATCATAAAAAATCTTTTTATTAATTCTGATTATAATTTTATTTGATTTCTCGCGCGAAACGCGATGATAAATGAATTGTGACATGCGGGGCTGCTGGTGACGGTGGGCTTGCGATAGCGGACACGCCAAGGTGAGGCCCTACTGTCGGCTGCATCCACAATGGTGGGGATTTTTGGAGGTTGGGGATTTTTTATTATTTTTGTGGCTCTGTAAACCTTGTGATGCGTTATGCTGTTAGAGTCATATTGTGCCTCATGGCCATGATGATGGGTTGGACCGCCGCAGTTCCAGCCCAATCCCCGTCGTGGGAGCACAGCAAATGGCTCGACTTGCCCATGGAACGCCTTGTGGCCATGGCCGACAAGGATATCGCCGACGGGAACAAGAAGGACACGGCGCTGATTTGTTACACGATAGCCGCCAACCGCTACGAGTCCTCGTTGCCGCAAGGGCAGAAGGTCATGTGCAAGGATGCCAACATGCGGTTGTGGTCAATCTACTTCTATGATTTCTACGATTATCCCAAGTGCTTTGACTGCCTGACGCGCGCCCACGAGATTGCCACGGCAGCGGGCATCGAGGATGCCAACATCTTCTTGGGGTTCGGGTGCATGTACCAGACCATCTCGGAGGAGTGCAACGACTACGAGTTGGGCTCCAAGGCCCTGGAATACTACAAAAAGGCTCTGTCGGTGGGACTCGATACCCACGATGACAAGCATGCCGACATGGCCTGTACCGATGTGCTGGCCATGGCACACGTGCAGAGCGGCCTCAAGCCGATTGCTGAGATTTGGAGAAACTATCTGCAGCTGCCCGAAGATAACGAGACGTGGATCCTGCGCCGTTACAACAAGATGCTCTATCAGGCGTTTGACTGCGTCGAGAATAAGCAGTATGACGATGCCATCAAGATGTATGACAGGCAGTTGCAATTGATCGACACCACCCAGTATTCACGCCTGGTTTACTTCACCCATATCGAGAAAGCCAAAGTCCAGGCTTTGAAAAAGGACTACCGCAAGACCATCGAAGCCTTGAAGCAGTCGGAGCGCATCGCTGTTGACCTGGAGATGAAGGACTGCAAACTGGAAGTGTACGGCATGTTGGCGCGCTACTACCAGCAATTGGGCGACCACCATGCGCGTGAACATTATTATAACCAATACACCATGCTCAAAGACACGCTGACCAACTACCAGCAGTTGGCAAGCGTGAGCGAGATGGAGTTCCGCAACGAGTTGAAGGGGGTTGAGCAGGAGATGACCGACATCAAGCGTCACCGCGAGGTGATGAGTTACGTCACTATGGTGTCGCTGGCCTTCCTGTTGGTGCTGCTGGTGCTGCTGTACCTCATGTACCGCAAGAACGGTGAGTTGACACGCTCCAACCAGTCGTTGTACCAGAAGAACGTGGAGATGCTGCGGGCCGAGGAAGAGGAGCGTCGGATGCGCCGCCAGTTGCAGGAAAAGGAGACAGCCGTGGCCAGTGCCATAGCCGAACTGCCATCGTCACCCGTTGACGACGAACCGAAGTACAAGAGCAGCCACCTGAGCGCCGACGACAAGCAGCAGTTGCTGTCCCAAATCATCGAGGTCATGGACACCAGTGAGGAAATCTACTCGCCCGACTTCTCGCTCGAGCGGCTGGCGATGCTTGCCGGCTCAAAGTACAAGTATGTATCCCAAGTCATCAACGAGTACTACGAGCAAAATTTCAACAACTTCCTGAATTCTTACCGCATCAAAGAGGCCTGCAAGCGTATGGGTGACCTCGAGAACTACGGTAACTACACCATCGAGGCCATCAGCGAGAGCGTCGGTTTCAAGTCACGCTCGACGTTTGTCACCTCCTTTAAGCGCATCACAGGACTGACGCCGTCACAATATCAACGACTGGCCCGACAGGAAGTCCAATCCTGAAAAGAGCCTTCATCACCACGCAAAATGCCGCCTGAAATTACTGATTTCGGGCATTTTTTTGTGTAAATTGCCGAAATCTGTACATCTTGCCACGCACTATCATGTGAATCCCCCCGATTATTATAGTATTTTTGCGATGTGTAAACTAACTTAGTCCTGCTGCTCCCCCGAGTGCCGGGCTATCATTAATCACCATTAAACTATTTATTGGATCATGAGAAGACCAAAAACCTTACTCGCAATGCTTGCGCTGGTGGCACTGATGGCTACCGCTGGCGAGCAAACGACGACCTACACCCCGGCGCCCAAAGCCGCCAAGGTGGTCGTTCAGACGCAGAACAGAGCCAAGATGCTCCAGTCCCGTGAGTCCGTCTCGAGGAAAAAGGCCCCAAGTGCCGACCAATTCCAGGGATTGACCTTCTATGCCAACCTGACCAACTCTGACAGTTGGGCCGGAGTAGGTATCGGCTCTGTACCCTACGGCATCTATTCCTACACCATTGGCAGCGGTGACGACTTCAAGGCTCATGCCACCGACTTGAGGTACAACTTCATGGCCAGCGCCATGGGACGTGACCAACTGGTGGGAGCAAGGCCCATGCAGATGATGGGCGTGCTGAACGGCGTGGAATACAACGGCTTGAGCCGTACCGACTTCAGCGAGCTGTGGTCGATGATTTATGAAAATGCCGATTACAGCTTCATCCCCTCGGTGATGGCCTATGACGTGACTACCGACATTTTCTACACCATCCAGTACAATTCTGACCTGACGGGTCTCAACCTGGCCAAGTGGAACCCCATCAGCCGCATGTTTGAGACCATCTGTGCCTGGCCCAACCGCTTCCAGCCGATGACGCTGGGCTTCACGCCCGACGGCATGATGTTCTGCGTGGGTGCCGACGGCGACTTCTACGAACTGGATAAGGAGACTGCCGAAGCACGCTCGCTGGGCACGCTGGATGTAGCGCCCACGATGTACGTGCAGAGCATGGGCTATGAGCCCCGCAGCGCCTGCTTCCTGTGGATGGCAGTGACCCAGCAGGGTTCGGCCCTGTATGCCATCGACCCCTATGATGCCACGATGACGCTGGTCGAGACGCTGAACAAGAACGAGCAGGCTCCCGCAGTGTTCTTCATGGACAATGCGGCTCCCGACATGGCACCTGCCGCCACTACCGACCTGGCGTTCACCTTTGACGGCGGTGGCACCGATGGCACCATCAGCTTTACCGTGCCCACCACCACCTACGGCGGCAGCACGCTGAGCGGCAACGTTCAGATGAGCGTGTGGCTCGACGGTGAGCAGCTTGCCAACTATGTCTCTGTAGCCCCTGGCAGCAGCCAAACTTTCAATAGGGAAGTGGAGAACGATAACCACTATGTGTATGTGCTCTTCAGCAACGAGGCCGGTTTCTCGCCCGTCAACAACCTGTACGTGTATGCCGGTTATGACACCCCGCTGCCCGTCACCAATGCTGTGCTGACCGTTGAAAACGGTGTGAGCCACCTGACGTGGGATGCTCCCGCCGGCGGTGTGAACAATGGCTATCTGGCCGACGTGACCTATAGTGTCATGCGCATGCCTGGCAGCGTGATGGTTGCCGAGGGCCTGACCGAGTGTGAGTTCACCGAGACATTGCCCAGCAAGATGGAGCGCTACTATTACATCATCACCCCGTTCAACGGCGATGGCAAGCGCGGCGACGAGACCATGTCCAATGCCGTGCTGTCAGGAACCGCATTCGAGGCACCCTACTTCGACGACTTCAGCGACATGGGCACCCGTGACCTGTGGACCATCGTCAACGCCAACAACGACGCCAGCAGCTGGGGTTCGGAATACACCTGGTCGTTCAACGACTACAACCAGTGCTGGGGCATCTACACCGGTCCCTACAACATGGGTGAAGACCAGGATGCAGCCGACGACTACCTGATTTCTCCGGGTATCAATATCGAGAAGGGTATCTCCTATGCCCTCATCGTGAACATGCGCAACACCTTTGCCAACTACTTTGAGCGCGTGAGCCTGATGGTGGGCACCGACCCCAACGACGTTTCGACCTTCCAGGTACTGGACAGCAACGAGGCATATGACGTGGGCGGCACGCTCGCCGATTGGGAGGCAGACTTCCAGATGGAAGAGGCCGGTACCTATTACTTCGCCGTACGCGTTTATACCCACCGAGAGGACAACGCCTCGGGTATCTTTGTCTATTCGATGGCACTGAACAAGCTCGGCAAGAACGAGGCTCCCGCCGAGGTGACCAACCTGACCATCACCCCCGAGGAGAATGGTGAGATGATTGCCGACGTGACCTTCACCGTTCCCACCACCACGCTCGACGGCAACGAGTTGACCAATCCGCTGACCGCCAATATCTACCGTGATGGCGAAGAGACCGCCGTGGCCCAGATTCCTGTTGAGGTTGGCGCCAATGCCCTGTGGACCGACAACACGGTCGAGGGTGTGGGTGTGCACACCTACACCGTGGGCATCAGCAACGAGGCCGGCGAGGGCAAGCGCGTGAGCGCCGAGGCATTTATCGGCGTTTATACCGCACCCTATGCCAACGCATTTGACACCGAGGCCGACGCCCGCTTCTTCTACACCGTCAACGACTCGTCGATCTACAGCACCAACGAGTATCGCTGGATTTGGTCCAACTACAACCAGAACCTGGCACTGGGTGGCTACGGCTACTTCGTGCAGCATCCTGTAGAGAAGATTTGGCTTTATATGCCCGCTATCAAGCTGGAGAAGGATATGGTTTACACCTATGCCTTCAACTGGACCTACAGCAACTATAACAAGTCCTGCCCGGGTTATGCCGGCATCGGTATGGCTCCCGACTCGACCGCTCAGACCATCTATCCCGACCAGTTGCCCTTCACCGACTATGGCCAGAAGGTATGGATTGAGAATGAGGTGATTGCCAGCGAGACGGGCAAGTATTATCCCTCGATTCTTGTGGTTGCCGACCAGATGAGCAGCTACATCAGCCCCAGCATCGACGACATCAGCATCACGCTCGTGGGTTCGGCATTCGCTCCCTACAGCGTCGAGAACCTGGTTGTCGAGCACGACATGACGGGTCTGTTGAAGGTGAACTTCGCCTTCAATGCTCCCTCGGTTGACTACGCCCAGCGCCCGGTTGAGGGTCCGCTGACGGTTTACATCTACCGTGAAGGCTCGGCCATCCCCTTGATGACGTTCAACGACGTTGAGCCTGGCCAGGCACTGGAATGGGTTGACGAGCAGCCCATGCGCGGCAACAACACCTATATCATCGTTGCCGAGAACAGCTATGGCCGCGGCAAGGCCAGCACAGCCACTGTATTTGCAGGCGTTGATGTTCCCATGGCAGTCGAGAACTTCTGGATCCGCGGTAACGAGGATAACCAGAAGGCCGTTCTCACCTGGGATGCCCCCGAGGGCAGCGTCAATGGCGGTGTCATCGACGGTTCACTGGTTTACACGGTTGTCGAATACATTCCCGACGGAGCCACTCCCGAGGAGCAGATGATTATCCTGGGCACCACCACCGAGACCACCTTCACTGTTGACCGCATGCCGACCGAGGAGATGGAGATGCACTACTATGCCGTAATTCCTTCCACTTCGGCAGGCCTTGGCCAGGCAGTCATCGACGACATCATCCTGGGCCAGCTCAAGCCTGTTCCCTTCATCGAGCCGTTTGAGAACGCCATCCTCTCCACCACGGGTTGGATGACCGAAGGCGATGTGGCCAACTATGGCACCGTATGGTACATCCTGCAGGATGACGAAGAGATGAGTTCACAGGACGGCGACAACGGCTTTGCTATGTGCTACAATGGTAATTACTACAGCCAGTATCACTGGGCAGACCTCGTATCGCCCAAGGTTCAGATCGATCCGAGCCTGCAGTACACGCTCTCGTTCTACGTCTATATGGGCTATCCCTCCAGCTCGGCTGTTCTGCCCACGCTGGTTGTATCGCAGAGCCTGAATGACGATCCCTTCGAGGAACTGATCACCATCGATGTCACCGAGGGTGAACCCGGCTGGCAGCTGTTTGAGATTCCGTTGACGGGCACCGAACTTGCCAACTTCGCCAAGTTCAGCTTCCGCGGCTACATGAGCACGATGAGCGAGCGCATCTGGCTTGACAATATCCGTGTCACCGCCGCCGAGAATCCCAGCGGTGTTAACGAGCTGTCGGATGTTCAGCGTATCGTTCCCGTCAAGGGCGGCATCAGCGTTGAGGGCTTTGCAGGCCAGCAAGTGCGCGTGTACACCATTGATGGCCGTCAGGTCGGCTCCTTCGTTGCCAGTGACAACGGCACGCTGTCGATCGAACCCGGCATCTATGTCGTGACCGTTGGCAAGCAGGCCATGAAGGTCATCGTCAAGTAACCGACTAAGCACATCTATTCAAATCAAGGCGGGCCCGTTGTGAGCCCGCCTTGTTTGATGCGTATAGAATGATTAACGTCGGGAAAACTTTTATTCTGCAACGCTCATTTCGCTCATTTTACGAACTTCAGCGTTACTCTTCTTGAGCGGTATCGCTCATCGAGAGAATCAGGTCAATCAGGTCGGTCAGGTCAGTGATGTCAATTGTCCCGATCTTATCCACGTCGGCCTTGTAGTGGTTAAAGGCAGTCACGTTGCCGTCGAGCAGGTAATCGACGATGGTGATGACGTCGGTAATATCGACCGCACGGTCAAAGTTGGTGTCGCCCTCGGGGTAAGGGATGAACACCTTGGTGTCGAGATAGGCGATGTGTTGCCTCCACCAGGTGCGCAGATAGACCAACTCGGCATCAAAATCGAGTACCCGCCCGGCGAGGTCGGAACCCCCGCTCCAGCGTGCTATCTCCCGTTTATCGGCTCCACAGCGTTTCATCTCGGCAAAATAAGCCTCATAGCGCGCCAGGATGCTGTCGGGGTTAAAGATGGTCGAGCGCAACTGCCAGTAACGCTCGGTCGCCAAGCCGTGGAAAGACGGATCGGTATTCTTGAGCTTACTGAACACTGAGTGTAACGACAGTTGCTCCCCATAGAAGTTACGCTCGGGGCCCACCTTGACCGAGTGATAGTTACTGCCCTCATTGCTCCAATACTGCCCCTGGGTGCAGTCCAAGTCCCATACCGCAATGGTCAACCGCTTGTCAACCGCCACGTCATGGCAGGCATAATAGAGGTTCTTGCCCACATTGTCGGGGGCCTGCAACAGAATGGTGAACAGGTAATAGTCCCTGAACACCGGGATATCAAAATAATACCGGGCGCTGTCTCTGAAGTTGGCCGTCGTGGATCTGTACGCAAACTTCACCGCGTTGTAGAGTGTCGCGAAATTGGTCGGCTTCACGTCGTCGATGTTGGGGTAGTGCACATAGAAACTGCCCCAGGTCTTGCTATTGGCATTAGGCTCCGTGAGGTCACCGAATACCGTGAGCCATGACCAACTCATGGGTTTCCACAGGCCGCCGTGGAACTCATTGGCGTCATAATCATATTTCCTGAGTTTGAGCTGCTGGCGGTCCATGTGCTCGTTGAGGCTGTATATGCCCATATACTGGTCGTTGAGGAAGACCTCGACAAAGTCGCCCCGCACATAGTTGTAGGGGGTCTTAGGTTCGTAGGAGGCATAATAGGGCGGGTTGGCAAACGCGGCCCAAATGTCCTTGGACACACGGTTGCGCACACGTGCAAAGTCCACCTGTCCGGCATCCAGACGCCAGTGGAAGTCGTGTCGCAGGCCAAAGAAGGACATATCCATCTTGCTACCGTCCTCATGATAAAACTTGAGGTGGAAATTGTGCTTCTTTCGCTCGGGCTCGGCCGTTGAACTGCCCGCCCAGCGCACGCGCGAACTGATGCGCTGCTGTGTCGCCGAGTCGGGGTGGGTATAGATGACCGTTCCCTTGCGGTAAGGGGTCTTGACATAATTGCCATAAATCTGAATTACAGGCCAATAGGTGAATTGGATGCCCGCCTCGACGGTTTCCTGCCCGCGGGTTGCCGTCAGGTGATAAACCTTACCAGGCTGAACGTCGGTAAAGGTGTAGCTGCCGTCAACGGCAACACCGTCGATAGCGCACGACGTCACATCAGCGTCAAGAGTCACTGCCGCCTGGTAATCATGGCCGAAGGCCGACTGCGGCACCGTGAGCAGCCAGGTGCCCGTCAACGTGTCAACGGCAGCATTCTTGCCGTTGAACTTTACCTGAGCATTCACATTAAAACAGATGATGCCCATCAACAGGCATAACAATAAGGGTACTCTTTCCTTTCTCATACCAATAACAAGGGTTTAATCAGTTAATCACATACTCAAAATGAGTGTGCAAATATCGTTAAAATCCCTCATATATGCAACACCACCCTCTTCATTCAAGAGAGTGTGTCATAATTATAATTGCCGCTACATATGATCGCCCTTCGGGCGAGAAATCCAAGAAAATCTGTAATATAAATCAATATGATAATTTATTATTCCGATTATATTAATAATTTTGTTTGATTTGGCTTCGCCGAGCTAAAGGTTCTCGGGCGTAGCCCGATCAAAGTTTAAGAATGAATTATGACACACTGCCTTGATGATTTACAGTGTGCCTTGCTCGATTTGGATGCAGATGCGTTCGATGAGGGCATCCTGCTTGTTCTTGTTGGGGTGATAGCCCTGCTTGAGGCTCGCGCCGAAGAATTTGCTGAAGGTTTGCCAGAATCCGGCGCGGAAGGTGCCCAAGAAGGCCTTGACGATGCTGTAGCTGCTCTGGTTGGTCTCCCGGTTGATGAGCTTGATGAGCATTTTGCCCTGGTTCTTGGTGAGCTTCTTCATCTGGGGTTTGTATTGTGCAAAAAGCTCTTTCTCAAACTTCTTCAGGTAAGCCTGTTTCTGCTTTTGGTTCTGATAGGTATCGATGTACTCATAGGTTTCGAGCAAGGTCGAGCTGATGAGCTTGGCATAAGGCAAGGTCTTCTTCACGTCACGCACCGTCTTCCAGTACTGTTTCTCCTCGGCCTTGTTGCGGAAGCGCTCACGGGGATAGATGGTGATGGGGTTGAAGACCACCATCGCCAGCGTGTCGCCCGTCGATGGCTCGATGAAGTGGTAGTAGCCGGCAAAGGTCTTCATCATCACCGAGGGCAACTCGATATTGTCGATAGCGTTATCTATAGCAGGAGCAGCGTGTGCCTTAACACCCGTTAAAGCCGTCATTATCACGACAATAACTAATATGTGGAGTAAACGTTTCATTTCTTGGCGGCAAAAGTAGGATAAAGAAATGAATACAAGCTAAAAATGGGTGTTAAATTTAGTTTCTAGTCCTTAGTCCTTAGTTTCTAGTCCTTAGTCCTTAGTCCTTAGTTGGCATCCGCCAACTTCTAACTTCTAACTTCTAATTCCTAACTCCTAATTCCTAATTTCTAACTATTCCCGTGAGAGGGTATGCAGCATACCGGCATAGGAAACGGTGAGGCCCACGCAGCAGCCGCCACTGGAAGAACTGAGAATATTGACAAAGGGGGAGATGCGCAACGATGACGTGTAATGGGACTGGCGGTCGTTGACTGAGGGGAAATCCACCAGCTTGCCGTGCAACTTGATGTCCACATCCACGCTAACCGTCCATCCAAAACGGCTCTTGCGTTTACTGGTCACATTCTCAATCAGTGGACGTTCCTCGCCATCATCGTCCTTCTCATACTTGATGTCGTTGAGGTTCCACGACAGGAGGCTCTCGGTAAATCCTACCATTGGCGACACTGACACCTTGCCCTGCCGCCACACCGAGTAGCCCACCTGTCCAGAAAAGCACAGCAAGGTAGGATTGGAAGTGGCGTTGAGTTGCAGGTCACGGCCCTGGTCATCATAGACATCATAGGGGTTCTTCTTCTTTAACGATGGCTGGGCATAGGAAATATCTGCCCTGAATTTCAAACGATGAGATTCAACATCAAGTCCACCGTTGAAAAGGGCTGTGCCCTTGAGTTCATCGGCCAGCGAACCTGTGGGTACCATACCACCCACACCCACGTGAAAACCAATGCCAAACGAGGGCAATGAGAAAGTATTCTGCTGGGCGTGCAGCACAGCAGGTATCAAGGTCAGTAACGCCAAAAGAATTAAAATCGTCCGTTTCATCGTTATGTGATGTTTTCTAATATAACGGACACAACGCCACTAAATTGTTTTAGGGTTCAGTTGCAAGGCAGGGTCCGCATGCTTCACCACCACAGGCTGCGGTAATACTTGTGGTAGAGCGAGAGTCCCTCGGCGATGGGCTTGAGTGACGCCTTTGCCGCACGCTTGAGGTCAGCCAGGTCCATCTCGTTGTTCCAGATGGCCTTGATATAGGCTTTGTACTCAGGAGTATCTTCCTCGGTTTGGCAGGCAATACGCTCAAATGCATAAATCATCTTGTCCAAGATGCCTTTCCATTCCTCTATGGACATGTTCAGGTTGGGCGTGCGCTCGCAATGCTCCTTGAACACCATCAAACGGGGCAGGATAAAGCGGGCGATAGTCACATCCAGGTCATACAGATCCTCTACATTGATTGTCTTGGCAATCGCTTGGGGGTTGTATTTCTTATTCATAATCGTGTGGAGTGAGTTTGATAATTAACTGTTTTCAGGGGCAATTTTAGGCATTATTTTTTAATTGACCAAATATTATCATAAAAAACTGCAAAAAAACTCATTATATCGCCAAAATAAAACACAATGGAATAGATTTTTATATTATCTTTGCACAATTATGACGATACAAGAGGCTCAAGAGCGTGTTGACGCTTGGATACGGCAATATGGAGTGCGCTACTTCAGCGAACTCACTAACATGGCTGTGCTCACCGAGGAGGTGGGCGAGGTGGCGCGTGTCATCGCGCGACGCTACGGCGACCAGTCGAGCAAGCCGGGCGACGACCTGGACCTGGCCGACGAATTGGCCGACGTGCTGTGGGTGGTGATGTGCCTTGCCAACCAGACGGGCATCGACCTGGATGCCGCCCTGGAACGTAACTTCGCCAAGAAGACCGCACGCGACAGCCATCGTCATTTGGACAACGAAAAACTAAAACATTAACCAATAAATATAAATAGCAACAATTATGAGCAATCACGAACACGAACACTGCGGCTGTGGCTGCGAACATCATGAGCATGACCACAAGCCGATGGACAAGTACACGACCGCCATCAACGAGAGCAACGTCATCATCGATGATGCTGCCGTGACTGCCGCCGTGCAGGAAATCATCGACAAGCACGCTGCCGAGAACAATACCCCCGAGGTGCAGCAGTTCCTGCTGAACTGTGTCGATCTCACCACCCTCGCCACCGAGGACAGCGAGAGCAGTGTGGCCCGTTTTGTACAGAAGGTCAACGACTTTGACAACAACTATCCCCAGTTCAAGAACGTGGCCGCCATCTGTGTTTACAGCAACTTTGCGGCAGTGGTGCGCGGCACGCTCGAGGTGAGCGATGTCAACGTGGCCGTGTGCAGCGCCTGCTTCCCCTCGAGCCAGGCACACATCGAGACCAAGATTGCCGAAACCGCTCTGGCCATTGCCGACGGTGCCGACGAGGTGGATATCGTGCTCAACGTGGGCTACTTCAAGGATGAGGCCTATGAGGAGTTGTGCGACGAAATCGCCGAAATCAAGCACGTGGTGGGTGACCGTCACTTGAAGGTCATCCTCGAGACCGGTCTGCTGAAGACGGCCGAGGCCATCCGCCGTGCCAGCATCCTGTCGATGTATTCGGGCTGCGACTTCATCAAGACCTCGACGGGCAAGATTTATCCCGGCGCCTCGTTAGAAGCCGCCTACGTGATGTGCCAGTGCATCAAGGAATACTACATCCAGCACGGCCGCATGGTGGGCTTCAAGGCATCGGGTGGCATCCGCACCACCGAGGACGCCGTGAAGTACTACACCATCGTCAAGGAAGTCCTGGGCGAGAAGTGGCTGAACAACGAGTACTTCCGCATCGGCGCCTCCAGCCTGGCCAACTCACTGTTCCAGTCCTTCACCGGTACCGACGAGAAGCCCTTCTAACCCAACACAACTGAGGTCATCAGAAGGAAAACTATAAGGAAAACAGAAGGAATTTAAACGGAAAACAATAAATACAATAAGTACAATCTATTGATAACCAATGATTTGTATTTGTTGTATTTATTGTTTTCCCTTTTTATCTGGGTCGAACTCGTCATGGCTCGATTTGGTTGCTTAAGAAATTGAGAGGGATGGCGGCAATTAGGCTGTCTTTTTTGTCTTTCTTGTCTTCAAAAACCAGTACCTTTGCAGGCATGAAAGAGGGCATGAATCGGGAGATATTGAGGATTGCGTTGCCGGCGATTGTCGCTAACATCACGGTACCGTTGCTGGGACTGGTGGATACCGCTATCGCCGGGCACCTGGGTGACAAGGTGTTTATCGGTGCCGTGGCTGTGGGCGCGATGATGTTCAACCTTGTGTATTGGAACTTCGGGTTCCTGCGCATGAGCACGTCGGGGATGACAGCGCAGACGTGCGGCAGCGGCGACTTCAAGGAGAGCGCCAAACTGCTGGGCGAGTCCACGGCGCTGGCAGCGCTCGTCTCGGCCATCATCATCGTGCTGCAGTGGCCCATCCGCTTGCTGCTGTTGTGGATTATCGGCCCCTCGCCCGAGGTCACCTCGCTGGCCATCACTTATTTCACCATCTGCATCTGGGGTGTTCCGCCCGTGCTGGTGATGATGGCGTTCAAGGGATGGCTATTAGGCATGCAGGATTCCAAAAGCGCGATGTGGATCTCCATCATGACCAACGTGTTTAACATCGTGGCCAGCCTGATATGCGTGTTTCTGTTGAAGATGGGCTTTGTCGGCATCGCGGTGGGCACGCTGGCAGGCGAATGGTTGGGACTGCTGTATGCCGCCCTGACGGTGCAGCGCAAGTTTCCACGCCTGAATGGGGTGCTGGACTGGCGCCGTGTGTGGCGCTTCAAGGGCGCGGGCCGCTACTTCAAGGTGAGCCGCGACATCTTCCTGCGCAGTTTCCTGCTGATGACGGTGAGCCTGGCATTCGTTTCCATCGGAGCCCGCAGCGGTGACCTGATTCTGGCCGTCAATGCCTTGATTCTGCAACTGTTCACCCTATACAGCCACTTCATGGACGGCATCGCCTTTGCGGGCGAGGCTGTCGTGGGCAAATACTACGGCATGCGCGACATGGAGCGCATGAGGCGTTGCGTGAGGCTACTGTTCGGGTGGGGACTGGCCGTCGCCGCCGTCTTCACGCTGATTTATTCGTTCCCGCGCGTGGCCTTCTGGCTGCTGACCGACCAGCAAAGCGTTATTGATGCGGCCATGGACTACCGCGTGTGGTGCGCGCTGATTCCCGCTGCCGGCATGGCAGCCTTTGTGTGGGACGGCGTATTCATCAGCCTGACGCGCTCGATGGGAATGCTCATCAGTGCCGGCATTGCCTGGTCGCTGTTCTTTGTCATCTACTGGCTCACGCCCGAGGCCTGGGGCAATAACCGCCTGTGGATAGCCTATCTGAGTTTTCTCGCCCTGCGCGGCATCATCCAAACCATTCTCTACCGCGGCTATCTCGCACACGGCGTGCTGGAACGCTGAGCCTCCACACCATAAAACTGGAGGATGCATCATCATTCCACTTCTTGCCATATAACCGCCCGTTGGGTGGGAAATTAAACAAATTTTAAATTAAAAATTTAAATATAATTTGCTTCATTTCCCATGCGTCAGCACGGTTATGTTATCTAATTGTGGAATGATGATGCATCCTCTTGTTATTCAGGAGTTAAAGTTGCCGATGAAGCGTCACGACAAGATTTTGTCGATGAGCTTTGTCACGTCGGCGATGCCAATGGAGCCATCCTGAGACATATCACTGCAGATTGGGCAGCATTCCGTATCATTGGCGGTACCAAAAATAAAGTCGATAAGTGTGGTCACATCAACAATGGTGACACTACCATCGTGATTGACGTCTCCCAATTCAAAGTTGTGCACTTCCTTCATGAACCAGAAGCTGGCAGTGCCGTCACTGTTGATGACCATCTCGGTCACGGGTTTGCCCAGGTGGCCTGCATTGCCGGTGATTTCGCCATATGAAGTCATGTTGAGCGTGGTTGCTGGCGAAGTCTTGTCGTCCAGGTTGCGCTTGTTGCCCTGCGGCCACGTGTCGGCACTCTCGGTGTATTTTGAAAGCTTGTTATCGGCAGGCAGCAAGGTTATCAACTGTATGTCCTCGTTATTGGGCTTATTGTTGGTCCAGTAATTGGGGCTGTAGGTAATGTGGGTGACCAGTATGCCCTGCCCTGGCAAGTAACCGTCCCAGCCAATGCGACGTCGGTTCTCCAGGATGAAGTACTCGTTCTTGTTCACATCGCTCACGATGCACACAGCCTTGTCGGTCTCCTTGTTCTTCTGATTCATCACAGGCAGCGTGTAGTAGGTATTTTTCTTGGGGATGATGTATTCCATCCAGCCCATGAACACCTTCTCATAGGCCGAATAACCCACAGGAGAATAGCCGTCATCGCAATAGCAGCCCATGCACATGATGTCCCAATCGCCCATGCCAAAGTGGTCTCCATTGCCCGTATCGTACATGTCGGGCAGACCCAAACAATGTCCAAACTCATGGGCAAACGTGCCGATACCGTCAATTTTCTTGCTGGTCTCGGTGCTGCCGTGCAACTCGTTGAACACGGCAAAATGGTTGATGTAAGGATCATCGTGGGCGGGGCTGAAGGAACCATTACCGCCACGGGAATAATACTTGGCCGCGTCGAGCGTCCAGTTGCAAGGCCAAATGGCATCAGGATGATACATGCCAGCCTGGGCCTCGCTCACACCGGCAAAGATGACGATGACCACGTCACAATAGTAGTCGTTGTCGGTATCATAGGGTTGAAATGACACGCCGTCATCCGAAGCCAACTGGCACGCCTCGGTCACCAGCCAGCCGATGCCCTTATCCTTGGAATTGCCCAACCTGCCGCCATAATACTCGCGGTTCTCTGACAGGCTGTAAATGCCATACACGTCAAAAATGGGCTCATACAGGCCGTTGGACTGGTCATGGAAGTATTGCTTGACACCATTGGGACCCGTAATCATGCCATCGATGATTTTTTCCCTCGTATTGTTGAATTTCCTATCCTTGAACTCAACCAGAATGACGGGGATGCGACGCTCGCCAAGAGCAGGCACATCAGCGCTTGCATTGCTGCCTGTAGCGTTTAAGCGCCCTTTAGACGTCGGCGGGAACTTGCTGTAGCGTGTGGTCTTCATGGTCAACGAAGCACGCTGGGCATTGATAAATGTGCGCTCAACCGCCGACCTGTTGGCAACTTCGTGGGCACGGACGGCCGTAAGTCCTGTCAACGACGAGGTGTAGTAGAAATCCCCGTCTTTGCCACGTTCGACAGTGAGTCCGTCACTCGTCAGGATAGCGTTGTTAAAGGCGTTGCCCACAGCATGAACTTTCAAGGTGGTTCCATCGCTTTGCGTGAAGGTGTGAATGCCGGGCTTTGCAGGTACGGCAATAGCCACCATCGTGCAGCACATGGCCATCACGAAGGTCAAAAAAATCTTTCTCATTAAAAATGGTAGTTAATTGAATGGTTGATATAAATAATGATTAATTAGTTGCCATGATATGTATTACCACCGATTGGATATCACCAAAAACAGTAGTATTTACAAAATGTCTGGCAAAATTAAGCATAATAATTCAAGTAACCAAACCTCAAACCATAGAAACACATAGAATTACGTCAATCACAAGAACTCACACAGCAATAGATATGACGGTATGTCATAATTCATACTCAATAATATAACCGTGCTAACGCACGGGAAATTAAGCAAATTAATAAATAAAATTATAAATATATAAGTTATTATACTTAATTTTAAATATAATTTGTTTAATTTCCCGCCCAACGGGCGGTTATGTTGAATATAGTTGAATTATGACACACCGTCATATCTGTTATTCAAGAGTCAAACTTGACGTTGGAACGTCAAGACAAGATTTTGTCGACAATCATTGTCACATCGGCGATACCGATAACTCCATCACCATCCACGTCACCGCAGATTGGACAGCACTCATCGTCACCTATTGCACCCAGAATATAGTCAACCATTATGGTAATATCGGCAATGGAGATGACACCATCGTGATCGACGTCACCTGGCTCAAAGCCATGGCCATTCTCAAACAGCGTTACCTCCTGCTTGTTGCTCCAGTCGCTCTCGGTACCGTCGATATATACAGCCTTAACCCTGTAAACAAAGGTGCCCTCGGCCTGCAGGTTATCTACCGTATAGAAGTTGTCGATGATGCCCGTGATCAGACGGTTGGTTTCATCACCATGCTCGGTAGCGGTCAACCTGGCGGCGGTCAGGTCGCCGGCATAAACCGTCACACTCTTGACACTGGAGTAGGTGTTATCGTCAGTATTGATAAACCTCACCGCATCAAGGGCATTGCAGTCCAACACAATGGTATAGTCGGTGAATGTGCCATCTAACGTCAAGTCCTGATAAGCAGCACCGGTTGATACCCTCATGGAAGCACTGCTGCCTGCATAGGCTGCCGCCCTGACCACTACAGTGACCTTGTCATACCCCTCGAGATTATAGTTCGGGGTCTTGATTGAGCCGCTATAGGCCATAATCAGCGCGCCATCGTAAGCGGCAAGATAAGACGTGGCCGACCAACCATCGGGCAAGTAGCCTTCGGTTTCCTGCCAGATGTCTTTCAGATAGCCGTCCTCTATGGCATCGGGGACACCCGAGAAGTCTGCCGTCTCGAGCAACTCAATCGAGGGCTTGGTCTTCACCTCGAGGGTGTAACTCTCCACATTTCCGGCAGGAGTCTGGTCGGTCCAGTCGGCACGGAACTTCGTCAGATTGATGAAAGCGCTGTCGGCGGGCAGCATCACGGGGGTATAGCCCTCAAGCATACCGTTACCCGTGAGATTCACAACCACATCCTGAGCACCATTGCTGCTCAAGGTCACAGTGGCATTGCAGTTGCCAAGAGCCACAGGATTGAATGCGACCGTCACAGTCACGCCATTGGCGGCGTCAGAGGCACTGATGGCCACTGGATCAACACTGAACACGCCATAGTCATCGTTGAGCGTGAGCGTCACATCACCCGTTAATGCCTGGCCCATGACGTTGAAGGTTGCTGTTGCACCCGTGTTCATCATCACGCTGCCAAAGTCGATATCCTCGTCGGAAACCGAGATGACGGGATTGGTGGCAGAGCCCTTCATATACCAGAAACTGGCGGTACCATTCTGATTGATAACCATTTCGGTCACAGGCTTATTCAATGAGCCGGCATTGCTGACGATGCTGCCATTAGCCTTCATATAGAGCCTTGCCGGGGGTGTGGAATTGTTGGTGAACTCGGTCTTGCCGTTACGGGGCCACAGGTCGGCGTTCTCATTGTAATAGGACAGGTTATTGTCGGCAGGGACAATGGTCATCAACTGAATGTTCTCGTTGTTGACAGTGTTTTCCCACCAGCGGTCAGCATCATAGGTGACATGGGTAATCATGATGCCTTCGCCTGGCATATAACGGTCCCAGCCTTGACGCTTGCGATTCTCCAAAATGAAATACTCGTTCTCGTTCATATCGCTCACGATGCACACGGCCTTGTCGGTAGCCGAATTCTTCTGGTTCCACACGGGTAGCGTGTAGTAGGTGCCCGGTTGCGGCGTGATATAGTTCACCCAGCCCATAAACACCTTCTCATAGGCAGAATAGCCAGGAGGGGTGAAGCCGTCATTGTTGTAGCAGCCCATGCACATGATGTCCCAATCGCCCATGCCATAGTGGTTGCCATTGCCCGTATCGTACATGTCGGGCAGACCCAGGCAGTGACCGAACTCATGTGTAAAAGTGCCAATGCCGTCGATGGTCGTGCCATTGTCGTTGCTGCCATACAACTCGTTGAACACGGCAAACATATCAACCAGCGGGTCGTTATTGTTGGGACGGAACGGGCCATTGCCGCCAAGTCCATAGTAAGATGCCGAAGAGAGATACCAGTTGCAGGGCCAAATAGCCTCGGGATGAGTGGTCGATGCTTGAGCCTCGCCCACGCCGGCATAGATGACAATCACCACGTCGCAGTAGTCATCTCCATTGGTATCATAGGGGGAAAACGACACACCGTCGGCCGATGCCAACTGGCAGGCCTCGGTAACCATCGAGCCAAGCCCCTTGTCCAAGTCATTCTGGTTAGCGCCATAGTAGGAGCGGTTCTGCGACAGGGTGTAGATGCCATACACGTCAAATTCGGGCTCATACAGGCCGTTGGACTGGTCGCGGAAGTACTGGCCCACGCTCTCGTTGCCCGTGAGCATCGCGTCGATGATCTCCTGACGGGTGTGGCCGAACTTCTTGTCCTTATATTCCACTAAAATGATGGGAATGTGGCGGGAGCCCATTGCCGGAACACCCGACTCCTCGTTGCTGCCGCCAATGCCTAGACGGCCCTGACGTTTCGGGATACGGTAGCGTGGGGCTGACTTCATCGTCAGGCTGCCACGCTGCGCGTTGACAAAAGCGTTTTCCACAGCGCTGCGCTCACCTGGCTCATGGGCGCGCACGGCGGTGAGCCCCGCGAGCGACGAGGTGTAGTAGTAGTCACCGTCGTGGCCACGGGCAACGGTCAAGCCGTCACTCGTCAGGATGGCGTGGTTAAAGGCGTTACCCACAGCCTGCACTTTCAACACAGTGCCATCGCTCTGTTTAATCGTGTGCCAGCCCGGCTTGGCCGGCATAGCAACCGCTGCCATCACACAACATAGCAGCATCAACAAGGTTAAGAAAGATTTTCTCATTTTGATTTGTAAGTTTTATAATGATAATTAATGTGAATTGAAATCAAATTTCTATACAGTTCGCAAATATATAACAATTATTTTTACCCTGCAACCCCCACCCCACTAAGCAAGCGACAAACCAATGTAACTGACTATGTCTTATCTCAAACAATCATGGACCACAGACAAAAAACGACAGCGCCAACATAGTGTTGACACTGCCGCATTTAGGTCAATAATAAACTACATAAAGGTGGTTAATTTTCTTCCATAATCAGGTCGATGAGTGAGGTCACATCATTGATGGGTATTGAGAAAGGCAACCAGGCGGGCCACGGCGCGACCACGGTGGCTGATGCGGTTTTTATCCTGCGGTGACATTTGGGCGAAGGTACTGCCGTCACCCTCAACAGGCTGGAAAATGCTGTCATAGCCGAAGCCTCCCGTGCCGTGACGCTCGGTGAGAATAACGCCCTCGACCTGACCTTCAAACAGATGCATCTCATCGCCCTGCAGCAGGATTATCGCGGTGCGAAAACGGGCGGTGCGCTCGCTCACGCCCTGCAACTTGGTCAAAACTTTGTCGATGTTGGCCTCACTGTCATGCCCAGGACCGGCATAGCGTGCTGAGTGAACCCCTGGCTCACCTCCCAGCGCATCAATCTCCAGCCCGGTATCGTCGCTAAAGCAGTCATAGCCGTAATGCTCCTTGACGTAGCGTGCCTTCATCTGGGCATTGCCCTCGATATTGTCGGCGGTCTCGGGGATGTCCTCGTGGCACCCAATGTCAGCAAGTCCCAATATCTCATAGCGGTCGCCCAACATCTGCCGCAGTTCCTGTAGCTTGTGGGCATTATTGGTTGCAAAAACAATCTTCTTCATATCAATAATAAAAAGAAAAACAAAAATACAATAAATACAATTTAATTAACTGTTAATCAATTATTTGTACTTATTGTATTTATTGTCGTTATTTGAGTTCAATTACACGACGATGTTGACAAGTTTGCCCTTGACAAAGATGATTTTCCTGGGCTGCTTGCCGTCGAGCCACCGTTCGGCACCGGCATCGGCCAGGGCGAGACGTTTCACCTCTTCCTCGTCGGCATCGGCAGGAACCTCGATGGTGTAGCGGGACTTGCCATTGAACGAAACGCCATATTTCACGGTCGATTCCTTGAGGTAATCCTCGTTCCAAGTGGGCCATTGGGCGTCACACACGGTGGTGTCGTGTCCCAGCACATGCCACAATTCCTCGGCAATGTGCGGCGCGAACGGTGCCAGCAGCACTACCAGCGGTTCATAAATCTCGCGTGAGCGGCATTTCATCGTGGTCAACTCGTTGACACAGATCATAAAGGCTGCCACCGACGTGTTATAGCTGAAGGTCTCGATATCGCCACTCACCTTCTTGATGAGTTTGTGCACCGACTTCAATGACTCGGCACTGGGTTTCTCGTCGGTGAGTTGCATCTCGTCACCCTTGTAGAACAGAGCCCACAAGCGCTTGAGGAAGCGGTTCACACCGTCGATGCCGTTGGTATCCCAAGGCTTGCTGGCCTCGACGGGACCAAGGAACATCTCGTACAGACGCAAGGTGTCGGCACCATAGCGGTCAACGATATCATCGGGATTCACGACGTTGAACATCGACTTAGACATCTTCTCGATAGCCCAGCCACAGATGTACTTGCCGTTCTCAAGGATAAACTCGGCATCCTTAAACTCGGGACGCCACTCGCGGAATTTCTCGATATCCAGGGCATCGGTATGCACGATGTTCACGTCAACATGGATGGGCGTCACGTCATACTGGTCCTTGAGATTCAACGAGACGAACTTGTTGGTATCCTTGATGCGGTAAACAAAGTTACTACGACCTTGAATCATGCCCTGATTGACGAGTTTGCGGAAAGGCTCAGCCTCACACACATAGCCATAATCATAGAGGAACTTGTTCCAGAAACGGCTATAAATCAAGTGACCTGTGGCATGCTCGGTACCACCCACATAGAGGTCCACCTGGCGCCAATATTCATCGGCCTCACGCGAAACAAGTGCCTTGTCGTTGTGCGGATCCATATAACGCAGGTAATAAGCCGATGAACCGGCAAAGCCCGGCATAGTGTTCAACTCCAACGGATAACCGTCGGTGGTCACCCAACCTTTAGCGCGGCCCAAGGGAGGCTCTCCGGTCTCGGTGGGCAGGAACTTGTCCACCTCGGGCAACTGCAGCGGCAGCTGGCTCTCGTCGAGGGCTTGAGGCTGTTTGTTCTCATCATAATAGATGGGGAACGGCTCGCCCCAGTAGCGCTGGCGGCTGAAGATGGCGTCACGCAAGCGATAATTCACCTTGACGTGACCGATGCCGCTTTCCTCAATATATTGCTTGGTCTTGGCAATAGCCTCCTTGACCTGCAGACCGTTGAGTTGCAGGCGCTCGTTAGAAGAGTTGGCCATAATACCCTCTTTGGCATCAAAGCTCTCCTCACTCACGTCAGCACCCTCGATAAGCGGGATAATGGGCAGGTCGAAGTGCTTGGCGAAGGCGTAGTCGCGGCTGTCGTGGGCGGGAACCGCCATGATAGCGCCCGTACCGTAGCCAGCCAACACATAATCGCTGATATAGATAGGAATGTTCTTACCCGTGATGGGGTTGACGGCATAGCTGCCGGTGAACACACCGCTCACCTTCTTCTCGATCATGCGCTCGCGCTCGGTCTTGTGCTTCACCTCGTCGAGATAAGCATCGACGGCGGCACGCTGGTCGGCTGTCACCACATCATCGACATAGATGCTCTCAGGCGCCAGCACCATAAAGGTCACACCGAAGATGGTATCGGCCCTGGTGGTGAAAATCAACAGGCTCTTGTCGCTATTGGCGATGGGGAAGGTCATCTCGGCACCCTCACTGTAGCCGATCCAGTTGCGCTGCGTCTCCTTGATGGATTCGGTCCACTCGATAGTGTCCAAATCACGCAAGAGGCGGCTTGCATAGGCCGACACGCGCAGGCACCACTGGCTCATCATCTTCTGCTCCACGGGATAACCGCCGCGAACCGAGACGCCCTCGCTCACCTCATCATTGGCCAGCACAGTGCCCAACTTGGGACACCAGTTCACCATCGTATTGCCCAGATAGGCAATACGGTAGTTCATAAGCACGTCGTTACGCTGCACCTGAGTCATTGCGTTCCATTCGTCGGCAGTAAACGTGTCGGTGCTGTTGGTGTGGGCATTACAGCCCTCGGTGCCATGCTTCTCAAAGTGGGCCACCAGTTCGTCGATAGGACGTGCCTTTTCAAGCTCGGTGTTGTAATAGCTCTTGAACATCTGCAGGAAGGCCCACTGTGTCCACTTGTAATACACGGGATCACAAGTGCGCACCTCACGGTCCCAATCATAGCAGAAACCTATCTTGTCCAGCTGCTCACGATAGCGGGCAATGTTCTCATTGGTAGTAATTTCGGGATGCTGACCCGTCTGGATGGCATATTGCTCGGCAGGCAGACCATAAGCGTCATAACCCATAGGATGCAGGACGTTAAAGCCCTTCAAGCGCTTGTAACGCGCATAGATGTCGCTGGCAATGTAACCCAGCGGGTGTCCCACGTGCAAACCTGCTCCCGAGGGATAAGGGAACATATCGAGCACATAGAATTTTGGACGGTTATTATCGATTTCGCATTTATAGGTGTGATGGTCACGCCAGTATTGTTGCCACTTTTTCTCTATCTCTTTATAATTGTAATCCATTTTAGTTTTTAGTCCTTAGATTTACTATTTAGTTACTGAATAACTTCATTTTATGAGTCCCAACTCACGCGAGATGTCCAGCATGCGCTGAATGGGTTTCACGGCGCGCTCGGCGATGGCGGCATCCACCTCGATGGTGGGAGCCATAAATTTGAGCGAATTATACAACTTCTCGAGGGTGATGAGCTTCATATACTCACACTCGTTGCAGGCACAGGTGCCATCTTCGGGAGGAGCGGGAATGAAGGTCTTGTCGGGACAGCGGCGCTGCATCTCAATCAAGATACCGCTCTCGGTGCAGACGATAAATTCCTTGCTGTCGCTGTCGACGGCATAGTTGAGCAGGGCAGCTGTCGAACCCACCTTGTCGGCCATGATGCGCACAGGCTTCGGGCACTCGGGATGAACCAGCACCTTAGCCTCGGGATGCTCACGCTTAAGGTCGGCGATGGCGGCCACGCTGAATTTCTCATGCACATGGCAAGCGCCATCCCACAACAACATATCGCGGCCCGTGATGCTGTTGATGTAGTTGCCCAGATTACGGTCGGGACCAAAGATGATTTTCTCGTCCTGAGGCAGGCTACCCACAATTTCCTTGGCATTGCCAGAGGTCACCACCACATCGGTCACCGCCTTAACGGCAGCTGTGGTATTGACATAGCTGATGACGGTGTGATCGGGATGAGCCTTGACAAATTCCTCGAACTTGTCGGCAGGGCAACTCTCGGCCAGAGAGCAGCCCGCGCTCAAGTCGGGCACAATGACCGTCTTGTCGGGGCACAGAATCTTGGCTGTCTCGCCCATGAAGTGTACACCGCACAGGACGATGACCGGAGCATCGGTCTTGGCCGCCAACTGCGCCAGCGCCAGGCTGTCGCCGATGTAGTCGGCGAGCTGCTGAATCTCTTCGCGTTGGTAGTAATGCGCCATGATGACGGCATTGCGTTCCCGCTTTAGGCGCAGGATTTCTTCACGCAGGTCGATACCCTCCTCGATGGGCTCATCGACATATCCTTTTTCAACATTCATATTATATATTATTTGATTTTTAATTTTTTAAAACTTTAAATTTAACTACAACTATTATGCCTGTTAATTGTGTTGAAAACTTTTCAGTCAATATTGACCAAGCGACGGTTATCTACATCAATTTTGAGTTATTGATAGTTTATTAACAAGTCTAATGGCTGAGTTATAGCCTATTTGGTTGGTTATTAACAGGGTGTTAACAACCCGCAAAGTTAATAAAATCCCGTGAATTTTGTTCACAAAAAGTGATTAAAACCATGTTTAAAGACCAATAAAATATTTGTGCTAACTTTTTTGGTGAATTCAAACAGATTGATAAGCCAACTCGATTTGAATTTGTCAAGAGTTTTTTATTGTTTTTTTTCAAATACTTTTCAACAGCTATTGACAGCCTTATTGACATGGTATTTATCAACCCAATGATATTTAACTACAAATGTACGTCTTTCTTTTATTGAAATATTGTATTTTTGTGGTGAGTTTATCATTAATCTATGAACATGCTCGGTTAATAAAGGCAAATAGTATTGGAAATGAAGAATTTACTCCATTATATCATCCTTGTGCTGGCTATCGCATTGCTGTGTTGCTGCACGCGTACACCCAAACATACAATTAACAAAGATAGAACCAATATTCCCATTCCCGTTATGCAAGGCTCTCCCGTACTCATCGACGACACCACAGTGAACGGACTGCGTGTCTATTATCCCCAATTCAGCCGCATTGATCTCGTTTGTGGCAAGATGCCTGCCAAGGACGACACCAGTGTCATCTTCTGCGCCGAGGCGGCATTCACCCATGAATTGCTGGACAAGTTCTCGCACAACAACATCGACGGCGACCACGTGAGCGGCGGCAAACGGTACACGGGTGCCGTGTGTGACGATAACAGTGGCGCCTTTGCCTGGTACAACGACACGACGTGGGAGTTTATTCACGGCGAATATGACGAACTGCTCGACAGTGTTGCCGAGGCTGGCGGAATGGGCTTCGGTCAAGCCATCATCATCTATGACAGCGAGACCATCAGGCCCCTGTGGCGCGACGGTGAGCACCAGTACCGTGCTTTGTGTGAGAAGGAAGGCCGCCTGTGCATCGTCGATAGCCGCAGCGAGGTGGAATATGACAATTTTGTGGCGATGCTTGAAAAATTAGCACCGCGTCATGCCCTCTATTTGGACATGGGAGCCGGCTGGAACCATTCCTGGTGGCGTGACGGCAAAGGACAAGTCATAGAAATTCACCCCAAGGCCGAAAAATCCCGCTACTGCACCAACTGGATCACCTTCTATCGTTAACAGGGCAGGTGTTTAGAAGTAGTATTGCGCTCCCAGTGTCAAAGCGGCGCGTTTAGTGCCGAAACTTGTATCCTTGCCAACGATTTCTTCCCAGCCGTTAGGCTTCTTGTAGTAGCAGTTGAGCAAACGGATTTCTGCACCCACGCCCCAATGCTTGGTTAACTTGTAGTGGGCACCTATCTGCTCAAACAGACCAAAACCGTTCTTATACTCGCTATAGTCGTTTCTTGCATATCCCGCACCTAGTGAGACATCAATATACCAGCGGTTTTTGACCAAACAAGCGTAGTAAACACTGGCACCGCCATAGAGTTCATTGCTGCCAATGGCATTTAGATGCGATTGGATAAAATTCAGCCCAAAACCAATTCCGCTCTTGAAGGTGTGGGCATAATCGACCGAAAGGTCAAGCGACAGCGAGGTCTTGTGACGTATGGCAATAGGGAAATTATAATCATATATATCTGAATACACCAGACCAGGACCGAAGTTCAACTTGATGACGTTGCTGGTTTCGTAACTGGTTTCTTCTAAACCAATTGTTTCCTGAGCCTGTACTGGCATTAATGCACTAATCAGAAACACAATATTTATCAATAACTTTTTCATCTTGATATAATTTTAGGGTTTATGTTCTCATTATCACCTGCAAATTTCATCATATAATTTACGTCTAAAAATCATCATAGTTGTTTCTTATTGATTTTCAGGCGCAAAAATACAAAAAATGTTGTTTCCGCAAAATTTTTCTTGTCAAAGTGTGTTGTTTCCGCAAAATTTTTTCCTGCGAAAAGTGTTGTTTCCGCAAAATTTGGACAGTATAAGAATATAAAAATCTGTGTAGTATGCAGTTTGGTTACTGTTGGGGCGGGATGGCGGTGCGGATGTGCAGGTCGGTCTGCGGGAACGGGATTTCGATGCCATTCTCGTTGAGGACGCTGTAGATGTTCTCCTTGATGAGGGAGATGTCGGCCACCTGTGACTTGACACGCACCCACACGACAACCAGCAAATCGACGCTGCTCTCGCCAAAGTTTTGGAACAGCACCTGAATGCCCTTGCTCGGGTCATAGCAGTCGAGCTTGCTGATGCGCTCGATAATCATTTCACGCACCTGGTCAATCTTGCTGCCATAGGCCACGCCGACAGTGATCTTTGCCATCTCGTAGCCGTGGTTGCGCGTCATGTTCTTGAAATTTTTGGTGAACAGTTGGCTGTTGAGGAAAGCGATGACCGAGCCGTCGATGGTCTCGACCAGCGTGCTCTGGTAATTGATGTTGCTGACCTTGCCACGCACGCCGTCACACTCGATGACATCGCCGATCTTGACACGGCCGTTCATGAGCGACAAGCCGTAGAACAGGTTCTCGAGGGTATCCTTCATGGCAAAACCGATACCAGTCGAGAGACCTGTGAGGATGAAGGTGATGCCCGTGCGGCTCACGTGCAGGGTGACCAGCACGATGTAGATATAAATGCCCCAGCCGATGTACTTGATGATGTTCATCGACAGGGTTACCGCCTTGGACGCCGCCTTGACCGTGGCCTTGGCATCGGGATTGTCCTGAATGACGGTCTCGATGTCAATTTCCTCGTCGTCATCGACGTCATTCTCCTTTTCATACAGTGAGATGGCCTTGGATTCGGCTCGGTTTTGTTTCCACAACTGGTAGCCCTGAATAAACAGGTAAATGAGGTAATGGAAAACAAAGGCTAATGCTACGCAGGCCAGAATCCTGTCGAGCGACAGGACAACGAGGCCCGGCTGATTGACGAATTTATAGCGGAAGATGTGTTCGCACCACTGCGTGAGGTCAAACACCTTGGCAGCCCAATAGATGGACAATGCTACACTGATGGTAGCGGCGATGGGAATCACCATCTTGTAGATGGCGTCATAGAACCATGTCTGACGCACATCTGCATCGCGGGGAATGTACTTGTCCTCGTAGGTGTGCAGCAGGTCATAGATGACGGTGATGGTCTGGATGAGTGTGAGTTGCATAATCCACCAAATGAGCACCTGGACGCTCATCAACGTGTAGCCCATCCACGCCATGACGCATGATATTGCCATGACGATGAACGAAATCCACGAGTAGAAGACGTCGCTGCGAGGCACGTTGGCATTGTGGCGACGGTTGACCCTCAACTGCCAGATGGTACAAATCAGCAGGAGAGCAGGGAAGACCAGGTTAACCACCGTGCTGGGCAGGAACACGATGCGGAAGAAGAAAACCAGGAAGCCGATCACCAGTACCGGGACATAGAGTTTGATGCCGCTCTTGACCGTGTCGGCATCCATGCGGATGATGATGGACAGGGTGATGGCAGCCACCAACCAGGCATACTCGCTCAACAGGCGCGTTGCCATAATCATGAAGTTCTGGTTGGTGAGCACGTTGGAGATGATGAACGTGGCGATGCCGAATACTGCAGCGGCGACGCAGATAATGATGCAGGACCGCTTTTTGCGGAACTTGACCGAGATGAAACGGCTGGGGATGGCATAGCGCAGTACGAGCCAGCTGAGCAGCAAAGCTCCCACGATGTATATCGCCATGAAGATGAACAGGAAACCGATAATGCCGCCACGCCACTCGCTGTTAGTCTTGTGCGAAGGGGTGTATTTCTCAGAGAGGTCGGTACGGCTGCTGGCCAGGTAGTAGCCGAATCGTTTCAGGATAGTGAAATAATTCTGCCCGCCGTTGACAAAGACGTTTTGGCGGATGCGCTCATACATCTTGAGGGCATAGTCGTTCAACGACTTAGCCTTATTGGCCACCCACTTGCGTTGTTCGTGACTCTCCTTGAGTGTCTCGCGTGACTGGCGGATGTCGTTCATGATGATTTTGGCCAGATAGATGCAGCTATCGCGCGTGATACGCATCTCTTGAGTCTTGAGCTGTCGTTCGGGGATGCGGTTCAAGGCTTCGATCAGGTTCTCGTATTGGGCAATCTGCTCTTCCTGCTGTTGCTCAAATTGCTTGAACGAGTGGGTGCGTGACAGGCGGTTATACAGTTCGGTGGCCTGTCCGCAGGCATAGGCGAGGTCAAAGACATTCTGTTCCTTTTGGCTATAGAGCATCAGCTCGATTTTGTTGCACAGTTCCGAGTCACGCCCAAGGCTGCGCTGGAACTGTTTACTGCGCTGCTCAAAGCGCTGCATCCGCTCCCTGTGTTCACGGTGGGTGTCGCTCAATTCCTCGCACAGCACGCCCAGCGTCTGGTCCATGTTACTCTCCTTGAGCACCGCTCCAGCATTCAAAGCCCACATGAACCAGCAAGCCGCTATCACTATAATCCGTATTATCCTATTCATTTCCAGCACTATATAATGGTATCTGTTATCTAATATCTATTATCTATTATCTAATATCTGTTAACTGTTAACTGTTAACTATTAACTGTTAACTGCCTAAAGGCATGCCACATCACGATGGCGGCGCAGCATGAGATGTTGAGTGAGTGCTTGGTGCCCGCTTGGGGAATTTCCACGCACAGGTCGCTGGCATCCACTACCTCTTGAGCCACACCTTTTACCTCATTTCCTAAAACGATGGCCACCTTCCCTCCCCTATCGACATGAAATTGCTCCAGGCTGACGCTGTCGTGCACCTGCTCGATGGAGCAAATGGTGTAGCCCTCGCTCTTGAGTTGATTCACTGCCTCGAGGGTCGTGGGATAGTGTTGCCACGACACTGATTCCTCAGCGCCTAGGGCGGTCTTGTGGATTTCGGCCTTGGGGGGCTGAGGCGTGAAGCCGCACAAGCAGATGCGCTCGATCAGGAAGGCGTCGGCCGTGCGGAACACCGACCCCACGTTCATCTCGCTGCGCACGTTGTCGAGCACCACCGTCACAGGCAGTTTCTCCACCTTCTTGTATTCTTCCACACCCAGACGGTGCAGTTCCAGCATCGACTTCTTCTGTCCCATTCACTAATCTCTAATCACTAATCTCTAATCACTTCTTCTCGTCGGCAAAACGGTTGGGATATTCCAGTGTCACCCTTGGACGTCGCATAGCCCTGACAATGAGCCAAATGCCTAATACGATAAAGGGAATGCTTAAGAGTTGTCCCTGGTCCAAACCGATGCTTGAACGCATGGCGATTTCCCAAGTCTCCTGCACATTTTTGATGTATTCGATTAAGAAGCGGGGCACAAAGATGCCGAGCATGAAGACGCCAAAGATGAGTCCCTCACGCTCCTGGCAGCGCCAGCGCCAGTACATCAGCATGCACAAGGCAAATGTCAACAGGTAAAACAGAGCCTCATAAATCTGCGTGGGATGACAAGGGGCAGTGAAGACGGGTTCGGCACCTTGCATCCATTGTCCTACATTATCAATGAAGCGGAATCCCCACGGCAATGAGGTCTCACTGCCGTAAATCTCATGGTTCATCAGGTTGCCGATGCGGATGAGAGCGGCTACCAGTCCCACGGGCACCACGAGCCGGTCAAGGGTCCAGAGCATGGGCTTATGGGTCACAAAGCGGCTGTAGAGCCAAATGGCGAGTATGATGCCCAGCGTGCCGCCGTGGCTGGCCAGTCCGCCTTCCCATATCTTGGGAATCTCGCTCAGGTGATGGCTGTAATAGGCCCAGTCATAGAACAGGACGTGCCCCAACCTGGCGCCCACGATGGTAGCCACCACCACATAGATGAACAGGCTACCCACCCAACTCTCCCGTGCCCCCTCGTGGCGGAAGATGCGGTAAACAATCTCATAACCCACCAGAAAACCGATGGCAAACATCAGTCCATACCAGCGCACCGTGATGCTGCTGGCGCTGAACAGTTCAGGACTCGCGGTCCAAGTGATAGAATCCAGTATCATTGCGTTGTCGTTATAATCGTTATAAATTGAGCGCAAAGATAGTGATTTTTTTGGGATTTGGACTACTGTTGGGAGAAACGGATGGAATGGAAGAAAAGGGAGGTATGGAGAGAGAAGGCAAAATGGATGAGCTGTAATTAGCCGAATGGTGAGGAGAGAGCCTGAGAGGATTTATTCCTTTAGGGCTTCCTTGAGGGATTTGGCCTTAGAGGGGCCGATGATGGCGGCGAGTTGAGGTTCGGTGGCCTCGCGGATGCGTTTCAGGGACTTGAAGTGTTTGAGCAACAGTTCGCGTGTTTTGGGTCCAATACCGGGAATGTCGTCAAGGGCACTGTGCAGTTGTCCCTTGCTGCGCTGCTGGCGGTGGAAGGTGATGGCAAAGCGGTGGGACTCGTCACGCAGGCGCTGGATGACGTGGAGCGTCTCGCTGTTCTTGTCGATATAGAGGGGAATGCTGTCGCCCGGGAAATAGACCTCGTTGAGCCGTTTGGCAATGCCCACAACGGCAATCGCACCATGCAGACCGATGCCGTCGAGCGCCTCGATGGCTGCCGTCACCTGTCCCTTACCGCCATCGACGATGAGCAACTGCGGCAATTCCTGCCCTTCCTGCATGAGACGGCTGTAGCGGCGTGTGATGACCTCACGCATCGATGCGAAATCGTCGGCTCCCTCGACGGTTTTGATGATGAAATGGCGGTACTCTTTCTTCGACGGCTTGGCATTGCGGAACACGACGCATGAGGCCACAGCGTCCTTCCCGCCGATGTTGCTGTTGTCAAAACACTCGACGTGGCGTGGTAGAGCCGTCAGGCGCAGGTCGCGCTGCATGGTGGTGAGGGTGCGTGTGGTGCGCTGTTCTGGGTTGAGTTTTTCCATCATGCGCAGGCGGTCGGTGCGCCGCTGTGTGGCATTCTTGACGGCGATGTCGAGCAGTTTCTTCTTGTCGCCGCGTTGTGGGATGATGAATGACAGGCCGGTGAATTCGACGTCGGGGACGACGTTGACCATGACCTCGGTCACGCGGTCGCGGCGGTAGGTTTCGGCAAAGCGCTGGCGCACCTCGGCAATGGCCATCGACATGATTTCGGCATCGTCCTCGTCACGTGTCGAGAGGCGGTACTCAAGGGTGAGGGACTGTACCACTGCCCCACCCCGCATGTGCATGTAGTTCACCCATGCGGCATCGTCGTCGCGCAGCAAGCCAAACACGTCGATGTTGTGTATCGACGGGCTGACGATGACCGAACGCCGCCGCACGTGCTCCAGCAACTTGTAGCGCCGCTTGACAATATCGGCCTCTTCAAAACGCAACTCTGAAGCGAGTTGCTGCATCTGCTGCATGAGCACATCCATGAGCACATGGGTGTCGCCGTTAAGAATCTGCCTGATTTCGGCAATGTATTCTCCGTAGTGCTCGGGTGTGACAAGTCCCTGACAGCAGCCCTCGCAGCGGTGGATGTGGTATTGCAGGCACAAGCGGTGCTTACCCGCCTCGATTGTTCCACGTGAAACAAATAGGCGGCAAGTGCGCAGGGGATAAATCTGTCGCATGGTGTCGATGAGCACTTTAGCGACTTCGGCCCTGGGATAGGGTCCGTAGTAGCGGTCGCCCTTGGAACGTGCGTCTCGGGTGATATATACACGGGGGTAAAGGTCACCCGAGATGCAAATCCACGGATAGCTCTTGTCGTCCTTGAGCAGGACGTTGTAACGCGGCTGATACTCCTTGATCAATGCGTTCTCGAGGTCGAGCGCTTCCTCTTCGGTATTGACAACGGTGTACTCCAGGTCAGCGATATTGCGCACGAGCATGGTGGTGCGCACCGACTCGTGTTCGCGGTTGAAGTAGGAATTGACGCGGCGCTTCAGGTTCTTGGCCTTGCCCACATAGATGATGGTGCCCTCCCGATTGCGGTAGCGGTAAACGCCCGGCTCATCGGGTAGCAGCGACAATTTCAACTTCAACTCATCGGTCATGGATTCCCGTAATAAGAAACTATAGATGCTATAGGCTATTCTTTAGAAAGTGAACAGGGAGGTGATTTCCACGTCACTCGGGAAGACGTCACGGCCGTGCAGGTCGGCCAGGTCGCAGATGAAGCTGATATAAACCTTCTTGGGATTCATCGATTTCACCAACTCATAGGCTGCCAGCATCGTGCCACCGGTGGCGAGCAGGTCGTCGTGGATAACGACCACATCGTCGGGGGTGATGGCGTCCTGGTGAATCTCAATGGTGTCGGTGCCATACTCCTTGCTGTAAGACTTCTGGATGACATCGGCGGGCAATTTTCCGGGTTTGCGCAGGGGCACAAAGCCAGCATTGAGCTGTGTGGCAAGGATGGCGCCGCCAATGAAACCGCGTGCCTCGATGCCCACGACCTTGGTCACACCTTTGTCACGGTACAAGTCGGTCATGGCACGTGTCATGATTTGTAATGCCTCGGGGTCCTTGAAGGCAGTGGTCAGGTCCTTGAACTGGATGCCTGGAACGGGGAAGTCTGGAATGTTGCGCACAATGCGTTGTACACGTTCTAATTCTTGCTTATTCATTGTAAATCAGTATTTTAGGTTAATAATGTTTCACGTGGAACAAAACTATCTACCCAGCAAAACGAGCAGAATGTTGATGTCGCTGGGTGAGACTCCGGGGATGCGTGAGGCCTGTCCCACGGTCTCGGGGTCGATAGCTTGGAGTTTTTGCCGCGCCTCGGTCGAAATCTGGTGAATCTGGGAGTAGTCAAACTTGCCTCGCAGCGTCACGTTGTCGAGTCGTGCCACACGGTCGGCGATGAGAGTTTCACGCTCGATATAGCCGCGGTACTTGATGGCTATCTCGGCAGCCTCGACGATTTCGTCACGACGTGCGTCTTCAAGTTTGTCAATCTGGGCACGTAATTCTGGCAGGGCTTCGGCCAGTATCGCCATGTTGAGTTGGGGACGCAGCAACAGGTCGTGCAGGCGTTGACCTTGCGTCAGGGGTTGCATACCCAGGGCCTCGAGTGTCGGATTGATGGCAGCGGTCTTGACGGTGGTCTCACGGCAATAGGCGGTGAGGCGGTCCATCTGCTCGCGCTTGGAACACATCAGGTCAAATCGCGTCCTTGTTGCCAGTCCCAAGCGGTAGCCTTTCTCGGTGAGGCGCATGTCGGCGTCATCTTGGCGCAGCAGGATGCGGTGCTCGGCACGCGAGGTGAACATGCGGTAAGGCTCATCGACGCCACAGGTCACCAGGTCGTCAATCAGCACACCGATGTAGGCCTCGTTGCGTGCCAGGGTGAACGGCTGTCCGCCATGCACGTTGTTGTGTGCGTTGATGCCGGCGATGAGTCCCTGGCCAGCGGCTTCCTCATATCCCGTCGTGCCGTTGACCTGACCGGCGAGAAAGAGGTTTTTGATGATTTTGGACTCGAGGGTATGGTACAGCTGGGTGGGGTCAAAAAAGTCATATTCGATGGCATAACCGGGTCTGAATGCATGCACATCGCGCAGGGCAGGAATGTGTCGCAGTGCCTCGATTTGCACCTCCCAAGGCAGCGACGACGAGAAGCCGTTGAGGTACATCTCATGGGTCGTGGCACCCTCGGGTTCGATAAAGAGCTGGTGGGATGTCTTGTCGGCAAAGGTGACGATTTTGGTCTCGATGCTGGGACAGTAGCGTGGCCCGATGCTGGTGATTTGACCATTGTATAGGGGCGACTGGGGTAGTCCCTCGCGCAGCACTTCGTGCACTTTTTCGTTGGTATGCACAATCCAGCAGGGCCGTTGCGGCAATTCGCTGGTCACGCCAGGAAGGTAGGAAAAATGATGGAAATCCTTCTCCCCTTCCTGCTTGATGCATTGCGAGAAGTCGATGGTGCGCTCGTCGAGACGTGGCGGTGTGCCCGTCTTCATGCGTCCCACGGTGAATCCCAGTGCCGCAAGTTGTTCGGTAATTCCGTGGGCAGGGGGTTCCGAAACACGTCCGCCTGGGGTCTGTACGCGGCCCACGTGCATCAATCCGTTGAGGAAAGTGCCGGCTGTGAGCACCACGGCAGTAGCGGTAAAAGTCATGCCCAAGACGGTCTTCACACCGTGCACTACCCCACCCTTGATAACGAATTCATCGACTGAATCCTGCCAAATGTACAAGTTTGGAGTGTTCTCGAGCACCTGTCGCCACTCCAGGATGAACTGCTGACGGTCGCTTTGGGAACGTGGGCTCCACATCGCTGGACCCTTGCTGCGGTTGAGCATTCTGAACTGGATGCTGCTGCGGTCGGTGATGATGCCCATCTGTCCGCCCAGGGCATCGATTTCGCGCACAATCTGCCCCTTGGCGATGCCTCCCACGGCGGGGTTGCAGCTCATCTGGGCTATCTTGTTCATGTCGATAGTGATGAGCAATGTGCGTGAGCCAAGGCGTGCGGCGGCACATGCCGCCTCACAACCGGCATGGCCGGCACCCACCACTATGACATCATAGTCGTTTCTCATTTCTCAATCACGTTGTCGGGCAACAGTGCCAACGCCTCGTTCTCGTAACGTTCCATGACCTCGCGTTCGCCTGGTCCCTTGTCATTCTGACCGCACAGGTGCAGCACGCCGTGAATCATGACTCGCATCAGCTCGGTCTCATAGGGGACACCCAGCATCTCGGCATTGCTGCGCACGGTGTCGAGCGAGATGACCATGTCGCCGGCGATGTGCCGAGAGTTGGTATAGTCAAAGGTGATGATGTCGGTGTAATAGTCATGCCCCAAAAACTCACGGTTGGTCTTCAGGATATACTCGTCGTCACAGAAGACGTAGGTCAGGCACCCGACCCGCTGGCCGTGACGTTGCGCCACCTGGACAATCCAGTTGCGCACGGCGGTCTCGTCGAGCACTGGCAGGGTGGCTTTGCCTTGAGTCATGTAGTTGATTTCGGTCATATCGTTAGCTGTTGAAAAACGGGACACAAAGATAACCAAAAAAACTGGAAAAACAAGCAACAATAGGCAAGATTTGATGCCTTGAGGGTGCAATTTGGCCCTGCAGGGCATCGCATGGGGCTTGAAGCCAAAAGTGCTCCCCTACCCGATTTTTCCGGGCTTTTCGCAAAAAGCGCCAAACAGGCTGAAAAACAGGCAGAAAACGCATTTTAACCGCCTGAGAATCCAAAATTTGACATCGCTCGGGCAATGACACGGCAATTTTTAATGCTTTTTGGCATAAATATTGTCTTTATTAATGTAGTTACCTCTATGCTGGAGATGTCTCACTGGAGGCCATCTTTCTGGGGCAACAAACATGGCTGAGGCGCCCAAAGTAGAGACCTTAAAAAAAAATTGAAATTTTTTGTAGTTTTTTGAAGGGTCGCTGCGTCTAATGGGCAAACGAGTCAAGAAACAATAATAACAACAATAAAACGCTACAGCTATGATCGACTTTTTAACATCCAACCTATGGCTCCTCTGGATTATCATATCCATTGTGTGCCTCATTCTTGAATTATCATCTGGTGATTTCTTCATCCTGTGTTTTGCCATCGGTGCAGCCGCCAGTTCAATTTTTGCCGGATGTGGCTTGTCGCTCACTTGGCAGATCATCATCTTTGCCGTCGTTTCGGCCTTGAGTCTGTTCCTCTTGCGTCCCGCACTGCTCAGGAAGCTTCACCAGCCTCATCGTGAACGCTTGAGTAATGCCGAGGCTATGGTTGGCCAGACTGGCCGCGTGAGCGAGGATATTGAGGCTAACGGCTACGGCCGCGTTGCCATCGACGGTGACGACTGGAAGGCCCGCAGTGCCGACGGTAGCCCCATCAGTAGAGATACCCGCGTGCAAGTGCTTAAGGTGGACAGCATCATTCTCACTGTTAAGCCTATCGACTGATTTCCTGGAATTAACAACAAAATAATAACAACTTAAAACTTTATAGTTATGACACCGGTTTCAATTTTCCTTATTGTGCTTATTGTTTTGGCACTGGTTTTAGTTAAGAGTTCGCTCGTCATCATCCCGCAGAGTGAGACCAAGATTATCGAGCGTCTGGGTAAGTACTATGCCACGCTCAAGCCTGGCATCAACCTGATTATCCCGTTCATCGACCGCGCCAAGAGCATTGTCGCCTATGAACACGGACGCTACCGCACCACTTCGGCGATTGACCTGCGTGAGCAAGTGTATGACTTCGACAAGCAGAACGTGATTACCAAGGATAACGTAATGACTCAGATCAACGCACTGCTTTATTTCCAGATTATGGACCCGTTCAAGGCTGTGTATGAGATCAACAACCTGCCCAACGCTATCGAGAAACTCACGCAGACCACGTTGCGTAACATCATCGGTGAGCTCGAGCTGGACCAGACGCTGACCTCGCGCGACACCATCAACAGCAAGCTGCGCGCCGTCCTCGATGACGCCACCAACAAGTGGGGTATCAAGGTGAACCGCGTCGAGCTGCAGGACATCCAGCCGCCTCAAACCGTGCTCCAGGCCATGGAGAAGCAGATGCAGGCCGAGCGTAACAAGCGCGCCACCATCTTGACCAGCGAAGGTCAGAAACAGGCTGCCATCCTCCAGTCCGAGGGTCAAAAGACCGCTCGCATCAACCAGGCCGAGGCCGACAAGCAGACCGAGATCCTGCGCGCCGAGGGTGAAGCCCAGGCACGTATCCGCAAGGCCGAGGCCGAGGCTATCGCCATCGACAAGATCACTCAGGCAGTAGGCCAGAGCACCAACCCTGCCAACTATCTGCTGGCCCAGAAGTACATCCAGATGCTCGACACCGTTGCCAGCGGCGACAAGACCAAGACGGTTTACCTGCCTTATGAGGCCACTAACCTGCTCGGCTCAATCGGCGGCATCAAGGAGCTGTTCGGCAGTGACAAGAAAGAGTAGGGGAGAGCCTGTTGACAGCGCTCACATGAGATAAGTGGGCACTGATCGATAAACCAAACGACACCGCACCACATGAGGGTTAAATGCCCGTCATGTGGTGCGGTCGCTTTTTTTCACTCATCAAGTTTCGCTCATCAAGTTCTCACTCATCAAGCGTGACGTTGGCGCCACTGGCCGGGGGTGATGCCCTCGACGGTCTTGAACGCCGACATGAAATGGGATTTGGTGGCGAAACCGGTTTGCTGGGCTACGATTTCCAGCGACAGGGTGGGGGAGGAGAGAAGCAGGCGTTTTGCCTCGTCAATGCGCAAGCGCGTCAGCCAGGTGTTGAAGTTGCATCCATATTGACTGTTGATGTATTCCGACAGGTAGGTGCGGTTGGTTCCCACCTGCTCGGCAATCGATGACATGGTCACCCCCTTGGACTTATAGAAGCCGTCATTAACCAAACTGTCGAGTTTAGCGCGCAGTTCGGGATGCCTGACGTGGACCGTCTCGTCGTCATGAACTTTGGTCAGCAGCTGGAAATTGGCCTCGGCAAGAGGGTTATAGTTCATAATCAGGTTCACGAATGTCACAAACAGGTAGCCCCACATCAGCAATATCAAGAAGTTGAAAATCGTCTTGGCATTTTCGGTGAGCAGCACCAGGAAGATGTACACCAGAGCATATACCGACAACAGGATGATGCACTTCACCACCAGGTTAAGGCACATGTGACGCGCGTCGGCCTCACTGCCGGGAATGCGTTCTTGTTTGTCCAACTGGCGGTAATTGTACATAAAAACGAGGATAATCCTTACTAATTCAATGAAATAGATAGACAGCGAGATGGCCATGATGAAATGTGACCATGTCGTCCCGAGTGGGACTGCCATCCAAACCAGGCTGATACAGAAGGCAAACACGATGCATGTGACAATCAAGCGCATCCGCGTCAGGTGAGTGGTCGCTGCCAACGGGACAAAGGCAATGCTCATTATCAGTGTAACCAGATACAACATACTGATATTCAACGCTGTATCTCTGTCTGGGTATCGCTCACTCAAGTTGAATATATATTGCACCGCAGTAAAGACTCCTACCATCAGCATCACCAATGCGACTGCCCACTTGGCTTGCTTGAGCCAGTAGGTTGAACGCACCTTGGCATTGCCGATATTCAGCAATGCCATGCCAAAGACTACCGTCTCGACAACACAGCATATTTGTGAATAACTATAGGCTGAAAGCGTCATAATGGCATAAATTCTCACTATTGGGCTTACAAAATTACAGCAAAAAAAGATAAAATCAAAAAAAACATCATTTTATGCCGCATTATTGAAAAATTTGTATATTTGCAGTGCCAAATCTATTAGATACTATGAGTCTGAGTCAGATTGAATATGCATTGGTTCTGTCCGGATGGGTCATTGCACTGATACTGGGCAGCATTTTGCTTGCGATTAAGACACCAGAGCACGAACACAAAATATATTATCAGCGTGGCAAGAATATCCTTGCCATGGCTATACTGCTGTTTGGTTGCGAACTCTTGTTCCAGTGGCTCATCAGATTCTTCTTTGTTCTTAAGGATCCTATCCTGTCGGTATCGATCTATCTGTTTACCTTCTGCACGGCTACCTTGATGTTGACGTTAGGTGTCAGCACGTTTTTTGCCCCCACCAAATTGGAAAAACGCCACAGTGTCATCTTGTTTTGGATATTGGGGGCTTACACTATTCTATTGGCTATCAATTATTTGTTGGTCCCCAGGTCTCTTCAGCTCACTGGAATCTATATTGCCTGCGCCTTGCTCTTCATCCTCAACTGCGTGACCACTTACATGTGCTATGCCGTTTACAGGAAGACCATCAACGACTTGAGGACCTACTTTTCAGATGTCCTCGCTGACCTCATGCGGTGGATGCTTGGGATAGGGTTGAGCACCTTGCTATTCCTTATCTCGGCGCCCATTGTCTGCCTGTGTCCCAAGATTGTCAGCATCTACCAGCTAGCGTTGGGCATCATCGTCTTCATCTACGCGTTTGTCAGTATTATCAATTTCTCGTTCAGGTACAGCACTGTCGCCACGGCATTCAACCCCGGCAAGGAAGTTGCGTCCCACGTTGTGGAGGAATACAGCGGTAATGATGATAACGCGGCACAGCAGCACCGCAGCAGCTTGAGCGCGTCGTTGCAGGAAGTGATGCAGGACAAGGAGCTGCGCTGGCAGCGCAAGGGCGGCTACCGCACCAGTGGCATCACTATCGAGCAGGCGGCTCACGACATGGGCACTAACCGCAGCTACTTGTCGCGTTACCTCAACGAAGTGCGCCACATGACTTTCTATGAGTGGGTGGCCCAGATGCGCATCCATGAGGCACAGCAGATCATGCTCCAGAATCCCGACGCCACCATCGAGCAGATTGCCGGGCAGGTGGGCTTTAATGCCGCCTCAACATTCTCGACGACGTTCAAGAAAATCGTCGGAATTTCGCCTGTGCAGTGGCGCAGCAGGCAATAATCACCATTTTTTGCTTTTATTCTAAAAACCACGGTTTCATCGAACAAATCGTGCTATACCGTAGTGCGGAATCGTCAAATAAATTGATACACAACAATTATAAACCATAGGAGGCGCCAAAGGTGTTTATCGCATGAAAATTTTATTTAATTTTGCAGTGTGAAGATATTACTTGTGTAATGGTTTTCACCCACATTATCATGGTAATAGATGCATGTGCTTTTCCATAGATGGATAGAATTGCGTTAGAATCGTGCAATAGCATATAAAAGAGAGAGAGCAGAAAAATGGTATCCTTTAAAGTTAAAACGGACAAAATTCACGATTGTCCAATCAGTACTAATTAAGCAAGATTTTTTCAGCCTACCTGTGAAGGTGGGCTGATTATTTAATTATGGTATTTGTTCGTTTTTTAAAAAATTACAGCGCTATAGCTGCTGTAACCCAAAAAAAATCATTACCTTCGTGGCACCGCTGTATGATATTCCCCAGCGTGTCAAGACAATGATCAACGTTTTCCATATCGTTTCCAATAAGCACTGGACTGGTGCCGAGCAATATACCTACGACCTGGTGGATCGCCTGCGCAACGACCCTGAATTTTATGTGGAGGTGGTGTGCCGCAAGCGCCCCGTCGTGCTCAAGCAGTACCGCCGCTTGGAGATTCCTATCTCCATCCTTCCGCTCAAGGGTGTCACCGACATCGACTCGCCGGTGCGCTTTGCACGCCTGTTGCGCAAGGGGCAGAATGTCATCCATGTGCACAGCTTCAAGGATGCCTTCATGGCGGTGATGGCGCGCCGCATCAGCGAGAACCGCGACACACGCGTTGTGGTGAGCGTTCACGGCGTTTACAAGCCCAAGAAGAACTACATGTACACCAAGTTGTACAAGTCCATCGACTGCTTCGTCTTCTCGTCTGAGATGGCACGCGACAGCTTCCTGGGCAAGGCCAAGAAATCCTATGCCGACCGTACCGTGGTGCTGCGCGACAGCGTTTGCGACAGCCTCATCGGCACTACGGTGCCCGACCTGCGCCGCGAGTTGAACCTCGACAGCCACCAGGCGTTGATCATGTACCATGGCAAGCTTGCCCCCGAAAAAGGCTTAGATGCTCTCCTGAGCGCCTTAACCCGTGTTGACAAGACGAAGTACCACCTCGCCATCATCGGCGACGGACAGCCCAAGTACAAGGCAAAAATCAAGGGATTCATCGTCGCCAACGGGCTTGTCCACAACGTGTCGCTGTTGGGATTCAGGGATAATATCCTGGAATACCTGCGGCAGTCCGACTTCGGTGTGCTGCCCTCTATCCAGCCCGAGGCGCTGGGCATCAGCAACCTCGAGTACATGATGGCCGGCAAGGCGCACATCTGCAGCAACAACGGTGCTCAGCCTGAGTATGTGAACGACGGCGTCAATGGTCTGCTGGTGCCGCCGGGCGACGAGCAGGCGCTCACCGCTGCCATCAACCACCTGATCAGCGACACAGCCGCTCGCTCCCGCATGGGCACGCAGGCCCAAAAGGACTTCCAGGAAAAACTCGATTATCCCACGTTCTACAACAAGATGACCGACCTGTACCGCAGTCTGCTCAAGACTGCCCCCGTCGTTGACATCGTGATTCCAGAGCAGGGAGAGACGGAAGAATAGAGACGAGACTCACCAGCAAATCATGAGGGTGTGTCATCAGTTATGGCTCACCCTCATTATTTATTATTTAATAGGCAACAAAATTTGTATAAAACTATTAACGAAACACAAAAGCGCTCAAAAAATTTGTCAACAAAGAAAAAAACATGAATTTTGTGCTCTTTTATGTTATATTTTTCATTCAAATGTTTATAAACGTTATCACAATCTATAGATTTTACACATGAAAAAATTCTTAATTCTAGTATTTGTGTTGATGATCAGTTTCATCAATGCAATGGCTCAGAACGTACAGACATTTTCTGGGACAGTGCTCGACGACCATGACGAACCCCTCATGGGAGTTAGCGTCCATGTTAAGGGAACTTCTACGGCTACAATGACTGATGCCAATGGTCGCTTTTCTATCAAGTGTTCTCCAAGAGCAACGCTTACATTTGACTACATTGGTTTTCTTTCACAGGAGCATGACGTGACGGGTAAAACTTCTATCGAGGTTCGCATGAGTGAATCTCCTCATGATCTGGACGAGGTAATCGTTGTCGCTTATGGTACTGCCAAGAAAAGCAGTTACAGCGGATCTGCCAGTATGGTAGGCCAAAATGCGCTCAAGGACATTCCCATCACCACTTTTGAGAATGCGCTCAATGGACGCGTTGCGGGCCTCCAGGTCTCCAACAGCAGCGGTCAGGCTGGTTCGACTCCAAGCATCCGCATCCGCGGTATCGGGTCAATGAACGCGAGCAATGAGCCCCTTTATGTCATCGATGGTGTGCCCGTTACCAGCGGTGACGTTGGACAAATGAGTGACTATATCTACTCAACCAACAACGTGATGAATTCGCTCAGCCCTAACGACATCGAGTCTATCTCTGTGCTTAAGGACGCTGCCGCATCGTCTCTCTACGGTTCACGCGCTGCTAATGGTGTTATCCTCATCACAACAAAGAAAGGCTCCCAAGGCAAGACCCATGTTGATTTGAATATTTCGGTGGGTTTCACGCCATCGTGGGCAACTAAAAACTATGAGCCCGCCACGACTGAGCAGCAGGTGGAAATGCTTTACAAAGTATTCCATGATTATAAAACCTCAGGGGGCAGCAGCGATGAAGCTGCTAATACTTATTCCTTGGGGCAGCTCAACCGCAGGTTCAACAAGCACGGCTATGCCTTCTCTACCGAGGGTGTTGGCCTGAATGCGCCGATTATCATCAGCGACTACAACAACTCGGGTAGAGCCGGGAAATACTTCGACTGGGACAAAGCATATTTCCGTACTGCCACCTTCCAGAACTATGACTTCGCTGTGAGCGGTGCAACTCCTAATGTTAACTACTACACCTCGTTTGCATACACCCGCGATGAGGGCCGTATCCGCATCAACAATTTTGACCGCTTCAGCGGACGCATCAACCTGACTGCCAAGGCTGGCAAATTCCTCGAGTTGTCGTCCAACGTCAGCGCCAGCCGCACGACCACTGAAGGCTACAACGACACCCGCAACACTGGCAATAATTTGTTCATGCAGACCCGCAACCTGCTTTGGGGGCTTTACTGGCCCACCGACTTTGAGACAGGCGAAGATTGGACCAGCCGTTATGGCAGTTATGCCTACAATGCGCTCTACTACAACAAGCAGTGGGAAAACAGGGCACAGAACAACAAGTTCAATATCACCGAAGCCCTCACCTTGCATCTGTTGCCTGTACTTGACGTTAAGTCGATTTTCTCCTATGACAACACCACTGTTAAGGATCACATCTACTTCAGCGCCGACCACTTCAATGCCTCGTCCGATAATGGCAGAGTGCATGAGATGCGCACGGTCTATGAGAAGATGGTATCAAGCACTACAGCCAATTACAACCAGAGTTTTGGCGACCACAACGTGCAATTGATGGCAGGCTTTGAAGCCGAGAAGAACAAGACCGATTTCACACGCTCAACAGGTACCAATCTGCCCACCAGTACGCTCCACACCGTGAGCACTGCCGGCAGCACCGAAGCATCGGGCTACCAATGGGGTAATTCACTCGTTTCGTTCCTTAGCAAGGCCGACTACCAGTATGCAGGCAAGTATTTTGCTTCAGCAAGTTTCCGCCGTGATGGTTCATCTAAGTTGAGCCGCAATTCACGCTGGGGTAACTTCTGGTCGGTTGCTGGTTCATGGAATATCAAGCGCGAGAGTTTCATGGAGCCGCTGGAAAATGTGAGCACCCTCAGACTGCGCATGTCATATGGTGTGAATGGTACCTTGCCCTCTAACAATTACGGCTACATGAACCTCATTACTTACAACACTAAGTACATGGGTGACCCGGGCGGCACTCTTTCCACCCTTGCAGACAATGACTTGTCGTGGGAGACCAACTACACCTATAATGTGGGCATCGACTTCGGATTCTGGGGCAATCGTCTGCGTGGTAGCATTGAGTACTTCAACCGCACATCCAAGAACCTGCTTCAGGATATGCCCATCACACGTGTCACGGGATTCTCATCAACCCTGCGCAACATAGGACGTATCAACAACCACGGTTTGGAAACCGAAGTGAGCTATGACATCATTAGCAACCGCGATTGGTTGTGGACAGCATCTGTCAACGCCACTTTCCTTACCAGCAAGGTCAAAAGACTGTATAATGGAGCAGACATTATCTGGTATGACCCCACTGGTGACGATGATCGCGCACAGTACATCTATCGTGAGGGTGAATCCACATTGGCATTTTATGGCTATGAATGGGCTGGCGTGGATCCGTCAAATGGTGCCAGCGTATATTATGTCAATGCCCCGGAAGATGACCAGACAGGTGACTTTATTTACAACGGCCGTGGAGCGACCTATGACTATAAAAAAGCCCACAGTACGATTATTGGTAATGCCATCCCCGATGTTACAGGAGGTCTCAACACCACTTTGAGTTATAAGGGCATTGAACTGGCTGCCAACTTCATCTATAAGATTGGTGGAAGCCTCTATGATGGTGCTTACAAGGATGTGGCTGATGATGGTTACTACTGGGAACGCATCCGCTCCAAGAACTACTATGACAACATGTGGACTGCCGAGAATCACAACGGTAGCGAGCCCATGATTCGTGGTATTGACCTGGAGGATGCCATGCAGTATTCTTCACGCCACATCTGCAATGCCAGTTTCCTGCGCCTCAAGAATGTCAGCATCGGCTACAACCTGCCCAAGGCCCTCGTCTCGAAAGCTTACATGCAGGGAGCCCGCATTTACTTTAGCGCTACTAACTTGCTCACTTTTAGCAAGTACAAGGATGCCGACCCCGAGGTGAACCAGTATGGAACCCGCGGTTGGGAAACCCCGCTGGGCAAGACTTTCACCCTTGGCGTTAACTTGAAATTCTAACTAAACATGGTCAAACTTTTCAATCACGACATATCAATGAAAAAGATATCATTCCTGTTGCTGTCCATGCTGATGCTCGTGTCATGTAACGATTTCCTTGACATGGAGCCTACTAACAGTGCTAACAGTGCCGAAGCGATTGCCACGCCGACAGATGCCCGCGTTGTCATCAACGGCATCATGCGTACCATGGCATCATCGTCCTACTACGGCCGCAATTTCTTTATGTACGGAGATGCCAAGGGCGGCGATCTCACTATCGCCTCTCAGGGACGTGGCCTAGACGGATTGTACAGTTTCAATCACTCTGCCACATCGGGTTCTTACAGTGGTTTCTGGTCCACTGGCTATTATTGCATCCTTCAAGTGAATAACCTGCTTGAGAACATTGACCGCATTACTGAAAACGGTACCAGCGAGGATGCCGCCAGCTATAATCAGTGTAAGGGCGAGGCTTTAACGTTGCGCGCTCTCATCTACTTTGACCTTGTGCGTCTCTATGGCAAGCCTTACAACTATGATAAGGGCAGCTTGGGTGTTCCCTTGGTAACCCATACCCTGCCTGCTAGTGCTCAACCCACCCGAGCCACTGTCGAGGAGGTTTACAAGCAAATCATTAGCGATCTGAACGAAGGTAAGTCTCTTCTCGAGAACGGCAAAGTTCAGCAAGACGGTTACATGGGCTACTATGCCAACCTGGCCGAACAAGCCCGTGTAAAGCTTTATATGGAAGATTATGACGGAGCACTGGCTGCCGCTCAAGAAATCATCGGCAGTGGAAAGTTCATGCTTTATGAGCCCTCCCAGTGGGCCGACTCTTGGAAAAAGCAGTTTGGCTCTGAGAGCATCTTTGAGCTGGGCATGTATCCTGCAGAGGCTGATTTGGGCACCAGTTCGCTGGGCTTTTACCTCATGCGCTACGGCTTGAAGAGCGGTGCTGCAGGATGGTTCATGGCAAGCGATTACTACCTTGAGCGTCTCGCACAAGACCCCACCGACGTACGTTGGAGTGTGATGTATCAGGACGAGAGCGAAAACACCCATTTGGGCAGTTGCAGCAAGTACATGGGTGGACCTGACATGAATGGCGACGGCAAGGAGTCTCCTACATCGGTCAACATTAAAGTCATTAGGTTGAGTGAGATTTACCTCATTGCAGCCGAAGCCGCCTTGCATGCCTCGATGCCCAATGCCGAGCTAGCCGCCCAATACCTCAACGCCATTAGATGCCGCGCCACATCACTGGAACCTGCCACTGCATCGACGATCAACGATGACATGATTCTGGATGAGCGTAGCAAGGAACTGTTTTGCGAGGGACACCGTTTCTTTGACATGATGAGAATGAACCGTTCCATCACCTTCAACGATGACTTTGGCGGCATTGCAGTCAACGGACGGCCCAAAACCATCGACCGCACGTTCGGCAAAATCGTTCTGCCCATCGATCAGGATGAGATCAATGCCAACCCTGCACTTGCAGAGCAGCAAAATGAGGCATATAAATAAGCCTCAATACCACAAGACGTCATCATAAAGTGACAATTACGTTGCAAGCATCGAGCAAGAGAAATGTCTCTTGCTCGATGCTTGCAGCATATACAGGTATTGGAAAACTATAGGAAAGCCTGCGTAAATTATAGATTAGAAACTATTATTTAGCTATTTTAATATTTGCAATTGTAAAATTTTGCGGTTTTTTTTTGTGGTTTTAAAAAAAAATATAGAATTTTGCAAACTCGTATTATATAAAGAATGCGCGCACATGCGCAAAGCGGCAAAAAAACGAAGTTTAAAATCACAAACTGATTAACAAATTTTATATTAACTAATTAAAACGTGCTTATGAAAAGACATTTAGCTCTTTTGGGCGCCCTGTTGATGCTATGTGGCACTGGTTACCAGGCCCAGGCAACACCTGCGCCCCAGGTGACGGCAAGTACCGCCACCAGCATTGTGACAGGCCGCGTCGTCGATGAGCAGGGAGAACCCGTCATCGGCGCCAGCATTGTCGAGATTGGAACGACCCGTGGCACATCGACCGATGTGGACGGTAACTTCTCGTTGCGAGCAGGCAGGAATGCCAAGCTCCAGATTTCGTTCATCGGCTACAAGACGGTGACCATGCCTGCAGGCAGCGGCATGAACATCGTTCTTGCCGAGGACAAAGCGTTGCTCGACGAGGTCGTGGTTGTGGGTTACGGTACCCAGAAGAAGGTGAACCTCACCGGTGCCGTATCGACGGTAGATGTTGACAAGACCTTCAACTCACGTCCCGAGCAGGATGTATCGCGTGCCTTGCAGGGCGCGGTTCCCGGCTTGAGCATCATCAACGCCAGCGGTGATATCGACGGCAATCCCACGATCCGCATCCGTGGCGTCGGCACCCTGAGCAACGACCAGGTGAGCACTCCCATGATCGTTATCGACGGTGTGGTGAGTGATGCCGATGGTCTGCAGTTGCTCAATGGCAACGACATCGCTACCGTAACGGTACTGAAGGACGCTGCTTCGTCATCGATCTACGGTACCCGTGCAGCCTTTGGTGTGATCCTGATCACCACCAAGAGCGGCCAGAAGGGTGAGCGTGCCACGGTGAGCTACTCTAACAACTTCGGTTGGGACGACCCCACCTATCTGCCTGACTTCCCCGACGTGCCCACCCAGCTGCGTTCGGCCATCCTGGCCAAGAAGCGTAAAGGTGGTGACGCTGTCGAGCTCTTCGGTATGTACTTCGACGAGCTGCTGCCCTATGCCGAGGCATGGAAGCAGCAGAATGGCGGCAAGAAGATCGGCTATGGCGTGATGCGTCCTTGGGTAAGTGACAGCAACGTGGGTGACTACCGTTTTGACATGGATCGCAGCCAGCCTCTGTACTATGCCGACTATGACATCCAGAACATTTGGTACAACCACGCCGCTCCCTCTCAGGGCCACAACGTGTCGGTTCGTGGTGCCAGCAACCGCACTACCTACTATCTGTCCTTCGGTTACAACTACAAGGAGGACAACATGACGTGGAATCCTGCCATGCGTAAGCGTTACAATGCCGCTGCCAACATCTCGACCGACTTGACCGACTGGTTGACCGTTGGTGCCCGCATCAACTTCTCGCGTCGTCACTTCTCTCGTGCCGACACGTGGAACAACATGTATCAGTACATCTGGCGTTGGGGCTCATTCTTCATCCCCAGCGGCACGATTGCCGATCCCACCACGGGTGAGCAGCTCGACTTCCGTGTGATCGCCATGCAGAAGCAGGCCGCTCGCAAGAACGTGACCCGCGACAAGCTCACGATGACCGCCTTCACCACTGCGCACATCACCAAGAACTTGACGTTGAATGCCGACTTCACCTATGAGATTGACAACATGAACAGCGGTTCGAGCGACCACACCGTTTACGGTTGGAACTGGAATGGCGTTTATCCCGCATGGATTGTCAACGACGCTAACACCAATGCCTGGCGTGACAACAGCAAGGGCAACAAGTGGTCGGCCAACGCTACCTTGAATTGGAACAAGAGCTTCAACGACGCTCACAATTTCAACATCATGGTTGGTGTCAATGGCGACAACTATGCCTTTGACTACTTCTATGCCTACAGGCAGCAGCTCTACAGTGAGGCTTATCCCGAGCTGGCGTTGACCTATGGTCCCCAGACACAGTGGAACATCAACAGCAGCACTATCGATAAGGCTACCGCTGGCTACTTCGGACGTATCAACTATGACTACAAGGGCATCTATCTGCTCGAGTTGAACGGCCGCTATGACGGCTCGTCGAGCTTCCCCGTTAATGACCATTGGGCATTCTTCCCCTCGGGTTCGGTGGGCTACCGCTTCACCCAGGAGAAGTATTGGGACGGCCTGCGCCACATCGTGGATAACGGTAAGCTGCGCTTCTCCTATGGTACCATCGGTAACGAGGCCGTGGGTGAGAACCAGTTCCAGTCGCTCATCAGCCCCATTGCTCAGGGCAGCATCTATTGGATGAACGAGGGCAATGCCAAGGTGACCGAGTTGGGTATGCCCAGCTGGGTGAACTCCTCGCTGACTTGGGAGCGCATCACCACCATGGACGCCGGTATCGACCTGGGTCTGTTTGGTGACATGCTCACTCTGGGCTTTGACTGGTACCAGCGCACCACCAGCGACATGCTGGGTCCTGGCACCGCACTGCCTCCCGTTGTTGGTGCCGCAGCACCTGTGACCAACAATGGTGAGCTGCGCACCCGTGGTTGGGAAGCCACCCTTGACCTGCGCAAGCAGTTCAACAAGAACTTTGGTGCTTACTTCAGCGCCAGCGTTGGTGACGCCAAAACCAAGGTGACCAAGTGGAACAACGATTCACACCTGATTGGCCATCCCCTGAGCAGTGCATACGCCTACGAGGGCATGACTTGGGGTGACATCTGGGGCTTTGAGACCGACCGCTACTTCACTCAGGCCGACTTCGCCGGCAAGAATGCTGACGGCTCGTGGATTTATGCTCCTGGCGTTGCCGACCAGACCGGCATCCAGACCGAGACCTTCGTTTATGGCCCTGGTGACATCAAGTTCAAGGACCTGAACGGTGACGGCAAGATTGATGGTGGCAAGGGTACCGAGGAGGACCATGGCGACCTTAAGGTGATTGGTAACGTGCTGCCTCGCTACGAGTACAGCTTCCATGTGGGTGGTAACTTCATGGGCTTTGACCTCGACGTCTTCTTCCAGGGCGTTGGCAAGCGCGAGAACTGGACCCAGTCGGCGTTTGTCTTCCCGATGATGCGTGAGGCTGACTTGGCCATCTATGCCAACCAGACCAAGTACAACATCTATGATCCCGAGAATGGTATAGTGAACATCAGCGAGAACAACGACTTCCCCTGCCTGTATCCCGGTAACGAGTATGCTGGTAACGTGGTAGGTCTGTCAGGCCAGGGCGGTAGCCACAACTACTATCCCCAGACCAAGTACCTCGTTGACATGAGCTACCTGCGTCTCAAGAACATCACGCTGGGTTACACCCTGCCCGAGAACTTGACCCGCAAGGCCTTTATCGAGAGGCTGCGTGTTTACGGTAGTGTGAACAACCTGTGTCTGCTCCACAAGGGCAGCGGTGACCTCCCCATCGATCCCGAGATTAACACCGGACAAAGCAATCTGGGTTATGGTACCTGGGGCCGCACCTATCCCATCAACCGCACTTGGTCGGTGGGTCTGCAAGTGACCTTCGGCACCACCCGCAGCGCTGCCGTTGCCACCGGTAACGTCGACAACAGCGCCGTGAATTCTCAGATCAATGACCTGCGCGCACAGCTCGCCAACCTCGAGAACAGCTACAATGGCCGCATCAGTGACCTCCAGAGCCAGCTCAGCGCTGCCAACAACCGCAACGCTCAGTTGCAGAAGGATCTCGCCGCTTGCCAGAACAGCAAGGCTGGTATGATCGACAAGGCTCTGCAGTACATGACCATCCTGGTTCACTTCCCCATCAACTCGATGGCCGTGTATGCCGACCAGCAGCCCAACGTTGAGCGCATTGCTTCCTATCTGAAGAGCCATCCCGAGGCCACCTGCACCATCAACGGTTATGCCTCTAAGGATGGTCCCATGGACCGCAATATTACCCTCGCCAACGGCCGTGCCGCCAGCGTGAAGGATATGCTCGTGAAGAAGTATGGCATCGATGCTAAGCGCATCCAGGCCCAGGGTCAGGGCATCGGCGATATGTTCGATGAACTGAGCTGGAACCGTGTATCCATCTGCGAGATTGTCGTGAAGTAATTATCAACTAGGGACTAGAAACTAAAAACTAGAAACTAATAATCCAGATATAATTATGAAACTATTCAAATCAATTATACTGTGTGGTCTTGGTGTCGCCGTATTATCGCTGTCATCCTGTGACGATATGCTCACCAAGAACGAGCGCACCAAGTTTGAGCTTGGCCCGGAATTCTGGAGCAACACCAACCAGGTGAGCAGCTATAGCAACGTGCTGTATGAGAACTTTATTGGTTACGGCACTGGTGGCGGATCTGGCTGGTTCTATTTCAAGAGCTTGAGCGACGACCAGGTGAACCCCGACTTTGACAACTGGATGTTCACCACGGTGCCTGGCACCTCCAGCTACTGGAGCACACCTTATACCGAGATTCGCCGCTGCAACTACATGATTACCGGTTTGCAGTCCTCCTCTCTTGTCGAGAGTGATAAGAATCACTATTTGGCCGTTGGCCGCCTGAACCGTGCATGGCAGTACTATCAGCTCGTGCGCATGTATGGTGACGTTAATCTGATTGACGAGGTCGTTCTTGACCCCGAGGCTCAGAGCGACGTCGTGTATGGCGCCCGCGTGGACCGCGATCAGGTGATGGACTATGTGCTTAACGACCTGAATTTCGCTATCCAGAACCTGCGCAGTGGTGGCAAGAACTCCTGGAGCAAGGACATGGCGCTGGCTATGAAGAGCGACATCTGCCTGTTTGAAGGTACCTATTGCAAGTACCGCACTGCCGAGGACAACGGCAAGCCTGCTGATATGACCCGTGCCCAGCGCTACCTCAACGAGTGTGTTGACGCTTCACAGCAGCTGATGAACTCGGGCAATTACAGTCTGACCGCTAACTATGGTGAGGTATATAACTCGCTCAACCTGAGCGGCAACAAGGAGGTGATCTTCTTCCGCAACTATGTGAAGGATCAGCTCATGCACTCCACTGCCGACTATACCGCATCGTCGTCGCAGCAGCGTGGTATCAGCAAGGACGCCGTCGACGCCTTCCTGTTCCTCGATGGCCGCCCCATGGCTACCACCAGCTACAACACCACTGACCATCCCGTGTACAACGAGGCTAATAATGCCTACAGCATCGAGAACATGCTGGCTAACCGCGACAAGCGCCTGAGCGTGCTCCTTGATCCGTATCTGTGCTTCAAGGGCCATGGTTGGGTTCGTTCGGGTTCGATGTACATGACCTCTTCGACAGGTTACAACATTGCCAAGTATGACAACACGGCTATGGAAGTGGATTACCGCATCAACACCGGTAAGAACTACACCGACGCTCCCATCTTCTGGCTCGCTGTCATCTATCTGAACTACGGTGAGGCTAAGGCCGAGCTGGGTACCATCACTCAGGCCGACCTGGATGCCAGCATCAACAAGCTGCAGGCCCGTGCCGGTTTGCCCGACATGACGCTCACGCCTGCTAACGACCCCGCCAACAACATGGGTGTTAGCAACCTGCTGTGGGAAATCCGCCGCACGCGCCGTTGTGAGCTCATGGCCGACAACTGGTACCGCTATTGGGACCTCATCCGTTGGCACCAGCTTGAGCTGCTCGACACCCAGCGTCATCCCAACATCAACCGTGGTGCTTACCTGAGAGATGTGGCTGACCTGGACGAGGTATTTGTTCTGGACGAAAACGGCTATACGATTCCTATCACTACCGTACAGCGTGTATTCGACAAGAAGTACTACCTGTGCCCCATCCCCAGCAACCAGATCACGCTGAGCAAGGGTAGCACAAGCCAGAACCCCGGTTGGAATTAAGCTTTAGGCTTTCATTAGGCGTTAGGTTTTAGGCTTGAGGTTTAGGCCTTCAATCCTGACGACCGACCATTCACAAAACGGCTGCCGCCGCGTCGATTCATCTCGACATGGCGGCAGCCTTCTTTTTCCTGACTTCGTCAACGCATACCCCAAAATTCGTCGGTGAAGAGTTTTGCGATGCGCTGGTGGCGTTTCATCGGCATGGTTTTGGCAAAAGTCTTGCCGCTTTCGGGCAATCGGAAGACGATTGTGG
>Ga0310695_10000359_pt1 | contig 119780 bp, 128 predicted proteins | sample RumenRJG_04DNA_FD_203882 | JGI IMG/M metagenome (GOLD analysis project Ga0310695, IMG submission 203882) | Bovine rumen microbial communities from Lethbridge, Alberta, Canada - RJG_04 (v2) (version 2) | ecosystem: Host-associated > Mammals > Digestive system > Stomach > Rumen | place: Canada...
GTGATCGTGAAGACATCCTCGACCGGCATCAGGAACGGCTTATCCGTGTCACGCGTCGGCGTCGGGATGTACTCATCGACTGCATCCATGAGCTCGAGGATCTTCTTCTTCTGCTCTTCGTCGCCTTCGAGGGCCTTCAGAGCGGAACCAGCAACGACCGGAATGTCGTCGCCTGGGAAGTCATAGCTCGAGAGGAGCTCGCGGACTTCCATCTCGACGAGCTCGAGGAGCTCCGGATCGTCAACCTGGTCAACCTTGTTCAGGAAGACAACGATTGCCGGAACACCGACCTGGCGGGCAAGCAGGATGTGCTCGCGCGTCTGCGGCATCGGGCCATCAGCAGCGGAAACGACGAGGATTGCACCATCCATCTGAGCTGCGCCAGTGATCATGTTCTTGACGTAGTCAGCATGGCCCGGGCAGTCAACGTGAGCGTAATGACGCTTCGTCGTCTCGTACTCGACATGTGCCGTGTTGATCGTGATACCGCGCTCGCGCTCCTCCGGAGCCTTATCGATATCTGCATAATCCTCGAACGAAGCCTTGCAGCCCGGAGTCTCCGAAAGGACCTTCGTGATTGCAGCCGTCAGCGTCGTCTTGCCATGGTCGACGTGACCGATGGTGCCGATGTTAACATGCGGTTTCGTTCTTTCAAACTTTTCCTTTGCCATTGTGAATGTTTCCTCCTTTATTCACCTTTGTTTTTGCTGACGATTTCATCAGCGATATTCTTAGGAACTTCATCATAGTAGGCAACTTCCATGCTGTAGTTCCCGCGGCCCTGAGTCTTGGAACGCAAATCCGTCGAATAGCCGAACATCTCGGAGAGCGGAACGAAGCCGTGGATCACCTGTACGCCGTTGCGCGGTTCCATACCTTCGATACGACCGCGGCGGGAGTTCAGGTCGCCGATGACGTCGCCCATATATTCCTCTGGTACCGTGACCTCGACTTTTACATACGGCTCGAGGAGAACCGGATTTGCCTTTTCTGCGCCGTTCTTGAACGCCATGGAACCGGCGACCTTGAACGCTGCCTCCGAGGAGTCGACCTCGTGGAACGAGCCGTCGTAGACCGTGACTTTGACGTCGACGACCGGATAGCCGGCAACTACGCCGCTCTCCATCGCCTGCTTGACGCCGTCCTCGATCGGCTTGATGAATTCCTTCGGAATCGCACCGCCGACGACCTTGTTCTCGAAAGCGAAGCCCTCGCCGGCTTCCTGCGGCTCGAGCTTGAGCCAGCAGTGGCCGTACTGGCCGTGACCGCCGGACTGGCGGACGAACTTACCTTCCGCCTCGACGCTCTTGCGGATCGTCTCGCGGTAAGCAACCTGCGGCTCGCCGACCTTGCAGGCGACGTGGAACTCACGCTGCATGCGGTCGATGATGATCTGCAGATGGAGCTCGCCCATGCCGCTGATGATCGTCTGGCCCGTCTCTGCGTCCGTATGAACGCGGAACGTCGGATCCTCCTCTGCGAGTTTCTGCAGAGCTACGCCCATCTTCTCCTGATCGTTCTTCGTCTCCGGCTCAACCGCAACGGAGATGACCGGATCCGGGAACTCCATGGACTCGAGGATGATCGGATGCTCTTCATCGCAGAGCGTGTCGCCCGTCGTCGTGTCCTTGAGGCCGACGGCAGCAGCGATATCACCGCTGTAGACCTTCTCGATCTCTTTGCGGTGGTTCGCGTGCATCTGCAGGATACGGCCGATGCGCTCTTTCTTGCCCTTCGTCGAGTTGTAGACGTAGGAGCCGGAGTCAAGCGTACCGGAGTAAACGCGGAAGAACGCGAGCTTGCCGACGAACGGATCCGTCATGATCTTGAAGGCGAGGGCCGCGAACGGCTCCGCATCGGAGGACGGACGGTGATCTTCCTCGCCCGTCTCCGGGTTCACACCGGCGATCGGCGGGATATCCGTCGGAGCCGGCATGTAGTCGACGATCGCGTCGAGCAGCGGCTGAACGCCCTTGTTGCGGTAGGACGTACCGCAGGTGACCGGAACCATCTTGCAGGCAACCGTCGCCTTGCGGATGACGCGCTTGATGTCGGCTTCCGTGATCTCCTCGCCGCCGAGGTACTTCTCCATGAAGTCGTCATCCTGCTCTGCGCAAGCCTCGAGCATCTTCTCGCGATACTCTTCCGCTTTTGCTTTCATATCGTCCGGGATAGCGGACTCATCTTCGACCTTGCCGAGGTCATCCTCGTACGTGATGGCTTCCATCTTGATCAGGTCGATGATGCCTTTGAAGTCATCCTCTGCACCGATCGGCAGCTGGATGGCTACCGCGTTCGCATTGAGGCGTTCCTTCATCATTTTGAGGACGTTGTAGAAATCAGCGCCCGTAATGTCCATCTTGTTGACATAAGCCATGCGCGGGACATTGTATTTCTCAGCCTGACGCCAAACGGTCTCAGTCTGAGGCTCGACGCCGCCGCGTGCGGTAAGAACCGTCACAGCACCATCGAGGACGCGCAGAGAGCGCTCAACCTCTACCGTGAAGTCAACGTGGCCCGGGGTATCGATGATGTTGATGCGATAGCCGTTCCAATGGCAGGTCGTCGCAGCGGACGTGATCGTGATGCCGCGCTCCTGCTCCTGAACCATCCAGTCCATCGTCGCGGCACCATCGTGAACCTCGCCGATCTTGTGGTTGACACCCGTATAGAAGAGGATACGCTCCGTGGTCGTCGTCTTACCGGCATCGATGTGTGCCATGATACCGATATTACGAGTCTTTTCAAGGGAATACTCTCTTGGCACTTTAATATCGCTCCTTATATATAGAAGAGATTACCAGCGGTAATGGGCAAACGCCTTGTTGGCCTCTGCCATCTTATGCGTATCTTCCTTTTTCTTGATTGCTGCGCCCGTGTTATTCGCGGCATCCATGAGCTCGCCCGAAAGGCGCTGATCCATGGTCTTCTCACCGCGGAGACGTGCGTAGTTGACGATCCAGCGGATGCCGAGCGTCATGCGGCGGTCCGGACGGACCTCGATCGGCACCTGGTAGTTCGCACCGCCGACGCGGCGGGCGCGGACCTCGAGGACCGGCATGACGTTCTTCAGAGCCGTCTCGAACACTTCGAGAGGATCCTTGCCGGTCTTCGCACGGATTTCTTCAAACGCATCGTACACGACGCGCTGTGCCACGCTCTTCTTGCCGGAGAGCATGACCTTGTTGATGAATTTCGTAACCGTCTTGCTGTGGTACACCGGATCTGGCAGTACGTCACGCTTCGGTACGGAACCTTTTCTTGGCATTGTCTTACCTCCTTGTCATAATCTTTTTTCGCTTGTCAAAGCTTATTTTTTCTTGGCTTTCTTTGCGCCGTACTTGGAACGAGCCTGGCCACGATCCTGCACACCGGCAGTATCGAGCGAACCACGGATGATGTGGTAACGAACACCTGGCAGATCCTTGACACGACCACCGCGAATCAGAACAACGCTGTGCTCCTGAAGATTATGACCAATGCCTGGGATGTATGCGGTAACCTCGATGCCGTTCGTCAGACGAACACGGGCAACCTTACGCAGTGCCGAATTCGGCTTCTTCGGCGTGGACGTATACACACGCGTGCAGACGCCGCGCTTCTGCGGGGAATTCTTGAGTGCTGGTGCCTTGGATTTCTCCGTCATGCTCTTTCTACTCTTACGAACCAACTGATTGATAGTAGGCATACATGCACCTCCTTCCTACTTATTGAAAATTTAGTATTTATGGAAACGCGGATTTCTCTGCGCTTCTGACATGTTTACTGGCGGAGCACCGCGGCCGCCGAAGCCTTCACCTCGATACCGCAGGCCTTGCCGAGATCCACCATCGAGCTCACATGCTCGACTGGGATGTCCTCGAGATCGCACGCGCGGAGCAGTTCCTCCAGCACGCGCTCATCGGCATCATCTGCCACGAAGACCGCCGCGGCCTTGCTGCGCCGCACGGCCTTCATGGCCTGCTTGATGCCGGTCACCGTGTCCGCTTCTTTCAGTGAATCCAGAGTCATCGCTTTCACTCTCCTGTCTCACGAAAGCACCCGCTTTCTTGCGGGCACCTCTATAATATAGCACCCCGTAAAATGCTTGTCAACACTTATTTTATGCGGAATTCGGTGTACACGCTGTCTCGCGTATCATTTTGCAGAATTTTTTCTTTTCCGGGCAAAAATCCCTGCTTTTAGGCAAAAAAATCCCCTTGGCGTGAACCGTCTGACGGTCTTGCCAAGGGGATTCTCTAGTTCTTCATCAATTGCCTTTCATCCAGGTCGGGATGTCGAGGCCCCAGTCGCTGACTTTCGGCGCCTCGGGCTGCTTCGGTGCGGCCTGCTGCGGCTGCGCGCCCATGACAGGAGCCTGCGGTGCCGCGGCAGCGCCGGTTGCGCTTTGCGCCGGCACGCCGATGGTCTCCGGCTCGTCGAAGCCCGTCGCGATGACGGTCACGCGCACGGTGTCGCCCATCGTGTTGTCGACCGCCGTGCCCCAGATGATGTTCGCCTGGCTGTCGACGAGTTCCTCGATGGTATTGCCGGCCTCGTTGACCTCGACCATGCTGAGGTTGTCCTCGGCACCGGTCACGTTCAGCAGCACGCCGCGCGCACCGTTGATGCTCGTCTCGAGCAGCGGCGACTCGATGGCGGCCTTCGTCGCCTCGACCGCCGCGTTCTCGCCGCTGGCCTCGCCGATGCCCATCAGCGCGGAACCCGCATTGCTCATGATGCTCTTGACATCCGCGAAGTCGAGGTTGATGAGGCCCGGCTGCGAGATCAGGTCGGAGATGCCCTGCACGCCCTGGCGCAGGACATCGTCGGCCACCTTGAAGGCCTCGCGCATCGGCGTATTCTTGCCGACGACCTGCAGCAGGCGGTCGTTCGGGATCGTGATGATCGTATCGACGTGCTGCTTGAGGTTCGTGACGCCGAGCTCCGCGTTGCGCTGGCGGCGCGTTCCCTCGAACTTGAACGGCTTCGTCACGACGCCGACGGTCAGCGCGCCGATCTCCCGCGCGCATTCCGCGACGACCGGCGATGCGCCGGTGCCCGTGCCGCCGCCCATGCCGCCGGTCACGAAGACCATGTCGGCACCGCGCAGCGCCTCGAGGATGTCGTCGCGGCTCTCCTCGGCCGCCTTCTGCCCGATCTCCGGCTTCGCACCGGCACCGAGGCCGCGCGTGAGCTTGTCGCCGATGCGGATGCGCTTCGGGGCCTTGGACTTCAGCAAAGCCTGTGCGTCCGTGTTGACCGCGATAAATTCGACACCTCTAAGGCCAAAGTCAATCATGCTGTCGACGGCGTTGCTGCCGCCGCCGCCAACGCCGATAACCTTGATTTTTGCGAGCTGATCGAGCCCGTTATCATCCAATTCTATCACTCTGTAGACCCCCATGACGATCGATATTCTTGAAGTGCCAGACTATCTTCCGCCCTTCCCGCTTTCGCATGGACCGGCGTTTTCCGCGGACACAATCATGACGTATAGTTATACCTTTTTAATTTTAGCATTTCTTCGTCAAAAATGCCACACTTTTCTTTTCTTTTTCCGATTTTTTCCGGGTGGTTCGCAGATTTTCTTACTGTGCCTTCTCCGGTTTATCTTCCTCTACGTCCGCGGGCATATCCTTCAGCCGGATGAACGGCGCCTTGTAGCGGAAGTCGACGAACTCGATGGAATGCAGGCTGTGCGGCAGCGCGTCGAGGAAATCCTGCGTCTGCTTCGCCTTGACGTCGAGATCCTCGAGCGGACCGAGCCGGATCTGCACGGAGCTGTTCGTATAGATGATGACGTCGCCATTCGTCTCGACGTGCACCTCCGAAAGCTGGGACAGCGCTGAGTCATCGAGCTGCTGCAGGAAATAGAGGATCTTCGTGACCTTCTCGTTGCCATTGTCATCCCCGATGTAGACGCCCGGCACGGTCGTCCCGGTGATGACCGGGATCGGCAGCTGATGCAGCGTCCGGTATACGGAAAGGACTTTCCCCTGCCGGTCGAGGTCGAGATAGCCGTAATCTCCGGCGGCGGTCGCGAGGGGCCGACGCTCCTGGATGTCAATCTGCAAGGTGTCCGGCATCGCGCGCCGCACTTCCGCGGACTCGATGCGCAGGTCGCTCGTCAGATGCCGCATGACCTCATCCGTCTTGATGGAGAGCAGGGGCATGCCCTTCTGGATCTGCGCGATGCTCTCGATATCCTCGACGGACAGGTTCGCGTTGCCGGAAACCTCGACGCGCTGCAGGGTGAAGATCGGCGAGTAGATGACGAAAGCGAGGACGAGGCCGCAGACGACCAGATAGAGCAGTCCCTTGAGCAGGCGGCGCGGGCTTCTGCGCCTTTGCCGCGGCTTTACCACCGGGGGCTCCGCGTCTTTTCCCCGCCGCTCCTCTTCCTCTGCCATCGTCACCCCTCCTCTCCGCTATGCTCATGGAAGAAATGCATGTTATGCTTCAAAGCCCGCCATCTGCAGGATGCGCGCGCAGAGCTCCGGGAACTCCACGCCCATCGCGCGGCCGGCATCCGGCACAAGCGAGAGCTCCGTCATGCCCGGCACCGAGTTGACCTCGATGACGTAGGGCGTGCCGTCCTCGCCGAGCATCATGTCGACGCGGGCGACGCCGCGGCAGCCGCAGGCCGTAAAGGTCTTCACCGCGAGATCCTGGATCTCCTTCGTCTTCGCTTCCGAAACGCGCGCCGGGATGATGTGGTGCGAGGCACCCTTCGTGTATTTGCTCTCGTAGTCATAGCGGCCAGACTCGGTCGTGATCTCGATGATCGGGAACGCCTCTTTGCTCTCCTCATTGCCCCAGACTGCGACCGTGAGCTCCTTGCCGCGGATGAACTGCTCGACAAGCACTTCCTCGTCGTAGGAGAACGCCTCTTTCAGCGCCTTCGCGAGGTCATCAGCGTTATCGACGATGTAGACGCCGATGGATGAGCCCTGCGACGATGCCTTGACGACGACCGGCAGCGAGAACTCCTTTTCGATCTCTGTCGCGAGGTCGCGCTTCATCTCGAAGCGGTGATAGGTATGCGCCTTCGGCGTCGAGATGCCCTCCGCCTCAAAGACGCGTTTCGAGGCCGCCTTATCCATCGTGACCGCCGAGGCGAGGACGCCGGAACCCGTATACGGGATGCCGAGCATCTCGAGCGTGCCCTGCAGGATGCCGTCCTCGCCGAACTTGCCATGCAGGGCGTTGAACACGATGGCCGGCTTTGCCTGCCGGATCTCCTCAGCGAAGGTCTCCGGATGCAGTTCCATGCCGACGGCGTTGTAGCCTTTCGACTTCAGCGCTTTCAGCACGGCGTTGCCGGTCTGGCGGGAAATCTCCGCCTCAGTCGAGGTGCCGCCCATGATGACGACGATCTTATCTTGATTCATGATGTTCTCCTTTTATCCTGCTATCCTGCGGATTCCTCCGCGCATTCATGCCGAGCTCTGCTTACAGCACCGCAGAAAGTTCCTGTGACGTCTTGTAGATGTCGCCGGCGCCCATCGTGATGACGAGGTCGCCCGGCTCGAGCTTGTCCTTGAGATAGGCCGCGATCTTCTCGCGGTCGCGGATGTAGACGACGTCCTGGCCGGTCTGCTTCTCGACCTCTTTCAGGACAGTCTCGCCGCTGATGCCTGGGATCGGCGCCTCGCCGGCCGAATAGATATCCGTCAGCACGAGCTTGTCCGCCGCCGTGAAGGCCTTGCCGAACTCGTCGTGCAGCAGCTGCGTGCGGCTGTAGCGGTGCGGCTGGAATACGCAGATCAGGCGGTGCGGATTCGTCTGGCGGGCCGCCTTCAGCGTCGCGGCGATTTCCGTCGGGTGATGGCCGTAGTCATCGACGATCCAGACGCCCGCCTTGCGCGCGATGGTCTGGAAGCGGCGCTTCGCGCCGTGGAACGCCGCGAGGCCCTCGGCAATCTTCTCGAATGGGACGCCGATGCTGAGCCCTGTCACGATGCAGGCCATCGCGTCGAGGACGTTGTGGCGGCCCGGGATGTTGAGCTCGATATGGCCGAGCTTCTCCTCGCCGTGGAACACGTCGAAGCGGATGCCCGCCTCGTGCGTCTCGATGTTCTTCGCGTTGTAGTCCGCCGGGTGCTCGATGCCGTAGGAATAGACCTTGCGCGTCGTCTTCTGCGCGATATGGCGGAGGTTCTCGTTCTCGAAGCACAGAACCGCATAGCCGCCGCGATCCGCCGTGTTCTCGATGAACTGCGTGAACGCCTTGACGATGTTCTCCATCGTGCCGTAGTGATCCATGTGGTCGTCCTCGACGTTCGTGACGACGGCGATAGCCGGGTGAAGCTTCAGGAACGAGCCGTCGCTCTCATCTGCCTCGGAGACGAGGTAGTCGCCTTTGCCGAGCACGGCGTTCGTGCCGAGATCCGGCACCTCGCCGCCGACGATGATGGTCGGGGAGATCCCGGCGTGATGGAGCGTGACGCCGAGCATGGAGGTCGTCGTCGTCTTGCCGTGCGAGCCGGCGACCGCGATGCCCTTGTACTCGTTGACGAGCGCCGCGTTGATATCGGAGCGGTGCAGCTTCTTGATGCCGAGGTCGCGCGCCGCGAGCACCTCCGGGTTGTCGAACGGGATGGCCGTCGATACGACGATGGCATCCGCGCCGCGCACGTTCTCCGCGCGCTGTCCGCCGAGGTAGATCTTTGCGCCGAGTTCGCGCAGGTTCTCGATGACCTCGGAATCCCCGCGGTCCGATCCCGATACCTCATAGCCGAGTTCCGTGAGGATCCTCGCGAGCGGACTCATGCCCGCGCCGCCGATACCAACGAAATGAATCTTCCGGAGGCCCGCAAGCCCCTTGAGTTCTTTGAACACTTTTCTCACCCTTATTCAGAAAATCTTATTCCTTCGCGCTTATTTCTTCGCGATAGAGAGCACCATATCCGCAATATCCGCGGCGGCCTGCGGCCTTCCGAGCCGGTGGCTCGCCTCTGCCATCGCCTTGAGCTTCAGCGGCTCGCTGAGGAGTTCCGTCAGGACGGAGCTCAATGCCTCCGGCGTCAGATCCGCATTCAGGATCACGCGCGCCGCGTCGGCCGCCTCGAGTGCCCGCGCATTGTGCTCCTGATGGTTCTCCGCCGCATACGGATACGGGATCAGGATGGCCGGGATGCCGCGCGCCGTGAGCTCCGCGAGCCCCGTCGCACCGGCGCGGAAAATCGCGAGATCCGTCATCGCCATGGCCTCCGGCATATTGTAAAGGTACGGGACGATCTTGATGTGCTTCGCGCGATCCGGCTCGAAGCCCGCCGCGAGCGCGCGGCGCAGGATATCCTCGTACTCGGCCTTGCCCGTGACATGCAGGTACTGCACCTCCGGATGCTTCATCGCCTCGACGAGCACTGGGATGACCGCGCGGTTGATGGCGCGCGCCCCGCGGCTGCCGCCCGAGATCAGCACCGTCCGCTTCGCGGGGTCGAAGCCGAACGCGCTGGCCCCTTCCTCGCGGCGCGCCGAAAGCACTTCGCTGCGGATCGGGTTGCCCGTATACGCAACTTTTTCACGCGGGAAATGCGCCATGGCCTCCGGCGTGCCGACCGCGATCTTCGTCACGAACTTCGACAGGATCTTGTTCGTGATGCCCGGCACGACATTCTGCTCCTGAATCAGCGTCGGCACGTGCAGCAGGCTCGACGCGAGCAGGATCGGGCCGCAGACGTAGCCGCCCGTCCCGATGGCGACGTCCGGATGGAAATGCTGCACGATGCGCATGGCCTTCAGGACGCCGGCCATCGCCTTGCCCGCGCGCAGGATATTGTCCGGCGTCAGATGGCGCTCGAATCCCTGGATGTTCACCGTCTCGAACGGCAGATGCTCCTTCGGGATGATGTCGGCCTCGAGGCCCTTTGCCGTGCCGACGTAGAGGAAGTTCGCGTCCGGCACGCGCTGCTGTATCGTCCGTATGATCGTGATGGCCGGGTAGATATGCCCGCCCGTGCCGCCACCGGATACAATGATATTCAAAGTACTGCCCTCATTTCAACGCGTTGACGAGGCGCTTGAAGTCCCGTCCGCGCACCGCCATATTGTCATACATATCGAAACTTGCGCACGCCGGGGAAAGCAGGACCGTCGAGCCCGGCTTTGCCAGATGGTACGCGAGCTCCACCGCGCGCGGCATCGAATACCCTGCCGCGAAGATCTGCTCCTCCGGAAAGCCGCTTTCTACCGCGGCATTGCGGAACCGCATCGCCGCATCCCCGATCAGCACGAGCGCATCGACGCGCTCCTTGACGAGCTTCATGAAGTCCGTGAGATCCGTCATCTTATCGTCGCCGCCCGCGAGCAGGACGATATGCTCCGGGAACGTCAGCAGCGCCTTGATGGCCGAATCCGTATTCGTCGCCTTCGAGTCGTTGTAGTAGTCGACGCCGTTGAGCGTGCGCACGAACTCGATGCGGTGCTCGACGCCGCGGAAGGACTTCAGCACCTTCGTCATCGCCTGCGTCTCGGCGCCGCCGAGGAACGCCATCGCCGATGCCGCGAGCGCGTTCTCGACGTTGTGCATGCCCTTGATGCCGAGCTCGTCCACCGTGCAGAGCGGATATTCCTGTCCGTCCCAACGGATCACGAGGCGGTTCCCCTTCAGGAACGCGCCCTCATCGAGCTCCTCGCGCCGGCTGAAGAAGCAGACGCGCGAGCCCGCGCGGTCCGCCATGCCCCGCGTGCGCGGGTCGTCCGCATTCAGCACGAGGTAGTCCGCCGGCGTCTGCTCCGCGAAGATCTTCTCTTTCATCGCCTGATAGACTTCCATCGAGCCGTGCCGGATGATATGATCTGGGGTCACGTTGAGCACCGCCGCGATATGCGGGTGGAAATGCTTCGTCGCCTCCATCTGGAAGCTCGAGATCTCCGCGACGACGCAGCCGTTCGCCCCAACGCGCAGCACTTCTTTCGAGAGAGGGACGCCGATGTTGCCGCCGAGTCCCGTCTTTTCCTTGCCGTAGATGGTCTGCATGAGCAGCGAGAGCAGCGTCGAGGTCGTCGTCTTGCCATTCGTCCCCGTGATTGCGAGAATCGGCGACTGCGCCATCTCCTGCGCGAGCTCGACCTCGGTCAGCACGCGGATGCCGCGCTTCACCGCCGACTGGATCAACGGAATCTTCACGGGAACCGCCGGCGACAGGATGACCGCGTCGACGCCATTCAGCAGGTCATCGCTCTGCGGCCCGAACACGAGCTCGACGCCGAGGGCGCGGAGCGGCGCGAAATCCGCCTTGATGTCCTTCTCTTCCTTCGCGTCGCTCAGCACGACATCCGCACCGAACTTGCGCGCGAGCTCCGCCGCCGCGAAGCCGCTGATCCCGGCACCGACAACCAGGATTTTCCGATCTGACCAATTCATTCGCATAAAGAACTTCCTCCCCAAAGAATCCGTTTACGCCGTGAGCATCCAGAGACCGGCCATGCTCGCGAGGAACCCGACAAACCAGAATGTCAGCACGACGCGCCACTCCGACCAGCCGCCGAGCTCGAAATGATGATGGATTGGGCTCATGCGGAACACGCGCTTCCCCGTCGTCTGGAACGAAATGACCTGGATGATGACGGAAAGCGCCTCGCAGACAAAGATGAAGCCGATGACCGCGAGCAGGATTTCCGTATGCGTGATAATGCCGACCGCCGCGAATGCGCCGCCGAGCGCGAGCGAGCCCGTGTCGCCCATGAAGATGCGCGCCGGATGGCGGTTGAACTTCAGGAAGCCGAGGCACGCACCGACGACCGCCGTGCAGAACACAGCGAGCGCCGGATGCCCGGTCAGCAGGCAGACAACCGCATAGGCCGAGAACGCGATGGCGACCGTGCCGGAGGCGAGGCCGTCGAGGCCGTCGGTCAGGTTGACCGCGTTCGAGCCGCCGACGAGCACGAAGACGACGAGCAGGTAATAGCCCCAGCCGATATCGAGATCCGTGTCGAGCACCGGGATCCAGATGGTCGTGTCGATGCCGAGCATCCGCGTGCCGATGTAGATCGTGACGAGCGAGATGATGAGCTGGCCGAGCAGCTTCTGCTTCGCCTTCAGCCCGAGGTTCCGTTTCTTGACGACCTTGATGTAGTCATCGAGGAAGCCGAGCAGGAAATGCCCGAGCAGGATGAAGAGCGCGAGCAGGATCTCGACATTCAGCGGCGCGAACAGCACCGTCGCGAGCACGATGCCGAGCACGATCATGATGCCGCCCATCGTCGGCGTGCCGCTTTTCGCCTGATGGCTCTTCGGCCCCTCCTCGCGGATACTCTGCCCGAACTTCAGCTTATGCAGGAACGGGATGAAGAATGGTCCGGTGATCAGGACGACAAAAGCCGCCGCGAGCGCTGCGTATAACAGATTCTGCAAGATAAACGTCTCCTATTTTCGCTTCGTGATTCTAAGTATCTGCCGGCCGGCTCAGAGCAGGTCGATGATCTTCTCCATCTGCATGCCGCGCGAGCCCTTGAACAGGATCGTGTCGCCCGGCTGCAGGATTTCGTGCAGGCGCTCGCCCGCGTCCTCGTGGCTCTCGCAGACGCAGACGATCGGCACGCCGCCGTCGCGCGCGCCGCAGGCAATCTGCTTGGCCATCTCGCCGCGCGTCAGCACCGCGTCGAAACGCGCCTCTGCGAGTTCCTTGCCGACCGCATAATGCGCCTCTTCCGAGACCTTGCCGAGCTCGAGCATATCGCCCATCACGGCGATTTTCCGCCCCTTGACGAGTTCGGTCATCGTATCGATGGCCGCCTTCATCGACATCGGGCTCGCGTTGTACGCGTCGTTGATGACGTGCCAGTCCTTAACCTTCTCGACCTCAAAGCGCATTTTCGTCGTCTCGAGATGCGAAAGACCGAGGCGGATCTCATCGGGCGTCAAACCGAGTGCGAAGCCTGCGGCAATCGCCGCGAGCGCGTTGTAGACATTGTGGCGGCCAACCATCGCAACCGTGTAGTCCTGTGTATTCCCACCGTACGTCACAGAGAATACCGTATGCGCGCCGTCCTCCGCCGTGCGGAGATGCCCGCCGCGCACATCGGCCTCCTGCTCGATGCCGAACGTCAGCACGCGGACGCCGGGCTTCGCTGCCCCGCGCATGCCCGCGACATACGCATTGTCCGCGTTCAGGATCACGGTGCCGCCCGGCTTTATGGCCTGCACGAGCTCGCTCTTCGCCTTCGCGATGTTCTCGAGCGACCCGAGGAGCTCCATATGCGTCTCACCGACGTTCGTGACGATGCCGATCTCCGGATCCGCAATCGGCGCCATGGCCTCGATCTGATGGAAGCCGCGCATGCCGATCTCGACGACCGCCGCCCAATGCTCTTTGCGCAGGCCGAGCAGGGTCAGCGGCAGGCCGATCTCGTTGTTGAAGTTTGCCTGCGTCTTGAGCACCTTGCCTTTGGCCGAAAGCACGGCCGCCGTCAGGTCCTTCGTCGTCGTCTTGCCATTCGAGCCCGTGATGGCGATGACCGGGATATCGAATTTCTCGCGCCAGAGGTGCCCGATGCCCTGGTACGCCTTCAGCGTGTCCTTTACGGTAAACACGTCAGCGTTCTCGATGGCCGCGTATTTTTCAGCCGGGCAGCCCTCGCTGACGATAACGCCTGCGGCGCCCTTTTCCACGGCCTCTGCCGCGAAATCCTCGCCATTGAAGCGCTCGCCCTTCAGCGCGAGGAACAATACGCCCGGCTGGATTTTCCGCGTATCGGTCACGACGTCGGTGAACGCTGTAATGGCCGGCGTCGCCTTGGCCGCCTTGGCCTTTGTCGCGACGAGGATTTCACGCACCGTAAATGCTGGCATCAGGCTTCCCCCTTTTCCGCTACGCCGAGCTTTGCCGCTACGGCCGCCCGCGCTTCTTCTTTATCATCAAAATGGATGGTCTTATCCGCGAGGATCTGATAGTTCTCATGGCCCTTGCCGAGGATCACGACGATGTCGTCCTTCTGCGCGAGCTCGACCGCGCGGTAAATGGCCTCGCGGCGGTCGACGATCTTCTCATGATGCTTGCTGCCGATGGTCTCCTCGACGCCCTTCTCGACCTCGTCGAGGATCACGGCCGGATCCTCCGAGCGCGGATTGTCCGACGTCGCGATCACGACGTCCGCCAGTCTGCCCGCAATGCGTCCCATGATCGGGCGCTTCGTCTTGTCGCGGTCGCCGCCGCAGCCGAACACCGCGATGATATGGCGCTTCGCGATTTTCCGCGCGGTCTCGAGCACGTTCTCGACGCCGTCCGGCGTATGCGCGTAATCGACGATGATCGAGAAATCCTGCCCGGCCTTGACGAGCTCAAAACGCCCCGGCACAGCCGTGAACGCCTCGAGCGTCTTCTTGATCGTATCCGCCGGGACATGCTCCGCGAGCGCCGCGCCGACCGCCGACATGACGTTATAGACATTGAAGATACCTGTGATATGGAGCTGCAGCGGCATCTTGCCGAAGCCTGCGTACTCGAGCGCAAAGCGCGCGCCGTCCGCACGCACGTCGACATCGACCGCGCGCAGGTCCGCTTCGCGGTCAATCGCGTAGGTCAGGTGATCGCATTTCGCGTGGTCGAGCATCGTCTGACCCGCAGCGTCATCGCTATTGACGACGGCCGTCTTGCCCTGCTTCTTGCCAGGACGGCAGACCGCGTCAAAGAGCTTCGCCTTCGCGAGCTTGTAGTTTTCCATCGTCTTATGATAGTCGAGGTGATCCTGCGTGAGGTTCGTGAACACGGCCGTGTCGAACTCGATGCCCGCCACGCGGTTCTGGTCGAGCGCATGGCTCGAGACCTCCATGACGACGTAGTCCATGCCCGCATCGCGCATCTTCGCGAGCGTTTCCTGCAGGATGACAACATCCGGCGTCGTGTTGTGGATGGGGTAGTGCTCCTCCTCAATGAGGATCTGGATCGTGCCGATCAGGCCGACCTTGTAGCCGGCGTTGCGCAGGATGGCGCGCGTGATATAGCTCGTCGTCGTCTTGCCGTTCGTCCCGGTGATGCCGATGACGCGCATGGACTCCGCCGGGTAGTCGTAGAAATACGGCACCATGCGGTCGAGCGCGCTCTGCAGTTCCGGCACCTCGAGCACGGCGATCCCGTCCGGCACCGCGACGCCCTTCCGCGCGGTGAGGATGGCTTTCGCTCCGGATTCCACGGCCTTCCCGATGAAGCTGTGCCCGTCGACATGGACGCCCGGGATGCAGACGAAAAGCGTGCCCTGCTGCACCTTGCGTGAGTCGTGCTCGATGCCCGTGATCTCGGTCTTCCCGTCGCCGCGCAGCACCGCGCCCGGGATCCTCGCTGCCAGATCCTCTAATGTCTTCATAAAGTCATTTCCTCCTCTATGCGGTCCCCGCTTCACGCGGAGCCTCCCCTATTATAAACCGTATAGCAGAAAAAGCATAGCCCCTATAACGCAAAATAAGGAAAGAGCCCTGCTCCTGCAGCCTCTTTCCCGTACTCCGTATCAAGGATTCCCGGAGTCATGTGCAAAATAGGTTTTTTTCGGCACCTGCATGCCGAGCTGATCCTGCGCGATGGATTTGATGCGCTCCGGCGACTTCATCTGCGCGATCTCAATGCGCAGCCGCGCGTTCTCGCGCTCTACTTCGTCGGCCTGCTTCTGCACGGCGATCAGCTTGTAGCCGCGACTCGCGCTGATGCCGCTCTGGATGGTCACAGCCATCGCGAGCGCGGCAGCGACGAGGAAAAGCGTCCGGCAATGCGAGCGGAACCTCGTGTTCAGCACCGTGCGGTAAAGGGGTTCTTTGGACTTCTCGCGCAGGAGTTTCCGTTCCTCCTGCTCATGGGACAAGGGTTCTTCCTGTCTGGCAAGCATCAGTCCTTCCCCCTTTCTTTCTCTTCATAGGGCGGCAGCTTCTCCGCGATGCGGAGCTTCGCGCTCTTCGCGCGCGAGTTCGCCGCGAGCTCCTCCTTCGATGCCTTGCGCGGCTTGCCGAGCAACTTGATCTCCGGATGGTGGTGACAGACGCAGACCGGCAGCTCCGGCGGGCAGATGCAGCCGCGCGCCATCTCGCGCAACGTGCGCTTCGCGATGCGGTCCTCGAGCGAGTGGAACGTCAAGATCGCGATGCGCCCGCCCGGCTTCAGATGCCGGACCGCCGTGCGGAATGCCTGTTCGAGGATGCCGAGCTCGTCGTTGACCTCGATGCGGATGGCCTGGAACACGCGCTTGGCCGGATGGCCGTTTTCCTCGCGGCGCACGGCTTTCGGCACGGCCTTGCAGATGACATCGACGAGCTCGCCCGTCGTCTCGATGGGCTTTCCCGCCCGCTCCGCGACGATGAATTTCGCGATGCGCTTCGCCCACCGCTCCTCGCCGTAGTCGTGGAAGATGCGCTCGAGATCCTGCTCGCTGTAGGTGTTCACGACATCGTAGGCCGAGAAGCCGGCCTCCGGATCCATACGCATGTCGAGCTTCGCGTCGTGCATATAGGAAAAGCCGCGTTCTGCCGTATCGATCTGATGCGAGCTGACCCCGAGATCGAACAGCACGCCGTCCACCTCCGGGGCGTCCTCATCCGCGAGAACCGTCTCGAGATGGCGGAAATTGTCGTGCACGATATCGACACGGCAGCGGGCGTCCTTCAGGCGCTCGCGCGCAGCCGCGATGGCCTCCTCATCCTGGTCGATACCGATGAGCCGCCCATCCTCGTGCAAGAGCTCCGTGATGCGGTGCGAATGCCCCGCGCCGCCGAGGGTGCAGTCCACATACGTGCCGTCCAGATTGGTCACGAGTCCCTGCACGGTCTCCTCGAGCATCACGCTGACGTGATGAAATTCCACCATGGACTGCCCCCCCTTTCCGCGTTCAAAAATCCATCAGATGCCGAGCCCCGAAAGCGAGGCCGCGATGGCCGTGACATCCGGCTCGACTTCCTCGCTGTAGCGGTTCCACTGCTCCTTGCTCCAAACCTCGATGCGGTTGTCCGTGCCGGTCAGCACGACGTCCTGCCGCAATGCGATGTCCGCATAGTTGCGCAGGTTCGCCGGGATCAGGAACCTCCCCTGCTTGTCGCATTCGAGCGTCCGCGCACCCGAGAAGAAGAACCGGACGATCGCGCGCGCCTCCGGCTTCGCGAGCGGCAGCGCGCGGAGCTTCTCCGCGAGCGCCTCCCATTCGGCCTGTGCGTACAGGAACAGACATTTGTCGAGGCCCTTGGTCAGGATGAAGGATACACCGAGTTCCGCGCGGAAATCGGCGGGCAGGATCACACGCCCCTTCGCATCGATGGCGTGCACATATTCGCCCATAAACATCCTTCATCACCACCCTTTTGGTAAATTGTGACACAAATCCCCACAATCCACCACTTTGTCTTATTCTTTTTATATCAGAAAATTCCTCTTTTTGCAAGGAAATATCGAAAATTATTTCTTTGCACATACAAAAAAGCCCGCCCTATGGGCGGACTCGCAGATGCAGTCTATACTGTTTATTCGAATTCGATGGTCGCTGGCGGCTTGCCGGTGCAGTCGTAGAGCACGCGGTTGACGCCTTTGACTTCGTTGACGATGCGGCTCGTGGTCTTCTGCAGGACTTCCCATGGGAGCTGCGCGCTTTCGGCGGTCATGAAGTCGCTGGTCATGACCGCGCGCAGGGCAATGGCGTAGTCGTAGGTACGGCCGTCGCCCATGACGCCGACGGAGCGCATGTTCGTGAGCGCGGCGAAGTACTGGCCGAGGTTCTTGTCGGCGCCAGCCTTTGCGACCTCCTCGCGGTAGATGGCGTCGGCTTCCTGCACGATCTTGACTTTCTCCTCCGTGACCTCGCCGATGATGCGGATGCCGAGGCCCGGGCCCGGGAACGGCTGGCGGTTCACGAGGTAGTCTGGCAGGCCGAGCTCGCGGCCGACCTCGCGCACCTCGTCTTTGAACAGCAGGCGCAGCGGCTCGACGATTTCTTTGAAATCGACGTAATCCGGCAGGCCGCCGACGTTGTGATGCGATTTGATGGTCGCCGAGTTGCCGAGGCCGCTCTCGATGACGTCCGGGTAAATCGTTCCCTGCACGAGGTAATCGACCGCGCCGATCTTCTTCGCTTCTTCCTCGAAGACGCGGATGAATTCCTCGCCGATGATCTTGCGCTTGCGCTCCGGCTCGGTCACGCCCTTGAGCTTCGCGTAGAAACGGTCTTTCGCGTTGACGCGCACGAACTGGAGGTCGTAGGAACCGCCCTCGCCGAATACGGACTCGACCTGATCGCCCTCGTCCTTGCGGAGCAGGCCGTGATCGACGAAGACGCAGGTCAGCTGCTTGCCGATGGCTTTCGAGAGCAGGACGGCCGCAACCGACGAATCCACGCCGCCCGAAAGCGCGCAGAGCGCGCGGCCCTTGCCGATCTTCGCGCGGAGTTTCTCGACCGTGCGCGTGATGAAGTCACCCATGCGCCAGTCGCCCTGGCAGCCGCAGACGTTGTAGACGAAATTCTTCAGCATCAGCTTGCCCTGCGCCGTGTGCATGACCTCGGGGTGAAACTGCGTCGCGTAGAGCTTCCGGTCCGCATTCTCCATCGCGGCGACCGGGCAGACCGGCGTCTCCGCCGTGACGGTGAAGCCCTCCGGCGCCTGCTCGATGTAGTCGGTATGGCTCATCCAGCAGACCGTCTCTGCATCGACGCCCTGGAGCAGCTCCGACGCGGATGCTGCCGGCGTAAGGCTGACGACCGTCTTGCCGTACTCGCTCGTCGGCGCCGTCTTGACGCTGCCGCCGAGCAGATGCGCCATGAGCTGCGAGCCGTAGCAGATGCCGAGCACCGGGATCCCGAGCGAGAAGAGTTTCGGGTCGCAGGTCACGGAATCTGCTTTGTAGACGCTGTTCGGACCGCCGGTCAGGATGATGCCTTTCGGGGCCATCTTCTGGATTTCCGCCAGGGACATCGTCGATGGATGCACTTCACAGTAGACGTGATCCTCGCGCACGCGGCGCGCAATCAGCTGGTTGTACTGCCCGCCAAAATCCAGGACGAGAATGCTCTCGTTTGCCATTTCGTTCAAGATACTTTTCCTCCCTCGGATCGATACATAAAACTATAACCTTTATTATAGCATAAAATTCCCGGAAAAGTTTTTCCGGGAATAGAAAACATCCTCTTACTCCATGTCCTGCTCCGTTCCGGACGTATATTCCTCGACCGCCGCGCGGATGGCCGAGCTGTCGAAGCCCTTGCGATAGAGGCTCGCGAGCAGCTTCTTCGGGTCTTTGTCCGGCTTGTACTGGATCTCGAGCACGCGCAGGGCCGCCGCCTTCTCGCGCTCATAGGTGTCGCGCGGAACGCAGGACTGCACGAGGTCCCGCGGGAATCCGCGCTGCATGAGTTTCAGGCAGATCTGACGGACCGAGGAGCGGCTCTCGTTGTAGAGGAATTCGAACTGCCGCGCGCAGGCGTCGGCATCGTTCAGGTAGTGTTTTTCCTTGAGCCGCGCAATCGCCGCGTCGATTTCCTCGTCGCTGTATTCCTTGCGCCCCAGTTTCTCGCGCAATTTCTTCTCGCTCTGTTCCTGCCGCGCGAGGATATCCACCGCCGCGACGAGCGCCGTCTTTTTCGGCCGGCGGCTCTTGCGCTGCACGGTCTCCTCCTCGCCGGTCTCCGGATTCCAGTACTTACTCGGCATCGGACTTGCCTTCTGCCTTCAGCGTGAGCTCGGCGTTCTCTGAGGCCGCATTCGTTGGCCCCTCTTCCTCCTGCGGCACGAGTTTCGCGCGGATCTTCTTCTCGATCTCCTCGGCGAGTTCCGGACGGTCGCGCAGGGCCTGTTTCGCGTTTTCCTTGCCCTGGCCGAGGCGCTCGCCGTTGTACGAGAACCAGGCGCCGCTCTTATCCACAATATCCATATCGACGCCCATGTCGATGAGGCTCGAGAGCTTCGAGACGCCCTCGCCGTACATGATGTCGAATTCCGCGGTGCGGAACGGCGGCGCGACCTTGTTCTTGACGACCTTGATGCGCGTGCGGTTGCCGATGACATCCGTGCCCTGCTTGATCTGGTCGATGCGGCGGACGTCGAGGCGGACCGACGAATAGAATTTCAGCGCGCGGCCGCCCGTCGTCGTCTCCGGGTTGCCGAACATCACGCCGACCTTCTCGCGGATCTGGTTGATGAAGATCGCGACCGTACGCGATTTCGCGATGATGCCCGTAAGCTTGCGCATGGCCTGGCTCATGAGGCGCGCCTGCAGCCCGACGTGCGAGTCGCCCATATCGCCCTCGATCTCGGCTTTCGGCACGAGGGCCGCGACCGAGTCGACGACGACGATGTCGATGGCGCCGCTGCGCACGAGCGCATCGACGATGTCGAGCGCCTGCTCGCCGGTATCCGGCTGCGAGATCAGCAGGTCGTCGATGTTGACGCCGAGCTTCTGCGCATAGACCGGGTCGAGCGCGTGCTCCGCGTCGATGAAGGCCGCGATGCCGCCGTTCTTCTGCGCCTCCGCGATCATGTGCAGCGCGACCGTCGTCTTACCGGAAGACTCCGGGCCGTAGACCTCGATGATGCGCCCGCGCGGGATGCCGCCGACGCCGAGCGCGATGTCGAGCGGCAGGATGCCCGTCGAGATGACCTCGACGTTCATGTTCGCCTTCGCGTCACCGAGACGCATGATCGAGCCCTTGCCGAAATCTTTCTCGATCTGTTTCATCGCCGCCGCAAGCGCTTCCTTGCGGTCGTCTTTTTTCTCTTTATCCTGTGCCAAGAAAAATCGCTCCTTTCGAACGAAAAATCGCTGTTTTTTCAGTCTGTATCCATTATAGCGGATTTCTTTATCTTTGACAAGTAGAAAAAGAGCCTCTGCCAATAGACAGAGACTCTTGGGAATCCAATCGGACGATTGGTTGGAAATTACATATATTCCGTGGCCTGGCGCTTCTTGACCGGCTTCTGGATGCCGAGTTTCACGGCAATCCACTCCGTCAGCACGAAGAATACCGGAATCAGGAAGATACCGATGCTCGTCGCGAACAGCATGCCGCCGACAACCGCGACGCCCATGCCGTTACGTGCGGCAGCGCCGGCGCCCGTCGCTACGGCGAGCGGCAGGCAGCCGATGATGAACGCGAACGACGTCATCAGGATCGGGCGCAGGCGCAGGCCAGCGGCCTCGATGGCTGCCTTGACCGGCTCCATGCCGTGATCCACGCGGACCTTCGCGAACTCGACGATCAGGATGGCGTTCTTCGCGGCAAGACCGATGATCATGATGATACCGATCTGCGTGTAGACGCTGTTGACGAGTCCTGCATTCACATGACCGAACATCGCCTCCGCTATGGACAGGCCGTACTCCGAAACGAGTGCACCCATGACGCCGGTCGGCACCGTGAGCAGCACCGCGAACGGTACGCTCCAGCTCTCGTAGAGGGCTGCGAGGCACAGGAATACGAAGATGAGCGCCAGCGCGAGGACCTTGACCGTCGAACTCGACGCATTCTTCTCCTCGCGGCTCTGGCCGGACCACTCGACGTTGAACCCGGTCGGGGCCTGCTCCTGTACGACCTGCTGGATTGCATTCATGGCCTGCCCGGAGGAATACCCATCCGCGGCGTTGCCTTGAATCTGGACAGCGCGCGTGCCATTGAAGCGGGAAATCTGCGTCGGGCCGCTGGTCATCTTCGGCTTCAGCAAAGTATCGAGCGGCACCATCGTACCCTTCGAACTGCGGACAAAGACGAATTTCGCGGCATCCGTATCCTTGCGGTACTGCAGATCCGACTGCAGCATGACTTTATAGGAGCGGCCGAACTGGTTGAAGTCATTGACCTGCATGCCGCCATAGTTGACCTGCATCGCCGTAAACACATCGGACAGCGATACGCCGAGGTTCTTGACGCGGTCGCGGTCGATCTCATACTGGATGGACGGCGAATTAATCTTGTACGTCGTGCGCACGCCCTTGAGTTCCGGACGCTGGTTCGCCGCCGCGACAATCTTGTTCGCGATATCGTTGAGTTCCTGATCCGTATGGCCGGTCTTATCCTGCAGCTGCATCGTCCAGCCGCCGAACGTACCGAGGCCCGGCAGTGCCGGCGGGTTCATGGCGATGACCGTCGCCTCCGGTGCGACCTGCGCGCCGATGGCAAACATCTTCTTGACCGCCGTGCTGACGGAATAGGCATCGCCTGGACGCTGCGACCAGTCCTCGAGACCAAGGGTTACCATGCCGGCACTCGGCTTCGAACCAAAGGACAGGATATCAAAGCCCGTGACGGACATGACCGACTGGACCTTCGGGACCTGCTCCTTCGCCGCCATCGCGACCTTGTCCATCGTCTTCTGCGTCTGATTGATGGAGGTGCCTTCCGGCAAGCTGATGGAGGTCAGCAAATAGCCCTGATCTTCATCCGGTATGAAGGTCGACGGCAGCTTCATATACATGAACCCCGCGATGCCGCAGACGATGACCATAAACAGCAGCGCGTACCGCGTGTGGCGGATGAACTTGGCCACGATGCCGAGATAGCCGCGCTTCGTGCGGTCGAACCAGCGGTTGAACGCGCCGAAGAAACGGCCGAGAACGCCCTTCTGCTCCGCCTCCGGATCCTGGCGCTTGAGGATCAGCGCGCAGAGAGCCGGCGTCAGCGAAAGTGCAACAAACGCCGAAATCGCCATGGAAATCGCAATGGTCAGGGCGAACTGCTTGTACAGGACGCCCGTCATGCCACCGAGGAAGGCGACCGGCACGAACACCGCCGCCAAGACGAAAGCGATGGCCACAACCGGGCCCTGTACCTCGTCCATCGCGCGCTCCGTCGCATCGACGACCTCGAGGCCTTCCTCCATGTGCTTCTCGACGTTCTCGATGACGACGATCGCGTCATCGACGACGAGGCCGATGGCCAGGACCATCGCGAACAGCGTCAGGGTATTGATGGAGAAATCCAACAGGATGAAAGCAGCGAGCGTGCCGATCAGAGAGACCGGAACGGCGAGCACCGGGATGATCGTCGCGCGCCAGTTCTGCAGGAAGATGAAGATGACGAGCACGACGAGTGCCAGCGCCTCAAAGAACGTCTCAAGCACCTCGGTGATGGAAGCCTTGATGTAGTTCGTCGAGTCGAATACCTCGGACATCTTGAGGTTTGGCGGCAGATTCTTCTCCGCTTCCTCGATAACCTTCTTTACGCCGTTGACGGTCTCCATGGCGTTTGCATCGGACGTCATCTGGATGGCGAAACCGACAGCCGGATAGCCGTTGAATTTCGAGATGATGTTGTTATCCTTCTGGCCCGTCTCGATGCGCGCAACATCCTTCAGGCGGACAAACGCACCGTTTGCCGCATCCGTCTTCAAGATGATGTTGCCGAACTGTTCCGGCGTCACGAGACGGCCGTTGATCTTGCCCGTGTACTGCTTCTCCTGCCCGTTCTCAACCGGTGCAGCACCGACGGTACCAGCCGGTGCCTGTACGTTCTGCTCCTTGATGGCCGATGTGACATCCGCGATGGTCAGGCCGTACTCAGAGAGCTTGTCCGGATTCAGCCAGATGCGCATCGCGTAGTCCGAACCGAACACCTGGACATCACCGACGCCCTGCACGCGCTTGATGGCATCCATCATGTAGATATCCGCGTAGTTCTTCATGAACGCGCGGTCATAGGTCCCATCCGGCGAATACATCGCGACCATGTAGGCCATATCCTGCGAGCTCTTGCGCGTCGTGACGCCGACGTTCTGTACATCGGTCGGCAGGGAGGACGTCGCTACCGCAACGTTGTTCTGCACCTTGACCGAGTCCATATCGCCATCCGTACCGGTCTTGAACACGACGCTGAGGCTGTAACGGCCGGTATCATCGGAGTTCGAGGACATATAATCCATGCCCTGCGTGCCGTTGACCTGATCCTCGATGATCTGTGCGACCGTCTGGTTGACGACGTTCGCATTCGCGCCCGTGTACGTCGTGCTGACCGAAATCGTCGGCGGCGAAATCTGCGGATACTGCGCGATCGGCAGCTGCAGAGCGGAAATCGCACCGAGGATAACGATGATGATGGCGATGACGATGGCGAAAATCGGGCGATGAATAAAGAATTTAGACAAGTCGCCGCCCCCTTATTCGTTCGACACAACCGTGCTGTCGTCAAACTTCGTCGTATCCTCATCGAGGGAGAAGCCCATATCGTCCGCCGTAACCATCGTCACGGAGAGAGGCACGCCCTCCTGCAGGTTCGAAAGGCCTTCTACAACGACAAGGTCCTCCGGCGAGAGGCCGTCCTTGACGATGTAATAGCTGCCGACCTTTTCGCCGAGCGTCACCGTGCGGGCCTCGGATTTCCCGTCCGCGTCCGCCACCATGACGAAGGTCTTGCCGAGCAGCTGCTGCACCGCGCGCTGCGGCACCAGCATCGCGTTCGGCTGGACAGCACCGGAGAGCTTCACCCGTGCAAACATGCCGGGGAGCAGCAGGCCGTCCGGATTGTCGAACACCGCTTTCACCGTCAGCGTGCCGGTGTTGTTGCCGAGCGCGCGGTCCGAGGACACGATGCGTCCCTGCTGCGGATAAACGGAACCATCCGCCAGGGTCAACGTGACGACCGGGCCGCCCGTCTGTCCATTGACGTCCTGCTGTTTGACCTCATTCATCAGTTTCAGGTATTCGGTCTCGGAAACGGCGAACTGTGCGTAAACCGGGTTTACGGCACCCATCGTCACGAGCGTCGTGTTGCCTGCTGCCGCAAACGTGCCGACCGCGACATCATCGACGCTGAGCTGGCCCGAAATCGGCGCGTAAATCGTCGTGTCCGCGAGGTCCTCCCGGGCGCGCTGCAGCTGAGCCGCATTCGCGTCCGCCGCCGCCGAATAGGCGTTGACGTTGGCCTGCTGCGTCGTCACCGTCTGCTCGGAAATCGCGTTGCCCGCGAGCAGGCTCTCGTAGCGATAGAGATCGGTCTGTGCATTGGCCAGCGTGGCCTGCGACTGCGCGAGGTTTGCCTGTGCCGCGAGGACTGCCGACTCATACTGCCGCGAGTCGATCTTGTAGAGCGGCTGACCGGCCTCGACGTACTGTCCGCCATGTACGTATTTCTCGACGACATTGCCGGAAACCTTGGACTGTACCTTGACTTCTTCGACGCCCTGGATCTGGCCGGCGTACTCACTGGAAAGCGGCGTATCCTGCTGGATGACCTGCATGACCTTTACCTGCTGTCCCTGCTTCTGTGCAGCCTGCTGGTTCGAGCCGCAGCCGGCCACCCAGAAAGACGAAGAAGCCAGAAGCGCACCGACTACGAGAACGCTCAGTTTCTTGTTTTTCTTCAAAAACAAACAGACAACCTCCTTTGAAAAAACAATAGGGGGCACAATGTGCAGAGACTCAAACCGGAGCAAACCAGCGCGGCTGCCCCATCGGATATCCTGCTATCCCCCATATTTCCTTATTCTTTTGAAATAGTAAATAAATGTTTACTATTTACGTCATCTATAGTATAGTATAACTATTGGATTGTCAAGAATATCTTCTGCGATTTCTATAAAGAATCCTTGATTCTATCACCGTTCCTCGAGAATTTTCACGATTCTCTGTTTTGCGGAAGCATAAGGAGTAACACGCGCCATGTCTCGTAAAGAATCGAAAAAAAACAACGGTCAGCAGACGGAAAATCCTGTGGGCCTGAGCGAGGATGTCTCGCGCTCCTTCCTCGACTCGATGATCCTGCTGCAGAACAAATTCACGCGGCGTAACGCGCCGCTCCCGCTCAATCAGTTCGCAACGCTTTTCGTGCTCACGAATGAGCACGCGGCTTCCATCACCGATATCGCCCATTTCCTGAACATCTCGAAGCAGCAGATGACGACGATCATCGAGCGCCTCGTGCAGAATCATCTGGTGGAAAAGAGGCCGAGCGAAACCGACCGCCGCTGCGTCATCATCACGATGACGCCCGACGGGAAAAAGATCATCGACGACCAGTTCGATATCATGCGCAAGCTGTTCGCAGATCATCTGCACAAGCTCTCGGATACGGAGATCCAAGACCTGCACGTCATCATCCAGAAATACAATGCCTACATCCAGAAGATGTTTTCATAAGAAAAGCTCCCCATCGAGGGGAGCTTTTTTTATAGCTTCAAAACATCGAGATCGTCCGGTACATAGACGTTGCCGTGGAAGTACTGCTGCGCCTCGCGCGTGTAGCCCGCTTTGCGCGTCGCGATGCTCTTGTCCTCGGTGTGGTAGAGCACGAGATTCTTGACGCCAAGCGTCGCCGCGAGCTCCGAGGCCTCTTTGACCGTGCTGTGGTGCTTTTCGTACGGCTTGAATTTCTCGCGATCGCCGTATTTGCAGAATGCCTCCGCGAGCAGCCAGTCCGCGCCCTCCGCATACTTGCGGTCGTGCTCGTTATACGGCTCATCGCCGAGGCAGACGAGGCGCTCGCCGTCCGGGAATTTCAGCTCGTAACCGAACTGCTTGGCCTTCGTCGAGAGGATATCGAATGCCGTGAGCTGCACGCCGTCGAAAGTCACGACGGATCCGTCCTGCATCTCGTGCAGGAAGATGCGGCTGCCGATCTGCGCGAAATCCTTCTTCTTCAGCATCATCTCGCACATCGTCAGCAGCATGTTCTTCACAACATCGTGGCAGTAGACGTGGAATTCCCCGTCGTATTTGCCCTTGTTCATGAGGTCCGCGACCTTCCGCAGCACCCAGATGACGCCGAGGATATGGTCCGTATGGCCGTGCGTCACGAACATGTGATGGCATTTCTGGTAAGAAAAATCCGTCTGCTCGAACTGATGCAGGATATAGTTGCCGCCGCCCGCATCCGTCAGGAACAGGCTGCCATCGTCGAGTTCGATATAAAAGCAGGTGTTGTAGCATTTCGTGACCATCGCGTTGCCCGTGCCGAGCATTGTCAATTTCCGCATCATCGTACCTCCGTAACTTCAGCAAAATCGTTCTTTTCCTTATTATAAAACAGGTGCCGACCTTTGTCAGCACCTGTTTTCCTTCTGCTTATGCGTGGAGGTTCTGCAGCGCCACGCGTGCGGCTTGCTGCTGAGCCTCTTTCTTGCTGTGCCCGACGCCATCGCCGAGGACTTTGCCTGTCACGACGACCTGGAAATGGAACGTCTTCGCGTGATCCGGGCCGGACTCCTCGAGCTCGACATACTCGATCGACTGATTCTCCTTCTGGAATACCTCTTCCTGCAGGAGGGTCTTATAGTCTTTCTGCACCGTGATGCCCGCCGATACCTTCTGGAATTCCGGCTCGAGCTGGCGCAGCACGTAGTCGCGGGCCGTCTCCCAGCCCTGATCGAGATAGATCGCGCCGATCACGCACTCGAAGACATCCTCGAGATTCGTCTGCCGCGTGCGGCCACCGCTCATCTCCTCCCCGTGTCCGAGAAGCAGATAGTCACCGAGCCGCAGATTCGTCGCGAGCTCCGCGAGCGTTGCCGAGCAGACGATGCTCGCGCGGATCTTCGTCAGCTCCCCTTCCGGCATTTCCGGGAAATGCTGGTAGAGGTACGTGCTCGAAGCGAGCTCGAGCACCGCGTCGCCGAGGAACTCCAGACGCTCGTTCTGCTCGAGCGGCCGCTTCGACTCATTCGCGAACGACGTATGCGTCAGCGCGAGCTGCAGCAGTCCCAGATCCTGGAACGTCACGCCGAGCGCTTCCGAAAGCTGCCGCAGATCGTATTCGCGCGCTTTGGATATTCTGGCTATCATTGCCTGTTACTCCGCAAACTTCTTGAGCACGAGGCAGGCGTTGTGGCCGCCGAACCCGAACGAATTCGAGATGGCCGCGCGGACCTTCTTGGCCTTTGCCTTGTTCGGCACGTAGTCGAGGTCGAGGCCCTCGTCCGGCGTCTCGTAGTTGATGGTCGGCGGGAGCATGTCGTTCTGCACGGCGAGAGCCGTCGCGACGCACTCGATCGCGCCGCCAGCGCCGAGCATGTGGCCCGTCATCGACTTGATGGAAGAAACGGAGACATCCTTTGCAGCCTCGCCCCAGACGCTCTTGATGGCCTCGGTCTCGCCCTGATCGTTCATGTGCGTCGAGGTGCCATGCGCGTTGACATAGTCGACATCCGCCGGCTTCAGGCCTGCGTCCGCGATAGCCGCGGCCATGCACTTCGCCTGATAGACACCGTGCGGCGCCGGGCTCGTGATATGATAGGCGTCTGAATTCGACGCGTAGCCCGCGAGCTCGCAGTAGATATGCGCACCGCGCGCCTTCGCGTGCTCGAGCGTCTCGAGGATCACGATGCCGGAGCCCTCGCCCATGACGAAGCCGGAACGGTTCTTGTCGAACGGGCGGGAAGCATGTACCGGGTCATCGTTGTGATCCATGCAGAGCGCCTTCATCGCGCTGAAGCCGGCGACAGCCGCCTCGCTGATCGAGGCCTCCGTGCCGCCCGCGACCATGACATCCGCCTCACCGCGCTGCATGACGCGCATCGCGTCGCCGATGCAGTTCGAGCCCGTCGCGCAGGCCGTGACGACGCAGGAGGACGGGCCGTGCAGGCCGAACGTGATGGAGACCTGACCAGCCGCCATGTTCGCGATCATCATCGGGATGAAGAACGGCGAGATGCGGTTCGGGCCCTTGTCGAACAGCTTCTTATACTGCTCGTTCATCGTCTCGATGCCGCCGATGCCGGCGCCGACATAGGTGCCGATGCGGTCGCAGTCCTCTTTCTCGAGGTCGAGGCCCGCGTCCTCGAGCGCCATCTTCGTCGCCGCTACCGCGAACTGCGCGTAGCGGTCCATGCGCTTCGACTCTTTCTTGTCGATGTATTCCGTCGGGTCGAAGTCCTTGACCTCGCCGGCAATCTGCGATTTGTACTCCGTCGCGTCGAAGCGCGTGATCTTGCCGATGCCGTTGCGGCCCTCCATCAGGCCTTTCCAGAATTCGTCTTTCCCGATACCGATCGGCGAGATTGCACCGAGTCCCGTGATGACAATGCGTTTATCCAAAACGAACGACTCCTCTCTTCTTTTCTCTTATCGCTTATTCCGCTTCCGCGGCTTCCTTCAGCAGCTGCTCAAAGATCTCATGAACCGAAAGGATCTTGTTGATGCGCGGCATGTACTCGCCCGTGAAAACGAGGCCGGTCTCGACATCGCCCTGCTCCGCGCGGATGAGTGCCCGGATGATGCAGAAGTTATGCTTGCAATGTTTCAGGCAGCTGTCGCAGACGGTCGGCGGTACCGGCCCCTCCATGACGCGCGCGGAAAACGGCGTGCGCACCGCGCGGCCCGGCAGCCCGACCGGGCTATGGATCACGCAGATATCCTCCGGCGTCGATTTCAGATAGTATTCCTTGAGGGCCGGCGCGGCGTTCGACTCTTTGCTCGCTGCAAAACGGGAGCCCATCTGCACGCCGCTCGCGCCCATCTTTATGAGATCAACGATATCCTGGCCATGAAGGACGCCGCCGGCCGCGATGACCGGGATGTTCACGGCAGACGAGACCGGACCGATGAGGTCGCGCACGGAGGTATTCGTGCCGAGATGTCCGCCTGCTTCTTTTCCTTCAAGGACGATAGCCGTCGCGCCAAGACGCTCGGAAATTTTCGCTAATTTTACCGACGAGACAATCGGAACGATCGGTGTCCCCGACTCCTTGCCCATGCCGAACATATCGCGGGAGAACCCGGCGCCGGCTACTACAAGGTCGATGCCCTCATCGATTGCTGTCTTTACGATACCCGCGAAATCACGGGCCGCCACCATGATGTTGATGCCAATGAGACCAGACGTCAGCGAACGGGCGAGCCGAATCTCATAACGGAGCTCGTCATGAGACATACCAGAAGCCGCGATCAGGCCGATACCGCCCTCGTTGGCGACTGCCGCCGCAAGAGGAGCTGTGGAGAGCCGGATAGCCATGCCACCCTGCTGAATCGGTACTTTCGCAACTTTATTGCCAATTTTCAGCTCTGGAAGTTTCAATGTTCATCCTCCATTCTTTCCTCTCAAGAAAATCCCGCGAAACAAGTTTCACGGGATTTCTCAAAAGGCAAGTTGTTCAACCTTATTTGTCCTGGTCCGATTTGTTGTTATCGATGTACGTAACAACGTCCTGAACAGTCTTGATCTTCTCAGCAGCCTCGTCCGGAATCTCGATATTGAATTCCTCCTCGAAGGCCATGATCAGCTCAACGATATCCAGCGAATCAGCACCGAGGTCATCGATAAACGTGGAATCGATCGTAACCTCGTCGGCGTCAACGCCCAGCTGCTCAACAACGATATCTCTTACTTTTTCAAAAGTCGACATGAAGTTTCACCTCCTTAAATTGGTGTACCTATATAGTTATATCACATTACCATGCCGCCGTCTACAGCTAAGACCTGACCTGTGATATAAGATGCATAGTCACTGGCGAGGAAAAGCACCGCGTTCGCGATATCTTCCGGCTCGCCGATGCGCTTCAGGGGGATGGTCGCGAGCGTCGCATCCTTTGCCTTTTCCGGCATCGCGTCCGTCATATCCGTATGGATGAATCCCGGAGCGACCGCATTCACGGTGATGCCGCGGCCGGCGAGCTCGCGCGCCGCCGACTTCGTGAAGCCGATGACGCCGGCCTTTGCCGCCGCGTAGTTCGTCTGGCCGGCATTGCCGGTCAGGCCGACGACCGAAGCCATGTTCACGATGCGCCCCGTGCGCTTTTTCATCATGAGCTTCGAAACGACCTTCGTCACATGGAACACGCCCTTGAGGTTCGTGTTGATGACCGCATCGAAATCTTCTTCCTTCATGCGCATGAGCAGACCGTCGCGCGTGATGCCCGCGTTGTTCACAAGGATGTCGATGACGCCGAAGGCTTCCTGCACCTTTGCGACCATGGCCTCGACCGCTTCCGCATCCGAGACATCCGCCTGCACGAGGATGGCTTCGCCGCCATTTGCCTCGATCTCCTGCTTCACCGCCTCCGCTTTCGCGGTGGAACCGGCGAAGTTGATGGCGACCTTGGCGCCCTCGCTCGCGAGCTTCAGCGCGACCGCGCGGCCAATGCCGCGGGAGGCACCCGTGACGAGCGCTGTTTTTCCGTCTAACAGCATATTAACGAACCTCCTTCAAAGTGTCAAGCGTTTTCTTCAAAGATCCGAAATCTCCGACGTTCAGGCTCTTGATGCTGCGGTCGATGCGGCGGTTGAAACCGCACAGCGTGCGGCCAGGGCCCGCCTCGACAAAGACGTCCGCGCCGAAGCCCTGCATCGTCTTGACGCAGTCGACCCAGTGCACCGGATGGTCGGCCTGCGCGACGAGGTTCGCCTTGATCTCGTCTGCCTTACTCTCAAGCTTGCCCGTATAGTTCGAGACGACCGGGATCTTCGCATCCGAGATTGCCACGCGGTCCAGTTCCGCCGCGAGCTTCTCAGCCGCCGGCTTCATCAGCGTCGAATGGAACGGCGCCGAGACCGGCAGGACGACCGCGCGCTTCGCACCGGCCTCTTTCAGGGCCTTCGCCGCGGCCTCTACGCCCGCCGTCGTGCCGGCGATGACCGTCTGGCCCGGGCAGTTGAAGTTCACCGGCTGCACTTCGCCGGCCTCTTTCGACGCCTTCTCGCAGGCGTCCTGGATCACTGCGTCATCGAGGCCGATGATGGCCGCCATGCCGCCCTCTCCTACAGGCACAGCCTCCTGCATGTACTGGCCGCGCTTATGCACGAGCGCGACCGCGTCGCCGAACGATAAAACACCCGCTGCGACGAGCGCCGAGTACTCGCCGAGGCTGTGGCCGCCCGCGATGTCCGGCTCCACGCCGTTCTCCTTCAGGACGGCCGCCGCAATCACGCTCATCGTCAGGATGGCCGGCTGCGTGTTCGCCGTGAGCTGCAGATCCTCCGCCGGCCCATCAAAGCACATATCCTTGATGGAGTAGCCGAGCGCCTCATCCGCCTCCTTGAAGAGCTTCTTGGCGACATCGTAGTGGTCGTAGAAATCTTTGCCCATGCCGACGGCCTGAGCTCCCTGTCCCGGAAATACGAACGCGAGCTTATTCAAATCGAAGGACCTCCCATCCTCAAAAACACCGGATCCTATATCTCTCAATATCTATCGCTATTTCAAAAAATATGTATCAGTTCATTTCGTCCGACAAATGCTGGCAGATCGCCGGAAGGCCGCTGACCATATCGTCGATGATCTGCTTGACCGGCTTGATATCATTGAGCATGCCCGAGATCTCGCCGATCATGACCGAGCCGTTCTGCACGTCGCCCTCATGCGTCGCGCGGTGCAGCGAGCCGACACCGAGCTTCTCGAGTTCCTCAGCGGGTGCGCCGCTCTCCTCGAGTTCGAAGAACTTATGCGTGAGCTTGTTGCGCAGCACGCGCGCCGGATGACCGAGCGTGCGGCCCGTGACAACCGTCGAGCGGTCTTTCGCCCGGCGGACCATTTCCTTATAGTTCGGGTGCGCGATGCACTCCTCGCTCATGACGAAGCGGGAGCCCATCTGCACGGCCTGCGCGCCGAGCGCGAACGCGGCCGCCATGCCGCGCGAATCCGCGATGCCGCCGGCGCCGATGACCGGCACGTCCACGGCGTCCACAATCTGCGGGATCAGCGGCATCGTCGAGATCTCGCCGATATGGCCGCCGGACTCCTGCCCCTCCGCGATCACGGCATCGACGCCGCCGCGCACGAGGCGCTTCGCGAGAGCCGTCGACGCGACAACTGGGATGACCTTCGTGCCGACTTCCTTGAGCGCCGGCACATACTCGCCCGGGTTCCCGGCGCCCGTCGTGACGACTGCCGGATGCTCGTCGATGACGACCTGCATGACCTCTTTGACATACGGGGACAGCAGCATGACATTGACGCCGAACGGCTTATCCGTCCAGCGCTTGCATTTCTGGATTTCCGCGCGCAGCAGATCCGGCGGCATATTGCCAGATCCGATGATGCCGAGACCGCCGGCATTCGAGACGGCCGAAGCGAGCTCCGCGGTGCCGATCCAGGCCATGCCTCCCTGGAAAATAGGGACCTTTATCCCCAGCATCTTGCAGATGACATTGTTTTCGAACATGCAATAAATCCTCCTTCAGGGGAAACAGCAAAAGCCGCTTCCTATGAACACGGTGAAGCAAAAGAAAAATAAGTCCAAAAAACAGAATAAAACTAGGGCTTAATCCGTCGGTTCCTCGCTGTCCGCATGCCGTTTCGTCTGTCTCTCCCGGCGCTCCTCCTCCGCGACGTCCGCGACCTCCTTGTCGGCGAGCTCCGCCTCCGTTGCGAGCGTGTCGCGGATATGGCCGAGGACGTCCTGCCGCGCGTAGCTGTCCGCAACGCCGATGGCGCTGCAGATGGACTTCGCGTTGGACGAACCGTGCGCGATGATGCAGACGCCGTTGACGCCGAGGAGCGGCGCACCGCCGTACTCCGTGACGTCGAGGCGTTTGCCGAGCCGCAGCAGCGTCGGCTTCACGAGAAGGGCGCCGATCTTCGCGAAGATGCTTCCATGCATGATGGCGTCTTTGAGCAGCTTCATGATCGTGATAGCGAGACCCTCTCCAAATTTTAGCACAACGTTGCCAACAAATCCATCACAAATTACGACATCGAATGTCCCTTTCGGGATATCGCGTCCTTCCGCATTGCCGCAGAAATTGATGGTATGCAGCTGTTTGAGCAGGCGGTGCGTCTCCTTTGCCTGCTCGTTGCCTTTCGTCTCTTCCTCGCCGATATTCAGCAGGCCGACCTTCGGACTCTCGATGCCGAACACGTATTTCGCGTAGATCGAACCCATGATGCCGCACTGCATCAGATGCTCCGGCTTCGTGTCGACATTCGCCCCGGAATCGAGCATCAGCGTGACGCCCTGCGGCGACGGGATCGGCGTCGCGATGGCCGGGCGCCCGATGCCATGGATGCGCTTGAAGATGGTCTGCGCTGCCGCGACCGCCGCGCCGGTGCTGCCGGCCGACAGGACCGCGTCGCATGCGCCGTCCTTCACGAGGCGCGTCGCGACGACCAGCGACGAATCCTTTTTCTTGCGGACGGCCTCTGCCGGATGTTCTCCCATCTCGATGACCTCGGTCGTCGGATGGATGGATATATCGAGCTTCTGCCATTCCGGATATTTGGCCAGTTCCTCTTTGATCTGCGCCTCATCGCCGACGAGCTCGATGCCGCAGCCGAATTTCTTTGCGGCCTCTACCGAGCCCTTGACAATCTCAAGCGGGGCGAAATCCCCGCCCATGGCGTCCACTGCAATTTTCACGAATGTCCCCTCACTTCTCGTCCCACGAAACCATGATGAATTTCGCGCGGAATACCTCCTGCGTGTCGTTATGCGTCTTGACCCAGACAAAATATTTATTGCCGCGCACTTTCACGATCTCCGCCTTGGCAATCAGTTTTTCCCCGACATGTACCGGCACCTTGTATTTGACGTTCGCGACCCCCGTCACGACCATCGGTGCATCGATGATGGCGAGCGCGAGCGAATCGGCCTGCGAGAACATGTAATGTCCCTTCGCGATCTTGTTCTTCGCAAAGACCATGTCCTCGGTGATCCGGAGCAGCGAGATACCCGAATGCCCGAGCTCGAGGTCGATGAGTTCCCCGACCACTTCGCCGCTCTGGATCGACTTGACCTTGTTCTGCGCGTGCTCCGCCATCTTGCGGATACGCCCGCGCAGCTCCGGGATGCCGAGCTCCAGACGGTCGAGACGGATTGTCTGGACGCTGACGGCGAGGTTCCGCGCGAGCTCTTCATCGGTCAAGAAAGGCTTTTCCTTGACCTGCCGCAGGAGAAGCTGCTGACGGATCTTCTTTTTTACGCGCGCCATGGCTCCCCCTCCTTTTAGTACCTGCTTCTACTATCTCATATAATAAGCTATTATAAGCTCTGCCTTCCAAAAAAGCAAGTTCTTTTGTCTGAGGAAAAGCACAGAAACAGCAAAAAAGCAGGACACGGCGGTCCTGCTTTCCATCCTGCTTACTCCGCAGCCTTGATGACCTCGCGGCCATCGTAGTAACCGCACTCCATGCATACATGGTGCGGGAGCTTCGGCTCGTGGCACTGCGGGCACTCTACGTAGCCCGGTGCCGTGAGCTTCCAGTTCGCACGGCGCTTGTCGCGGCGTGCCTTGGACATTTTGCGCTTTGGTACTGCCATTTTCCGTTACACCTCTTTCATTCGTCTTTTTTCCATAACTGCTGTAATGCTGCCAAACGCGGATCTGGCACAAAGCGGTCGCAGCCGCAGTCCCCTTCGTTGAGATCGTGGCCGCAGACCGGGCAAAGGCCCTTGCAGTCCGGCTTGCAGAGATTCTGGATCGGCTGTGACGCGACCAGGACGTCGCGCAGGAACGGCAGCAGGTCGAGGGTATCGCCCTCGTAAAAGCTGCTGTCCGACTCGTCTTCCCTTCCCTCGTGGAAATCTTCCTCGAAGGGATGGCTCTGCTCCTCCGTGCAGTCCTTCAGGCAGCGGTCACAGGTGAAATGCTTCACCGCCTGGACCGTGCCCTCCGCGCGGATGCCGGTTCCCGTGTTCAGGATCCGGCCCTCCATGCGGATGGGACCTTCAAACGAATAATCCGGCGACACGACATCGAGCGCTTCGGCGTCCGCCTCAAACGAGAACGGCTTCTCCCTACCCGGCGCGGCCAAAAGATCCGCAAGATTCACTAGCATATTCATTCAGCATCAACCTCAATCCATTATAGCGGCCGTCCTGCCCTTTGTCAACGCAGGAACGGTATTTCTCCTTCAGTCGCCCAGGCGCTCGCAGAGCAGGCGGATGGCCTCGCGCTGGACCGTCTTCAGCGGGACATCGTGCGCCTCTGCGCAGCGCCGGCAGTCCTCGTATTCCGCGGAAACCGTCACGATCTCGCCGTGCCATGCGCTGACCTTGCCGTGCACCGTCCCGTATCTCGTCTCGACCTTCGCCATGTGGCGCGAGGCCTCGAGGCGCTCCATGACCGGGATCACGCGCAGGCCGATGCTCGTCGTCTCGCGGAAGATGATGCCGGCGAGTGCCTCTTTTTTCTCCTCGACGGTCAGGACGGAGAGCTTCTGTGCCGGGCGGTTCTTCTTCATGAAAATCGGCGTTGTCCAGACGTCGAGTGCTCCTGCCGCCAGCAGCTTCTCATAGAGATAGCCGTAAATCTGCGGATTCATATCGTCGATATTCGCCTCGAGGATGCAGCGTGCGGCGGATTCACCGCCCATGCAGCTGCCGAGATACAGCCGCAGGACGTTCGGGATTGAAAGATCCCAGGTCCCTGCGCCGTAGGCGATGCAGTCCGCCTCAAAACCCTGCGGCAGGCCGTCGTGATACGAGGCGAGCGCGCGGATGAACGCCGCGCCCGTCGGCGTCGTCAGTTCCTTCTCCTCGCTGCCCGGCACGGTCGGCCAGCCCTTCACGAGCTCCGCGACAGCCGGCGCCGGGACAGGCATCAGGCCGTGCGCGCAGTGCACGAAGCCGCGCCCGAGCGTCAGCTGCGACGCATAGACGCGTTCGACCTCGAGATAGTCGAGGCATATCGCCGAGCCGACGATGTCGACGATGGAGTCCGTGGCCCCGATCTCGTGGAACGCCACTTCCTCTGCCGGCTTCCCGTGCACCTTTCCCTCGGCTTTCGCCGCCTCCTCGAAGATGGAGAGCGCGAGACGCTTGACATTCCCGGATAGGGACGAGCCCTCGATCATCCGGCGGATATCGGCCATCGTGCGGTGATGATGGTGATGGTGGTCGTGATGCTCCTGATGTTCCTCATGGGCTTTGAGCTCTACATCCACGTACACGGCCTGGATGCCGTTCTTGCTGACATCGCTGGCCTTCAGCATGTACTCGCCGCCATTGCCGAGCTTGCCGAGTTCCTGCTCGAGATAGGCAAGCGGCACGCCCGCCTGCAGGAAGGCACCGAGCAGCATATTGCCGCTGATGCCGGCAAATACATCGAGATAAATTGCTTTCATCCTGCCGCCCCCCTAGCGCATGTGATTGATCTTGCTCGCGAGCACGCCGGCCCCGAAGCCGTTGTCGATGTTCACGACGGAAACGCCGGCGGCGCAGCTGTTCAGCATAGAGAGCAGCGCCGCGAGCCCGTGGAACGATGCCCCGTAGCCGACGCTCGTCGGCACCGCGATGACAGGCCTGTCCGTGAGGCCGCCGACCACGGAGGCCAGCGCCCCCTCCATGCCCGCGATGACGATGATGACGTTCGCCCGCTGGATAGCCGGGAGATGCGCGAAAAGCCGGTGAATCCCCGCGACCCCGCAGTCGTAGAAATGCCGCACGGCGTTCCCCCACAGGTACGCCGTGCGCTCCGCCTCGCTCGCGACGGGGATATCGCTCGTCCCGGCCGTCAGGATCAGGATCTCGTGGGACGGGTCGCGCTGCACGCTCTTATCCCGGTCGAGATAGATCATGCGCGCCTCCTCATCGTACTGCATCTCGGGCATCGCCGCCCTGACGTAGTCGTATTTCTCCCGGCTCGCGCGCGTCGCCATCAGGTTCCCCTTGCTGCGCTTCTCGAGGCTCTGCAGGATGCCGAGCACCTGCTCCTTGGTCTTGCCCTCCGCGTAGATGACTTCGGGGAAGCCCTGCCGCCGCTCGCGGTCGTGGTCGACCTCGGCGTACGGCATCTCCTCGAAGGAGGTGCTCACAATCTGCCGGACAGCCTGTTCCTCGTCCAGCTCTCCCTTTTTATAGCGCAGGAGCATTTCCCGGATCTCCTCTTCCGTCATGCTTTCCCCTCCTAGACACGGAAAGGAAAGACCGACTGCGGCCTTTCCTTTCTGTCGTTCTATTCTTTCCGTTCTATCTATATCCGATATCCGGCTCACTGCTGCGGCTGCGGCAGGGATTCTTTTTCCGGCGCTTCTTCTGCTGCCGCAGGCGGGCGCTTTGCGGCCTGCTGCTGTGCCTGTTCCTGCTCCATCTGCAGGCGCTTCTCGCGCTGCTGCTGCATCTGGAGCTGGCCCTGCTGGAGCACCTGCATGGCCTGCTGGATGCCGCCCTGGATTTCCTGCACGCCGTGTGCCGCGCTCTCAACGCCCTGGAACGTGCCGCCAACATGCGCAATCAGGTTCTTGAACACCTGGTCGGCGTATGCATCCGCGTTGTCCTCGAGCTCCTTCGCGCGCTTCTGCGCCTGCTCGATGGTCTCGCGCGCCATCTGCTGCGCGCGGTCGAGCATCTGCTCCTGCTGGCTCTGAACCTGCTGCAGGATTTCCTTGCCCTTTGCGCGGGACTGTTCGACGATGGCATGGTCATCGACGAGCTTTGTCGCGTAGTTCTTCGCGTTCTCGACGATGCGGTCCGCTTCCTGCTGCGCGTCCGCGAGGATCTGGTCGCGGTTCTCCATAATATCGGCCGCGCGGTCGAGCTCTTTCGGGAGGTCGTTGCGGAGCTCATCCACATAATGGATGAGCTCGGTATCGTCGAGCATCACCTTATTCATGAAGGGCATCTTGTTTGCCCCGACTACCATATCCTCGATTTTCGACAACGTTTTGCGCACTGACATAAACGCGTACTCCCTTTCTTATTTCCAGCCCTTCCCGGGCGTTTTTTCTTTTTATCGGGCCTGCGGCGGCTCGTGGAATCTCTGCCGCAGGGCCTCTGCCACATTCGCCGGGACAAGCCCCGCGAGCTCCCCGTGGAATGCGGCGACCTCCCGTGCGGCGGACGAGCTGACGCAGGCGCATTCCGGCCGCGTCAGCAGGAAGACCGTCTCGGCCTCCGGGCACAGCAGATGGTTGAGTTCCGCCTGACGCCGCTCATACTCGAGGTCGGCCGCCGAACGCACGCCGCGCACGATGAACGGCGCCTCATGCGCGCGCAGATAGTCCGCGAGCAGTCCCGAAAACGTATCCACGCGGAGATTCGGGATCCCGCCGTCCTCCTTTACCGCGCCCTCGATCAGCGCCTTGCGCTCCTCCGCGGAGAACAGGCCCTGTTTCCGCACGTTGTGGAATACGCAGACGATCAGCTCATCGAACAGCCCCGCCGCCCGGCGGAACAGGTCGAGATGCCCGAGCGTCACGGGGTCAAAGCTCCCCGCGCATACCGCGCGCCGCACACTCATGCCGAGGCCTCCTCGCTTCCGTCTTTCTGCCGGGAACGCGCGACGGACGAGTGATGACCCGCACGCGCATGTGCCTCCGACGTCAAACTTTCATAGCAATCCTATTTTAACATACTTTCTCCGATTCGTGAACTCTTTCCCAGCAGAAATCGGGAAATTTGCCGAACCATCCGCCGCTTCTTCCTCTATCGCTTCTTATCCCTCCGCGGCGGAGGTCTCTTCCTTCAAGCAGGACTGGATATTCTGGGCGACATCGGCGACCGTGTAGCGCGCGAGATCTGCCTCAAAACGCTGCTGGATATCCTGCAAGATGCCGTCGAGGCTGCGGTGGATATTGCGTCCGACCGGGCATTTCGGATTCGGGTTCTCGTGGAAATGGAACAGGTTCTCCCTGCCGCCCGTCTCGACCGCGCGGTACACGTCGAGGAACGTGATATCCGAAAGCGGCTTCGTCAGGGTGATGCTGCCCGGCCCGCGTTTTGTCGCAATCAGGCCCGCCGCGCGCAGCTTCAGCATGAGCCCGCGGATGATGACCGGATTCGTGCCGATGCTCCCCGCGAGAAACGCGCTGGTAACCGAATAGGCGCCGCCGAAAAAATCGACGGCCGCCAGAAGATGGATAGCAATGGTGAATTTTGTTGAAACCTGCATTCAAGGATCTCTCCTATTCAAAAGATTTTCGTAGATGGCGCGGTCGCTGTCCTTGAATACATCAAAGACCACGCGCCGCAGAGCCGACACCGAGCTCCAGATATAGGATAGGCCCGTTTGCATGCCGATGCAAGAACTTTTTATAGCGGCCCTGCGCCGCATGCCAGCCCTCGTCCTCAACAAAACGGTCGTCACTGCGCACGCTAACCATCATCGCGCGGCCATCATCTGGGCACTTCGGGATCAGCTCTTCCGGCACCGACCAGGACAGCATCCGTTTCTTTCATCTTTTCTTTGAGCAGGGCCAGCTGCTCCTCGTAGGTCATATCATCCTTCTTATAAAATACAGTATCAAAACCAAACATACCTTTCCCTCCCTGCCGGCTCACTATCTATGATAAAGCTTTCTTCCCTTATATGCAAAAGACTGCCGTAATCTGGCGGCAGTCTTTCATCACTTGGACATTTCCAAGAAATGGCAGGGAATCAAGCGCGGACGACGGAGATGCGCTGCTGAACGTGGCTGCCTTTCTCGATTTCGTCGACAAGCGCAATCGCGTAATCGGCATAGGAGATGATGGACTCGTTCTTGCTGTTCAGCGTGAACTCCTCGCCGGCGAGGATGTACTTACCCGTGCGCTCACCATCGGCCTGGAAGTCTGCAGCCGGGGAAATGTACGTCCACTTGACGTTCTCCGTCGCGCGGAGCTCCGCAAGCGCGAGGCCGTGTGCCGCACTGACGCCCTTGAATGCGTCCGGGAAGTTCGGCGCGAGTTCCACCGTAGAAGTATGCTCCGCATTCGTGTAGAGGCTGCCCGCACCGCCGACGACGACCAGTCGCGTATCCGTGCCTTTCACCAGATCCGCAAGGGTGATTGCTGCTTTCGGGATCACGTAGAGCGTCTCGAGCGACCATGCGCCCGCCGCGTCCACGACAACGTCGAAGCCCTTCAGGTCTTCCTTCGTCAGGTCGAAGATATCCTTCTTCACATACTGCTTGGCCTGCGTGTCATTTTCCGCATGGCGGCCGAATGCTGTGACCTCATGCCCACGGTTCTGTGCCTCGGCGATGACCTTCTTTGCGACACGGCCATTTGCTGCGCTAACTGCGATTTTCATGATGAACTCCTCTCTGGAGGTTTTCCCTCCTCAGAACAATTTGTAACCTGTTTTATTACTTTCTACGCTTTGTAATATATCATGTTACAAACACTTTGTCAACACCATCACAAAAAATTTTTGAAAAGATTTCCGGCAGAAACCAAATGACGGACAGCAAAAAGCCCCGTCCGGAAAGATTCGGATTTCTTTCCGGACGGGGCTTCCCATCTCAGTTCTACCTATATGCAATTCATGACGCAGGCTCCTCGATCCAGTCTCTCCACTGGAAAAAGCTCACCTGTGTCGTATGGCCGTAACGGCGATGTTCGACGCGCACGAGCCGCTGGAGCTCCGGCAGCTCGTCCTCATCGGCGCCGTGTTCGACAACCAGAATGCCGTTCCGCGCGAGGATTTCCCCCGCATCAAGGCATTGCAGGGCCTTCTGCCACAGGCCGATATGATACGGCGGGTCGCAGAAGACAAGGTCAAATTTCTCGCCCTTTTCCTCGAGCGCGCGCAGCCGGCAGAACACATCGCCGGATTCCACGCGCACCTGCGCGGCAAGGTGCGTATGCTCCGCATTCTCCCGCATGAGCGCCCCTGTCGCCTGATCCACGAGCACAGCGGATTCTGCGCCGCGGGATACCGCCTCGAGGCCAAGATTCCCCGTCCCGGCGAACAGGTCGAGCACGCGGCGGCCGCGGATCATGGACCCGAGGATATTGAACACCGATTCCTTCACGCGATCCGACGTCGGTCGCGTCGCCTGCCCTTTCGGCGTTTTCAGTTTGGCGCCGCGCGCCGAGCCAGTGATGATCCGCAAGCGCACACACCTCCCATTTCAGACTTTCACAATAGCCCTATTCTAGCATACTTTCCCCGATCCGTGAACTCTTTCCCGGCAGGAATCGGAAAATCCTCCATCTGCTCCAGATTCGTAAGAATGTCCTTCCTTTTTTCGGCAAGCAATTCGGATCTCTTTCCAGACGGGTCATCAAATCTTGATTCTATTCTTCAAATGATCCAAGCGGAATTGTCCAATGAATACAGGTCTTGAATCCGCAAGAGAACCGCTTTCTCCCTTTTCGCGCGTTCCTGAACGGGCTGCGTATAGCCGCCCTTGCTGAAGAACACATAATACTTCTCCCTGATGTTCGGGAATGCCATAGATGCGGTAAGGAGATCATCGTATTCTTCCATCGGCATAGGGCGGTTCCAGTATTTGCATTCGCAGAAAATTGCCTTTTTGCCGCTTTCATCGAAAGCCAGCACATCCACGTCATCTTGCTGCCGCAGGACTGGATTCGTCCCCCACCATTTCCCGATCTGCGCAGGGATAAAGGGCAGAGCCCCTTTCCTCGCCATCCGGATGAGATACTCCTGGCAGACCTGCTCAAATACGGGGCCCATATAATCGGTGATTCCCGCCATGATCCGCTTGGCCGCCTCTTCTTCCCCGAGCAGAGCATAGAAATTCCGCTTCGTGAAAACGTAACGGTACCAAAACCGATAGTATGAATCGGACAGAACATAGATGCCCTTTTTACTCGTGCGCGGTTCTCCGCATGGAACGATTTTCTGCACTAGACGGATATTCTGCAGCACGCTCAGATATTTGCTGCACTTTCCCGCCGGCTCATGAATGCGGTCCGCAATCATATGCACCTTATTCGCACCGTTCGCAATCGCCTCGAGGATGCTGTTATACACCACCGGCTCACGTAGTTCCATCCGAAGCAGCATCTGCGGTTCATCATTCAAGAAGGTGCTCTCCGGAAGGATCTGATGCGCGAGATTCTGCTCGATGCTCTCCTGATCGCAAAAGGCATTCAGGTAACGGGGAATCCCGCCGAGGATTCCATACGCCAGCAGCTGGTCGTCCATGGTATAATCCGGGAAAAAAGCCGCACTATCCAGATAATCGAACGGCTTCACTTCCATCTTTCCCGTCACGCGGCCATACAGAGGGCTCTTATATCCCATGACTTCATTGACCATGAAGCTGACGCTGGATCCGCACAAGACCAGCATAAGATTCTGGTGCTGCCACGCATGATCGATCTTATGCTGCAAGATGCTCTTGATGGACGCATTCTGTGACGCAAGAAACGGGAACTCATCAATGATCAGTATAGTTTTCCCTTCCTGCTCCGCCGCGTGTTTCCCGAAATAATCCAAGGCCTTTTCCCAATCTGGAAAAGGAGCAATGTATTCGCCCCCGAAATATTCCTGCAATGTCTGCGAAAAATCCTGCAGATTCAACGCATCATTCTTTTCCTGCGCTGGAAAGAAAATTGCCGGATGGTTTTGGGCAAATTCCTGCAAGATCGTCGTTTTCCCGACCCGGCGCCGCCCATACATGACCAAGAATTGGAAATCCGAGGACGCCGCCATCCGGTTCAATACACCGAGTTCTTTCTTTCTCCCTATCATCATTCTCCCCGCCTAAGTTATATACTCTAAAGTATCATACTCTAGAGTATATAACTTTAGAGTATGATTTTCAAGATGATGGATCAGGAAAAAAGCGCGTGTCCCCGCTGCTGCCCGTCCGCTTCTTCAGCCAAGCGCCGAAGTCCTCCAGACGATCCTCGATGTTGATGGCCTCACCGAGCAGTGCGCCGCCGATCAGGCTCGCGAGCATCCGGTACGTGCCCGTCAGGCCGACCGTCCCATCGCCCGTGAGCACGAACATTTCCTTGAGCGTACCGGTTAGGCCGAGGAACATCACCGAAACCGCACAAGCCATCATCAGCGTTTTCTGGAAGCGCTCCGAAATCAGCCGCCCAAAGCCAAGGCCAAAGATCCCGCCAAACACAATACCAACCACATTCGCCAGAACACCTATCCCAGGAAACAAACGCCCCGCCCCTTTCTGACAGAAACTCGATCACTGCTGTTGAAAATTCCGCACCGGTGACGGATGCTCCGCATGCTCATCGAGCAGTTTTTCCATCCAGGCCACATCGTACCAGCGGCCGAATTTATAGCCGCTCTGGTGAAATGTCCCGACCATCCGATAGCCGAGATGCTGATGAAAGGCGATGCTCGCATCCGTCAGATAGGGATCGGTATCGCCGCGCGGCACGGCAATGCAGGCGTTGATGTTCAGGATGCCCATTTCCCGAAGGGCCGACTCCAGCGCGTCGTAGAGACTGCGCCCGAGCCCCATGCCGCGGGCATCTTTTTCAAGATAGATGCTCGACTCCACAGACCAGGCATAAGCCGCCCGTCCATAGAAGGCATGCGCATAAGCATAGCCGAGCACCTCCCCCTCGCGTTCCGCGACCAGATACGGGTAGTGCGTAAGCACGGCCTCGCGCCGCGCGTTCATCTCCGCTGCATCCGGTGCCTCATACTCAAACGTGATTGCCGTATGCTCGACATAATACCGATAAATCCGTGTCAAAGCCGCGGCATCCTCCGCTCGTGCCGTCCGGATTGTAATTTCTTCCATAAGAAACTCTCCTCTTTTATGACATTGAAAGAATCGAAATTTCTCTTATGATATGTTTGTTATCCACAAGAAACGTTACCGTATTGGTGTATTTCGTTTTATAAGTATAGTAAATCACGCCATTTTTGCTCATACTAATCTGATAAGGCACGCCGAAATTTTGATACATCTCACGGACAGAAGAACCGACCTTAATACCACATGGCATCGCTAGTCCATTGTTCGCCGTAGTTTTAATATTAACTACATCCTCTTTTCCATCCTTTTCTACAAGTACGTAAAGATGGAAAGAATCTCCATACGTAATCGTATAACCTAGCAAATCGTAAAGATAATTCTTTTTCTTTTCACTCACCTTTGATGGTTCCCCATAAATCGACTTGACATAGTCTACAGAAGATCCGCAACCAATACCTCCAATCTTCAATTGATCAATTGGAATCCGTTGTGATTCATAATTAATAGAAGCGCTAGCCCACTGGCACAGCCACCCTTCTGGTATTGGAAAAACAGTCATGATGCTAGTGACTGAAATTATAGCAATCAGTAGGTAAATCACGTGCTGATAAATTTTTTCCGAACAAATCATTTCCATCATCCTTCCTGTAGATTTAATATATCCATTCGTTCATATTTTATAAGAATTGTGCCATATATACGGGCAGGCAGAGAATGTCTTGATCTTTCTGCAGATCTTTGGTATAGATCAGATATTTGCGATCAATATGCTGTCCATATTTTTTTCCGAACGCATCCAGTGATGCATGCCGTTTATACCCTGAAGATTTGACTTCAATCGGGCAGACTTTGTCCCGTTTCGCAAGCAGGAAATCTATCTCATATCGATTGTTTCCGGTCTTATCGGGGAATGTATGATAATAGAGCTGATTCCCCGCGGCGGCTAAAGTCTGCGCGACAACATTCTCAAAGAAATATCCGAGATTCGCAGGAAGTTTATCGCTTAGCAGCTTCTTGTAGATGATGTTCTCGGTAAAAGACTTATCTTTGAAGGCCAAAGTAACAAAGAGGCCAATATCGGATAAAAATAATTTGAACTGTGATAAATCTTTGGTCAGCGCCATTCCTGCACTCGGATCATGGACGTGATAAGCGACCAGTACCGTACGGGAATCCGCTAATTCCGCAATCAGTTCCAACACATTATTAGGCCGGAGATTGGCATCGACATTCGAAACGGAATACCGGTACGCATTGCGGCTGAGCTGCGCCGGGATTGCATCGAACATGGCGGAAAGCCGCCCGGTCTCATCGATTTTACGGAAATCATCCTCATAAAGATCCAGGATATTCCGCTTCACCGCATCCACGTCTTCAAAGTTATTCTGCTGCAGATAAGCTTCCACCGCCTGTGGCATACCGCCAACTAGCATGTAAAGACGGAATTGGCGCATCATCTGCCGATGTATCTCGCCGACCGGTTTCTCTTTTTCATAAAATTGCCGCAAAATGGGACAGATAGAATCTTTCCCCTGTGCCCACAGGAATTCTTCAAAGTCCATCGGATACATGGATAGACGCGTCTCCTCGCTTGGTATCAGAATCCCCTGCGTATTCTTTTTTATGGAAATCAGAGATCCTGTTTCCATATAATCATATCGATGATCCTTGACCAGGTGCTTGATTGCCTGACGAGCTTTCGGGCACAACTGCACTTCATCGAAAATAATTGCAGACTCGCGCTCATAGAGCCTTTTCCCAGAGAAAAGCTGCAATTGCAGGAAAATGTAGTCGAGGTCGGATACATCTTCAAAAAGATTTTTGATTTCCGAAGAACAATTCGAAAAATCAATGCGGATATAACTTTTATATTCTTCCTGCGCGAATTTCTCAACCACTGTCGATTTGCCGACACGGCGCTGCCCTTCCAGAAGCAGCGCTGTCCTGCCATCCCATCTTTTTTTCCAGTCCTGTAATTGCGCATAAATCTTTCGACGGAAGAACATTCTTACCCCTCCCTCTGTTAATTCCGTATAATCAATATTTGCGATTATCCCAAAATAGTAAAATCTTTTTCGATAAAATCCCCAAAATAGTAAAATCTTTTATGACTGATTCCCCATTATGGTAAAATCTATTATATCCAAAACTTTTTCCATTGTAAATACCTGCGCCATGTTCTACGATAACTATGGTATAGAAGAAATGTTGACAGACGGATATGGGGTGTCGCGGATGAAGGTTGTTGTTTCTATGGACTCGTTCAAGGGATCGGTTTCTTCGCTTGAGGCGGGAGATGCGGTGCGGCGCGGGATTCTTTCTGCGTTTCCGGCGGATAAGGTGCGGGTGTTCCCGCTCGCGGATGGTGGCGAGGGCACGGTGGATGCGCTGACCGCAGGGTCCCTCGGCAGCAGCGTCCCGGTGACGGTCACGGGGCCGCTCGGCACCCCCATCCCGAGCCGCTATGGCTGGCTCGCGGACAAAGGGACTGCAGTCATCGAGATGGCGGATGCCGCAGGGCTGACGCTCGTCCCGGAGGCACAGCGCAATCCGCTCGATACGACGACCTACGGGCTCGGCGAGCTGATTGCTGCGGCATACGGGCATGGCGCGCGGCATTTCCTGATTGGCATCGGCGGCAGCGCGACGAACGACTGCGGGCTCGGCATGCTCGCCGCCCTCGGCGTCTGCTTCGGCGGCATCTCCGGTGTTCCGTTCGGCCGCGATCTCGCGCGCGTCCGCTCAATCGACGCCCACGCGCTTGCAAGATACGCGGACTGCACGTTCGACATCGCCTGCGATGTCAAGAACCCGCTCTGCGGGGAAACGGGCTGCTCGCATATCTTCAGCCCGCAGAAGGGCGCATCCCCGGCGGTCTGCGAGCAGATGGATCAGGATATCGCAGCCTTTGCCCATCTCGCAGGAAAGGCCATGCCGGAAGCGGAGGACGCCATGCGTCTCCCAGGCGCCGGCGCGGCCGGCGGCCTCGGCTTTGCCTTCCACACCTTCCTGCATGGCAGCCTGACGCCGGGTGCTCCCCTCGTCCTCCGCTATACCGGCATCGAGGCCGATCTCCCGGACGCCGACGTCCTGATCACCGGCGAGGGCTGCCTCGACGCGCAGACCGCGATGGGCAAGGCCCCCGCCGTGCTCGCCGCGCGCGCAAAGCAGAAGAATCCGGCCTGCCTGACCATCGCGCTCGGCGGCGCCTGCCAGAGAGGTGCCGATGCCGTGAACGCGCATGGCATCGATGCCTATTTCCCGATTCTCCCCGGGCCGATGCGTGAGGCAGAGGCCATGGGCGCCGCCATGACAAAAGAGAACCTCGCCCGCACGAGCGCCCAGATCCTGCGGCTCCTCCATCCACGGATGGAAAGGCTTAAGTTCCACAGAAAAAGTCTCGATGGATAGGGAGAACAAAGAAACGTACAGAAAAAAGAAGGAGGCGCCCTGCTCATGTCAGACCATATTTTCTACTTTGTGCTCGCGCTGCTTTTCGTCGGCCTGCTCCTCTATCTTGTCCGGCTTCAACAACAGCTGCGGCAGGCCCGGAACGTCATGCAGTTTTTCCGGCAGATCACCGCGCTGATGGGGCTGCTGACCGTCAACTACGATATCAGCAAGGATGTTGTCATGCTCTCCCCAGATTGCGCGCGCCTCTTTCACCTGCCCGAGGTCATCGAACATTTCGCGCAGCAGGGGGAAAAAGCGAAGGAGGATGCCTCGAACCCGCTCCACCCCATCGCTCTCTGCCTGTCCTCAATCTCCGGCGAGACCTCTTGGCAATACCTGCGCCACGGCGAGCCGGTCCGGCATTTCCAGCTGCGCAGCTATGTGCTAATCGGCGCCGATGTAAAACCGGTCTACATGGAAGGCGTATTCCGCGATGTCACGAAAGAGGTCAACGCGTCGGCGCGGCTCGCCATCAAGGCCCAGTTCGACGGCCTCACGCGCATCCACAACTCCGGCGCGACGCGCAGCTGGATGCAGGCGCATATCGGCGTCCCGCAAGCGGATGGCTCCCGCGGCGGCATGCTGTTCTTGCTCGATGTGGATCATTTCAAGCAGGTCAACGACACGATTGGGCATCAGGGCGGCGACCGCGCGCTCATCTGCGTCGCGAATGCCCTGCGGCATGCTTTTTCCGGCCGCGGCTTCCTCGGGTGGCTCGGCGGCGATGAATTCGTGGCCTATCTCCGCGAGACCGATATGGAAAAAGCGGAGGCCCTGGCGAAGGCCATCCACGAAAACGCGCTGCGTCTCGGCCACGAGGCAGGGCTGCCACTTGACCTGACCGTCAGCATCGGCTGTGCCATCCTTGACGGAGAAAATTACGAAGCCGCCTATAAAAAGGCCGACCGTGCCCTCTATGCCGCAAAAGAGAAAGGCCGCAATACGCATGTCATCCTTCCGGCAAAGGATGACGGGGACGCGCAGGCCGAGTAAGGAGGAAAACCGCATGAAACACACGACCAGAAGCCTTGTTCTCCTAGTGATCTTCCTGTTCACCGCCCTTGCATCGTTTTCTCCGGCAGCCGCGGGAAGCGCCGTGCATGAGAAGATCCGCGTAGGGTATTCCTCCTCCGGCAGCCTGCTCTATCAGGACGAAAATGGGGTTTTCCGCGGCTACGATGTCATCTATCTCTATGAGATCGCCCGGTATACCGGCTGGGACTATGAATTCGTTCCCTACGATGACTGGTCGAAGGCCGTTGCCGACGTCCATGCGGGAAAGATCGACATCCTGCCGACGGTGCTGAAGACCCCGCAGAGGGAGCAGGACATGCTGTTCTCCCTCTACCCGATGGCATCGACGAACATCGCGCTGATCGCGCGTCCGGGCGACAGCCGCTATGTCTACGGCGATCTCAGCAGCACCGCGGGAGCCCATGTCGGGGTTCGCGCGAACACGGCCGATACGAAAGCCTTCGAGCAATGGGCCTGGAAGCACGGGCTGACCTTTGACGTGACCGATTACCCCGACCGCGGCGACCTGCTCGCCGCCCTGCGCGCAGGAACGATCGACCTCGCTGCGACATCCTACGCCGGCGAGGCGCAGAAGTTCCCCGCCATCGCGGAATTCTCTCCGCAGTCCATGTATTTCGCGGTCAATCCGGCCAAGCCACAGATTGCCGCACAGCTCAATCAGGCCATGGGCGACATCCTGCTTTACGACAGCTCCTTCACGCGCACCCTCGAGCGCATGACGAAGCCGGATAGGAACCGCTATCATGTCCTCGTGAGCGACAAAGAGCGGAGCCTCATCGATGCTCTGCCGACGCAGCGCGTGGCGCTCCCCATGAACGAAGTGCCCTTTTCCTATGAGCGCGACGGCAAGATCCGGGGCATCACCGTCCATGTCCTGAACCGGATTGCAGAGCTCACAGGGCTCTCGTTCGCCTATGTCCCGGCAAAGGACGCGGAGGACGCCTGCCGCCTCGTCGAGAATGGGGACGCGGACATGGTCGGCGGTTTTGTGGCAAGGCATATCGAGGCGCAGGCAGCCGGACTGCGCATGACGACGCCGTACTATCAGGATCAGATGGCCTTCCTCGTCCGCAACGGGCAGGACCCGGACCACGTGGCGATCCCATCCGATTACCTCGCTGTCATGCAGGAGATCTTCCCCGACCTCCAATATGAGGTCACTTCCTCTACGGCAGAAGCTCTCGACCTGCTCGAAAAAGGCCGTGTCGATGCTCTCGCCTGCGATATCGCTTCCATTTCCTATTACAGCAGCGCGCTGCATCGCGGCGACTACGAGATGCGCCCCATACCGAACGTTCCCGTGCATATCACCTTCGCTCTTCCACGCGATGCTGACCCGGGGCTCGGCTTCCTGCTCGACCGCACGGTCCAATACCTTGTGGATACGGAAATGGACGAGATCACACAGAATGCGATAAACCGCGCGCCGCTCTCCTTCACCAACCTGTTCGACCGTCTGAGCGGGACGCAGGCCAATATGCTCGTATTCGCCCTCGCCCTCGTCATCTGTTTTCTCGCCTATTCGCTGTGGCTCGTATGGCACCGGCGCGGACTGGAACGCCGCGTCACCGCCATCGAGCACGCCCGCGAAAACATGACCGCCTCGCTCGCTTGGGAAAAGAAGATGGGCCATGCCCAGCAGGACTTCATCTGCTATATGGATGACAACATCGTAGAGCCCCTGCAGACCTCCCTGCGCAGCCTGCTGAAGAACGGCGCCGCAGAGCCCGGCGCCCCGCTCCACGAGGATTATCTGCGCTGCGGACAGATCTATGATTTCATGATGGAGGTACGGCTGCTCAACCAGCTCGCACAGGACAAATTCGCCCTGCGCCAATGGCGCAATACCGCCCTCCGGCAGATGCTCCTGCATCATGGCAGCCTCCTCGCCAAGGCTGCAGAATGCAAGCGGATCCACTACGCGCAGGATTTCAGCGGCGTCAGCGAGGAACAAGCGCTGCTCGATGCGCGCGGCTTCTCGATGATGCTCATGCGCATCATGAACTACCTCATGAATCTCACGCCGGAGGGCGGCAGCCTGCTACTGTCCGCCTCCATCTCCCACATGGTCGAGGCCACGCCGCCGCGCAACATCCTCTGGCTGTTCGTCCACGCGCCGGACGTCCTGCTGCCGCCGCATATCCTGCAGGCCATGCCGGCGATGCAGGAGAGCGCACAGAAAAGCCCGCGCACCATCTACGAAAGCATGGCGAAGATCCCCTGCCATACGGCAGAGGAACGCGCGCTGCTCATCCGCGCCGCAATCCTCGACCTGCTCATACCGAAGCTCGGCGGGGAATGGGAGATCCGCTGCACGGAAAAAGGCGGCACAGAGATTGCCGTGAGCCTGCTGCTCGAAAAAAAGAATGCATGATTCTATTTCAGGCGTCCCCTTCTGGGGGCTCAAAAAGGGGCTGTTGCACGCACCAACAACGTGCAACAGCCCCTTTTTTCGTATTCCCATATCAATCTCCGTTGGCAAAGTCGTGCTGGCGGCGGAACCCGCGCCAGGTCCAGAAGAACGCGATGGCGAGCGGCACGCAGCTGCCGATCCAGGCCATCGGATTCGCGATGCAGGCACCCGTGAAGCCGAGCGCCGCGCAGAGCACGATGGCTGCGAGCGTGCGCATGACGAGCTCCATGACACCGGCGATGGTCGGGACGACGCTCTGGCCGAGGCCCTGCAAGGTATAGCGGAAAATGAACAGCAGCGACAGGATCCAGTAGCACGAGCCGTTGATGATGAGGTATTGCTGGCCGTAGCGCAACACCTGATCCTGCCCCTCACCGACGAACAGCTCGATGATGTCCGTGCCGAACAGGATCAGCAGGATGCCGACGACGATGGCAAACGATACGGACATCATGGCGCATTTCTTGACGCCCTGCCCGATGCGGTGGAATTTATGCGCGCCGTAGTTCTGCGCGGTGTAGGCGGCCATCGCCATGCCGAACGACATCATCGGCATCAGTGCGATGGCCTCGACCTTCTGCGCCGCGGCGTAGGACGCGACGGCGACCGGCCCGAAATGATTGATAGCGACCTGCAGGATGATTGACCCGATCGCGATGATCGACGACTGGAAGCCCATCGGCAGGCCGATCTTCAGATGGCCGAGGTATACCTCTTTGTCAAAATGCCAATCCGCGCGGTGCGTATGCAGCTCTGGCAGTTTTTTCCGGATGTAGATATAGCAGAGCACATTGCCGATGGCCTGGGACGCCACCGTCGCGAGGGCCGCGCCGGGGATGCCCCATCCGAGAATCAGGATGGCGATCGGCTCCAAGATGACGTTGATGCATAGAGCCACGGCGAGCAGCACCGTCGGCGCTTTGCTGTTGCCGAGCGCGCGGATGAGGTTCGTCTGCAATTGCAACAGGACGAACAGGATGATGCCGCCGAACACGATGGACAGGAACGAGTAGGCCCCATCGAGGATCTCCGCCGGCGTCTGCGTCCAGATCAGGAGCTCGCGGCAGAGCAGGACGCCGAACAGGGTCAGCACGAGTCCCGTGGCCAGCGAGATCACGGTGCAGGCCGCCACACTCTGCCGGACGCCCGCTGCGTCCTTCGCGCCAAACCGCTGCCCCGTATAGATGGAGAGCCCGCTCGTCATGCCGATGACGAAGCCGAGCATCAAGAACATCAGCGCCCCGGTGCAGCCGACCGCCGCGAGCGCGTTGACGCCGAGGAACCGCCCGACAATCAGCGTATCGACGAACGCGTAGAGCTGCTGGAAGATATTGCCCGCCACGAGCGGCAGCGTGAAGAAGAAGATGAGCTTTGCCGGGCTCCCCTCCGTCATATTCTTTGTCATGGATTCACCTCTTACCAGTGGAAATACCGCGTCACGCAGGTGCGCAGGACCTCCTGGAACACCGTCACGCTGTCGAGCAGCCCGTCGCTCGTCGGCCGCATCTTCGTATAGTGGAACACCGGGTGATGGCTCACGTGGTAGTCCGCGGGATAGGCCGTGACGTCAAGCCCCTGCCGCTCGAAATTCAGCATCGAGCGGTTCATGTGGAAGGCCGAGGTCACGAGGATCGGATGCGAGAGCCCGTGCGCGCGCAGGAGCTCCGCCGAGAACTTCGCGTTCTGCGCCGTGTTGATGCTGCGATCCTCGATCAGGATCTTGTCCTCCGGCACGCCGAGCGAGCGCAGCATGCGTGCGGCGATGACGGCCTCCTGCCCGGAATCCGAGTAGACCTGCCCGCCCGATACGAGAATCGGCAGGTCGAGTTTCCGCTGCAGGCGCACCGCGGTCAGCAGCCGGTTCGCCGGGGACGCGCAGAGCGCGCCCGTGCCGTCAACATCCGGGCTGTCCGGCATCGCGCCGCCTCCTAGCATGATGATGACATCGCCCGCCGGGTTCTCCGGCGGCTCATAGCAGGACTCGAGCACGCCCATCATGCGCTCCGAGACCAGCCCCGTACAGAGCAGATAGAAAACAAAGGTCAGGCCGGCAAGCCATGCCGCGACTTTCTTCTCGCCCTTTTTTCTCCATAAATACCAGCTGATACCCCAGAATGCGAGGATAAAAATGCCGGGCGGGAGGACCCAGCTCGCCACGAATTTCATGAAATAGACCATAAAATGCTCCTTCAGACGGAAATCGGCGGAATCGAAATCGATTTCGATTCCTTTTCGTGCTATAATAAGCGTATAGATTATCTTAACAGACCTTCCTGAAAAAGGGAAGGCCGCAGCGAAAGAAAAGGAGAGTTTTTTATGGCATTCATTGAACCGAATCCGGTGCAGGCAACGAAAAAAGCAGATGGCAAGGGCACGATCACGATCGTGAAACTGCTGACCGACAAAGAGCTCGACGGCAAATGCGGCATGTACGCCAAAGTCATCATTCCGCCTCTCTGCTCCATCGGCGAGCACGAGCATCACGGCAACACCGAGACCTATCATATCCTCTCCGGCACGGCACTCTACAACGATAACGGCAACAAGGTCACACTGCACGCCGGCGCGACGACATTCTGCCCGGACGGCGAAAAGCACGGCATCGAGAACGCCTCGAAAACCGAGGACCTCGTGTTCATGGCACTGATCATCAACAAGTAAGTTTCACATAGCGCAAGAGGGCCCTCGCTGCCACAGCAGCGGGGGCCCTCTTTTCAGAACCGATATAAAACCGCTATTATTTTTCTTTGGCTGGTACGAGGTCGGATGCCTTGAGCGTGCCCGCCTTGGCGCGCTCCGCGAACTCCGCCGTCGCCGTGAACAGCACGTCGGTCGAGCTGTTCAGCGCCGTCTCGCACGAATCCTGGATGACGCCGATGATGAAGCCGACGCCGACGACCTGCATCGCGATATCGTTGCCGATGCCGAACGACGCACAGGCCACCGGGATCAGCAGCAGCGAGCCGCCCGCGACACCAGATGCACCGCAGGCGCCGATGGTCGAGACGATGCAGAGCAGCAAAGCCGTCGGCAGGTCGATCGCGATGCCGAGCGTATGCGCAGCCGCAAGCGACAGGACCGCAATCGTGATGGCCGCGCCGCTCATGTTGATCGTCGCGCCGAGCGGAATCGAGATGGAATACGTATCCTCATTGAGGCCGAGGCGTTTGCAGAGCGACAGGTTGACCGGGATATTCGCCGCCGACGAACGCGTGAAGAACGCATAGAGGCCGCTCTCGCGGAGCGTCGCCCAGATCAGCGGGTACGGGTTGCGATGAATATGGAAATAGACGATCAGCGGGTTCATGATCAGCGCCACCGTGAAGAACGCCGCGAGCAGCACGCCGATGATCTGGAAGTAGCCGATGAATGCGGAGAACCCGCTCGTGCCGATCGCGTTTGCGACGAGGCCCATGATACCGAATGGAGCGAAGCGGATGACCCACTGCACGATTTTCGTGACTGCCTTCGCGAAGTCATCGAGCACGACTTTCGTCTTGTCGTCTGCTGCATGCAGCGCGATGCCGGCGAGCACGGCCCATGCGAGGATGCCAATGTAGTTTGCCTCAGCAATCGCGTGAACCGGGTTATCGACGACCGACAGGATCAGGTTGTGCAGAACCTCGATGATGCCGGAAGGCGCCTTCGTCGTGGCCTCCGCGACCTGCAGATTCAGCGAGGTCGGGAACAGGAATGAGTACGCGACCGCGACGAGCGACGAGCAGAACGTCGCGAAGATGTAGAGCCGCACGATCGGCTTCATCGACGTGCTCGCGTCGGAATTCTTCTGCGCCATCGCGTTCATGACGAGCACGAACACGAGGACCGGCGCGACGCCCTTCAGGGCTTTGACGAACAGGTCGCCGAGCACTGCGACAGCCGGCACCGCACCTGGCGCGAACGCGGCAATCAGGATGCCGATGATCAGGCCGACGATGATCAGCTTGATCAGCGCCGTCTCCTGATACTTCTTTCCAATCTTCCGGAACATAAAAAGTCCTCCTTGTCTCTCTACCTTGGATATATAAAAATAAATCCAGCACGAAAATACAGCCGTGTACCTTCATGCAAACAACATATGACAAGTATACATCAAACGCGTACATAAAACAAGTATTTTCCGTAATTTTGTTTGATGCAAAAGGACTTTCTGCTTCTATATACTAAAAATTGCGCACATTTTGAGAAATGTGCGCAATCAGCAGACATTGTATACAATATATGCGGAATCAAATCCCGTCAGCGGTCTTTCTCGGCAGCCAGCTCGATCAGATAGCGTCCTACGGCATCCTGCCAGGCTGGCAGGCGCTCGAAGCCCGCCGCATCGAGGTACTCCTTGCTGAGCCGCGAGTTCTTCGGGCGGACCGCCTTCGTCGGATAGGCCGTCGAAGGCACCGGCTCGACGACCGTCTTGCGGCCGGCCTGCCGGAAAATCTCGCGCGCGAACTCCGCCCAAGAGCAGAATCCTTCGTTCGTCGCATGATACGTGCCGTACTTCTCCGTGCCGATCATATCGACGAGCAGCACCGCGAGGTCGCGGGTATAGGTTGGCGAGCCGACCTGGTCATCGACCACCGTGAGCTTGTCGTGCGTCTCGCTGAGCTTCAGCATCGTCCGGACGAAATTCTTGCCATGGATGCCGAAAACCCATGAGATGCGCACGATGAAATAGCGCTCGAGCGTCTCCCGCACGGCTTCCTCGCCGTGCAGCTTAGACAGCCCATACGCATTGCACGGCGCCGTGTGGTCATCGACCATATACGGGCGCAGGCCTGTCCCTGGGAATACATAGTCCGTGCTGATATAGAGCATCTTCGCGTGGATATCGCGGCAGATCTCTGCCAGTGCCCGTGTGCCGCCCGCATTGACGGCCTCGCAGGTCTCCTTCTCGTCCTCCGCCTTGTCGACGGCGGTCCACGCCGCACAGTGCAGGACAGCGTCCGGCGCATAGGCCTCCGCCACTTCGCGCATCTTCGCGGCGTCCGTCAAAGGGAATTCCTTGCTGGAAACACCCTTTGCCTCGATGCCGCGGAGCGCGAGTTCGCGCATACAGTCATAGCCGAGCTGCCCGCTTGCTCCCGTCACCAATACTTTCATGCTTTCGAGTCTCCCTCTTCTCTCTCTTCTGTGTTTTCCTCGGCAGGACGCCCGGGGTTCTCTCCCTCCCCGGCATCTTCCTCCGCCGGCACGCCGCGGCCTTCTTTTTCGCTGCCGGCGACGAGCGGGACGGTCAGGATGAATTTCGTGCCCTTGCCGATATCGCTTTCGACGTCGATATGGATGTCGTGCTGCTCGGCGATCCAGACCGCGATGGACAGGCCGAGGCCCGTGCCGCTGACGCCTTCTGCCTTCGTCCGCGACGTATCCACGCGGTAAAAGCGCTCGAAGATCTTCTTCTGGTCTTCCTTCGCGATGCCGATGCCATCGTCGCCGATCTCGACGCGCAGGTGGCCGCCGTCCGGCGTCCGCGTCGAGCTGACCCAGAGATGGCCTCCCTCCGGCGTGTATTTGCGCCCGTTGTCGAGGAAAATCCGGAGCAACTGGCGCATGGATACCTGATCCGCGTAGACCTCGCCCTCGTCGTTCTCGCGCAGCTCGACCTCGTGCTTTCCTTTTTCGACGAGGCGGAGCTTCCGCGTGATATCCTCGACGAGCTCCGAGAACTCGAGATTCTCCTTGTGCAGGACCTGCCGTTTCTGATCGGCACGCGCGAGGAACAGGAGCTTCTCGATGAGCTGCTGCATGTCCTCCGCCTCCGACCGGATGGACGAGATGCCCTCATGGAGCACCTCCTCGTCCTTGCTGCCCCAGCGGGAAAGCAGGTCCGAATAACCGAGGATGACCGTGACCGGCGTGCGTAGCTCATGCGAGGCATCCGACACGAAGCGCTGCTGCTGCTTGAAACCGATCTCGACGCGGTCGAGCATGTGATTGAACGTCTCCGCGAGCTCATAGAGCTCATCGTGCGTATTCGGCACATGAATCCGGCGGTCGAGGTTCTCGACCTCGATCTTGCGCACGGTATGCGTCATCGTGCGGATAGGCCGCAGGATGCGCTTGCTCAGGAAGAACCCGGCCAGCAGCGCCAGCAGGAAGCTCACGATCGTCGTCAGCAGCAGGAACCATTGCAGGATCGCGAGGAAGTTCTTCTCCGACGTGATCGTGCGGAAGAAATGCAATTGCAGCATCTCGCCCTGATAGACGACGTCGACCTTCGCGTGGTAGATGCTCATATTGTGGAGGTTCGAGACCTCCATCGACGGATTCGCCCAGATCGGCGGCTTGACCGTATTCCGCTCGATCTCCGAGATCGACGGGTAGTGGGCCTCGTTCTCCATGATGACCTGCCCGGTCATATCCGTGACGCGCAGGACGACGCCCGGAACGACCGGGTCGCCACGCCAGAACTCCGGCGTGAATGCCGTACCGTTCTGGATGCTCTCCATCACGCGGTGGATGCTGAACTCCATCTCGCGCTCCGCCTGATGGTAGAACGAGAAATAGACGCCGAGCCCCGTCACGAGGCTCATCATGCAGAGCACGAAGAACAGGATCAGCGCGTACATGCAGGTGATCTTCGTCGAGATCTGCAACGTCTTCCCCCGCCTTATACTGCCCTGGAAAAAGGATTTAATCCTTGACCACATAACCTACGCCCCGGACCGTATAGATGTATTTCTTCTGGAACCGGTCGTCGATCTTCGCGCGCAGATAGCGGATGTAGACGTCGACGACGTTCGTATCGCCCGTGTAGTCGTAGCCCCATACTTCCTGCAGGATCTGGTCGCGCGTGAGCACCGTGCGCTTGTTGCGGAGCATGTACTCGAGCAGCGAGTATTCCTTTTTCGTGAGCTGGACTTCCTCGCCGCCGACCGTGACCTCGTAGCGGCTCGGATACATCACGAGATCCTTGACCGTGAGCTTCTCGCCCTGCAGCGGGTCATCGATTTTCTGATGCTTGCGCAGCGCGTTGTGGATGCGCGCGATGAGCTCCTGGATGGCGAACGGCTTCGTCATATAGTCATCCGCGCCAAGCTCAAGACCGCGCACCTTATCCTCGACCTCGTCCTTTGCCGTCAGCATGATGATCGGCACCTGCGAGATCTCGCGCACCTTGCGGCAGATCTCCATGCCGTCCATGCCCGGCAGCATCACGTCGAGCAGGATCAGGTCAAAATCGCCCTGCAGGATGCACTCATAGGCGCGCGTACCGTTCTCCTCGATGGACGTGGCAAACCCCTCATGCTCGAGTTCGATCTGCAGGAAGCGCGCGATGCGGCGCTCATCCTCTACGATCAAGATTGCCTTTTTTTCCGTCATGTTAATCCCTCCATACGGCCCCCGCGGCCGCGGGCAGCCTGTCACAGAGCCGCGGATGCACGGCTCCCGTTTTCACAATGCTAGTTCTATTTTCGATAACCGGGTTATTAATTCCTACCGGTCTCTTCTTTTTTAATAGGACTTTTTTCTTTTTTAACGTCTTGGTAATTCCAAACCGTCAATTCCCGCGCGCTTCGTCCTCACCGAGATAGATTTTCCGGAACATCGCGACGAGGTGCTTGCCGGCCGACGACAGCGTGCGGTTCTTGAGCCAGGCGATGACCGTATGCGTGCTCATCTCCGGCTCGACGAGCTTCTTGTAGATCAGGTTGCCATCGGTCAGCAGCGTCTTCGAGGAGATCGGCATCAGCGCGATGCCCATGCCGCTCTTCGCGAGCAGCAGATCCTGCACGATGCTGTCGCTGACGCAGATGATCTCCGGCTCGAAACCGGCCTTGCGGCAGTTCGCCTGAAAGATGGTCTTCCAGCGGAGCGGCACGATGAGCGGCTGGCCCTCGAGCTCCTCGAGCTTCACGTAATGCGCGTCCTTGCCGACCGCATTCTCGCGGTTCATGATGATGACGAGCGGCTCATTCGGCAGGACGATGGAGTCGTAGACCCTCGTATCGACCTGCGTGCGCGTGAAGCCGATCTCGATCACGCGGTTGTCGAGAAGCTCGAGGATGCGCGTCCCCTCGCCCTCCCAGATCTGGTAGTTGACGTTCGGATAAGCGCGGTGGAACTTCGTGATGAGCTCCGGCAGCAGCATCGCGCCGGAACTCGTGATCGTGCCGATGCGCACCGTCCCCGCGACGCCCGTGCCGATTTCCGTGATCTCGCGCACGGTACCGTCGACCATGCCGAGGATATGCTCGACGCGCGAGTAGAGCACGCGTCCGGCATCGGTCAGGCGGATGCGGCGGCTGCCGCGCTCAAAGAGCTGTACGCCGAGCCCCTCCTCGAGGCGCTTCATCTGACGGGAGAGCGCCGGCTGTGCAATGTCGAGGCGCTGCGCCGCGTGGCTGATGTTCCCCTCTTCGACAATGGCGTAGAACGCCCGCATATCCTTGATTTCCATCGGTTTCTCTTCCCGTTTCACGATACGTACTCCCAACTTTCCCCATATATCTGCAGCATAGAACCTATGTCATTTTCTTATAATCCACGACCCTATTATACTTTTTTTGACCGGTCGCCGCAACGGCTTTTCGGAAATTCCGGAAAAAGTGCGCTTTTTCTGTCAATTCTAACTTGCGTCAACCTTCGTCTGTGCTATAATAAATCGGTGTGTGTGCCATCGGATCCGCACAATTTTTTACGCAGACAGGGATAACCTAGATATAAAGGAGTTTTTCACCATGACAAGAATCGCAGATGCTCTCGACGCCGTAGCCGATGAGATCATCGCTCAGCAGGACTACCTGACCTCACTCGACGAAAAGATCGGCGACGGCGACCACGGCCGCAATATGGCACGCGGCTTCACAGCCGCGAAGAAGGCTGTCGACGCGATGGAGGATACTACGGAACCCGGTCCCGTGCTCAAGGCCATCGGCAAGGCCCTCGTCGAGAACGTCGGCGGCGCGGCCGGCCCGCTCTACGGCATCGGCTTCATCAAGGCCGGGGAGGCCTGCGACGAGCAGACGAAACTCGACGCGCCGAGCTTCTGCAAGCTGCTGACCGCGGCCATCGACGCGATCAAGAAGCGCGGCTTCGCGGATAAAGGCGATAAGACCATGCTCGATACGCTGATCCCGGTCCGCGACTGCTTTCTGCCGGAGAATGCAGAAGGCAAACGCCTGTTCGAGGTACTCGCCGAAGCGAATGCCGCGGCAAAGAACGGCGTCAAGTATACGAAGACCATCGCCGCGCGCAAGGGCCGCGCGAGCCTCATCGGCGAGCGCAGCATCGGCATCGCCGACCCGGGCGCCACGAGCTCGCTGGTCATGTACCAGGCGCTCTACACGTTCCTGCGCCACTGACGGCAGGAAACAGACCGGATCACCAAGGGAGCCGCAGGGCTCTTTTTCTTTGGCCCGGAGCCCCATGCTTCCTTGTTTTACCGTTTTTTCTGTAGTATACTCTACTCATGATGACGAAAAGGCTTGTACCTATTCTATAGGAGGAAAAAACATTGACTGAGAAGAAAGTCCGCACCCGTTTCGCCCCGAGCCCGACGGGTTATATGCACATCGGCAACCTGCGCACGGCGCTCTACGCCTATCTCTACGCGAAGGCGGAAAAGGGCACGTTCATTCTGCGCATCGAGGATACGGACCGCGCGCGCTATGTCGCAGACGCCGTGGATTTCATCAAGCGCACGCTCGACGCCGCCCATATCGTGCCGGATGAGGGCCCGGGCTTCGGCGGAGACTATGGCCCATACGTGCAGAGCGAGCGCATGGCCATCTACAAGGAATACGCCGAGAAGCTCGTGCAGCTCGGCAAAGCCTATTACTGCTTCTGCGACCCGGACGAGGATCACTCCACGGGCAAATTCGGCGGCTATGACCGCACCTGCCGCGACCTGCCGCAGGAAGTCATCGACGAGCACCTGAAGAACGGCGACCCGTATGTCATCCGCCAGAAGATGCCGCTCGACGGCGAGACGACGTATTTCGACGTCCTGCACGGCAACATCAGCATTCCGAACGAAGAGCTCGAGGATCAGGTCCTGCTGAAGCGCGACGGCATGCCGACCTACAATTTCGCGAACGTCATCGACGACCATCTGATGGGCGTCACGCACATCATCCGCGGCGCGGAATTCATCACGTCCACGCCGAAGCACGTGCTGCTCTACGAGTCCTACGGCTGGGAGCTGCCGACCTTCATCCACCTCGCGCCGGTCATGGGCAAGAACGAGGACGGCTCCGTCTCGAAGCTCTCGAAACGCCATGGCGCGACGAGCTTCGATGACCTCGTCAAGATGGGATACCTGCCGGAAGCCATCGTCAACTACGTCGCATTGCTCGGCTGGAGCCCGAAGAACTCCAATCAGGAAATCTTCACGATGGACGAGCTGATCGCAGCGTTCAGCCTCGACGGCCTCTCGAAGTCCCCGGCGGTCTTCGACTACGACAAGCTCGGCTGGGTCAACGGCGAATACTTCAAGGCCATGGACGACGCGGCGTTCGCGAAGCTCGCGAAGCCGTTCGCCGGCGAGCTGCCGGACTATCTCGAGGCGCATTGGGATACGCTCGCCGCGCTCCTCAAGACGCGCATCTCCCGCCTCGGCGAGATCCCGGACGAGATCCATTTCCTGATCGACTTCCCGGCCTTCGACGCTGACCTCTACGTCAACAAGCGCAACAAGGTCACGCCGGAAAAGGCGAAAGACCTGCTGCCGGACGTCCTCGCGCTCCTCGAAGGCATCCCCGAAAGCGACTGGAACAACGACAGCCTCTACGCGAAGCTCGAGGCCCTCGTCGAGGAAAAGGGCCTGAAGAAGGGCCTCGTCATGTGGGTCGTCCGCATCGCCGCCGCCGGCCAGAAAATCACGCCGGGCGGTGCCACGGAAATCCTGACTTTGCTCGGCAAAAAAAATTCTTTGGAAAGAATCAAAAAAAGCCTTGCAAATCTCGGCAACATGTAATATAATATTTCTTGTCCTTGAGACACAGGGACAAGAAATCAATATGGCGCCTTCGTCAAGTGGTTAAGACACCGCCCTCTCACGGCGGGTTCATGAGTTCGAATCTCATAGGCGTCACCAATATGGCGCCTTCGTCAAGCGGTTAAGACACCGCCCTCTCACGGCGGGTTCATGAGTTCGAATCTCATAGGCGTCACCATAGGAAATCCAACCGGAAGCAGATGGCTTCCGGTTTTTTCGTATATCCGCATAAAAAAACTTCCTCACAACGGTGAGGAAGCTGGCGGCATGGCTCCTACACAGCCTTTTCACTTGTGATGTTGACGATATCACGAGCAGACTGCCAAGGCCATAAAAGGTTCATAAAATATGCTTTTCAATAATGCGGGTGTTTTTTGACGTAGTCGACCGGACGGGACCAATCAACGTGGACGTTTGTGTTGTTCCAGAGGCGCGTCAGCGCGAGCTGGAAGCTCTCGACGTCGGCGAGCGGGTCGACAGTCACGCGCGTGAAGTCCATGAGCGTCTTATGCGGCACGCCCATCTCATGCTTCTCATGCAGATATTCCTCGGTGAGCTTCTTGCCCTTCTCGTCGCCGAGATGCACCTCGGCCTCTTTCTTATCGCCATCGTAGTCAATCCAGCCGCACGCGTTCTGGTAGCTGATCGCCACGCTGTATTTCTTTGCGTTATCGTTTGTAGCCATTCCTGCGTTTACTCCTTCTGCAAAAGGCGGTGCTCCGCACGCGCCGTAAGGTTCGATTTGCCTGCCTGCATCAGCAGGGTATCCTGCTCTATTATAGCGGAAAGCATACCCTGTTTGCAACTGCCGGACGAAAAACGAGAAAAAAATCCGGAATTTCTCATACCTGCCGAAAAATCCATTTTGTCAAGACTTGTATACAAAGAATTTTTATGCTACTATACTTAGTAAAGAAGGACAAGCCTCGGATGTGCGTTAGCTTTGATAGTGTCTAACCTACATTTTACCTAGGGAGCCTGATTTGATTTTGGTGAATATGCGCGTTTCACGTTCGTTGCAGCCAGACTTAAGGCACCCACCTGCATGAGCCGCAGGTTTTAGGCATAGGAAGCGACCGGCATCTTTGACCCCTGCTTTGAAACGGGATTGCTGCAGAGCGGCAATCCCGTTTCGACTATCTAGAATATAAAAAAAGAGGTGCCATACGAGCGATGACGGCTCGCATGACACCTCTTTATCTCATTCGTGATGGTGGCGGATATGGGCTTCACTGTCCGCTTTGATCTTCTCGACCGCGCGGTCGTGGCGCTCCTGCTCTTTCTTGAGCGCCCGTTCGTATTTTGCCTTGTTCCCGTCTTTGCGGTACTCATAGCGCATATTGCGGACGGTCTGCTCGTGGCGCTCGTCCTCCTGCTTCAGCGCATGGCTGTACGGATTCGTCGTGCCATCCTCATAATGGTGCTCGGCTGGCGGATTGCGGTGATGCGCCGCCTCCGAAACCGAACCCATCGCGACGCTCGACGCGCCGAAGACCATCATCGCGGCAAGCGCGGCCGCAAGTGCTTTCTTCCCTTTCAGCATAAGACTTCTCCCCCTTGATCGTTTCCTTCGATCGTTTCCTTTGAAAACGAGTTCATTCTAGCAGAGGGGCCTTATTGCGGCCTTAGGCCGCTATTACGTTTCACCCGTAAGCAGAAAGTCCCGTCATTCGTCGCCGATATCGAGCTGGAAGTTATCCTCATCGTCCCAGTCATCCGGCATGCCCTTGACCACGAGGACCGGGCAGGCGGCATGCTGCAGGACATAGCTCGACACCGAGCCGAGGATCAGGCTGCGGAATGTGCCGAAGCCGCGGCAGCCCATGACGATGAGGTCAGACTCCTCCTCCTCGGCGACGTCGAGGATGGTCTCTCCCGGCACGCCGATCTCGACGCGCACATGCGCGTGAACCTCCGGCGGTACCACATGCATGAGGTCCGCGAGGTACTGGTACGCCGCGATCTTGAGCTCCGCCGGCACGTAGCCGCTGAGGCTGACCTGCTCGAACGCGGCGACATTGCGGTTGAGGTCGACCGTCATGAGCAGGGTGATGCCCGCCCCCGTGACCTTCGCGAGATCAATGGCTTTCTGCACTGCCATGAAGGCCTGCCCTGACCCATCGGTCGGCACGAGGATGCGCTCGCAGCTGACCGCACTTTCCTCCACGGGGCGCTTCTCGATTTCCTGCGCCAGATTCTTTGCTTCTTCCATCCGACTGCCTCCTTACGCGCCCGTGCCCGCAGGCTCCGCTTCCTCCACGGCGACGCGCGCCATTTCTGCCTTATGTTTCTTTTCTTTCGACAGACGATGCGCCAAAGCCTTCTTCGATTGGTAAAAACGCACGCAGAAAATCACGGCGGCGACGCCCATGTAGACGAAAAACGCGCCGAGCTCCTTCGTGATGTCGCTGAGCCCCGCACCGCGCGAAATGATGTCGCGCACGAAGTGATATTCCCACGTCAGCGGGAAGAAATGCGAGACATTCACGACCCAGTCGGGATAGAAGGAAACCGGGCCGGTCGGGCCGCCGAAGATGAAGCCGCCCGGGATGAACAGGATCATGCGCGAGGACGCGATGCCCGGGTTTGCCGCGGTCCAGCCGAAGAACACGGAGAACATGCCGACGGTCAGCATGAAGAAGATCTGCACGAACAGGAACGTCAGCAGGCTGCCTGAAAAGGTCAGGCTGCCCGTCAGTCGCATGACCGCCATGCCGACGACAAAGGACACGATGGCGAGCGCCTCATACGGCAGGATGCGCAGGACGATATCCCATGGCGTGCCGCGCAGCAGGATCTCGTCGAGCTGATGCGTCAGGCGCAGCCGCGGCACCATGCCGATGGTCGCAAACGTGAAGAACATGCTGCCGAAGAAGAACAGGAAGCCGAGCACCTCGACGTTGTAGTTCGAGCCGTTCGGGTTGATCCGTATCGGTCGAGTCGAGCTCCATGACGACATCGCCGGCCTTGACCTCATCGCCCTCTTTGACCGCGAGGTTCACGAGACGCCCGTTCACGCTGTCGAACGACATCTTGACCTGTTCCGCGGTCAGGATGCCCTCTTTCTTCTCCATGCCCATCTGGATGGCATCGTTGCCCTTATACATGAGCAACAGGCCGCCGATGATCAGCAGCCCGATAAACACAGCCCCGACGCGCAGGGCTCTCTTCTTCGGATTCATTCTCCGTCTTCTCCTCCTATCTTCTTCCCGGCAAGCTTGCTCAGCAGCCGGATGAGTTCCCGCTGCTCCTCGCCGCTCAATTTATCCATCAGGCGCGTGATGCGCAGATAATGCGGCGGCAGGATCTCATTCATGAAGTCCCGGCCCTTTTCTGTCAGACCGACGCGCTTCGCGCGCCCGTCCTTCTCCGCTTTTCCGACCTCGATGAGGCCCTGCTCCTCGAGCTTGTGCATCATCGTCGAGATGCTCGCGCGCGTGACGCCGATCTTCGCCGAAAGCTCGGATGGCGCGACGCCCTCCGGATGCTGATGCAGCACGATCAAGGTGCAGAACTTCCCCTCCGAGAGGTGATACTGCTCCTGGAGTACATCGAGGATCGACTGCTGGATTGCCTCCCCGGCCTCCTTGATGCCGAGCATCGCGATGACCGCCGGCGGGTCGATCTCGGGGATGATCTTCTTATGCCGTTCCAGCTCCTCCCAGGTAGGAATCATTTCCCGTTTCAACTTTTCTCCTCCTCGCTCATATAGTTAGGTTTCTAACTAACTATATAATCAGTATACGAGGAAAGAAAAATTTTGTCAATGAGGAGCGCCAAAAGAGTAAGAAAGAATAAGAATCCCTTTACCTTTCCGATAAAATACGATATACTAGAAAAGAAAGGGCTTACATTCCAAGTTTTTAGGAAAAGGGGTTTCGCTTTATGAAAACAATCGCTCTGATTGCACACGACAAGAAAAAGAAGGAAATGCTCGACTTCGTGAACAACCACAAGGAGCTGCTCGAGAAGTTCCACCTGATCGCCACGCATACGACGGGCTCGCTGATCAACGAGCACTATGACCTGCATGTCGAGACCATGCTGTCCGGCCCGATGGGCGGCGACCAGCAGATCGGCGCACGCGTCGCGGTCGGCGACGTCGACTACGTCATCTTCCTGCGCGACCCGCTGTCGAGCCAGCCGCACGAGCCGGACATCAACGCCCTGCTGCGCCTCTGCGACGTGCATAACGTCCCGCTCGCGACGAACCGCCGCAGCGCCCATATCCTGCTGAAATACGTCGCGGCGAAAGAAGCCTGAGTCCTGCACGCTCCTTTGCAAAATACCGGAAAACACGGTATAATATTCTTCAGATTTCTTTTTTCGTTTTCTCATGGCTGTATCGGGAGAAAACGGAGAAAACATGACGAAGGATATATCGAGCAAAGGAGCTTTTTCTATGGCAAATCAGTACAAGAAACTGCAGCAGAAGATCTACAAGAAAGACGATGATAAGAAGGACAAGTTCAAGGAGAAGGTCGGCAGCGACTACCTGCTGATCGGCGTCCTGATCTTCACGATTGTCGTGACGATGGTCGGCTGGATGCAGTTCGACAACTGGAACCGCTGCATGTACGTCCTGCTCATCGTATCGCTCGGCCTGACCTACGTGCGGCGCCATGCGAAGCTCAGCGAGACGCAGGCCGTATTCGCCGAGCGCGCGAGCCTTGTCTCGATCGGGTTCGCGATTGCGATGTTCGTGATTGTCCTGCTGCACAACTTCAACTTCTTCTGAGTTTCCTTTCGGCAGGAGCCGAAGAATGCAGAAATCCCGCAGAACGAGGCTTCTCGTCCTGCGGGATTTTTATCTGCGGGATTTTCCGTACTTTTACGCTTCCCATTCCGTCCCGGTTGCGTCGAGGCGGGCGATGGCGCGGCGCAGCGCGAGCTGTGCGCGATCCACATCGATGTCCTTCGCTTCCGGCGTGCCCTGATGGAACGCTTCGATGCGCTCCTTCGCGCGGGCATAGGCCTTCTGCGCACGGTTGATGTCGATGTCGATGGGCTGCTCAGCTGCCGTCGCGAGCACCGTGATCTTTTCCGGCGTGACTTCCATGAAGCCGCCAGCGACCGCGATGAGCTGCTCGTCGCGGTCGCCGCCCGACACGCGCACGCGCATGGCGTGCGGCACGAGCCCGGTCACGAGCGGTGCGTGATGCGGCAGGATGCCGAGCTCGCCGCCCGTCGAGCGGACGATGACCATGCTGACATCCTCGCTGTAGACCAGTTTATCCGGAGAGACAATCTCTAGCTTTATCGTCGCCATCGATTATTCCTCCTTTTCGAGTTTCTTTGCTTTCTCCAATGCATCGTCAATCGTGCCGACCATATAGAAGGCAGCCTCCGGCAGATCATCGTATTTGCCCTCGAGGATTTCCTTGAAGCCGCGGATCGTCTCTTTCAGCGGTACATAGCGCCCCGGCTGGCCCGTGAACTGCTCTGCGACGAACATCGGCTGCGAGAGGAAACGCTGGATCTTGCGCGCACGGGAAACCGTGAGCTTATCCTCATCGGAGAGCTCCTCCATGCCGAGGATCGCGATGATATCCTGCAGATCCTTGTACTTCTGCAGGACGGCCTGCACCTCGCGGGCCACGTGATAGTGCTCCTCGCCGAGGACAGCCGGGGACAGGATGCGGCTCGTCGAATCGAGCGGATCGACGGCCGGATAGATGCCGAGCTCCGCGATCTGACGCGAAAGGACCGTCGTCGCATCGAGGTGCGTGAACGTACCAGCCGGCGCCGGGTCGGTCAGGTCATCGGCCGGCACGTAGACGGCCTGGACGGACGTGATGGAGCCGTTCTTCGTCGACGTGATGCGCTCCTGCAGGGCGCCGATATCCGTCGACAGCGTCGGCTGATAGCCGACGGCCGAAGGGATGCGGCCGAGCAGCGCGGAGACCTCCGAACCTGCCTGGATGAAACGGAAGATGTTGTCGATGAACAGCAGCACGTCCTGATGCATGACATCGCGGAAATACTCTGCCATCGTCAGGCCGGTCAGGCCGACGCGCATACGCGCTCCTGGCGGCTCGTTCATCTGGCCGTAGACGAGGGCCGTCTTGTCGAGGACGCCGGACTCCTTCATCTCGCCCCAGAGATCGTTGCCCTCACGGGTACGCTCGCCGACGCCGCAGAAGACGGAGTAGCCGCCGTGCTCGGTCGCGATGTTATGGATGAGCTCCATGATCAGGACGGTCTTGCCGACGCCAGCGCCGCCGAACAGACCGGTCTTGCCGCCGCGGGAATACGGTGCGATGAGGTCGATGACCTTGATGCCCGTCTCCATGATCTGCGCGGAAGTCTCCTGATCCTCGAACTTCGGAGCCGGACGATGGATCGGCCAGAACTCCTTATTGCCGACCGGGGTCGGGTCGTGGTCGACCGTCTGGCCGAGCACGTTGAAGATGCGGCCGAGGCACTCTTTGCCGACCGGCACCTTGATCGGTGCGCCGGTGTCCTCTGCCTCCATGCCGCGGACAAGGCCGTCCGTCGAGCTCATCGCAACGCAGCGCGTCACGCTGTCGCCGAGGTGCTGCATGACCTCGACCACGAGGTCGATGTCATTATCCCCGGCCTTTCCCTGGATATGCACTGCGTTCAGGATGGAAGGCAGCTCACCCTCAGGGAATTCAATATCTACGACAGGTCCGATGACCTGTACGACTTTACCTTTTGCCAATGGTAAACCTCCTTCGATTCCTATTTGACAGCCGTAGCACCGCTGACGATCTCCGTGAGCTCCGTCGTGATGCCCGCCTGCCGGACCTTGTTGTAGTGGATGTTGAGCTTGCGCACCATCTCATCCGCGTTGTCCGTCGCGTTGCTCATCGCGTTCATGCGCGAACTGAGCTCGCTCGCGGCCGACTGCAGGAGCGCCGCGTAAATCGTCGTATACAGATACTGCGGAAGCAGAAACCCGAGGACCGTCGCCGCATCCGGCTCAAAGATGTACTCGTCATGGATGCCTTCCTCTGCGCCGGTCTCCTGCTTGAACGGCAGGAGGCTGACCACCTGAGGCTCGCAGCTGATGGCCGAAACGAATTTCGTGTAGACCATGACGACCTCTCTGACCTCGCCCGAACGGAAGCGGTTCATGAGGTTGATCGCGATCTTCCGCGCGTCCTCGAACGTCGCGCGGTCGCTGATGCCGATGTACTCATCGACGATATCGTAGTGGCGGCTGCGGAAATGCGCCGAGCCCTTGCGGCCGACGACGACGAGCTGCGTATCCGCCTTGTCCTCGATGAGCGAGACGGCTTTCTTGCAGGCATTGCTCGTATAAGCGCCGGCAAGGCCCTTGTCCGCCGTGATGACGAAGATGAGCTTCTTGCCCGTCTCATGCGTCTCGAGCAGCGGATCCATGAAATCCGGATCCGCATTCGCCGCGACCTGCTTGACGACCTGCATGACCTTCTCCGCGTACGGACGGTTCGCGATAGCCGCCCCCTTCGCGCGGCGGAGCCTCGAGGTAGCGACCATATTCATGGCCGAGGTAATCTGCTTCGTGCTGTTGACACTGCTGATGCGATGGCGTATATCTTGTAAATTTGCCAAAAAGATTCACCTCGCTGCTTTATGCCATCTTGTACGGAATCGTCTCTTTGAACTCCTGGATTGCCTTCGTCAGCTCTGCCTCGAGCGCGTCGTCGAGCTTCTTCTGCTCCGCGATCTTCTGGCCGACTTCCGGATGCTGCGTCTGCATGAATTTCAGGAAATCATTCTGGAAGTCCACGACCTTGTCGACCGGGATATCCGTCAAGAAGCCCTTGACCGCCGTATAGATGACCATGACCTGATCCTGCACGAGCAGCGGGCTGTACTGGTTCTGCTTCAGCGTCTCGACCATGCGTGCGCCGCGGTCGAGCTGTGCGCGCGTGGATTTATCGAGGTCGGAAGCGAACTGCGAGAACGCGGCGAGCTCGCGGTACTGCGCGAGGTCGAGGCGCATCGTGCCGGCGACCTGCTTCATCGCCTTGATCTGCGCCGAGCCGCCGACACGCGAGACCGAGAGGCCGACGCTGATTGCCGGGCGGATACCGGAGTTGAACGCATCCGTCTCGAGCATGATCTGGCCATCGGTGATGGAGATGACGTTCGTCGGGATATACGCCGAGACATCGCCGGCCTGCGTCTCGATGATCGGCAGTGCCGTGATGGAGCCGCCGCCGAGCTCGTTGCTGAGCTTGGCCGCGCGCTCGAGCAGGCGGGAGTGCAAGTAGAAGACATCGCCCGGATACGCCTCGCGTCCTGGCGGTCTGCGGAGCAGCAGGGACATGGCGCGGTATGCCGCCGCATGCTTCGTGAGGTCATCGTAGACGCAGAGGCATGCCTTGCCCTGATACATGAAATGCTCTGCCATCGCGACACCGGCGTACGGTGCGAGATACTGCAGTGGCGCGCTCTCGGCAGCCGTCGCCGCGACGACGATCGTGTACGCCATCGCGCCGCGCTCTTCGAGCGTCTTGACGACGCGCGCGACCGTCGAGGCCTTCTGGCCGATTGCCACGTAGACGCAGATGCAGTCCTGCCCCTTCTGGTTCAGGATCGTATCGACCGCGATGGCCGTCTTGCCGATGCCGCGGTCGCCGATGATCAGCTCGCGCTGGCCGCGGCCGATCGGGACGAGGGCATCGATGGCCTTGATGCCCGTCTGCAGCGGCTCCTTGACCGGCTGGCGGTCTGCGATGCCCGGTGCGTGGAACTCGACCGGACGCGTGCCCTCAGACTCGATGGCACCCTTGCCGTCGATTGGACGGCCGAGCGCGTCGACGACGCGGCCGATCATGTTCTTGCCGACCGGCACGGACATGATCCTGCCCGTGCGCTTCACCGTGTCGCCCTCTTTGATCGTCGACTCGCCGCCCAAGATAACGGCGCCGACGTTGTCCTGCTCAAGGTTCAGGACCAGACCATATACATCATTTCCGAAATCGAGCAGCTCGCCCGCCATCGCCTTCTCGAGGCCATGGATATGCGCGATGCCATCGCCGATTTCAATAACCGTGCCCACATCATCGACGTTAAGATCTACATCATAGTTCTTAATCTGGTCTTTGATGATAGCCGTTATTTCTTCCGGATTCATTTTCATAACTTCGCTGTCACCCCAGTTTTCACTTACTAGCCAGTAATTCCTTCTTTAACGTCTCCAGGCGTCCGGCAATCGAGCCATCGATGCGGCGGTCGCCGATCTTGACGACCACGCCGCCGATGAGCGCCGGATTTTCGTGAAGGCGAAGCTCGACCGTTTTCCCGGTAACTTCCGCAAGGCGGCTCTGGATCTTCTTCTGCTGTTCCTTGCTTGCCTTGCCGGCCGTCGTCACGTCTGCGATGACGATGCCGCGCGCCTTGTTGGACATCGCGCGGTACTGCTCCTCGATGGCGTCGATCAGGCCGATGCGGCGCTTATCGACGAGAAGCAGCAGGAAGTGGTAGATATCCTCGGAAACCTCTCCCTCGAAGAGCTTCGTCAGGAGATCCTTCTTCGCCTTGGATTCCACGACGGGATTCGTCAGGAACGCCTTCGCGGCCGGTACGGAATCGAGGCCGGCGCGGATATCGGCGAGCTCCTTCCCATACGGTACGAGCTTGTCCTCCTCCTGCGCGATCTCGAAGATGGCGCGGGAGTATTTGCGTGCTAGTTGTAAATTCAGCATGAGAGATCACCAATCTTATCCTGGTCGAGCTTGTGTACAAACTCGTTGATAATCTGTTCGTTGTCCGCTGCATCCATATTCTTCTCGATGATCTTGCTCGCTGCTGCCATGGAGAGTGCAACCATCTGTGCGCGGAGCTGCTCGACGGCGCGCTCGCGGTCGCGGTTGATCTCAGCCTCAGCTGCCTTCTTCATCTGTGCGATTTCCTCGCGCGTCCGCTTGACGCTTTCCTCGCGCTCCGATGCCGCGCGCTTCTCCGCGTTCGCGACAATCTCCTCGGCCTTCTGCTGCGCGGCTGCGAGCTTCGCTTTGTAGTCCGCGAGGAGCTTGTCGGCCTCGGCCGCGTCGTCATCCGCCTTCTGCAGGCTTTCGGCGATCTTGTCCTGGCGCGCATGGATCATCCGGACGACCGGCTTGTAACAGAATGCGCGCAAAAGAGCAACGAGGATCAGGAAGTTGATGATCTGCACGAAGAACGTGCTATTCAAAGTGATCAACGGCTATGCCTCCTTTTCCTTTCTTCATCCAATCCGCCGAAATCACTTGATGAGCGGGTTCGCATAGAGCATGATCAGCGCGACGACCGTTGCGATGATGGCCATGGACTCGATCAGGCCGACCGAGATCAGCGTATTCGTGAAGAGCTTGCTCTGCGCTTCCGGCTGGCGCGTGATGCCTTCGATGAAGCGGCTCGTGACGAGACCATCACCGAGACCAGCGCCGATTGCTGCGAGACCCATGCAGATACCTGCGCCAACGAGGGCAGCTGCGACCATAATTGCGTTTTCCATGAAATACGTCCTCCTTAAAAAAGTTGAAACCGAACGGAAGTCCTTTTACCCTTCCTGTTCTTCTATCTTGACTGCGTTTGCAAGGTACGCCATCGACAGCATCGTGAAGATGAATGCCTGGACGGCACCGATGAAGATACTGAACGCCAGCCACAGAACCGATGGGATCGGCATCCAGATTGGCATCAGCTTGACCAGAATGTGAATGAGGATTTCGCCTGCGAGGATGTTGCCGAACAGACGGAACGACAGCGTGATCGGCTTTGCCACTTCCTCAATCGCATTGATGACGACAAACACCGGCGTCGGCTCGAAAAAGTGCTTCAGGTAATGGGTGCCCTTCATGTAGACACCGAGGAAATGCACCATCACGATGACGAGCAGGGCCAGGCCGAGCGTCGTGTTCAGATCATTGGTCGGCGACGACAGCCCAGGAATCAGCCCCAGCCAGTTCGAGGTGATCAGGAACATGAACAGGGCGATGATGAACGGCGCCAGGAAATGGCCCCGCTTGCCCATCGTTCCGTCGACCTGCGAACTGAGTCCGGTCACGATCATTTCGATAACGGTCTGCCATCCCGACGGAACCAGCTTCAGGTTCCGCGTCGCGAGATACGCGATCAGCAGCACGACGGCCATCGTGAGCCACGTCATATACAGCGTCTGCATATTGAGGTTCATGCCGCCGTCAAAGAACGACATCACGTTACGAACAATCATTTCTTCTTGCATACACTCTACCTCCTTACAAGACCGGGAAGATGGTCTCGCGGTCTCCTTATTTTTTATCGGGCTTCCCGTGCATGACGCGGTAGTTCGTATAGGCGAGCTGGATCATCGCGGCGGCATAGAAGAAAAGCAGTCCCGCCGCAGCCGCGGCGAAAACCTGTTTCCCGATCATGCCCGCTGCGGCGAGCGTTGCAAAGCATACGAAAAGCCGCAAGACGAACCCCCAGAGCATCTGCCCTTTTGCTGCCGCTGCGTTGACCTTTGCCTGTTTCGCGCCGCGCCACGTCCGAAAAACGAGCGTCCAGATGCACACGCCGGCGGCAAGGTACCCGGCCAGCACCGCACCGATCAGACGGGCAGCCCCGAGATATACGAGGATGCCGAGGATCAGTGCCGTGCCGATGGCCAGGGATATTGCCAGCCGTCTCACGAAACCCGATAAAATTTGATTCATATTCCCCCTCCGGCAGCGGCCGGAAGCCGCTGTCTTCGTAGAAATCCAATGCACCTATTCTCCTCTACTTCTACAGAGGTGAGGAAAATACCTGCTGTTTTCCGCCGATTGCCGCATAATTTTTTGTTGACCGAAATAAATAAATAAAAATTATTTATTTATTTATAAGTATAATAAATTGTTATCGCGGTCGGCCTTGTTCTTTATTATATGCTATCCATCCGAACGATGCAAGAACAAATTTCGTCATTTGTCCCTTTTTTTGCCGAATAGGCCGTGTTTCAGCTGACGCCAGAGCGAATAGATCGCAATCGGGAAGCCTGCGAGGATCCCGATGAATTTCCCCGCATTGCCGAGCCCGAAATGCGTATCTGCGAGATGGCCGAGATACACGCAGATGGCGACGACGACGACGAAGTAGACGCCGACGCCGCTCAGAATGCTCATCGCCTTGAACGCCTGCCAGAGCCCTTCCTTCCACGGATTCTCCTCCTGCTCTGTTTTTTTCTCTTCTTTGTCCTTCATTGCCACTCCTTTCCTCGTCCCTTTTATTATATCATCTTTGCTGCTCCAATGCGCAAAAAAGAGCCGCTGCTCAAGTCCGGAAACTTGAGCAGCGGCTCTCTTTCGTATTTTCAAGAAAGTATTTACAGCGTCTTGAGCAGGTCGAGGACGGTCTCGAGGTACGCATCGCGCGCGACGACTTTGACCTCGCCGGTGCGGCGCACTTTGATCTCGACGGTGCCGGCCTCCATGCCCTTCGGGCTGACGGTCACGCGGATCGGGTAGCCGATGAGGTCGCAGTCCTTGAACTTGACGCCGGCGCGCTCCGGGCGGTCGTCGAGCAGCGTGTCGACGTCGGCTTTCTGGAGCTCGTCGTAGATGGCCTCGGCGTACTGGAGCTGATCCTCTTTCTTGCCGTTGATCGGCACGACGACAACCTCGTACGGCGCAATCGCGCGCGGCCATACGATGCCCTGCTCGTCGTTGTTCTGCTCGATGGCCGCGGCCATCGTGCGGCCGACGCCGATGCCGTAGCAGCCCATGACGAGCGGGTGCTCCTTGCCGTTCTCGTCGAGGAATTTCGCGCCCATCGTCTCGCTGTACTTCGTGCCGAGCATGAAGACCTGGCCGGCCTCGATGCCGCGCGTCATCTTGAGCGGCGCGCCGCAATGCGGGCACGGGTCGCCCGCCTGCACGAGGCGGATATCCGTGACGAGAAGGCCCTCGTCCGGGAAGTCGCGCTTCGGGTTGACGTTCTTGTAATGCGCGTCCTTTTCGTTCGCGCCGGCCACGGCGTTATAGAGGTTCATGACCGTCGGGTCGACGACGATTTTCGTACCCTTCTTTATGCCGATGGGGCTCATGAAGCCCGCACAGCCGCCTGCCGCCGTGATGGCCGCCTCGTCGGCCATGCGCAGCTCCTGTGCGCCGACGGCGTTCTGCACCTTCGTCTCGTTGACCTCATGGTCACCGCGCACAAACGCGAGCACGAGCTCGCCCGTCTCCGTCTGGTATGCGACGGCCTTGATGGTCTTCTCGACCGGCACGTGCAGGAACTGGCAGAGCGCGTCGATCGTACTCGTCCCCGGCGTCGCGACCTTCTCAAGCGGCTGCATCTCCTCGGCCGCAGCCTCGATCGGATGCAGCTCCGCCTTCTCGTCGCTCGCCGCGTAGTCGCAGGATTCGCAGTACGCGATATTCGACTCGCCGGCATCTGCGAGCACCGTGAACTCATGGGATTTCGCGCCGCCGATGGCGCCGTTGTCGGCCTCGACTGGACGGAACTTCAGGCCCATGCGCGTGAAGATCTTCGTATAGGCGTCGTACATCTTTTGATACGATACGCGCATGCCCTCCTCGTCGCGGTCGAACGAGTAGAGATCCTTCATGATGAACTCGCGGCTGCGCATCAGGCCGAAGCGCGGGCGACGCTCATCGCGGAACTTGTCCTGGATCTGATAGAGCAGGAGCGGGAGCTGCTTGTACGAGCGCACTTCGTCGCGCACGAGCGCCGTGATCATCTCCTCATGCGTCGGGCCGAGCGAGTATTCCTGCTCGTGGCGGTCCTTGAGGCGCATCATCTCGTCGCCGTACGCCGACCAGCGGCCGCTCTCCTTCCAGAGCTCCGCCGGCTGCAGGATCGGCATCATGATCTCCTGACCGCCCGCCGCGTCCATCTCCTCGCGGATGATCTGCTCGATCTTGCGGATGACGCGCCAGCCGAGCGGCAGGAAGTTGTACATGCCGCTCGCGGACTTGCGGATCATGCCCGCACGCAGCATGAGCTGATGGCTTTTGACTTCGGCATCGGCCGGCGTATTGCGCAGCGTCGGCGCATATAGATTACTAGCTCTCATTTGTTTTTCCGTTCCTCCAGTATCGTATCGATTTCCTTGAAAAGTTCCTCGACGAGATCTTCCTCCGGCACCTTGCGCAGGATCTCGCCCTTGCGGAACACGAGGCCCTCGCCGTTGCCGCCGGCGATGCCGACGTCCGCACCGCGCGCCTCACCCGGGCCGTTCACGACGCAGCCCATGACCGCGACCTCGATGGGCTCCGTGATGCCCTCGAGCTTCTTCTCGACGCGGGCCGCGATGGCCGGCAGGTCGATGCTCGTGCGGCCGCAGGTCGGGCACGCGACGAGCGTCGGGCCGTATTCCTTGAGGCCGAGCGACTTCAAGATCTCGTTGGCGACCTTGACCTCGACGACCGGGTCGCCGGTCAGGCTCACGCGCAAGGTATCGCCGATGCCCTCAGCGAGCAAGGCCCCGATGCCGACCGCCGACTTGATGATGCCGGAATGCACCGTCCCGGCCTCGGTGATGCCGAGGTGCAGCGGGTAGTCGACCGTCTCGCTCATGAGCCGGTAGGCCGCGAGCGTCAGCGGCACATCGTGCGCCTTCAGCGAGATCTTCATATCGTAGAAATGCTGTTTCTCGAGGATGTGCACGTGCTCCATCGCCGACTCGACGAGGGCCTCGGCCGTCACACCGCCGTATTTCGCGAGGATCTTCTTGTCGAGTGATCCCGCATTCACGCCAATGCGGATCGGGATGCCGGCCGCCTTCGCCTCGGTCACGACCGCGCGCACGCGGTCCTCGCCGCCGATATTGCCCGGGTTCAGGCGCAGGCCTTGGATGCCCTGATGGATGGCCTCGATGGCGAGCCGGTAGTCAAAATGGATATCCGCGATCAGCGGCACCGGCGACTGCCGGACGATGCTCCCGACGTTCTTCGCCGCGTCCATATCCGGCACCGCCATGCGCACGATGTCGCAGCCAGCCGCCGCGAGCGCGCGGATCTGCGAGAGCGTCGCCTCCGTATCCGTCGTCTTCGTATTCGTCATTGACTGCACGGAGACCGGTGCGCCGCCGCCGATGGCGACATCCCCGACATGGATCTGCCGGGTCTTCTTGCGTTCATACTGTACCATAACAGCCTTTCCTTCCTAGTTCTCCTAGTCCTCTCAGTCCTCAGAGATGCAGCGCGCGGATCACATCGTTCCGCGTCACGTAGATCATCAGCAGCAGGATCAGCGCGACGCCGACGCCCTGCGCGATCTGCAGGGATTTCGGCGAGAGCGCCCTGCCGCGCACCGCCTCGAAGCAGAGCCCGAGGAAATGCCCGCCATCGAGCCCCGGCAGTGGGAACATGTTGATGACCGCGAGGTTCAGCGAGAGCAGCGCCGCGAAATTCAGCAACGGCACGAGGCCCATTTCCGCGGCCTCGCCGGCCATCTGCGCGATGCCGACCGGCCCCGCGAGATTCTCACCCGAGAGCTCGAGCACGATGCGGTAGAGCCCATCGACCATCATGCGGATGACGTGCCAAGTGCTGTCGAGGGCGAGGTTCCAGGACTCCACGAGCCCCGGGTGCGTGACGAGCGAGTCGTTCATGACGCCGACGAGCGAGCGCTTCGTCGTCGGGTCATAGGACGGCGTGATGCCCGTCGTCAGGGTCTGCCCGTCCCTCTCGACCGTTACGGAGAGCTCCGTCTGCCCGTCCGCCGCAGCGACCGTCGAGACGAAATCCTTCCATGTGGCAACCGCATTCCCATCGATGGAAACGATGCGGTCGCCCTGCTGCAGCCCGGCGACCGCCGCCGGCTTGCCCGCGATGACCTTCCCGAGCACCGGCTCCGGATTCGGCATGTGGACGCCCGAGAAAAAGAAGATGCCAAAGAACAGCACGAGCGGCAGGATGACGTTCATGAACGAGCCCGCGAGGATCACGAGCATGCGCGCAGGCACAGACTTCGTCGAGAAGCCGTGGTCGCCCGCCTCCGTGTCCTCCGGATCCATGCCCGCGATGTCGTTGTAGCCGCCGAGTGGCACGACGCGCAGCGAGTAGATGGTCTCGCCCTTCTGCACGCTGCCGATCTGCGGGCCGAACCCGATGGCGAATTCCCGGACGCGCATGCCCGTCAGCTTCGCCGTCACGAAATGGCCGAGCTCATGGACGAGCACGAGCAGGCCGAACACAAAAATCGCGGCCAGAAGTGTCAGTACCATAGATTACCTTTCCAACAATTTCGACGCATAGGCGCGCGCCCAGCGATCCTCTTCGAACAGCTCCTCGAGCGTCGGCCCGAGGATGGTCTCGCGCGCGAGCATCGTCTGCTCGATGATGTCGTAGATGTCGAGGAAGTGGATGGCGCCCTTCAGGAACGCGCCTACCGCGACCTCGTTCGCCGCGTTGAAGACGCACGGCGCTGTGCCGCCCATCTCCCCCGCCTCATAGGCGAATCTCAACCCGCGGAACGTCTCTGTATCCGGTTTCTCAAAGGTCAGATCCTGCATCTTCCAGAAATCGAGCCGCGGGAAATCCGACGGCTGGCGCTCCGGATAGGTCAGCGCGTACTGGATGGGCAGGCGCATATCCGGCGCGCCGAGCTGTGCGATGACCGCGCCGTCGTGGAACTCGACCATCGAGTGCACGATGCTCTGCGGGTGCACGACGACCTGGATCTGATCGTAGCGCACGCCGTAGAGCCATTTCGCCTCGATGACCTCGAGCCCCTTGTTGACGAGCGTCGCGGAGTCGACCGTGATCTTCTGCCCCATGTTCCAGGTCGGATGGTCGAGCACCTGCGCGACCGTCACGTGCTCGAGATCCGCGCGCTTCTTGCCGCGGAACGGGCCGCCCGAGCAGGTCAGCAGGAGCTTTTCGACAGAGTCAATCTTCTCGCCCTGCAGGCATTGGAAGAACGCGCAATGCTCGCTGTCCACGGGCAGGATGCGCACGCCCTGTTCCTTCGCGCGCCGCGTGACGAGCTCGCCGGCGACGACGAGCGTCTCCTTGTTCGCGAGCGCGATATCCTTCTTCGCGTCGAGCGCCTTCATCGTCGGCTCGAGGCCGGCAAAGCCCATCATCGACGTCACGACGACGTCGACATCCGGCACAGCCGCCGCGTCGATGAAGGCCTGACGGCCGCCCGCGAGCTTCGTCCTGCCATGATAGCGCTCCTTGAGGCGCGCATAGGCTCCCTCATTGGACAGCACGGCGAGCTCCGGCTCGAACTCACGGATCTGCGCCTCGAGCTTCTCATCGCTCGCATTCGCCGCAAGCACCGAGATATGGAAGAGTTCCGGGTGACTGCGCACGACGTCGAGCGTCTGCGTGCCGATCGACCCGGTCGAGCCGAGTACGGCCAGATTTTTCATGATCATTTCTCCTTATCTTGCCGCGAGGCTGCAGAACACCGTCACATAGAACACGAGCGGCGCCGTGAACAGCACGCTGTCGAAGCGGTCCCAGACCCCGCCGTGCCCCGGGATGATATTGCCGGAGTCCTTGATGCCGGTGTAGCGCTTCGCAACGGACTCGACGAGGTCGCCGAGCGTCGCGAGGATCGAGATGGCGAGGCCGAGGCCGGCCATCGGCAGGCCCGGCAGGCCGAAGAACAGGCTGAGGCCGTACACCGCGGCCGTCGTGCCGATAACCGAGCCGAGGAAGCCCTCGATGGTCTTGTTCGGGCTGATGGTCGGGCAGAGCTTGTGGCTGCCGATGGCCGAGCCGACGAAATAGGCGAACGTGTCGCTCGCCCACGTGCCGATGAACATGACCCAGATCATCGCACAGCCGAACTCGAACGGCCCGAGCGGCGTAGCGAGCATGACCTCTGGCTCAAAGCCGCGCAGCATGACCATGTAGCCGAACGAAAGGCCGAAATAGAAGATACCGGCAATCGACAGACACGCGTCGACGAACGTGATGCGGCCGTGCAGCAGCACGCTCTCGAGCAGGATGCCGAGCACGATCAGCGTGCCGACGAGCATCGTCTCGTCGGTGTTGCCGAGCCATGCGCAGCCCCAGAGCAGCGCGAGCCCAATGAGCCCCGGGACGAAGGCGAGATTCCCGCCCTTATGTGCGAACGCGCGCACGTACTCGAAATACGCAATCAGCGAGAGCACGAGCGCGAAAACCGCAAAAAGGGTGCCGCCCGTCTGAATGACAAAAGCGGCAAGTGCGATTCCGACAATTCCAGTGATGATTCGCGTAATCAAAGCTAACGCTCCTAATCTTACTTATTCTTGAGGCCGCCGAAACGGCGGTTGCGGCCGGCAAAGTCGACCATCGCGTCGACGAACTCCTCCGGCGTGAAATCCGGCCAGTTCGTATCCGTGAACCAGAACTCCGCATAGGCGGACTGCCAGAGCAGGAAGTTCGATAGGCGCAGGTCGCCGCTCGTGCGGATCACGAGGTCGACCGGCAGGTTCCCCTTCGTATCGAGCTCATCCTCGATGGTCGAGAGCGTGATGTCCTCCGGCCTCAGCTCGCCGGCCGCAACCTTCGCCGCGATGCTCTGCGTCGCGCGCAGGAGCTCGTCCTGCCCGCCGTAGTTCGCGGCGACGTTGAACTTGACGCCCGTGTTGTTCTTCATGAGTTCCTCGGCGTCGCGCATCTGCTTCTGCAGGCTTTTCGGCAGGCCGTCGATGCGGCCGAGAAAATGGATCTGCACGTTGTCCTCGTGCATCTCCTGCAATTCCTTCTTCAGGTAATCCGAAAAGAGCTGCATCAGGAAGTCGACCTCCGGGCGCGGGCGCTTCCAGTTCTCCGTCGAGAACGCGTAGACCGTCAGCGCGTCGAGCTGCAGGCCGATGGCCGTCTTCAGGATATTCTTGAGCGTCTTGACGCCGGCCGTGTGACCGGCCGTGCGGATCATGCCCTTGCCCTTCGCCCAGCGGCCATTCCCATCCATGATGATGGCGACGTGGCGCGGCAGCTTCTCCCAGTTGATCCGCGCGAACAGCGGCGAATCCTTGGCCGGAATCTCAAAGGTCTCGCTGGAGCCGGCTCCTCCAAATATCTTTTTCCACATACTAACCTCATCTTCCATGGTGAAACGAGCGGAAAGCCCCGTCATTCCTTCGGGATCATATGCGCGGCGAGGACGACCGCGAGGCCGCCCTCCTCCCGATTCTTGACGCGGACGACGTAGAGCCGCTCCTCATCGACGGAAAAGAAATGCTTCGTCGGGCGCGTGATCTCCTCTGCGTAGGGGACTTCCGCCGCCTCGAGCATTGCCTTCGCCTCGGGCCATGGACGACCGAGAATGTCTGGCGTGTCCCGCATCAGACTTCCATGACCTCTTTTTCTTTCTTCGCTTTCGCGTCATCGGCCATCTTGACATAGCGGTCGACGAGCTTCTGCATATCCGCCTGTGCGCGCTTCGACTCGTCCTCCGTGATCTCTTTGTCCTTCTCGAGCTTCTTGATCGCGTCGTTGCCGTCGCGGCGCACGTTGCGCAGCGCGACCTTTGCCTCCTCGGTCTTCTTGTTGACTGCCTTGACGAGCTCCTGGCGGCGCTCCTGCGTCAGGGCCGGGATGGTCAGGCGGATGGCCGTGCCGTCCGAGTTCGGGCTCAGGCCGAGATCCGATTTCATGATGGCGACCTCGATGTCATGCAGCATGCCCTTGTCCCACGGCTGGATCAGGATCATGCGCGGCTCCGGCACGGCGACCTTCGCGACCTGATTGACCGGCGTCGGCGCGCCGTAGTAGTCGACCATCACGTGGTCGAGCAGCGAAGGCGTCGCGCGGCCTGCGCGCAGGGACGCGAGCTCGCGCTTCAGCGCCTCGATGGATTTCTTCATGCGTTCTTCGTGCTGTGCTTCAATTTCTTTCGTCGTCATGCTTCTTTTCCTCCTACCGTCGTGCCGATCTTCTCGCCGACGGCTGCTTTCACGATGTTCTCATGCTCGTCGATGTTAAACACGACGAGCGGGATGTCATTGTCCATGCAGAGGCTTGTCGCCGTCGTATCCATGACCGCGAGGCCCTTGTTCAGGATGTCGATATAGGTCAGCGAATCGAACTTCTTCGCGTCCGGATTCTTGTTCGGGTCGCAGTCGTAGATGCCGTCCGTGCCCTTCTTCGCCATCAGGATGACGTCAGCCTCGATCTCCGCCGCGCGCAGCGCTGCCGTCGTGTCGGTGGAGAAATACGGGTTGCCCGTGCCGGCGCCGAAGATCACGACGCGGCCCTTCTCCATGTGGCGGATGGCCTTGCGGCGGATGTACGGCTCTGCGACCTGGCGCATCTCGATGGCCGTCTGCACGCGCGTATCGACCTCGAGCTTCTCGAGCGCATCCTGCAGGGCGAGCGCGTTCATGACCGTCGCCATCATGCCCATGTAGTCTGCCGTCGCGCGGTCCATGCCCTTCGCCGAGCCCGCGAGCCCGCGCCAGATGTTGCCGCCGCCGACGACCACAGCCACGTCGATGCCCTGCTGGCGCACGATGCGGATCTGCTTCGCGATATCCTCGACGACCTCCGGATTGATGCCGAACCCTTGGTCCCCCGCGAGCGATTCCCCGCTGAGCTTCAAAACAACACGATGATATTTCGCTATATTCACGATGCTCTCTCCTCCGTTTTTCTACATACCTTTTGTTATTATACTATGATTAGGGGAAAAAGGAAAGCAAAAAGAGCCATCCGGCCGTGCATAAAATTGCACGTGCCGGATGGCTCCTGCTGTCATGCGATAGGTTCCGCGGGGGAATTACTGCATCTGAGCCTTGACCTCAGCTGCGAAATCCTCCTGCTTCTTCTCGATGCCCTCACCGAGCTGGAAGCGCGTGAACGCCGTGACCTTGTTGCCGCCGAGGATGTCCGTGATCGTCTTGTCGGAATCCTTGACGAAGATCTGCTGGTCAAGGCAGACTTCCTTGTAGAACTTCTTGATGCGGCCCTCGACGATGCGGTCGATAATCTTGGCCGGCTTGCCCTCTTCCTCAGCCTGCTTCTTCGCGACTTCCTTCTCGTGCGCGACGATGTCGGCCGGGACAGCCGTCTCGTCGATGGCAACCGGGTTCGCTGCAGCGATCTGCATCGCGACGTCCTTTGCGAGCGCGTCGTCGCCGCCCGTCAGGTTGACGAGGACGCCGATCTTGCCGCCCATGTGGATGTAGCTGCCGAGACGGCCATCGCTCTCATAGCAGACGAAGCGGCGCAGCGAGATCTTCTCGCCGATCGTAGCCGTAGCGTCCGTGATGATCTCGGAGACCTTCTTGCCGTCGATGACGCTGTCGTTCAGCGCGTCGAGGTCTGCCGGCTTCGTGTCGACGATGTGCTTTGCGATCTTCGCCGTCAGGCTCTTGAACTGCTCGTTGCCAGCTGCGAAGTCCGTCTCGCAGTTGATCTCGACGAGCGCGCCGACCTTGCCGTCATCGGAGATGCAGGCAGCAACTGCGCCCTCGGCAGCCGTGCGGCCAGCCTTCTTCGCAGCCTTCGCGATGCCCTTCTCACGGAGCCAGTCAATGGCCTTCGCCTTGTCGCCGTCCGTCGCCGTCAGGGCCTTCTTGCAGTCCATCATGCCGGCGCCCGTCGTCTCGCGCAGTTCCTTTACCATTGCAGCCGTAATCTTTGCCATTTTTTCAACTTCCTCCTATTTCGTTTGCTCTTTGTCTCGACAACAAACGGGGCAAGGGATAAAAACCCTTACCCCGTCTGTACTTTTCGCTATTCCGATCGTCCGGGATTACTCCGCGTCAGCCTCTTTCGCCTCAGCCTCGTCTTCCGAACCATCCTGGCCCTGACGGCCCTCGAGGACAGCGTCAGCCATCTTGTTCGTGAGCAGCTTCACGGCGCGGATCGCGTCGTCGTTGCCCGGGATGACGTAGTCGATGAGATCCGGATCGCAGTTCGTATCGACAACCGCGACGATTGGGATGTTCAGCTTGCGCGCCTCAGCGACCGCAATGCTCTCCTTGCGCGGATCGACAACGAACAGAGCGCCCGGCAGCTTCTTCATCTCTTTGATGCCGCCGAGGTTCTTCTCGAGCTTCTCCATCTCGTGACGGAGGCCCTGAACCTCTTTCTTCGTGAGGACTTCAAACGTGCCGTCCTCTTCCATTGCCTCGAGTTCCTTGAGGCGCTTGATGCGCTTCTGGATCGTCTGGAAGTTCGTCAGCATGCCGCCGAGCCAGCGCTCGTTGACATAGAACTGACCAGCGCGCTCAGCCTCTTCTTTGATAGCTTCCTGCGCCTGCTTCTTCGTGCCGACAAACAGCACGTCCTTGCCCTGAGCCGCGACATCGCGCAGGAAAGCATAGGCCTCGTCGACCTTCTTGACCGTCTTCTGCAGGTCAATGATGTAGATGCCATTGCGCTCCGTGAAGATGTACTTCGCCATCTTCGGGTTCCAGCGGCGAGTCTGATGACCGAAATGGACACCGGCCTCCAAGAGCTGTTTCATAGAAATAACTGCCATTTTGGTGTACCTCCTGTTACTATCTTCCGCGGCTTTCACCGTCCGCACCACCCCGCAGGGCACAGGGCAGACATCCGGCCGCGTGCTTATTAACACCGCTTTAAAGTATACCATACTTTCCCCATACCAGGCAAGCCTTTTTTGATAAAAAAAAGGAAGAAAGGATTTCTCCTTTCTTCCCGGTTGAAGCTATGAAAGTTCTGCTTACTGGAGCAGGCTGAGAACGGAGCTGCTGCTCTGGTTCGCCTGTGCGAGCATGGACTGAGCGGCCTGCAGAAGAACGTTGTTCTTCGTGTATTCCGTCATTTCTTTTGCCATGTCTGCGTCGCGGATCGTGGACTCGGAGCTCTGGACGTTCTCGGAAGCCGTCGTCAAGTTGCTGCTCGTGTAGGAGAGGCGGGACTCAACGGAACCGATCGTCGTCTGCTGGTCGAGGGCCTTCTGCACCGCGTTGTCGAGGACGTTGATCGCGGCGTTTGCCTTTGCCTGCGTCGAAACGTTCAGCGTCTTGCCGTCGGAGCCCTTCAGGCCGAGAGCCTCGGAGCGCATATCCGTCAGACCGACCTTGATGTTCTGGTTGGCCTTCGTGCCGACCTGCAGCGAGAGCGCGTTGTCCGCAGACTTGTTCTGTGCGCGGATACCCTCGGAGAAGTTGTCGAGCACGGCGTTCGCACTCTTGCGCGTTGCGCCCGTGTTGCTCGTGATGCTGATCGTGAAGCCGGAAATCTGACCATCGACGCCGCCCTTCGTAGCCGTCAGCGTGATGGCGCAACCGTTATCGGCCGTGAAAATCTTGTTGCCGCTGCCATCGAAACCAATGAGAGACGTCGCACCCTGAACTGTGCCCTTTGCGTACGTTTCCGTCTTCGTGCCGCTCTTAACGGTACCCTTGTCTTTATCAATTTCCGCTTTATCAGTCGGCGCTGTAATCGCCGTATCTGCTTTTTCCTTGGCACCGAATACTAAGAACTCATTGCCACGCAGGTGGCTCGTGCCGTTATACGCATTCGCGTTCAGGATACCGGCGAGGGTCGAATCTTTACCCACGACAAACGTCGTCGTATACGTCTTACCACCGCGGACATAGGAAAGCGTCACGCTATCCGTCGAGAGGATGTTCAGAGTCTCGCCGTTGCGGTTCTTCAGAGCCGTCAGTGCAGAACCTGCCACCGTCTTCGCATCGAGGCTCTCGTTATAGAGAACTGTGGACGTCTGGATTGTCTTGTTGTTGTGCGAGCCATCGACGAGGTATTTGCCGTTGTACGTGACGTTCGCGTTATCGTCGATCTGGTCGATGCTCTGGTCGAGCTCTTTCTGGATCGTCTGACGATCTGCGTCCGTGTTCGTATCGTTGGCTGCGTTGATGACCTTCTCCTTGAGGGTCTTCAGGATGTCGACCGTCGAGGAGACAGCACCCTCAGCGACCTTCATCATCGAGGAGCCATTCTGCGTGTTCTGGTTCGCCTGGTCGAGACCGCGGATCTGGACGCGCATACGCTCGGAGATTGCATACCCGGAAGCGTCATCAGCTGCCGAGTTGATCTTCATGCCCGAGGAGACCTTCTGCAGGCTCTTTGCGAGCGCGGACGAGTTCTTGTTCAGCGTATTCAGCGTGCTGATTGCCGACATGTTGTTCTTTACAACCATAGACATGATAAAATTCCTCCTTGAGAACTAGGCTTTCTGCCCATTCCATTCTTATGCGGACATCCATGCCCGCCCTTTCGGCTGAGACCAGCTCCCGGAAACGGCTGCATGCGGACCGTTCCGGATGCCCCTCCCTGCCTTACACTTTATATATCGTAGCGTCCGGACAAAAATTAAGCCGAAATATCGAAAATCGAAAAATATTTTTCATGTCAGCTGCAGGATCGCGTAGTTCTCGGGATGCATGCCCGGGACGGCCGTGACCTTGATGTCGGTGCCGAACTCGGCGGCGAGGTTCATCATGAGCTGGTTCTGCCGGAGTTCCTCAGCGACGGACTCGTGCACCTCGACCTCGTAGCCGTCCGGCGCATGGGATTTGCGCTCCATGCGCCGGATGTCGCGGCTGATGCGGATGGACACGGTCTCCGGCGACTCGACGCGGCCGAGGCCATGGCAGACTGGGCAGTCCGCGTAGACGATGCTGTCGAGGTTCTCGCGGGTCTTCTTGCGCGTGATCTCGACGAGCCCGAGCCGCGTGATGTCGACGACGTTGGTCTTCGTGCGGTCGAGATGCGCGAGGTGGCGGAGCTTTGCGAGCAGCTCCTCTTTCTGCTCCTCGCGCTCCATGTCGATGAAGTCAATGAGGATCATGCCGCCGATGTCGCGCAGGCGGATCTGCTTCATGACCTCGTCCGCGGCCTCGAGATTCGTGCGGTACGCGGTCTCCGCGAGGTTGTCGCGGCCGACGTATTTGCCCGTGTTGACGTCGATGGCCGTCAGCGCCTCGGTCTTGTCGATGACGAGGAAGCCGCCGCTCGCGAGCTCGACGCGGCGCGCGCCGAGGCTCTCGATCTCCTTTTCGATGCCGGACTCGGCAAAGAGCGGCGTGCGCGCCTCGTAGCGCTCGACGCGCTCCTCCGCGGCTGGCAGCAGCGTCCGCACGAGCTCTCTGACACGCTGGAAGGCCTGCCGCCCCTCGACGGCGATCCGGTCGACCGTGTCATCGAGGTTATCGCGGATCACGCGCACGAGCAGATCCGCGTCGCGGTAGAGGAGCGTCGCCCCGCGGCTCTTCAGCGCGAAGCGCGCGAGGATGCCCTGCCAGATCTTCGCGAGGTAGTCGATTTCCTTCGCGAGCTCGTCTTCGGGCAGGCCCTCGGACGCCGTGCGCAGGATCAGGCCCATGCCCTCGGGCGCGTGTTTCTCCGCGATAGCCTGCAGCCGCGCGCGCTCCGCCTCGTCCTCGATGCGCCGCGAGATGCCGATGTAGGCCGCAGTCGGCAGCAGGACGACGTTGCGGCCCGGAATCGTGATATGCGTCGTCGCGCGCGGGCCCTTTGTACCGACCGCGTCCTTCGTGATCTGCACGGGCAGGTATTCGCCGATATGCACCTTCGTTTTCTGCGGCAGAACGTGCACGACATCCTGCGGCATGCCGTCGCCAACGTACAGGAACGCGTTCTTCTCCATGCCGATATCGACGAAGGCGGCCTGCATGCCCTTCAGCACGTTCTGCACCTGGCCTTTATAGATGTTGCCAACGAGATGGGAGTGCGAGCTCCGCTCCATCTCGACCGCCTGCAATTGGCCGTCCGTGACGATGGCCACGCGCGTCTCCTCTGGCTGCGCGCTGATGAAGATCTGTTTCAACGGGCTCCTTCCCCCTTTCTTCCGAATGCTTTGGCGTTACTCGACGAGATCCAGCAATGTGCGGCCCTGCCCATAGAGGCCCGTGCGCGTGATCATCGCCTGCGCCGGGCGCACGGCGAGCCCGAACTGCTCGGCCATCGCCGTCAGCACCTCGAGCGGCTTGACGGAGCCGACCTGCGTGATGCGGATATCCATCGTCAGACGGATCTCCCCGTCAGCCGCCTCGATGGTGACTGGCGCGAGCATGTACTGCTTCGTCTCGATCTCGCGTTTCTTCTTCGGCGTCACGCGCTCGTAATGCACCTCGCCCGCCGCATTGTAGGCCGCAACGGCTCTTTCTGCTGCCGCGGCGTCGCCCGCATACGGCACGACGAGCCGGTAGCGGGCCTCATCGGTCTCCGCCATCAGGGCCTTGTGCTTCGTGCGCACCTCTTTGAGGCGCAGGAGCTTCACGCCCGGCGGCAGCTGCGCCGAGAGCCGGTCAAAGACCTCCGGCTGCGCGACGGGCTTCGTCAGCTCGAAATCCATGTACTCGGCCTCGCTCGCGACGCCGAGCGACAGCGCCGACGCGAACGCAACCTTCATATGCGGGTTGAAGCCCTCCGAATAGGCCATCGGCAGCTTCGCGCGGTCAAACGCGCGGATGAAGAGGTTCGCGTAGTCGAGATGCGAGACATAGCGCAGGTCGTCGCCCTTCGTGATCTCCGCGCGGTACTTGTAGAGCGTGCGCGGCTTGCCCGGCCCCTTCGGGTCGCGGCGCGAGGCGGACGATTCCTTCTCCTCGCCGACAAAGCGCGTGCCCTGCTCCTCCGGCGCCTTCGACTTCAGATGGTCGATGACGTGCACCTTCAGGTTCGGGCAGATGCCGCAGGCCGAGCAGCGGCCGCGGCGGCAGTCCTCCGTGAACGCGCCCTGCATGGCCTTTTTCCACTCGCGGAGCAGGAACTCCTTGTTGACGCCCGGCGACGTAATCTCCCATGGCAGGGGCTCATGGAAGTCCCGCGTGCGGCGGCTGTAGTAGCCCATGTCGATGCCGCATTTCCAGAACGCCTCATGCCATTTATCGTTCTGGAACAGATCGCTCCAGCCGTCGAATTTGCACCCGTCGCGATAGGCCTGCTCGAGCACCGGGGCGAGGCGGCGGTCGCCGCGCGCGAACACGCCCTCGATGACCGAAAGCCGCGCGTCGTGGTAGTGGAACGTGATGGCGCGGTCCGTGATATGCTCTTTCAGCACGTGCTGGCGGCGCTCGAACTCCTCAATCGGGAGCTGGCCGAACCACTGGAACGGCGTGTACGGCTTCGGCACGAAGCACGCGACCGAGATCGTGACCTTGACGCCGCGCTTGCCGCGGATCTCCGTGTAGAGGTCGACGACTTTCTTCGCGAGCTGCGCGATGCCGATGACGTCGTCGTCCGTCTCGGTCGGCAAGCCCATCATGAAGTAGAGCTTGACCTGCTTCCAGCCCTTGCGGAACGCCGCCGCGCAGGCCGTCATGAGGTCTTCCTCCGTCACGCCCTTGTTGATGACGTCGCGCAGGCGCTGCGTACCGGCCTCCGGCGCAAAGGTCAGGCCGGACTTCCGCATTTTCGAGAGCTTGTCCGCGAGCGCAATCGAAAAGCTGTCGATGCGGAGCGACGGCAGAGAGACGCTGACCTTCTCGTCCTTGAAATCGTGCACGAGGTCGTCGACGAGCTCGCCGAGATACGAATAGTCCGCCGACGAAAGCGAGGTCAGGCTCATCTCATTGTAGCCCGTGCAGTCGACGAGGCCGCGCGCGATGCCGCGCAGGTTCTTCTCCGTGCGCTCGCGCACCGGACGGTAGCAGATGCCCGCCTGACAGAACCGGCAGCCGCGGCTGCAGCCGCGGAACAGCTCGAGCATGATGCGGTTGTGCACGATGTCCATGTACGGCACGACCGGGCGCCGCACGCCCGCCGACTGATCCATGTCCTTCACGACACGCTTGTAGATCGGCATGCGCGCCGCGGGGTCGAGCGGCTTCATCTCGGCGAAATCGCCGGCCTCCGTGTAGACGGGCTCGTAGAAGGATGGCACGTAGATGCCGTCAATCGCGAGCAGGCGGCGAAGGAACTCCCGGCGGCCGCCCGGCCTGCCCTCGGCCGCCCACGCCTTGAACGCATCCGAGACCTCGAGGATGACCTCCTCGCCCTCGCCGACGATGAAGAAATCGAAGAAATCCGCGACCGGCTCGACGTTGAACACGCACGGCCCGCCGCCGACGACGAACGGCATGTCCTCACCGCGGTCGGCCGCGCGGAACGGGATGCCCGCGAGGTCGAGCATGTAGAGCACGTTCGAATAGATCATCTCGTACTGCAGCGAGAAACCGAGGAAATCAAACGAGGAAATCTCGCGCTTCGTCTCGAGCGAGAACAGCGGGATATGGCGCGCGCGCATCTCGGCCTCCATGTCGGTCCACGGCGCGTAGATGCGCTCCGCAGCGATGTCTTCGCGCGCGTTCAGCACCTCGTAGAGGATGGCGAGCCCGAGGTTGCTCATGCCGACCTCGTAGACGTCCGGCAGGGCGAGCGCCCAGGTGCACGCCATCTTGCTGGCGTCCTTCACGACGGCGTTCCATTCGCCGCCCGTATAGCGCGACGGTTTCAGCACGGACTGCAGGATTTCCGGGTCGAGCGTTACCATGGTGTTTCCTCCAAAGTTCATAAAACACAAGATAAGCCTTCCCCCGAGGGGAAGGTGGCTGCCCGAAGGGCAGACGGATGAGGTGTCGGCGATACCTCGAAGAACATCTCTATGTGCTTCCACACTTGTGGTAACACCTCATCCACCGCTTACGCGGTCCCCCTTCCCCTATGGGGAAGGCTATAGAAGGCTATTTAAAAGGTCAATTTCTGTTTCCGGAGCTGGATATTCAGCAGGATGGCGATGGACAGGATGTTCGTGGTCAGCGAGCTGACGCCGTAGCTCATCAGCGGCAGCGGGATGCCCGTGACCGGCATGATGCCCATCGTCATGCCGACGTTGACGAGCACATGGAACGCGAGCATCGAGGTGATGCCGACCGCGAGCAGCCGACCGAACACATCGCTCGCGTCCTGCGCGATCTTCATGCCGCGCCAGAGCACGATCAGGTAGAGCACGAGCAGGAACGCGACGCCGACGAAGCCGAGCTCCTCGCCGACCACGGCGAAGATGAAGTCCGTGTGGTTCTCCGGCAGGAAGTTCAGCTGGCTCTGCGTGCCGTGGAACAGCCCCTTGCCGAACAGCATGCCCGAGCCGATCGCGATCTTCGACTGGATGATATGGTAGCCGGAGCCGAGCGGGTCGACGTTCGGATCCATGAATACCATGATGCGCATTTTCTGATAGTCTTTCAGGAAATGCCAGAGCACCGGCAAGGAGGCGATGCCCGCCGCGAAGATCCCGGCGAGGAGCTTCCAGTTGATGCCCGCCGCGAACACCATGCCGAAGAAGATGGCCATGAACACGAGCGAGGTGCCGAGATCCGGCTGCTTCAGCACGAGCAGGAACGGCAGGCCGACGTAGGCCGCGATCGGCAGCAGGTCGTGCAGGTCGTTGATCTTGCCGACCTTGTCGGTCAGCATCGTCGCGAGCGAGATGATCATGATGAGCTTCGAGAACTCCGACGGCTGGATGCTGATCGGGCCGATCATGATCCAGCGCTGCGCGCCGAGCGCAGAATGGCCGAAGACCATGACCGCGACCAGCAGGATCAGGTTGAAGATGTAGAGCTTGTTGCCATACCGCTCGAGCATCTTGTAGTCAAAATTCATGAAGAACGCGGCGATCGCGATATTGACGAGCGCGAACATGCCCTGCCGCTGCACGTACCAATAGCGTTCCTCGCCCGGCGTGTTGATATGCGTGGCGCTGCCGATGATGACGAGGCTCATGATCAGGATGCCCGCCGTCGCGAGCACGAGCCACGGATCCATGCGCCGCAGAAGTTTCTTTCCCATTCGTTATGCGCCCTGCTTTTATTTCCTCTCGCGGCTGACCGGGACGTTGACCACGATGGCCGCGGAATCGCTGTCCTGATCGTCGGACAGGGATATCTCCATGTCCTGCCGGTTGATCTTCACGTATTTCGACAGGACTTCGATGATGTCGTTCTTGATATTGTCCATGACCTCTGGGGAGAGGTTCGCGCGGTCGCGGATCAGCACGACCTGCAGGCGCTCCTTTGCGATCTTCCCCGATTTCTCTTTTTTCCCGAATATCTGCATCAAAGCATCGAGCATGTCTCTTCCTCCTCCTTATTTCCCGAACACGTGCTTCAGACGGCTCCAGAAGCCCTCTTTCTCGAACTCCATGAACGGGATGGTCTCGCCGAGCAGGCGGCCGACAATGTTGCGGTAGGCCTGGCCGGCCTGCGAGTCGTCGCTCATGACGCACGGCTCGCCGCGGTTCGCCGCCGTGACGACCTTGATGTCATCCGGCACCTGGCCGATGACGTCGATGGACAGGATGTCGTTGATGTCCTCCATGTCCATCATCTCGCCGTTCTCGACCATCTGCGGGCGGATGCGGTTGATGATCAGCTCGATCTCCTTCATGTCCGCGCGGCCGAGCTCGCCGATGATCTTGTCCGCGTCGCGCACGGCCGAGATCTCCGGCATCGTGACGACGAGCGCGGTGTCCGCGGCGGCAATCGCCGTCTTGAAGCCCTGCTCGATGCCGGCTGGGCAGTCGATCAGGATGTACTCGAACTCTTTGCGCAGTTCCTCGCAGAGCTTCACGAGCTGCTCCGGGTTGACCGCCGTCTTGTCTTTGACCTGCGACGTCGGCAGAAGGTAGAGGTTGTCGAACTTCTTATGACGCACGAGTGCTTTCTTGTACGGCACGCGGCCCTCGGTCACATCGATGAGGTCGTAGAGGATGCGGTTCTCGAGGCCGAGCATCAGGTCGAGGTTGCGGAGACCCGTATCCGTGTCGATCAGAACGACTTTCTTCCCGCGCATCGCAAGGCCGACGCCGAGGTTCGCCGTCGTCGTCGTCTTGCCGACGCCGCCCTTGCCCGAGGTGATGACATAAATCTTGCTCATAAATCTTCCTGCCTTTCCAGCTCTGCTCCAGTCTCTCTATGTGAAAAGAATATCTTCTGTTTCCGCCTTTCAGCGTTTCATCGTTCGATCGGCTCGATGACGATCTGTCCGTCCTTGATCGACGCGCGCTCCGCCTTTTCCTCCGGCTTCATGTGATCCGGCGCCCGCGCGACGAGGTCGGCAATGCGGATCTGCGTCGGGATCAGCCGGTCGGCAATCACGAACGCGTCCGTGTTGCCGAACGCCCCCGCGTGCACCATGCCGCGGCAGGTCCCGCGGATGTCGATGCTGCCGCCCGCGATGATCTGCGCGCCCGGATTGACGTTGCCGCAGACGAGCACGGAGCTCTCCGTGCGGATCTCCTGCCCGCCGCGGAGCGTCCGGTTCACGACGACCATCTCCTGCACCTGCGCGTCGGCATTCGAAGGCGCCGCTTCCCTTGCTGGCGCAGGGCTCTCCTCGCGCTTCTTCCCGGTGAACTGCGCAGCAGCGGCCGCGGCCTTCTCCGTGCGCAGGATCAGCCCGTATGCGTGGAACAGCTTCTGCAGCGCCGTGCGCTCCTCCGCGCTCAGCGCGCCGTCTGGCAGGCTCACGAGCGTCCCGCGCAGGAAAAAGCCGGAGCCCGACTCGAGCTGTGCCCGGATTTCCCGCTCAATCGAAGGGAAGTCCGCGCCGTCCGCAAAGCTGAGCTGCAGGCCGTCCGTGCTCCCCTTGATCTTTACGATTTTCTCACCCATTGCTTCCTCCCGGATTTCTCTCTATATTCTGCGTGCTGTCCTGCACGCTCAGTTCGCATTATCCTGCTGCTGATCCTGGCCGAATGCCGCCTCGAGGATCTTGCGCCCGATCGGCACCGCGGACTGCGCGCCGAAACCGCCCTGCTCGACGATGACCGCGACGCAGATGTTCGGGTTGTCGAACGGCCCGTAGGCGACAAACCAGCCGTGGTCGCGGCCCTGCGAGTTCTCTGCCGTACCGGTCTTGCCCGCGATGTCGATGGTGAACCCGCGGAACGAGCTCGCCGCCGTGCCGTACTTCGTGACGTCGTGCAGGCCTTCCTGCACGAGCTGGATGACATTCGGCGGTACGTCGAGCGTGCTCAGGAGCTCCGGCTCGATCTCCTTTGCGACCGAGCCGTCCGGGTTCAGCATGCGCTTGACGAGATGCGGCTTGAAGCGCTGCCCGTTCGCCGCGATCTCGCTCATGACCATGCAGGCCTGCAGCGGCGTCACGAGGTTGAAGCCCTGCCCGATGGCCGCATCGAAGGTCTCCGACAGGTACCATTCGCCGTCCTCGAACCATTTCGCCTTGTAGGCGCGGTTCGCGACGAGGCCCTCCGCCTCATACGGCAGGTCGATGCCCGTGCGCTGGCCGAGGCCGAACATGCGGGCGTACTTCTCGAGCCGGTCGATGCCGAGCCGGTTGCCCATCTCATAGAAATAGACGTTATCGGAATGCGCGAGCGCCTCGCGGAAGTTGATCAGGCCGAGCGCCTCGCCGCCGGAGTTCCCCTTCGGGATGATCCAGTGGTGGCCGGTATCCATGATCTGCTCTTCCGGCGTCACGACGCCCTCCGTGAGCGCCGCCGTGCCCGTGACAATCTTGAACGTCGACCCCGGCGGATACTCGCCAGTGATCGTCTTGTTGTCCATCGGATGCGCCGGGTTGTTGTTCAGCGCGTTCCAGTCCTTCGAGGAGATGCCATGCGCGAACAGGTTCGGGTCGAACGCCGGCCGGCTGACCATCGCGAGAATCTCGCCGGTCTGCGGGTTCATGACGACGGCCGCCGCAGCCGGCGCGTGGATGGCGGCGAGCTGGTCATCAACCGCCTTTTCCGCCGCCTGCTGCAGGTTCTTGTCGATGGTCAGGACGAGGTCGTAGCCCGCAATCGGCTCCTTCTTGCCGAGGATCTTGACCGGCTTGCCGGACACGTCGACCTCGACCTGCTCGCCGCCGTTCTCGCCGCGGAGCTCCTTATCGTAGACCTTCTCGAGACCGAATTTGCCGATGATGTCGCCGCTCTTATAGCCCTGATCCTTGAGCTTCTCGAGCTCGGTGTCGTTGATCTCCGAGACGTAGCCGAACGTATGCGCGCCCATCTGCTTCAGGATGTAGTCGCGGATCGGCTGCACCTCGATGACGACGCCCGGGTAGAGCTCCTTCTGTTCCTCGAGGATCGACACGATATCGGGCGTGACGTCCTGCTTGATGCGGATCGGGTCAAAGCCGCTGTGCGCGGCGATTTTCTGCTGGATCTCCTCGGTCGGCACCTTCAGCAGATCCGACAGCCGCGCGATGACGTCGTCCGAAATCGGCGACGTGAGCGGGAGCAGGGACACCGTGAAGCCCGGCCGGTTCTTGACCAGCAGCTCACCGTTGCGGTCGTAGAACGTGCCGCGCGGCGCCATCGACGGGATAATACGGATGCGGTTGCCGTCCGCGAGCTCTGCGTAGTAGTCCCCCTCATAGATCTGCAGGTATCCCGCCCTCGCGATGAGGACGGCGATGACCAGCACCATCAGCCCGGCGAGCACCTTGAGCCGCCCGCTGAAATCCTCCTGTTCGTTCACAATGCGTTCTCTCCTGCCTGTCACACAAACGAAAGGCACCCCGCAAGGTGCCTTAATCTGCCGGCCGCCGCTGATCCACCGCTCTCGGCTTATCGGTCAGCGGCTCCTGCCTTTAATTCTTTTCACTGAGCCATGCGTCGATTGTATAGGTAATCCGATGAACCGGATACGCAAAGACAATCTGATAGACGAGCATCGGCAGCAGCGTATACTGCATCGATGCGGTCAGATTAAAGCGATACCCTAATAATACCATAAGTACCGCTAAAATAAAATAGTTTGCCGCCGCTGCCGGCAAAGAAGACAGCACCGGCAGGAAAAACTGCTCTTTGAAGATACGCCCCGAGAAGCTCCCGAAGAACAGGCCGAGCACGAGATGCGTGAACGTGTTCACGCCGAAGAACGTGCCGGTCGCGAGATCCTGCAGGAGCCCGGTCAGGAACCCCATCAGCGCGCCCTCCCGCACGCCGCGCAGGAACGCGAACGAAACGGTGAGCAGCAGCAGCAGATCTGCCGTGACGCCGTGATAGGCGATCATCGGCAGCAGCGAGGACTGCAGGACGAAAAGCCCTGCGACGATGGCTGCCAGTATGCCGAATTTCTTCATCACTGATCCGCCTCCGACGCCTCAGCCTGCTCCGCTGCGTCCGCCGCAGGATCCGTCTCGGTCCCCGGCGTCTGCGCCGGTGGCTTCAGCGGCTCCGGCGGCGCCTCGCGGGACGCCGTGATCACGGCGACATCCTCGAGCTTCTGGAAGTCGACCGCCGGCTCGAGGATCGCGACCTCAAGCAGGCCGCCGGTGTCATGCCGCAGCTCGGACACGAGCCCGACCGCGAGCCCCTTCGGGAAAATCCCGCCGAAGCCGGAGGTCACGATGACATCGCCCTCCTGCACGTCGGAATCCTTCGGGATGTTGACCATGCGCGGCATGGTCGGATTGTCCATATCGCCCTCGACGATGCCGTTGACGCGCGACTCGGCGCGCTGCACGAGCACGCCGACCGACGAGCGCGGATCCGTGATCAGCTGCACCTTCGACGAGTTCGGCCCCGCCTCGACGATGCGCCCGACGAGCCCCTTCTCCGTCACGACCGTCATATCTTCTTTGACGCCGTCCACCGTGCCGCGGTTGATGATGATCATGCTCGACCAGGTCGATGCCTCGCGGCCAATGACGCGCGCGGCCTTCAGGTCGAACTGCGTCGCGGTCTGCTTGTAGTCGAGCAGGGCGCGCAGCCGCGCGTTCTCCGCGGCGTACTCGCTCGCCTGCAGGTTCTGCTCGCGGAGCTGGTTGACCTCGCTCCGGAGCATCTTGTTCTGTTCATGTTCCGTGACGATCTCCCAGATGTTCGACGTCACGTAGTTGATCTGGCTGCCGACCCATGATACCGCCGACTGGAATGGCGACAGCACCAGGGATACCGCCTGACTGCTCACCGGCACGCGGAAGCGCCCTCTTGCGGAAAAGAAGATGATGCAGAAGACGCTGATGATGACGAACAGCAGTGCCCAGACCTTGCGGCCCGAATGGCTATCTCTTCTTACCCTTTTGCTCATTTTTATGCTCTCAGCTTCTTCGACGTCATAACGACGCGTTTCAGGAGTTCAATGTTCTCGAGGGATTTGCCCGTCCCCTCGCCGACGCACGAAAGCGCGTCCTCGGCGACGAGTACCGGCATGCCCGTCTCTTTCGACAGGAGCTTATCGAGATTCGTCAGAAGGGCGCCGCCGCCCGTCATCATGATGCCGTGATCCATGACATCGGCCGCGAGCTCTGGCGGCGTGCGCTCGAGCGTGCTCTTGACGGCCTCGACGATCTTGTAGATCGGCTCATTCAGGGCCTCGCGGATTTCCTTCGACGTGATGGTCAGCGTCTTCGGCAGGCCGCTGACGAGGTCGCGGCCGCGGATATCCATCGACTTGTCCGCATCCGGCGTCACGATGGCCGTGCCGATCTGGATCTTGATCTCCTCAGCCGTGCGCTCGCCGATCATGAGGTTGTACATGCGCTTGATGTACTGCACGATGGACGAATCCATCTCATCGCCGCCGATGCGGATGGAGCGGCTCGTGACGATGCCGCCGAGCGAGATCACGGCGATCTCCGTCGTGCCGCCGCCGATATCGACGACCATGCTGCCCGTCGCTTCCTCGACCGGGAGGCCAGCGCCAATCGCGGCTGCCATTGGCTCCTCGATCAGATAGGCCTCGCGTGCGCCGGCCTGCTGCGCGGCGTCGATGACCGCGCGCTTCTCCACCTCCGTGACGCCGGACGGCACGCCGACCACGACGCGCGGGCGCACGAAGGACTTCGTATTCATCGCCTTGCGGATGAAGTATTTCAGCATCGCCTGGGTCACGTCGAAATCGGCGATGACCCCGTCTTTCATCGGGCGGATTGCGACGATATTGCCCGGCGTACGGCCGATCATCTGCTTTGCTTCCTCACCGACCGCAAGGACATCACCCGTATCGCTCTTGATTGCAACGACCGACGGCTCGCGCAGCACGATGCCGCGCCCCTTCACATGCACCAGCGTATTCGCCGTCCCGAGGTCAATGCCCATATCGTGAGACAAACCACCAAAAAGACTCCACATATCGTTAAATAACTCCCTTCAGAATTGTCCAGTATCATATTCATTAGGCAATGCCTTTATTCTATCACAACTTTTCCGCTTTGTAACCTTCTGTTTTCGATTTTTCCCAATATTTTTCTTTTCTACCCGGTTCTCTAACTTGCGCGGACGTCGGGGAACAGACCTTCTTCCTTAAAGGAAAGGAAACGCTGCTCGCCGAGGATGATGTGGTCGAGCACGGGGATGTCCATGATCTGACCCGCGCGGGCCAGCCGCTCGGTCACGGCGATGTCCTCGCGGCTCGGCGAGGGGTCGCCGGACGGGTGGTTGTGGAACAGGATCATCGAGGCCGCCGCATACTGGATGGCCGGCCGGAACACCTCGCGCGGGTGCACGATGGACGCGGACAGACTGCCGATGGATACGTCGGACATGCCGAGGATGTGGTTCTTCATGTTGAGCAGCATCACGGCGAAATGCTCGCGCTGCTCATAGCGGAACCGCGGCATCGCGAAATGCGCGGCGTCCTCCGGCCCGTGCACGACCTCGATCTTCTCGACCGCCTTGACCGAGAGGCGCCGCCCGAGCTCGACCGCCGCGAGGATCGTCGCGGCCTTGACCGACGAGATGCCGTGGATCCGCGTGATCTCGTGCGGGTTCATGTGCACGAGCCCCGTGAGCCCGACGCCCTGAAAGCACGCGAGCACCTGCTCGGCGACCTCGAGCACGGAGCAGTCCTTCGTCCCCGTGCGCAGGAGGATCGCGAGCAGCTCGGCGTTCGACAGGCTCGCGGCGCCGTCGCGCAAGAGCTTTTCCCGTGGCCGCTCATCCCGTGGCAGATCCCTGACCATGATTGCTGACATAAAAATACCCCTGCCTTTCTGAAAAAAATCTCCATTTCTATCAGGATCCGGGATTTCTTCTGGCAGGGACAGGATGGGGCACGCTCAGTACTTCCGGAACAGGAACAGCGCGAGCACGATGCCGAGGATGCTCATGAGATTCGGCGCGAACGACAGGCCGATCGTCAGCTGGATCACATAGAGATTGATCGCGAACGGCTGAATGTCGAAGACCGGGTACGTCGTCACGAGGTACGGGATCAGCCCGGAGAGCGCATCGACCTGCCGCATGAGCTCGCCGAGCAGCCCGCCGAGAATCGCACCGACCACAACGAAGAGCACCGCCATGCCGTAGTTGCGTCCACTAAATTTAGCCAAAAGAACCCCTCCAATGGATTATATTCTTCATAAAAGACAGAGTTCCTTTTATGTAAAACATTCTTTTTGGAATTTTTTCTCGTGCAAAAAGAATGGAACCTGTCTGCCGACAAGTTCCATTCTATAGCATCTTGGATTTTCCCGCAAGCCTTTCCGGGCGCAGCCGGATCAGGAGGCCATCGCGCGGCATTCTGCCTCGAGTGCCTGCAGCTCGCTCAGCGGAAGGCGGCTGTATTTCGCGACCACATCGAGCGGCATCTTATCGCGGATCATCGAGCGCGCGACTTCCACGCGGCCCTCCTCCATGCCAGCCACATATCCATTCATCCGTTCTTTTTCCATCATCATTTCGAAGTTCATAACGCCACACCTTCCATCTATCTTACTATCATGATTCCTTTTGGTTATCTTTATGATGTATATATGGTATCATATTTCGGGCGTTATTGCAAGCATTTCTTTTTGTTTTTCTCTGTATCCACGGAGAAACAATTCTTTTTCAGAAATCCGCGTGGCCGTTGCGCACTTTCCCGTTGATCTGCATATCCTTGAGCGTCAGGTTCTCCGCCGGCGTGTTCTCGAGCTGGAAAACGTGCCCGCCCGACGAGCCGGCATGCGCGACGACGCAGTTTTTCCATGTGAAATCGTAGACCGGGTTCCGCTCATAGGTCGAGATCGTCGCGAGCGGCGCGTGATGCGCCTCGACCTGTAGCCCCTCCATGTGGATGCTGTGGATATCTGGCGTGAAGTCGCTGATGTCGCCGCCGCCATACGCCATATCGACGGTCAGCACCGCGCGGTCCACGCGCTGGATCGTATCGCCGTACGCGTAGAAGTCCGCGACCCCGCCGCCGCGCAGGGAGTTCGTCTTCAGGCGGTAGGCCCAGTGCAGGTTCGGGCTGTCCATCGTGTTGCGGATGCTGTAGACCCGGTAGATGCCGCCCGCCATCTCGCTGCCCATCGTCACGCCGCCGTGCCCCGAGCGGAACAGGTTGTTCTCGATGACGATGTTCCGCGACGGCTTCCCGACGCGGCGGCCATCCCCGTCGCGCCCCGACTTGATCGCGATGCAGTCGTCGCCCGTCGAGAAGATGGAGTTCCGGATCCAGACGTTCTCGCAGGCATCCGGGTCGACGCCGTCGGTATTCGGCCCCGTGGCCTGTATCGTGACATTATCCACAATGACATCGCGGCAGAGCACCGGGTTGATATGGTACATCGGCGAATCCTTCACGAGCACGCCGCGGATCAGGAAGCGCTTCGAGGCGTAGGGCTGGATCAGCACGGGGCGCAGATAATGCCCCTCGCCGAACACGCGGCTCGCCACCGGGACATCCGCGTTGCCCATGTCCTTCAGGTTGTCGCTGTCCTCCTGCTGGCTCGGATAGCAGTTCTTCCAGTAGCCGGCGCCGACCCACGGCCACCAGGCCGAGCCGTTCCCGTCGATGATGCCCTGCCGCTCCTTGCCGCTGCCCGTGATGGCGATATCCTCCGCGTCGTAGGCGTAGATCAGCGGGGAATAGTTATAGCACTCCGTGCACTCGAAACGCGTCAGGACGATGTGCTTCTCGTAGTCCTTCGGGTTGTGGCTGAACTCGATGACTGCGCCGTCCGCGAGGTGCAGCTCGACATGGGACTTCATCGTGAGCGGCCCCGCGAGGTAGAAATGCCCGGCCGGGACGACGACGACACCGCCGCCCTCGGCGGACAGATGATCCACCGCCCGCTGGAATGCCGGCAGCGAATCCTGCGTGCCGGACACCGCGCCGAAATCCGTCACGAGCTTCCGCCGGTTCTGCGGGATCGCGGGCTCCGCGATCTGCTTCGTGATGGCCGCCGCCTGCTGCTCGGCAACGCTTGCGGCCTCGGCCTCCCCTGCCAGCAGGCACGCCAAACACATGACGGCCGCCAAAGCGATTACCAGCCACCGGTCGGCTCTGATCACTTTTATAAACCGGTTTCTAAGCAAGACACACTTCTTTCCTTTGCTCTTCCGCATAGTAATTTTCCCCTTTTTCCGTAAAATAAAAGCCTTCCCCCGAGGGGAAGGTGGCTGCCCGGAAGGGCAGACGGATGAGGTGTTGACGATACCTTGAAGAACATCTCAATGTACCACTGACTTTGTGGCAACACCTCATCCACCGCTTACGCGGTCCCCCTTCCCCTATGGGGAAGGCATAATTTCTTACTCGTTCTCTTTGTTGTCCTCGTCGAGCGGGGTGCCGAACACGAGGTGATCGAGCAGATTGATGAGTTTGTTGATCTCCGGTTTCGATACCTGGCCGGACGCGCCGAGGCTCTCGCCCTTGAGGCGCATCTCTTCGCTGATCAGCGAGGAGAACAGCACGACCGGCACTTCCTTCAGGCGGTCATCCTCGCGGATGAGCTTGAGCAGGCGGTGGCCGTCCATCTTCGGCATCTCGACATCGGTGATGACGATGCCGACCTGATCCTCGATCGGGCCGTCTTTCTTCGCGAGGCCCTGCAGGTACTCCCAAGCGTCCTGCCCGTTGCCGAAATCGCGGACGAAGCGATAGCCGGACTCGTGCAGGGTCGTCACGAGCAGCTCGCGCAGCATGCCCGAGTCCTCGGCGATGACAACGTGCACCTTCGCGCGCTTGTCCTTGACGTCCTCGGTCGCTTCCTCGAACGTCGTGAGCTTCGCGTTGACCTCCGGATTGATCTCGGCGATGATCGTCTCGAAGTCGAGCAGCAGCACGATGCGATCCTTCATCTTGACGATGCCGACCACGCGGGACTGGTCGCCGACCTCCGGTGCCGGCTCCATGTCCTTCCACGAGATGCGGTGGATGCGCGAGACGTTCTCGACGAGGAAGCCGATGTTGTAGTTGTTGATCTCCGTCACGATGATGTTCTTGAGCTCGCCGGTCGGCTGCACATTCAGGCAGCGCGGCAGGTTCACGAGCGGGATCGCCTTGCCGCGCAGCGTGAACAGGCCGTCGACGTACGGATGCGCCTGCGGCATCGTCGTCACTGGCTGCGCCGTCACGACCTCGCGGACCTTCGCGACATTGATGCCGTAGTTCACGGTCCCGATGCTGAACTCCACAATCTCAAATTCGTTGGTGCCGCTTTCAAGCAGGATTCCCTTTTTATCCCCGCTCGTCTCTGCTGTAAGATTTTCTGCTGCCATCAAATTCGCCCCCATAACTCGAACTGCTTTCGCATGGTATTCCAATTTCCTAGACCCCGGCCGCGCATCTTCTCTCATGCGATTCCATGGCGCGGCTGGATGATAGAATTCTATTTCTATAATGTTCTATTCGCGCCGGAACGGGAAATTCCTTCTATCTTGCAAAAATATCCCGTAAAAATCCCGCGGAAACTTTCCCGAAGGACATGGCAGCCGTCAATCCGCCTGCCCCGACGCTGCAGGATCCGCTGTGCCCGAAGCCTCCTTCAGGTACGTCCAGCCGTCGCGTTCCTCGACGATGCCGTTCTTCAGCAGGTGGCCGAGCGCACGCTTGAACGCCGCCTTCGAGATATGGAATTTGTCGCGGATGACCTCAGGGGAGGTCTTGTCGGTGTACGGCATCTTGCCCTTGCGCTGCTGCAGGAGCGAGAGGATCCGTCCGGCGTCCGCGAGCAGCGCGTTCTCCTTGGCCTCGAGCAGGGAGGCGTTCAGCCGCCCGTCCGGGCGCACATAGGTCACGCGCGCCGTCACGATCTCGCCGACGCGCGGCCGTTCGCGCATCTCCTTGTTCGCGATGAAGACGATGTAGTGCTCCTCCGAGAACAGGAACGCACCCGCGTCCGTGTAGTTGTAGATGGCGCCCGTCACCCGATCCCCGCGGCGCGCCTTGCCGATCGCGGAGACGGAGGCACGCCGCATCTCGTCCTCGACCTCCATCGTCACGGCGAGGCGGCCGGACTTATCCGTGTAGAGCTTCGCCCAGACCTTCTCGCCGACCTGCGGCCGCCCGCGCATGCCCGCGTACGGCATGAAGATGCCGCGCTCCGCGCCGACATCGACGTAGGCCCCGTCCTTGTCGACGTTGATGACCTTCAGGTACGCGATCTGGCCTTCCTTCATCCTCGGCACGCGCATGCTCGCGGTCAGGCGGTGCTTCGGGTCGCGGTAAAGGAACACATCGACCTCGTCGCCGACCTCGACCGGCGCGGTCTGCTGGTGCCTATGCAGCAGGATGTCGTCCGAGGTATTGCCGGTGCCCGCATCGAGGAACGCGCCCATCTCGCCGAGGCGTGCGACGCGCAGCGTCTCGACCGTGCTCGGCTTCAGGCTGCGTTTCGCGCGCGGCGCCGCGGCAGTCTCCGTATGTTCCGTATGCTCCGTGTGATCCGTATGCATCGTATCAGTCCTCATAGGTCGTCAGTTTCGCTTCGCCCCAGAGCTGCTCGATCGCGTAGTACTCGCGCGCGTCCTGGCGGAAGATATGCGCGATGACGTCGCCGTAGTCCATCAGGACCCATTCGCCCTCGCGGTAGCCTTCTTTGTGGCCGAACGCGGCGCCCTTCTCGGCGAGCTCCTCCTCGATGTTGTCGGCGATGGCGCGCACCTGCGTCGCCGTGTTCGCCGAGCAGACGACGAAATAGTCCGTCGAGCTCGAGATGCCCTGCATGTCCATGACGACGATGTCGCGCGCCTTCTTATCGCTGGCCGCCTTGCAGATGGCCTCGCATACTTCTTTCTCTGTCAAGATGATTCCTCCTAAAAATATACTTACGAATCTTCGTCGTTTCCGTTTTCTTCTTCCGGGAAAAGCTCCTGCACGCATTCGCGGATGGCGCTCTCATCCGGCACCCAGATGGTGTCGTCATCCTGCGCCGGCTCGCCGGGCAGCATCTTCGTCTCCGGCTGCTCCGTGCTGATGCCGCGCAGGACATTCGCGAGATGTGCCGCGTCGAAGATCTCCGCGCTCGTGTCGACTTCCTCGCGAAGGATCTTCGCGATCTCCGGCAGATGCGGGATGGTCTCCACCTGCAGCAGCTTATTGTAGAGCACGCGCACGAATTTCTGCTGCCGCTGCACGCGCCCTGTATCGCCCATCTCCGGGCTCCGATAGCGCAGGTAGCCCTGCACCTGACGGCCGTCAAGATGCTGATAGCCGCGCTTCAGATGGATCGTGAGCCCGGAGGCCGGGTCATCGTAATCCATATCGCCCTCGACGTAGAGGTCGAGGCCGCCGAGCTGGTCGATGAGGTCCGCGAACGCCTTCGTGTCGACGACGACGTACTGATGGATGGAGACGCCGCCGAGCAGATTGCTGACCGCGCGCACCATCATCGACGGGCCGCCGACCGTATAGGCGCTGCTGATCCGGCCGCCCTGCTGCGTGCCCGGATAGTGGATCCAGGTATCGCGCGGGATCGACAGGAACCGCACCTTGCCCGTCTGGTTGTCCGAGCTCAGCAGCAGCACCGTGTCCGCGCGCCGCCCGCCGTCCTCCGCGGCGTCGGCGCCATCGTCGAGGCCGAGGATCAGCACGTTCGTGTAGCCGTCAAAGCGCGGGTCGACCTCGCCGCGCCAGGCCTGCTGGCGCTCGAGATACCCTTGATACCGGCTCTGCACATTGTAGTAGGTCTGCACGCCGAGCCGGATGGCGGCGAACCCGGCGACGAGCAGCACGGCGAGCAGTGCCGCCAGCACGATCAGCACGCCCGTCAGCCGCACGAGCGCGCGCCGCCGCCTGCGGCGCAGTGCCCGGCGCTTCCGCTCGATGTTCGCCCGCGTGATACTGACCGGATCTCTTTCCCTATCGTCCATACTCGTTCACGCTGCCCTTCTCTATCCGTCTCCTCCGATGCTCAACGCTTCGCCATGCGGCGCAGCAGGATCTCGTTACGAGCGAGCACAGTGTCCGGGTGGATCATGTGCCCCTTCTCCGTCACGAACGCGATGGACTGGCTGAGCCCCTCGAGCAGCATATCGTCGAGCTCCGCGGTCCGCGCGAGCTCACGCAAAGCCTCCACCTGCGGATAGCTCCGCGACGGCTCGATCATATCGGCGAACCAGATGATCTTGTCGAGCTTCGACATACCGGCGCCGCCGACCGTATGCCGGTAGATGGCGCGCGAGATCTCCTCGTCCTCGACGCCGTAGTCCTCGCGCGCGAGCGCGGCGCCGATATAGGCATGCAACAGCAGAGGCATCGCGGCCTCGACCGAGCTGTAGACGAGGCCGCGCCGATCCGCCTCCTCGCGCATCGCGTCATTCGGGTACTGCCGCGCGCAGTCGTGCAGGAGGCCCGCGACGCGCGCCTTTTCCTCATCGACCCCGAAGCGGCCGGCGAGGAATACCGCCGTGTCCATGACGCCGAGCGAATGCTGATAGCGCGATGGTTTCAGCCGGCTCTCGAGCTGCTTCTTCATATCGTCGATGCTCATCGTAATCACAGGTAAAGTCCCTCTTTCTCAATGTACTCGCGGACGGCCTGCGGCACGAGGTAGCGGATGGACTTCCCCTCGCGCACGCGGCGGCGGATATCGGTTGACGAGATCTCGAGCTGCGGCGTGTCGATGCGGTGGATGCGCTGGCAGCCCGCGTCGCCGAACCGGTCGTGCAGGCGCGTGACGTCGAGCTCCGTGCCCTGCCGCGTCGCCGTCACGAAACGGCAGAGCTGCAGCAGCTCATCGACCCGGTGCCAGGTATCGAGGTCGTTGACCGCGTCCGCACCGATGAAGAAATAGAATTCCGTATTGGAGCCGTAATGCGCGCGGAGCTCGAGGATCGTGTCGATCGTGTAGGACGCGCCCTTGCGCCGCAGCTCGATATCCGACGCGATGAAATGCGGATTCGAGCAGACGGCGAGCTGCGTCATGATGTAGCGGTCCTGCGCCGACGCGACCTGCTGATGGAGCTTGTGCGGCGGGATGGCCGCCGGGATGAACAGCACGGTGTCGAGTCCGAGCTCGCTGCGCACGGCTTCCGCCGTGATCAGATGCCCCTCGTGGATCGGGTCGAACGTGCCGCCCATGATGCCGATCTGCCTGCTCATTCCGACTGCCCTCCCAATAGTACCTGCGCCATCATCGAAAATAGCGCCAAGGCGAGCGCGATGCTCACGAAAAGCCAGAGCAGCGCGCGCCCGTAGTCGCAGACGTCATGCCGGCCCTTCTCCGTATGGAGATAGGCCCTGCCGGCACGGATATAGCCCTGCACGCGCCGCATGGTCTCGCGGATGGTCATTCGCGGACCTGCCCTTCGCCATAGATCAGATATTTCGTGCTCGTCAGCGCCTCGAGCCCCATCGGGCCGCGCGCATGGAGCTTCTGCGTGCTGATGCCGATCTCGGCGCCGAACCCGAACTCAAAGCCGTCGGTGAAGCGCGTCGACGCATTGACGTAGACCGCCGCCGCATCGACTTCCTTCATGAAGCGGTGCACATGCTCGAGATTCTCCGTCACGATGGTCTCGCTGTGCCCCGTGTTGTACGTATTGATATGCTCGATGGCCGCCGTGAGGTCATCGACGACCTTGATGGAAAGGATCAGATCGCCGTACTCGGTGCGCCAGTCTTCCTCCGTGGCCTCGGCCATATCCGGGCAGATGGCACGCGCCCGCTCGTCGCCGCGCAGCTCGACATGCTTTTCCTGCATGGCCGCCGCGAGCTTCGGCAGGAACGCCGCCGCGATATCCTGATGCACGAGCAGGGTCTCCATCGCATTGCAGACCGACGGATGCGAACATTTCGCGTTGACCGCGATTTTCACGGCCATATCCTGATCTGCGGAGTCGTCGACATAGGTATGGCAGACGCCAGTGCCCGTCTCGATGACCGGCACCGAGCTGTTCTCGACCACGTGGCGGATGAGCCCCGCGCCGCCGCGCGGGATGATCACGTCGAGCAGGCCCGAGAGATGCGCCATGACGTCGACGGCCTCGTGATCCGTATACTCGACGAACTGGATGGCACCCTCCGGGATGCCGGCCTTGCAGGCCGCTTTCGCGAGCAGGGAGCTGATGGCCGTGTTCGAGCGGATGGCCTCGCTGCCGCCGCGCAGCATCACGGCGTTGCCCGATTTCAGGCAGAGCCCCGCGGCGTCCGCCGTGACGTTCGGCCGCGCCTCATAGATGATGCCGATAACCCCGATGGGGACGCGCACGCGGCGGATCTCGAGGCCGTTCGGGCGCACGGTCGAGTAGTCGCCCTGGCAGACCGGATCCGGCAGGGACGCCGTCTGGCGCAGGCCCTCCGCCATCTTCGCAATGCGGTTCTCATCGAGCATCAAGCGATCGAGATACGAGCGGCGCAGGCCCTTCTCGCGCGCCTCCTCGAGATCCTCCGCGTTGGCGCGCAGGATGAGCTCGCTGCGCTGCTCGAGCACGTGCGCCATCGCGAGCAGGGCCTGATTCTTCACGCCCGTCGGCAGGACGCCGAGCTTCCGCGAGGCCGCTTTGGCCGCCTCCGCCTTTTCCCGCATAGCTTTTTCCATATCGACTGCCATAGAGATTCCTCCCAATCCTTCTGCCCTCCGGCACCTCGTCAGACCATCAGCACCATATTGTCCCGGTGGATGATTTCCGCCGGGCAGTCCGCGCCGCCGAGGATCTTCGCGAAATCCTCGGTCTGGTGGCCCATCAGGCGCCGGATCGCCTCACTATCATAATTCACGATGCCGCGCGCGATTTCCTGCTGTTTCTCCGAAAGAATCCGCACGGTGCTGCCCGCCGGGAACGCCCCGGCGCAGTCCGTGATGCCGACGGCCAGGATGCTCGCGCCCTGCTCGCGCAGCGCGCGCTCGCAGCCCGCGTCGACCGCGATGTCGCCAGCGAGCCGCTTGCCGAACGCGAGCCAGCTCCGGCGGAGCTGCAGATGATCCTCGCGCGCCGGGAACACCGTGCCGACCTCCTCGCCCGCGAGCACGTCGAGCAGCGCATGCCGGCGCAGCCCCGAGACGATTGCCATCGTGACGCCCGCGCCGCCCGCGACCTTCGCGGCCTGGATCTTCGTCATCATGCCGCCCGTGCCGAGCGAGGAGCCCGCGCCGCCCGCGAGCGCCTCGATGGCCGGCGTCACCTCCGGCACCTCGTGGATGAGCTGCGCGTCCGCATGCGTCTGCGGATTCGCCGTATAGAGCCCCTCGATATCCGAGAGGATGATGAGCGCGTCCGCGTCGACGAGCGTCGCGACGATGGCCGACAGGTTGTCGTTGTCGCCGATCTGGAACTCATCGACCGAGATCGCGTCGTTCTCGTTGATGATCGGGATGGCGCCCATCTCGAGCAGCGCAAACAGCGCGTTGCGCGAGTGATGGTAGTGGTTGTGGCGCACGGCATCCTCCTTCGTCAGGAGCACCTGCCCGACCGTCTTGCCGTACTCCGCGAAGAACTTCTCGTAGATATGCAGCAGGATGCCCTGCCCGATGGCCGCGAGCGCCTGTTTGCCCGGCATGTCCGCCGGCTTCTTCGCGAGGCCGAGCCGGCCCATGCCCGCCGCCTGCGCGCCCGACGATACCAGGATGACCTCGCGCCCCTCGTTCGAGAGCTCCGCGAGATCGCGCACGAGATGCTCGATGCGGTGCAGGTTGAGCTTGCCCGTCTTATGCGTCAGCGTGCTCGACCCGACCTTCACGACGACGCGCTTCGCCTCTTTCAGCCGCGCCCTGCCGTCCATCGCCATGCACCTCACTCCTTTCGCTTCGATAAATTACGGCAGCTCGATCTTCGGCTTGTCGAAATTCCGCTTGAACAGCAGCCCATTCCGGCCGATGATCTGCACGAGCTCCGCGTCGACGCGCTCCGTCAGCGTCTCGATCATGCTCTTGATCTGCTCCGCATCGTCCGCGCTGTTCTGCAGCACGCGCACCTTGATGAGCTCGCGCTTCTTGATGGCCTCGCGCGCCGACTGCACGACAGCCGGTGTCAGGCCGTCCTTGCCCATCTGCACGACCGGGTCGATGCCCATGCCCATCGAGCGCAGGAAGCTCTTCTGTTTTCCCGTCAAAGAATGTCTCAGCATTGTTTTCTCCTATCTATATGCCGCGGAATCACTCGCGGTACTCGAACTCCATGTCCCCGATATGGACCGTCTGGCCCTCCTTGATGCCACGCGCCTTGAGCTTCTCGTCGATGCCCTTGATGCGCCAGATGTACTGGAAGCGGCGCACGGCCTCGTCGTTGTTGAAGTTCGTCATCGCGACGAGCTTCTCGATGGCCTTGCCATGTACGATGAAATCGGCCGCGTCATTGCGCGTGATCGTGACCTTTTCCGGATCCTCGCCGTTCTCATCGTAGACCTGCTCCGTCTCCTCTTCCTCCGGCTCCGGCACGTAGTTGTCGAGCCAGGTGCCGACGTAGGCGATCAGCTCGCGCACGCCCTGATGCGTCGCCGCCGAGATCTCGAAATACGCGAGTCCCTCCTCCTTCGCGAGCTTCTGGAGCCGCGGGAGGTTCTCCTGCGCCTGCGGCAGGTCGATCTTGTTCGCGACGAGGATCTGCGTCTTCTTCATGATCTTGTCGCTGTACTTCCGCAGTTCCTTGTTGATGTTGTAATAGTCCTCGACCGGGTCGCGGCCCTCGATGCCCGAGGCGTCGACGATGTGCAGGATCAGCTTCGTGCGCTCGATATGCCGCAGGAAGTCATGGCCGAGGCCGACGCCGTCCGCCGCGCCCTCGATGAGGCCCGGGATATCCGCCATGACGAAGCTCTTCTCGTAGTCGGTCTTGACGACGCCGAGCACCGGCGTGATCGTCGTGAACGGATAATCCGCGATTTCCGGCTTCGCGGAGCTGCAGCTCGAGATCAGGCTCGACTTGCCGACGCTCGGATAGCCGACGAGCCCGACGTCCGCGAGCAGCTTGAGCTCGAGGATCACGCGGCGCGACTCGCCCGGCTCACCGAACTCCGCGAACGTCGGCGCGCGGTTCGCGGCCGTCGCGAATTTCGCGTTGCCGCGGCCGCCGCGGCCGCCCTTGCAGATCACGGCCTGCTGGCCGACCTCGGTGAGATCCGCGAGCACCTCGCCCGTCTCCTCGTCCTTCACGGTCGTTCCTGGCGGTACCTTGACATAGCAGGCCGGCGCATTCGCGCCGTACATGTTCTTGATGTCGCCGTTCTCGCCGTTCTCCGCCTTGAACTTCCGGTGATAGCGGAAATCGAGCAGCGTGTTCAGATTCGGGTCGACGACAAAGATGATGTCGCCGCCCTTGCCGCCGTCGCCGCCCGCCGGACCGCCTTTCGGCACGAATTTCTCGCGGCGGAACGCGGATTTCCCGTGCCCGCCGTCCCCGGCCTTCAGGATGACCGGCGTCCGATCGATAAACTGCATAGTAGTCTCCTTTCCCTTTGAAGCTTTCTTTTCCTTGTGACAACGAAAAAACCGGTATTCCCCTCGGAATACCGGCTCCTTCCTTGTCACAACGCATCTTCACGCCGAATATTCCAATATAGGTACAAATACAGAAATACCTGCGCCATCGCAGGGATAACGCAGGTACGTCCAATCTGCTATTACATAGCCTGTTCTTCAGCCGTATAAACGCTGATCTGGCGGTTATACTTGCCCTTGCGCTCGATGGCTACCTTGCCGGCAACCTTCGCGAACAGCGTATCGTCCTTGCCGATGCCGACGTTGTGGCCCGGATGGAAATGCGTTCCGCGCTGGCGGACGAGGATGCTGCCAGCCGTTACGACCGTGCCGGCATGCTCCTTGACGCCGAGACGCTTGGACTCGGAATCACGGCCGTTACGCGTGGAGCTGACGCCCTTCTTATGAGCGAACAGCTGCAAATCGAAAGTAAACATGGATTTCACCTCCGCGCGGAGTCCCTTTGCTCCGATATACTCACTGCCTCCGGCGCCTGTGCCGCAATCTGGCGCAGGCCGAGAAGCATGGTCCGCAGAAGGTTTTCCGTTGCGTCGTCCGGCGCGTCCCTCAAGGTGACCTCCATATCGCCGCTCTCGACGCGGTAGTCCACCGCGGCATGGAGCTGCTCGAGGAGCCCGAGGAGCGCCGTCTGCGCGAGGACCGATACCCCGGCGCAGACGATGTCTTTGCCATATTCCGCCGTGCCGCTGTGGCCGCTGACGGAATACCCCGCAATCCTACCCTCTGCATTCTCATAAAGCCGAACCTTGATCATCAGGCTTCAATCTTCTCGATGACAACCTTCGTGTACGGCTGACGGTGGCCCTGACGGCGGCGATAGTTGGACTTCGCCTTGTACTTGAAGATGCGGATCTTCTTGCCTTTGCCCTGGGCTTCCACCTTGCCCGTTACCTTGGCACCCTCGACGACCGGCTTGCCGACTTTGACGTCGCCATCGCTGACCACCGTGAGAACCTCGTCGAACGTCACGGCATCGCCCTCTGCTGCGTTGAGCTTCTCGACGAAGATCTCGTCGCCCTCAGCAACCTTGTACTGCTTGCCGCCCGTTTTGATAATCGCGTACATGAAAACACCTCCCTATGGATTACTCGCCAGCTTCGGCGCAGCGAAAACGCTGACTTTCCGGCCCCGCTGTGCGGTTGGGGATAGCTGCACCGACGCGCAGCTAATCCGGACACACTTTATGCGTCCACATTTAGAGATAATACCATACCCCTGCACCGTTGTCAAGAAAATCTTCTCCACATGGGGCAGCATGCCTTGCAGCTCGGATGGATGAATCAGAAGGTATATTTTACACCGCCGCGCCAAATGCGTCCATCGTTAAAGAGCATGACGTTTTTCTCATCCAGGATGTTATCGACGCCAAAGTACGCCTGCAGGCCGTTTTTGATTTCACGAGATTTATATTTTAGCAGAAAGACGTTCTGCTTCTTTCCGGTTTGTGGCCATGCCTTCATAGCTCAGGCCATAAAGACTGGCAAAGCGGCGCATCGTATAATCGCCGGCTTCAAGCATCCATTTTTCCGGTGCTGCTCCCTGGAACAGGAAGAACAACTTGCCCTTCAGGCTGCCGGATTCTACCGGACCGTAAAAACGGTCGAGCAGCGTGCGGACGCTGCCGCAGATATTATGCCAGTAAAGCGGCGAGCCGATAACGAGAACATCTGCGCCTTTGATTTTGGCAAGGACTTCATCGAGCTGGTCGCCCGGCAGTTCCTGACCATAGACATTGATGCGGTAATCGGCAAGATTCAGCGTCTCATATTCTTTGCCCTCTAACAGCGCGGCAGCAAGCTGCGCCGTATTGCCCTTTTTATTTGGGCTGCCATTGACAAACAGAATTCTCATATTGATTTCCTTTTTGATTTCCTTTCCATTATTTATTATGAGGCGCAGAAAAGATTTATTCGACAAAATTCGTCTTTGCTGAGGCTTCTTCGTAGCTTTCAATTGAAGCAATCTGTTCTTTCAGATCATCTTTTACCTGCTCGCAGCAGTCTTTGCCAATCAGGATGCGGCCCGGAAGTTTTTCGCCTGTTTCGAGGAAGTCAAACAGGAATTTTGCCGCGAGATGCGGGTCGCCAGCCTGATTGTGTGTGTTATCCTGTAGGAATTTCTGCACCTGATGGGAGGCCGTGCCGTCGTAAGCCGCAACTTTTGCCTTCGGGTAGACCATCGAGGAAGAATCGCGGAAGTCCGTGCGGAATGCTCCGGGGCAGACGGCTGCGGCCTCAATGCCAAAGGATGCCAGTTCCTGATGCAGGACCTGCATGAGTCCGACCACGGCGAATTTTGCTGAACAGTAAGCACTGCTGCCGGCGTAGCCCATGAGGCCGCCCTGCGAGGCAATCGAGAGGATTGTGCCTTTCTGCTGCTTACGGAAAATCGGCAGGACGGCGCGCGTGACATTCACCACGCCGTAATAATCCGTCTCCATCAAGCGGCGGAGTTCCTCGTCGCTCGTTTCTTCAAATGCTCCGCTCATGCCGAACCCCGCGTTGTTCAAGAGGACATCGAGGTGTCCGAAATGCGCTGTGCCCTTTTTTACGGCTGCTTCCACTTCTTCTTTGTTCGTGACATCCATTTTAACTGTATAAACGTCCGGACGGCGGAAAAATTCGTCATCTGTCGGACGCCGGATCCCGGCAATCACAAAATCACCGCGGGAAACCGCCTCTTCGGCAAAGGCACGTCCAAAGCCTCTGCCCGCACCTGTAATCAGCCAAACCTTATTCATGATCCATCAGTCCTTTCTCTTTGAGCCATTCCTCCATCAGCGCCGCTATGTCGAGGTTGTTCTTGTCTGCCATGAGGAAATGCGTGTTGCCCTTGATGCTGATTTCCGGCAGGACGATGACCTGCACATCGCCGCCGTGCTCTTTCATGACTTCGGCCCATTTGTTCGCGAGGTTCAGGCGCACACGCCAGTTGTCGAGACCCCAATGAGAGTCCGGCGTACTGCCCGTCTTGATGTTGTCGCCAAAGTAGACGACCATCGGGATTTTTAAGAGTTTCTGGAAGTCCTCATCGCTGACTTCCATCCCGTGTGCAGGGAACGGGCTCGTCGTTTCCTCGACGGCCGGTACTTCACCCTTCGGGAATGGGAAGGTACCAGGCTCGAGGGCGATGACGCCTTTGACATGATCGCTGTGTGCTGCTGTGAGCCAGCCCGGGCCGCCACCAGCGGAATGGGTGACGAGCACGCCGCTGCCCGCCGCTGCCATGACGGCAGTCATGGCATCGGCCACGACATCCTGGTCAAAAGCACCAGTATCCGGCGTCATCTGGTAGAAAAACTGCTCCTGCGACGCTTGATCGCGCGGCACAGCGGCGTTGTCGTAAACATTTGGCCACTGCCCAATGCGGAAATTGTCATACCAGAGCTGATCCTGCGGCTGCGCCTTCAGATTGGCCGGCACCGTAGAATTGCCGGCACGGCCGCGGCGCGGCTCATCGACCACATAGGTCGAATAGCCCTTTTCGAGGAAAATATTCTGGAAGCCGTCGCGGCCGTCCGGCGTCGTCTCCCAGGTCTTGCCCGACTGGCCGTAGCCGTGCAGGAAGACCATGGCGTTTTTCTTCGCCTTGGCTGGTTTCTGCCAGAAGACGTAGGCGGCATCGCCGTGCAATGTCTCACCGTCAAAATTCGTCGGCTCATCGTCCTTGTAGGTGCCCGGCGCCGTGACGACCTTGCCGCCCGCGTAGAAGCTGCCCTGGTCCTCAAGCGTCACGGGGTGGCTCATGGCAAAAGCCGAAGCACTCATAAAACCGAATGACAGCGCCGTAATCAGCATCTGTTTCCACATAAAATTCTGCCCCTTTCTTCATTCCACGAATCTATGCACATCATCTTCCTGATTTTCTGGTGTTTTATTTTTATTTTGCTTCCTGCAAAATCGTATAAATCTCGTCCGGTGTCAGCTGTTTTGCACAGCCCTTCGTGACGATGGCCGTATCCGCTACTTTGCGCAGCATCGCGTCGTCAACCGTGCCGAGAAGTTCCATCAAAGTCGTCGGCAGGCCGATTTCTTTGATGAAGGCTTCGAGCTTATCGATGCCCTGCGTGGCAATCTCTAATGCCGTTTTATCCGCATGGCCATCGACACCGAAAACATTCTCGGCCAGACGGGCGTACTGATTGCGGGCAGATGGAGCCAGATGGCGGTAAAGTGCAGGCTGGATGGCGGCGAGGCCGCAGCCGTGGTTGCAGTTCGTGAAGGCGCCGAGCTGATGCTCAATCATATGCGCCTGGAAATCCGTGACTTTGCCGAGTTTCAGGATGCCATTCTCGGCCATGGCCGCGGCCCAGAAGAGTTCGCTGCGTGCGTTCATATCTTCAGGGTCTTTGGCAACTTTGCGCGTGTTCTCAATGACGGAGCGCATGACGGCTTCGTTCATGCGGTCGGAGAGATTCGGCTGGCGCGGCGTGCCAAGATACGTCTCCATGCAGTGGGAAAGCGTATCGAACGCACCCGAGAGGACCTGTTTCTGCGGCACGGTCTTTGTGTAGTACGGATCCAACACGGCAAACGATGCCGGCGTACCCCAGAGAGCCCCTTTCCAGTTTTTCTCCTCGTACGTGATGACGGCGCCGGCATTCTGCTCGCTGCCCGTACCGGCGGCCGTGACAATCACGCCCATTGGGATGCCGTCCTGCGGGATTTTCTTTTCCTGGTATTCGTAGTCATACAGGTCACTGGTGAGCTTTTCCTGTGCCGATACGGCTTTGCAGCAGTCTGAGACGCTGCCGCCGCCAACGGCCAAAATAAAGTCGATCTTGTGATCACGGCAGAGTTTCGCACCTTCCTGGACTTTGGCATAAGTCGGATTGCTCATGATGCCTGTGAACTCCGTGACGTCCTTGCCCTGCTCCTTGAGCATCGCCAAGACCTCCTCATAGATGCCGTTGCGCTTGATGCTGCCGCCGCCGTAGGCAAGCAGGACGTGCTTGCCGTACTTGGGCAGCTCGGCGGAGAGTGCCTCTTTCGCCGCGCCTTTGCCGAAATAGTTCTTTGTCGGATAGGAGAATACGAAGTTTTCCATACCGGGATTCCTCCTTGGGTTCTGTTCTACGTTTCGTTGATTGGTCAGATTCCTTTTCCTTCTAGACAAGTTCCTTTGACAGCTTTTGCCCGAGGACGAGCACGTCCGTGCCGTTGACGAGCTGCTCGTCGATCATCGTCAGCGCCACTGGGACAGCAAAGCGAAAAAGCTTGCCAGTCAGAGGTTCTTCCAGGACGTCCTCAGTCATGGATCTTCCTCGAGCCGATGAAGAGGGAAATCTGCGGGTCCATTTCGTCGTAGATCGTACTCTTCTTCGTATCGAGAGAGCGGATGGCTTCCATATCCGTCTCGTCAAGCTGGAAATCAAAGACATTCATATTCTCTTCCATGCGTTCCTTGTGCACGGACTTCGGGATGACGACGATGCCGCGCTGCAGGAGCCAGCGGAGCATGACCTGTCCCGTCGTCTTGCCGTGTTTTCGGGCGATCTGCTGGAGAATGGGGTTCTTGAAGACGTCGTTGTTGCCCTCGGCGAACGGCGCCCACGCCTCCTGCTGGATGTCATGATGCTTCATGAAGTCGGCTTCCGCCCATTTCTGATTCCAGACGTTCGTCTCGACCTGATTGACGGCAGGCTTCACTTCGTTGCAATTGAAAAGGTCCGCAAGGCGCTCGCTCCAGAAGCTCGTCACGCCGATGGCGCGGATGCGGCCCTCCTTGTAGAGGCGTTCCATCGCGCGCCACGCGCCGTAGTAGTCGCCGTACGGCTTGTGGATGAGGTAGAGGTCGAGGACGTCGAGCCCGAGCTTCTTCATCGACGTGTCGAACGCGCGCAGCGTGTTATCATAGCCGTGGTCCTGCACCCAAAGCTTCGTCGTCACGAAGAGTTCCTCGCGCGGCAGGCCGCTCGCGCGGATGGCGGCGCCGACACCCTCCTCGTTGCCATAGGAGGCCGCCGTGTCGATGAGGCGGTAGCCGACTTCCAGCGCCGTGCTGACAGCTTTTTCCGTCTCGCTCGGCTTCGTCTGATACACACCGTAGCCGAGCTGCGGCATCTTGATCCCATTGTTCAATGTTACGTATTCCATCGTGAGCCTTCCTTCCTGTTTGGTCGTATCGTTTACTTCTCGAAGCACAGATGCATGCTCGCATAGCCTTCTTCTGTGACGTTGTCCGGGTGATAGTAGCGCTTCTTGCCGTCGAGCTTTGCGATTTCTGCCATCTCCGCTGCGGTCAGCGCGAAGTCGAAGATGTCGAAATTCGCGCGCAGGTGCGCCGCGTTCTTTGAGCCGGGGATCGTCATGACGCCGTACTGGATGGCCCAGCGCAGGATGATCTGCACCGTGCTCTTCTTGTATTTGGCGGCGAGCTTTGCAAACACCGGCTCGGAGAGGAGACCTGCGTCGCCGTGGCCGAGCGGGTACCATCCCATGAGCTGCGTGCCGTATTCTTTGAGGCGGTCCATCTGCGCGTGATGGGCGAGGTAGGGATGCGTCTCGAGCTGGATGACGTGCGGCTTGACGGTGGCAGCGGCGAGGAGCCTCTCGAGCTTCTCGTCGTGGAAATTCGAGATGCCGAGCGCGCGCGCCTTGCCGCTTGCGTAGGCGCGCTCGAGCTGCTCGTAGCCTGCGAGGAAATCACCTGCCGGTTGGTGGATAAAGAGCAGGTCGACGTAGTCGACGCCGAGGCGCGCGAGCGTCTCATCGACGGCAGTCTTTTTCTCGTAGACCGTTGGCCAGAGCTTCGTGGAGATGAAAAGGTCCTCACGCTGTACGATCCCTTCGCTGATCGCGCGCGCCACCGCCTTGCCGACCGCCGTCTCGTTGAGGTAGCCGTTGGCGGTATCGATCATGTGGTAGCCGCAGCGGATCGCCTCGTAGACGGCGTGCTCCGTCTCCTCGAGGCTCAGCAGGAACGTGCCGACACCGAGCAGTGGTGCCTGGATGCCATTGCTTAACGTCGTGTATTCCATCGTATCGTCCTTTCGTGGTGTGCGGGATGTAAGCTCTCGCGTTTGACTGCTTGTTCTCTTTGTCTCTCATGATACGAGGATTGCCGCGGGAAGTACAGTTCCGGTTCTGCAAGACGCTATGAGTTTCGTGCATACTGCACCTAGGCAGCGGAACGGAAATATGCTACACTGGGGAGGAGGTGATTTCGATGTTTGAACTCAGCCAGCTCGAGCAGCTGCTGGCGTTTGCCGCCTGCGGCACGCTCTCCGCTGCTGCCGAGCAGCTCCATATCTCGCAGCCGGCGCTGAGCCGCTCCATGCGCCGGCTGGAGGAGGAGCTCTCTGTCCCTCTCTTTGACCATGCAAAGAATAAGATCGCACTCAACGAGAACGGCGCGCTCGCCGTGCGCTATGCGGAGCAGATCGTCCGCGGTGCGCAGGAGATGAAGGCGACGCTCGTCGCCCAGGAGAAAGCCCGCCATACGATCGCTGTCGGTAGCTGTGCGCCCGCACCGCTTTGGCGGCTGCTGCCGGAGCTCACCGCGCTATACCCGGAGATGACGATCACGTCCGAGATCCGGGGATCGGGACTCCTCGAGGAGCGTCTGCACGACGGGACGTATCAGATCGTCGTCTTGACTCAGCCGCTTGCAGAGCCGGGCCTCGCCAGCACCGAGATCGGAGAGGAACATCTCTGCTTCGCGCTGCCGCCGGCGCATCCGTTGGCAGAGAAATCCTCCCTGCACCTTTCTGACCTCAACGGCGAGACGATGCTCCTTCGGCCGAATCTCGGCTTTTGGCAGGAACTTGTCCGCACCGCTATGCCTGATACGAATTTCCTCGTGCAGGATGATGAGGCGTTTGATGAGCTCGTCCGCTTCTCCGTCCTGCCCTCGTTCGTGACGGATCTGAGCCTTCGGCGCAGCGGCGCGCCGGAGGGGCGCCGCATCGTCCCCATCGAGGATGCGGCGGTGAACATCCACTATTACGCCTGCTTTCGACAGAAGGCGCTGCCGAAACTCGTGGCGAAGCTCCGCAAGCAGGGCAAAGGGAAGAGATGAGAAAGGCGCGCTGGGGAAGCCGCGCCGCACGAAAAAGGGGCTGTCTCACGAATGATATGCTCCCCCTATGAGAGACAGTAAAAAATAAAACTGTCATCATAGGGGGAGCATATCATTTTTGATACGTGCAACAGCCCCATGCCACCGCTTCAGGTGGCATCTTTTTTGTCATTCAATCCTTCCTGTCGGTATTTTCTAGTACACGATGCATGGAAAACGGTCACTTCAAAACATCTTAACGCACGGGCCTGTTATAGGGCAAGCGAAGCAAGTCGCTCAAAGCGTGCTGCTTCGCAGTCCGGTTAAGGTGACCGCACTGCCCGCGGAGAAAATTCCCCAGGGATAATCCGGCAAGCCGTACATTCTCGTGCTGAGCGCCATCTGGTCATTGATGTAGAGCACGGCGACCGTCCCGTCGATGAGCAACGTAAAGTCATAGCTCTCATCCGGCTGGAGGCTGACCGGCACCGCAAGCTCGGGTTTTGCCACATGGACACGAGAGGTATCGGTATTATAGAAAGCGACCTGCTGTTTTGCCGGATCAAAGACGAAATTCAGTGAGCCCGTCTGGTTCGGCCCCACATGGAACATGAGACCGAACTGCCCCTGCTGCTTCGCCACCTTGAAATGGCCCGTAATCTTGCGGATGCCTTCCATCTTCGGCATCACGACATCTGCATACCCCGTGCCATCAAAATGATACGACTCGCCAGCACCATTCACAGTACCGCGCTCGGTGATTGGCTCCATCTCCACCGGCTTCTGCATGCGCTTGGTCATCTTCTCGACCGGTACGGGATAGAGCGTGCCGTCCGCGCGCTGCTTGAGCTGGTGCGCGACGAGATTGCCCGCCCAGTCCGTCTGTCCTTGATCCTGCTGACCGGCCTTGGTCGGCGTCCAGCCCACCAGGTAGAGATTATCCTTGTCTTCGACCATCTTGCCCGCATAGAAGCCACTGGCGTCAAAGTAATCGCGCTCCGGCTTTTTAAACGGCCCCTTGGAGTCCTTCGCCATGCGGTAGTGCACGACGCGCGATGGCCACTGATCCGAGAAGGTCAGATACCAGTAATCGCCGTACTTCAGCAGTGTCGGGCATTCCATATTCGCATCGCTGCCCATATCGTTTTCAAAGAAGATGCCCTGATTCTCCCAATGCTTGAGATCCTTCGACGTGTAGCGGGCGATGACCCCGCGCGCCTTCTTGCTGCGCGTCGTGATCAGCATCCAGTACTCGCCGTAGTCCTCATTGTAGAACACATTCGGATCCCGGAACGTATCGTCGTAGATATAGGGCTTGATGCCGTGGAACGAATCCTCTGGCAATTTCTGCCAGCTCACGAGATCGCGGCTGACAGCGTGCATGATCGTCTCCTTTGGCATACTGCGCCAGTTGAA